>Ga0137376_10000079_pt1 | contig 31486 bp, 30 predicted proteins | sample SagtaG_23_FD_104814 | JGI IMG/M metagenome (GOLD analysis project Ga0137376, IMG submission 104814) | Vadose zone soil microbial communities from Sagehorn Ranch, Mendocino, California, USA - Sage2_L_20_16 metaG | ecosystem: Environmental > Terrestrial > Soil > Vadose zone | place: USA...
AACTCCCTTCCGCACCAGGTTCATGCTGGTTGTTGCCACGCTTTTGCTGGCCCTATGCAACGTACGTGGCGTAATGGCCGATGACTTTTACAGCAATAATGATATTGAGTTTTACGACAAGAATTCCAAGGCAATTTGCGGCTCGGCTGATACGGCGGTGTCGGGCAGCACGCTCGTCCGGTTCCTGCAGGCCCTGGCCGACCAAGAGAGCGGCGGCGACCCAACCGCTCAAGCTCGCACCAGCTCGGCATCGGGAAAATACCAGTACATTGATTCTACCTGGCGATCGTCCGCTCAAACCTACTATCCACCAGCTTTGCAATACGCACGGGCCAAGGATGCGCCAGAGGCCGTTCAAGACGCCGTAGCGTATCTAGAATACGCGCACAAGTTTAAAGACTTAGGTAACGACCTGTTTAAGCTGGCCGTCAGCCACTTTTATCCGGCCGCAAATAGTAATCCCGCTTTGCTAGATGTTATCCCGCCCGGCAATGTTATTACGCCGCGTCAGTACGCCGATAGCGTTATCCAAAAAATAAACAGCGGTGTGGGCAAGAATATTCCTATGCTGGCTACCCAGGCTCCCGAATTTGCTAAATACTCTGCCGGTGTTGCTCAACCAGGCGGAACAACCGGCGGCGGCACGACCACTGGCGCAGACCCATGCACCTCCAACGGCATAGTGAGTGGCGATATCGCTCAAACCGCGCTGGCCCTTGCCTGGGACACCACCGGTCACGGCCGTGACCGTCCCGATGCTAAGGACGGCAAAGGCCATGCCTACCAAGAAGCTATGCCGAAGTACAACGGTTCAACCGGCGAGTTCCCCTACAGTGACTGCGGCGTATTTGTAGCTACTGTTATGCGGGCAACAGGCGCCGACAAAGGCTACCCTAAACGCGTCACCAGCATCCAAATTGACTATTTGCGCACCTCGGGTAAATATGAAATACACGAAGACTACAACCACACCTCACAACTCCGGTCGGGCGACATCCTCATTTTCAGCGCCTCACCATTCGGCCATACCTACATCTTTACCGGCCCATACCAAGGTGGTGACGGCAAAACCTACAATGCCGCATCCGCCTCTCTTGGCGATCATGTTCCCCAAGCCGAAAACACTTACTTTACCCAAGATGGTAACCACTTTACAGTAGCGAGGTTGAAGTAATGAAAAAATTACCACTTGTCCTAGTTATTTCCAGCGCACTTTTTATAGGACTGGTTATACTGGTGGTTATGGCCGCCGTTGACCAAGCCAAAAAGAGCGCCACGCTGGACATTCAGTCGGTCGTGCCCGACGATATTTCGGTTACGGTCGACGGCAAAAAAGTCGCCTCTACTACTAAATTCAAGGTCGTACCTGGTACGCATACCATCAATGCCAAGCGCCAAGGCTTTGGCGAGCAGAACCAGTCTGTTGTGCTCAAGGATAAAGAAACCAAAACTATCCGGCTTATGCTGATAGTCACTGGCCCAGAAGGCAAAGCCTGGGTCGCCGCTCACCCTGACCAAGCTGTTCAGGCCGAAAGCGTCTCCAGCCAACGCTTCGATGACATAAGCAAGCAAGTCACCGATAAAAACCCCATAATCTCACACCTCCCCATACTTCGGCGCGAATGGCGGATAGACTACGGCCAATCGCAAAAGCACCCCGACGACCCGCAGGCGATTCAACTAATCATCACCTACGCCAGCGAACCGTCCAAGCAAGACGCCCTGGACTGGATGCGCGCCCAGGGCTTTAACCCGGATAGTTATGAGATTGTGTTTAAGACGCCGTAGGATGGGTAGTAACAGTAGTAAGTAGTATGTAGAAAGTAGTAAGGGGGAAGGAATTTTCTCTACTGGCTCGCCACCGGCGAGCCCATACTACCTGCTACATACTACTTACTACTCTCACCCTCGCTTCAACAGCGTATACTTGCCAGCAAAATGTTTCTTAACATGGTCGGCATCGGTAGTAGTAATAATGGTTTGATACGGCTCGGCCAGCTTAGCCAGCGTGCGGCGCCGGACCGAATCGAGCTCGCTAAACACATCGTCGAGCAACAGCAGGGGAGGGCGGTTGTGTTGCTCTTGCAGCAATTGCAGCTCGATCATCTTCAGGGTCAGTAGTAACGTGCGCACCTCGCCGCGTGAGGCCGTGTGTGCAGAGCTGGCGCCGTTTAAATGTACTACGAAGTCATCACGATGCGGGCCTACGCCCGTAAAGCCTCTCACAATGTCTTTGTTTAATAAGGCGTTCAGCCGGGCCAGCATTTTTTGTTTGTAGTGGCTGAGCGGGATGTCGGTTTGATACTCCAGGCTTACCTTGGACGGCGCGTCGGCAATATGTGAATACAGCTCGTTAATGTACTGGTTTATAAAACTAATCAGCCCAACGCGGCGCTCCACAATGCTCTCGGCCAGCTCTGCCAGCTTGATATCCCAGGCAAATAGCTGGTCGTCCAGGACAGGTGTATGGCGCTGGGCATGCCTGAGTATATTATTCCGCTGCAATAAAGCCCGCTCAAACTGTGACCGCGCCCGGGCAAAATCGGGCTGCAGGCGACCAAGTACGCTATCCAAATAGTCGCGCCGGGCAGAGGGCGGCCCGCTTAGCAGGCGTAAATGATCTGGCTCGAACAGCACAACCGGAATTTTTTGCTGATAGCTCAGCCGAGTGCGCTTTATGCCATCCAAACTAAAATGCTTAGGGCTTTGCGTATCGGCCGGATTGTAGGTAAGGATACGTGTATCGTCATCGTACAGCGCCTGTATACGAAACCATTCGGCGTTGTGATTCACTAAATCTTTATCGCCCACCCGGAACGAGCTACCGGTCGAAATAACATACAACGCCTCAAGCAAATTAGTCTTGCCGCTGCCGTTCGGGCCAACAATAATAGTTACGCCAGGGCCGAGCGTAACATCGAAATTCGTGTACGAACGAAAACCTTGCAGTTTGAGGTGACGGTAGGGCATAACACTAGTTTAGCGGCCTATGGCCGCGTAGCAAGTAGTATGTAGAAAGTAGCAAGGGGAGGATTTTTTCTTTTAGCTCGCCAAGGGCGAGCCCTTACTACCTGCTACATACTACTTACTACGCAGGCGAAGCCTGCTCCCTAACTCTTCAACGGCATAATAATATGCTTGTAATTCCGTTCCTTTTCAGCCGAAGTCAACACACACGGCGAGAGCTTACCACTAAAACTGAACAAAATTTTTGGATTATCAATACAGTTCAGCGCCTCGAGCAAGTAGCGCGAATTCAGCGTGACCTGGCCACCATCGCCAGTTACCTCGGCCGAGGCTTCGGAGGTGTTTTCGCCCAGTTGCGAGGCTACCGAGTGAATGCTGAGTTTTTGCTCCTCTTTGACCGCGTTGAGCGTCACGCTGCCGCCACTTTCGCGCGCGAATAGGCTGGCGATTTTTGTAATGCGGTTAAATTCGTCTTTATCCAGGGTGACAGCAATGTCGGTCGATGCCGGGATAAGCTGGCGATAGTCGGGGAAGGCGCCATCGATCAGCTGGCTGGTAATTTCCACGTCGTCCACCAATACTCGCACCTGATTATCATCGAACATCATAGTTATATCGTTGCTGTCGTCGCTTATCACCCGCAGCACATCCTGCAATGTTTGGGCGGGAATAACAGCGCTGATATTCTGGTCAGTGTCGGTAATAAGCCGCTCGGCCAAGCGATAGCCATCGGTCGATGCTAGGTACAGTTTGCCTTCATGGGTGTGGCAAAATATACCAGTCAGCACTGGGCGTGTGTCGTCGTTCGAGGCTACCACCACAGTCTGTTGGATAGCTCGCTTAATCGTGGCTACCGGAATAGTAATAGTCTGTTGGGCGGTAATTTCAGGCAAAGCCGGGAACTCGTCCGGCGCCATGCCATGAATAGTCGACTCGTACGAACCGCTTTTAATATGCAGTTTGGTGCCGTTTACCTCCAGGCTGACCATGCCTTTGGGCAAATTGCTAATAAACTCGCTCATCAAGCGGGCAGGGACGGTAATAGCGCCTTCTTGCTCAATTTTGCCGCCAATATGCTGGGCAATGGCTATTTCCAGGTTAGTGGCGGCTAACAACAAACGGTTTTTGTCAGTACGAAATAATATATTGCTTAAAATAGGCAAGGGGGTTTTGCCGCTGGCCACGCGACCAACTATTTGCAAGGCTTTGGCGAGATTTTCTTGGGTGACCACCAGCTTCATATTGTGAGCTCCTTATTATTTCTATTCTTAGATATATACATAGTAGTGGTAGTAATAGGCTGTGTGGATAGCGTGCATAAGCTTGATTTGTATCTGTTAATTTTGCGCTTTACGGTGTGCAAAAGTTGTGGTTCTTGGGTTGGGAGAGCCTGCATAATGTTCATCAAATCGTGTATATCTTTGATGGTGAACGGGATAAAGCGAGAATTAGGTGCAAAGTGGGGAAACGTTTGCACAGTGTTTTGCCACTGCTCTTCAACAAGTTGTACACATTTTTTATACATACAGCTTCTCGCGAATATCTGTTACTTGTTGTCGCACAATGTAGTCGAGCTTGATAGCTTTTTCGATTTTCTCCACCGAATGGATAGCAGTGGTATGGTCTTTGCGGCCAAGCTCTCTAGCTATTTTAGGGAAGCTGAGGTGCAGCTCGCTTCTAAGCAAATACATGGCAATTTGCCGCGGCGTAACAATGTGTTTGTCGCGCTTGGGGCTGACAATGTCGCCAGAGTCAATCTGGAAGTGCCGGGCGGTTTTGTCTATAACCTGCTTGGCGGTAATGTGGTGCGGCCGGCTAGCGCGGACATTGCCCAGCAGCCCAGCAGCGGTCTGAATGTCGGGGCTAATACCGCGCATTTCGCAAAAGGCCAGCAGTTGGTTAAGCGCGCCTTCTAGCTCGCGGATATTGGTTTGGATGTGCGAGGCCAAATATTCGACTGTTTCGCGGTCCAGTGTCACGTTGTTTTGGTTGGCTTTGGTTTGCAAAATGGCACAGCGGGTTTCAAAATCGGGCATTTGAATGTCGATAGTCATGCCCCATTCAAAGCGGCTGCGCAAGCGGTCGGTTAGAGTAGGGATGGACTTAGGCGGCTTATCCGAGCTTAAAATAATCTGTTTGTTGGCTTGATGCAGCGCGTTAAAGGTGTGAAAGAATTCTTCCTGGGTTTTTTCCTTGCCGGCAATAAACTGCATATCGTCCACGATTAGTACGTCCACGTTGCGGTAGCGATCAGCAAAGCCCTTTTTTTTGAAACGAATGTGATCCATAAAGTCATTAACAAACGTTTCACACGAGATATACAAAATGCGTGCCTGACCCTCGTGCTGGCTAATGTTGTTTCCCACGGCCTGCATAAGATGAGTCTTGCCCAAGCCAACACCTCCATACAAAAAGAGCGGATTGTATTTGGTGCCAGGCGTGCTGGCAACGGCCTGACAGGCGGTGTAAGCTAGCTCGTTGCTGGAGCCAACTATAAAGGTGTCAAAGGTATATTTAGGATTAAGACCACTGCCCGAGGTGGTTTTTTGCAGTGATATACGCGGCTGAGTAGCAACTTGCTGCGCTTTAATAATGTCAGCAACCTTTTTTTTGGAAGTGGATTGAACGGCGTAAGTAATTTTTTTGACCACAACTCCGTTTCGGGCGAGCACCTCGATTATTTGTTGGGTAAACTTAACTTCAAGGTGCCCTTTTACGAATACGTTCGGCACAGCAATAACGATATGACCATCGCTGTTTTCGATTAGTTCAGTGTTTTTAAACCATGCCAAAAAATTAGCCTTAGAGATGACTATCTCAATTTCCCCCAAAACTGTTTGCCACAGTGTGTTGTTCATACCCCTCTTGGCCGGTTCAGCATATTGTTAGTCTGTACCTTTCAACTATACCGAATGTTGGTATTTTTCCACAACCCACAAACCGCAGGCTTGAGGCTTTGTCAACTTGATGAGTACTTATACACATTTTGTAGATACATCTGTAGAATAGTGGATAACTGCTTGCAAATTGTGGAAAGATTTGACAAAATACGATAAGCAACAACCCCAAGGATTAAGATAAGGACCGATATAATGCCAACCCGAACTCATCAGCCCAAAAAACGCGCCCGCGCTAAAAACGTCGGCTTTCGCAACCGCATGGCTACTAAAGCTGGCCGTTTAGTACTAAAAAGTCGTCGCTTAAAAGGCCGCGCTAAAATCAGCGCCTAGGCCAGAGATGCCGCCACTAGCAAGTGTGGCGGTTTCTTTTTGTCACGTCTCGCCGCTACAATAAGATCATGCTTGAACACCGTTATCGTTTTCATGGCCACGGCAGCCTGAGGTTTTTGTACCAACGCGGCAAAACGTATCGCACGAAGTCGCTTTCTTTGCGGGTGGTGCGCAATCCTCAGCGTGTGCACAGCCGGTTAGCGGTAATTGTAACCAAAAAGGTCCAAAAGGCCGCGCCGCGCCGCAACCGTATTCGCCGCCGGGTGTACGAGGTTATTCGCACTCATTGGGAACACATTGCGCCCTCGCACGATATGATTATTAGCGTGTACGATGCCCAAACTGACATTATGCCGCCTGCCGAGCTCGAGGCGTTGGTTGTTGACGCCCTCAAACAAGCTCGTGTTTGGCAAGAGCCGCAAAAGGATGGTAAAGCTGGCTAAAACCACGCCAAAACATGCTATGCTGTAGAGAGTCATGAGTTTATTCGATGTAATTCTAGTGCAGCCGATTTTTAACGTGCTCGTTTTTATATATGGCATTGTGCCGGGGCACGATTTTGGCATTGCGCTTATATTGTTCACTATTTTGATTCGTATTGCCCTGTGGCCGTTGGTTAAACGCCAGTTGCACCAGACCAAAACTATGCAAAAGCTGCAACCGGAACTAAAGCGCATTCGCAAGCAGGCGCGGGGTAACAAGCAGCTGGAAGCGCAGCTGATGATGGAGCTGTACCGGGAACGCGGTGTTAATCCATTTGGATCGATCGGTATTCTGTTGTTACAGCTGCCGATTTTTATTGCCCTGTACGCTGTGGTGCGCATTATTACCGAAAACCACGCCAATATTCCTAAATACACCTATGCATTTCTCGAGAATATTCCCTTTATTAAGCATTTGGTTGAACACCCCGATACGTTCAGCGAGCATTTGTTTGGCGTAATCAACCTGAGCCGTCACGCGCTTGAAGCAGTTGGCATTTACTGGCCAATTTTGATTTTGGCAGTGTTGGCCGGCGCACTGCAGTTTTTTCAGTCCAGGCAGCTGTTGCCGAAGGTCGAGGAAGGCCGCAAGCTACGCGATGTGCTAAAAGAGCAAGCCTCTGGCAAAAAGGTGGACCAAAGCGAAATGAGCGCGATCATGAGCAACCGCATGGTGTATTTGTTTCCGCTACTAACGTTTTTTGTCTCGATTTATCTGGCCGGAGCATTGGTACTGTACCTGGTGGCAACCAGTGCCGTGGCGATCCTCCAGCAAAGTCGGGTACTGCGCCAAGACACCGAAGAGCTTGAGGCGCTGAGTGGCGAAACGCAGAAAAAAGTGATGAAAGCCGTGGAAGCCGAAGTAGTCTCGGAGCCTAAACCGTCCAAACCTACCAAGAAAAAGCGGAGGAAAAAGTAGTGAATCCATTTCACACCATCCCTCCAGCCTCAAGCCATTTTGGCGGCCTGTACCAAGCATACCGCTCATCGGCGTACCTATGGGTACGCCTCCCTCGCCTGATGCTTGTTTCGGCTGCACCAAAACAACTTTCGCTTAACAGAGGGGAGGTGTGAAATGGATTCAATGGATGGTTCAGAACTGGACAGAGACCAATCTATCGACTTCGCTAAGCAGTATCTGGAAGATCTACTGTCGTTTTTTGGCCTGAATACCGCGGTCACGGTTAGTTGTGACGAAGACGTGATTGAGCTGGCTGTGCCCTCTACCCATCTAAATGGTTTTTTGATTGGCCAGCGCGGCGATACTTTGCGCTCGCTGCAATATTTGCTTTCAATGGCGCTAAAAAATAAGAATGCCGTTTTAACGCGGGTAAATATTGACGTTGCCAACTACAAACGCAGCCGCGCCGAGCGCTTGGCTGACCAGGTTCGCGAATGGTGCAAGCAGGTCATGGACAGTGGTGAATCAATGAGCTTAGAGCCCATGAGCCCAGCCGATCGCCGCGTAGCCCACCGGGTGGTGGGTGAATTTGGTTTGCTGGAGAGTCATTCCGAGGGCGAAGGCCGTGACCGGCACTTGGTGATTAGTAAAATCGTTGAATAAATACACGACTTACGCACTTTTCCCTTCAGGCACAAGATGGCCGTCAGGGGAAAGTGCGTAAGTCATGAAGTACTCAACGGAGAGTAGTGAGGGGTTGTAACTAAACTTTTCATATTGTAACCTTTGAATAGGAAAGGTTTAGATTATCATGACTCCCAGAACGGCAAAGTTACGTATTGGCAAAACCGAAATAAAGGTTATCAAAGTAAGCGACGAAGATTATATTTGTTTGACCGACATGGTGAACGAGTATGGTGGAGACCAAGCGATCTATAGTTGGTTAAGGAACAGGAACACGGTTGAATTTCTCGGAGTATGGGAGACTCTGTACAATACAAATTTTAAAGGTAGCGAATTCGACACCTTTAGAAAACAGGCCGGCCTGAACAGTTTTCACCTTACCCCAAAAAAATGGATAGATGCAACGGGAGCGATCGGCATTGTTTCCAAAGCGGGGCGTCATGGCGGAGGTACCTTTGCGCATAAGGATATAGCTTTTGAATTCGGATCGTATATTAGTCCAGAGTTTAAGTTGCTTATTATCCGAGAGTTTCAGCGTCTGAAGAATAAAGAATACAAGCTGGAACAATGGGACTACAGGCGATTCCTTACAAAAGTAAACTATAGGTTGCACACCAATGCGGTTCGAGAGGTATTGATTCCACTCACACAGACTCCAAAAAACCGACTAGGCATACTGTACGCCGAAGAAGCAGATGTTATAAATCTAGCCCTGTTCGGTGTTACCGCCAAAGAATGGAGAGACAGGCATAAAAATACAGTTAAGAATAGAAAAGATAATATTCGTGATCATGCCACCATCGAACAATTAACAGTACTCTCAAATCTAGAAAGTTTGAATTCTATGATGATTACCGAGGGGCTTGATAAGCAGGAACGATTTAACAAAATGCGTGCAGAAGCACAGCGTCAAATCAGTGCACTCTTGTCCAGTAAGCTGAGAGTTAATCCGATTGATGATCATGAAGACGCCCAGAATTTGATCGGGTTATAGCCAGATTATAAACGCTCAGCGTTTCTTCAGCCATGCGCTGCCAGGAGTATTGAGCTACGCGTGTATGGCCTTTTTGGCGCAGCTCGTCGGCTAGTTTGGGGTTTTGTAGCACGTCGTTGATCGCCCGGACAATATCGCTGACATCGAGCGGGTCAAAGTAATGTGCCCCGTCGCCATAAATTTCGGGCAAAGAAGTGGCATTGCTGCTGATAACTGGTGCGCCAGCAGCCATCGCCTCTAGCCCTGGCAGCCCAAAACCTTCCATCAGCGACGGGAACACGTAGGCCTGGGCGTGCTGGAGTGTCCACAGTAATTGCTCGTCCGGCAAAAAATCCGTATACAGCAGGCCTTGGAAACCTTGTGTTTTGGCCCAGTCGCGGTTGGCCACCAGTGGTGGTCCGTTTTTGCCGCTTAATCGGCCCACGAGCACCAACAGTAGATCCGGATGTGTCTGGCGCAGGGCTTGATGCGCTTGCATCAGCCGACGGATGTTTTTGTAATCGCTTTGCTGGCCGACGTACAGAATGTAGCGTTTGTTTTTGAGGGCGGAGTATTCCTGCGGTTTGGTGCTCGCGATATCGCAACCCTCGTAAGTGAGGATGACTTTGCTGGGGTCAATATGGGTATAGTTGGTGTACGCTTTTTGCACATAGTGACTGGGGCACAAAATGTAGTCGGATGTCTTGCCAATAATCTTAAACACCGCTCGCCCAACCAGCTGCTTAGCTTTGAACATCAGGTAATTTTTATCGCTGTTGTAGGTATTGAGCAGGATCAAATCGTGCACGGTGGTTACATGCCGGCCGCGGTACAAAATGGGTTGCTGCGGCATGCAAAAATGAACTAAGTCAGGTTTAAGGCGGTTCAGCAAGCCCAAAAAACCTACTTGTTCGCTAAAGCTGTAGCTGTCAAAGTCCGCTTCCACAATCGTAAAGCGTGGATTGGTGGGCTTGTAGTAATTCAGGTCTTTTTTGGGTACTAAAATGAGGTAGTTGTTATCATGGTCAAGCTTTTCTAAATGATAAATAAGCCGCTCCACATAGCGGCCGGTCGAGCTGTTGATAATACGGGCATCGATAGCAATTTTCCACGAGCTTTGCACCGCGCCCTGCCCAGGCCGAGCAGGGCTCGCCCTGTCAGAGCGCTTTTGGCCCAAAAACAGCTTGCTCGACTGCGGGGTGTCCTCAGTGTACGGCATGTACGCCTCCGGTCACTCCTTGTCGGTGCGCCGTTTCTGAACTCAAATGCGAAAGTCGTGTTGTCATATGATCTTGCTCATATTTGCATTACAATGGTTACTGTTAGCATAACACTGATGGGTTACTAATTCTTCATGAAACGCAAGCTAAGAATCATTTTCCGAGTTGTCAAAAAATCTGTCAAAAAAGTTAGGGACCTCCCCAATCCGGACTTCTACCGTAATTACACTCCACACGAGGCGTTTTTAAAAATGGCCCGATATCCCTTTAAGCATGGTGTAAAGGCCACCCTCTCGCTGGCCAAGCGCGAAATGCTGCGTATTGGTGATATCACTAACGTGAAACATATTTTTCCCAATGGTTTGGTGAGCGGGGTCGACGTAAAGCACATTCCTACTTGGTATATGCATCATGCTCATAAAGTATCTATCGTCATCCCCAGCTACAATGACTACGACCTACTAAAGGTGTGTGTCGAGAGCGTACATAGAACAATCGACCGCAAGGACTTGTACGAAATTATTATCGTCGACGATTATTGCCAGCCGGAAAACCGCGAGAAGTTGGAGACGCTAGAGGGCGACAACACCCGTATTATCTTCCGCGAAAAGAACGGTGGTTTTGCCAAGGCGGTTAACACCGGCCTGCGCGAAGTACCCAAAACGCACGACGCTTTGCTGCTGAACAGCGACATCGAAGCGCATCCACATTGGTTCGAGAACTTGCAATACGGCGCCTATGTATTTGGCGAGCACATCGGCGTGGTGGCGCCAAAGTTGCTCTACCCCGACGGCCGCATTCAGAGTGCCGGTAGCTACCGCAACACCGAGGCGCGCGAATGGTTTGACCACTACTATCGTTTTCAGCCGTCCGATTACGGCCCGGCTAACGTGCCAAACTATGTACAAGCCGGCACCGGAGCCTGCCTGTATTTTAAGCGCCAGGTGATGGACAAAATTGGTATTTTGGACCAGGATTTGCCGTTCGCGTTCGAGGAAGTAGACTATTGCCTGCGCACCTGGGAGGCGGGTTACCGAGTGCTATACTTCCCGGCATCAGTGCTGACTCATCACGAATCGCCCACGCGCACCAAGAACAAAAATATTTCTAGCATGGAGCGCGCGTCGGTCGTGAATTTCTGGAAAAAATGGGGTGCATGGTACGATGAGCGCAACGTTCGTGACGGTGACGGCAAAGTCCGCATTATTTTTGTACTGCAAACCCTGGGCCTTAGCGGCGGTATTAAAATTGCCGTGGAGCAAGCCAACCGGCTAAGCAAGCGCGGCTTTGCGGTGGAAATTTGGAGCCTAGATAGCAAACCCGTGTGGCCAATCGACGTACCAACTCGCTCGTTCAAAAATTACCGCCAATTAACAGCCGCGCTGGAGCCCGAAGAAGCAATTAAGGTCGCCACTTGGTGGGAAACTGCTTACCCCGTATGGTTTGCCTCGCTGCGCAAGGGCATTGCCGTAAACTTTATTCAGGAAATCGAAACCTGGTTCTACCCCAACGACTACGACGCTCAGCGGGTGGTAGTGTCGTGCTATCGCAAAGAGTTCAAAAACCTCACGACTTCGGGCTACAACCTGGAAGAAATTCGTTCGTTCGGACTCAACGCCCGCCTGGTTCCCTGCGCCTACGACGATACTATCTACAAGCAGCTGCCAGACGTACAGCGCGAAGACAATGTGCTACTGGCCCTTGGCCGCACTTTTTTCCAAAAGAATTTTATGTTCAGCTTTCGTGCCTGGAAAAAACTGGGCCAGCAGCGCCCTAATTTTTGGCTGTTTGGCAGCGAGCCCGATTTGAAAGCTCTGGATAAAAAAATTACCTATCATATTAAGCCCAGCGACGAAGGCGTCAACGAGCTGTACAACAAAGCAACCGTGTTTGTGCAAACCTCTTACCACGAGGGCTTTTGCCTACCAATTTTGGAGGCCATGGCTGCCGGCGCGCCGGTAGTCTGCACTGATGCCCATGGCAACCGCGATTTTTGCTTTGACGGCAAAACCTGCCTGATGGTCGAGCAGGACAACGAAGAGTCCCTGGCCGCTGCCCTCCAAAAGCTGTTCGACAATCCCAAACTGCGCGAAAAACTCAGCCGCGAGGCACTCAAAACCGTCAAAAAATACCAATGGGAGCCCGTGGTCGACCAGCTGGTAGATTTTTATAATGATGTTGCCACGCCAAAGCCAATTGCTCCGCACGTTAAGCAAAAATATGGTGTGGCCGCCAAAAATGTAGGTAATGTAAAGTAGAATAAGTAGGCCAAAGAGTAATAAAGCTATGCTGAAATTTTTTACCCCCCAAAACCAAACACTTCTGCGCCAGCTGGTGATAACCGACTTTAAGCTGCGTTATCAAGGTTCGGTTTTGGGTTATGTATGGTCGTTGCTGAAGCCGTTGATGCTGTTTACGGTTTTGTACCTGGTATTTACGTATGTGTTACCGCTTGGCAAAGGCGTGCCACATTTCGCTGCTTACTTGCTGCTTGGTGTAGTCATGTGGAACTTTTTTGTCGAGGGCACCACCATGGGTATGGGTTCGATTGTGGGGCGGGGTGATTTGATCCGCAAGGTTCAGATTTCTAAGCCGGCAATTGTTATAGCTTCGACCCTGTCGGCGGCGGTAAACTTTGGCCTCAGTTTAATCATTGTTGGCATATTCATGTTTTTTAACCACGCCGAGGTAAGTGCCATGGTTGTTTTTCTGCCACTAGTGCTACTAGAGCTGCTGGCGCTGGTATTGGCGCTATCGTTCTTCCTGTCCGCGCTCTACGTTCGTTTTCGCGACATCGCCCAGATATGGGAAGTGATTTTGCAGATTATGTTTTACGCCACACCAATTATTTACGCGCTGCAATATGTGCAGCCGCACAAAAATCTACTGGTGCTGATATCGCTTAATCCAATTGCGCAGATTATCCAAGACGCACGCGAGATGCTTATTACAACCTACACACTTACCACGCACGAGGTGTTGGGTTGGGTGTTGGGTGTTGGCATACCCTTGGTCTTCCTGGCCTTGCTATCTATATTTTCGATATGGTTTTTCAAAAAGAGCTCTAAAACGTTTGCGGAGAACCTGTAATGCCCGACGATAGACCAGTGCGCATTAGCGTCGACAACGTCACTAAAGTATTTAAAGTACCGCACGAGCGCAGCAATAGCCTAAAGCAGACGCTACTGAACTTTCGCAAGCAGGGTTTCGAAACGTTTAAAGTGCTCGACGACGTGTCGTTCAAGGTGTACCAGGGCGAATTCTTTGGCATTTTAGGCCGCAACGGCAGCGGCAAAAGCACGCTGCTAAAGCTGCTGGCTGGCATTTACGTGCCAAGCGAAGGGTCTATTACGGTCAACGGTAACTTAACGCCATTTATCGAGCTGGGCGTTGGGTTTAACCCTGAGCTGTCCGGCCGCGAGAACGTGTTTTTAAACGGCGCCATCCTGGGGCTGACCACCAAAGAAATCGAGCAAAAATACGACGAAATTGTAGAGTTTGCCGAGCTGGAACGGTTTATGGACCAAAAGCTCAAAAATTACTCATCTGGCATGTTGGTGCGCCTGGCTTTTTCCATTGCCATCCAGGCCCATAACGCTGTATTGTTGGTGGACGAAGTGCTAGCCGTGGGTGATGAGCGTTTCCAAAATAAATGCCTGAAGGTATTTGCCGATATTAAAAAAGACCCGAGCAAAACAGTTATATTCGTTAGCCACGACATGGGCTCGGTCCAGCGCTTTTGCGACCGCGCCATGGTGGTGCACGATGGTGAACTAACCTACATTGGTGATGCCGACCAAGCCGCCTTTGAGTATAAAAAACTTAATTTTCCCGAAAGCGTTTTTGCCCGGAACACAGCACAGGAAGTGCCGTTTGAGCTGCGCATTACCAATGCCGCCGGTCGTGAGACTAACCTGTTCAAGTTTAACGATAAAGTCCAAATTCATATAACCTGGAAGCCAGACGACCGTATTAAAAACGCTGGCGTCGCATTGTTTAAGGACGACGGCCAGTACATTTTTGGAACCAATACAATCATCGACAAAAAGCCAATTAAACAAGGCGAAAGCATAATATACGAAGTTACCGCCAGGTTAGGCACAGCGCACTACCTTGTACAGGCAGCGCTGTTCGGCCAGGACGATAATGATCGGATTTACAGCGTTTACGACGGCCCAACATTTTCTGTTGCGGCACCTGCTGAGTGGCAAGGCGTAACCTACTTAGACCATGAGTGGCGGATGTAGCTATGTCTCATTACACCAATAATCTGTTTGATCCAAACGCTAAAAACAACCAATGGCTGCATTTGTTCGAATACGTTCCAAAGCAGAGCCGCGTACTTGACGTCGGTTGTAGCAGTGGTAACTTTGGCGACGTGTTAATAAACGAAAAGCACTGCGAAGTTATCGGGATTGATATTGACGAGCCGGATATTGAATTGGCTCAGACCAAACTTACGGCCGCCAAGGTGCGCAATATCGAGCGAGACGACATTAGTGAGCTTGGTACGTTCGACGTTATTATATTCGCTGACGTTTTGGAGCATTTGCTCGACCCCATTGCCGCGCTCCACAAGGTAAAGAAGCAGCTCCGGCCAAACGGTCGCATAGTTTTTTCTATACCGAACATGGGTCATATCTCTGTCAGGTTGCTACTGCTAAAAGGTTTTTTTGAATATATATCCATTGGCGTGCTCGACCGGACGCATCTACATTACTACGACGAGCAAGAGGTGCAGCACCTTTTTGCCGAGGCCAAGCTAGAGATTAAAGAAGTTCATCCGCACACCTGGACATATCCAAAGTCAAAAATTTCCGAAGAACTCTACAATATGGGTCTTGGTATTATTGACGACAAGTTTTATAAAACGCTGGACGACACCAAGGCGCAGGTGTGGCAGTTTGTTGGCTATGCGACGCCAGTGGCCAAAAAGCCAGTAGTGGGGGAACGACCGTTGCATTATCGGCTGCCGCCCGAAGAACTAAGCCTGGCCCTGGAGGCGCGCGACAAAGAGCTGCAAAAACTCGGCCAACGGCTACAAGAACTTGAGGCCGAAAACGCTAAACTGCACCACATTTATAAGCATCCTGTCAAAAGCGCCGCGCGGTTTATTCGTAAAAAAATACAACCAAAAACAACGCCAAAATCTGGCAAAACAAAAGCATAAACGTTATTTACGCTAGCCTTGGTTGATGGTATAGTGTGTATACGACATGAAGCTGCTCAAACGTAAAAACAAAAAACTATTTATCATCTCCGTAGCAGCCGCCAGCCTGCTGCTGGCGGGCGGTGTTGGGTATACGCTTATGCATAAAACACCTGGTAACGAAAACACCCGGCCAGGCTCCGGGCAAGCTAATTCGCCACGCCCGGTTAATAGCGTGGACTATTCCGCGCCGAGCGATAGCGACAAAAAAGCTCAAGATGCTCAAAAAGACCAAATAATTAAGCAACAGGGCCAAAACAGTGGCACGCCAACCAATTCAAACCTTTCGGTCTCGATTTCCCGGGCGTCGCAAGCCGGGGCTGGCCAAGCGCTCAATATTCGTACGATAATTACCGGTCTAACGAGCGGCATCTGCCAAGTTACGCTCACCCAGCCAGGCCAAACCACGATTAGTAAAAGCTACAACATTAGTTATCAAGCCACCTACGCCGCCTGCCAAGAGGCCGACATACCAGCTAGCGACTTCCCGGTTGGCAGCGATTGGACGCTGCAAATTGTGGCCAAAAATGACTCCAGTCAATCCCCGCCGGCTTCCCAAACCGTTAGTATTAAGAAATAATAAGATATATGCGCCGATTTTTTAAACCCACTCCACGAAAATTCACCAGCGCGCTGGTTGTGGTTGGCCTGGCGTGCGGCGCAAATAGCCTGTTTGCTACCCCGGCCAAAGCTGTTTCGGCTGGGGATTGGCGACCGGGACGAATTATCGACGATGCCATCTTCTATAACAAGTCGTCGATGAATATCGACCAAATTCAGCAATTTTTAAACGCCAAAGTTCCAGTGTGCGACAATTGGGGTACAAAACCGTATGCTGGCACTACTCGTCGGGCTTATTCTGAAGCACGTGGGGTGCACTTTCCACTGACCTGTCTAAAAGATTATCAAGAAAATACCTCTACACACGAAAATAATCTGGAAGGCCGCCCCGTACCCGGCGGCGCCAAAAGCGCGGCGCAAATTATTTGGGAAGCCGCCCAAGACTACAACATCAACCCCCAGGTTCTGCTAGTAATTCTGCAACGCGAACAAGCACTGGTAAACGATGACTGGCCGTGGCCAGCACCACAGTTCGATTCAGCCATGGGCTATGCCTGTCCAGACAACGGCCCCAACCACAGTATTGTCTGCAGCGGCTATTATGGTTTTGCCACGCAGGTGCAGACCGGTGCCTGGCAAATCCGGCGCTATGCCGATCACCCCAACAACTACAACTTCGTGCCTGGCAACAACCAAGTTCAGTGGAGCCCTCAGCCATCGTGCGGCTCTAATAACGTTGTTATCGAGAACCAAGCCACGGCCTCGCTGTACGACTACGCGCCATATCAACCAAACCAAGCAGCCTTGAACAATATGTACGGCACCGGGGATAGCTGCTCCAGTTACGCTAACCGTAATTTTTGGCGCGATTTTAATGATTGGTTTGGGGCCAGCCGGGCCGGCGAGCCAATGATTATTAAGGCCGACAATAGCCTGACCCAATACGTGCTGGTCAACGGCACGCGATATCCTATTCCGAGCGGCGATATTAAACTGGCCTGGGGCTTGGACAGATATCCGTTGATTGAAATGAACGCCAGTTATGTGGGCTCAGTGCCTGTTGGCGATTCGCTGTCGCGTGTGGTCCGGGCTCAGGGCGAGCCAATGGTCTTTTTCATCGACAACTCTAAAAAGTATTATGTGCCGTCGTGGGACACACTAGCCGCTTGGAATTACTCGCCAGCCGATTTGCGGCAGCTGCCATGGTCTATTATGAACCTCGATCCTGACGGCCCGTGGCTAAACGGCATGGCGCGTGAACCAAATGACGGCCCAAGTGTGTACCTTATGGACGGCACCACCAAATATCACGTGGCTACGTCCGACACCGTGCAGGCCTGGCAGGGCAGTACTAGCGTGCCAATGACGATGTCGCAGGCGCTGTATGACCGTTTTACCGATGAAGGCGCGTTCGACACCTTTAAAGTCCAATCTGGTTCCGGCCAAAAATACGTCGTGAATGCCGGCTACAAATTACCGGTCGACGCCACGCTGGCCAGCGCTTTCCCGGGCAGTTTTGCCACCATGTCCGACGTGACTCTTAACCGGCTGCAGATTGGCGCGGTGCCGACTAACTTTGTGAAAGCGCCTGACTCGCCGTACATGTACCTGCTAGATAACACCAGCAAACGTTGGATCACTTCGCCCGCGCTGCTCGGCGCCTGGGCTGGCGGCCAGCCAACCGTCACCTACCTAACCCAAGGCCACTTAAACAAAATGAGCAACGGCGCTAACATTACCAGCTATCTGGCCTCGAATAACGGTGGTAGCGCGTGTTACTTTATGAATGGCGGCAAAAAGCCTGTTCCAAGTAACTTGCGCCAAAGCTACGTCGGGGCGCAAACACCCACCACCCTCAGCGACCAGGCATTGAACTCGATTGCGACCAGCCCTAACGCGACCAAATTCCTGCAAGTCAGCGGCCAGCCAAGCATTTACGTGCTAGATAACGGCACGGTCAAGAACTTTCCGTCGTGGGAAGACTTTGCGCTGTGGGGCGGCTCGATTGACCAAGTAACCCAGGTGTCGGCCGCGGTGTTAAGCCAATTTAACGGCACCGGTACAGCCAAAGCCTATGTTACCGACGGCAGCAACAACTATCTTTTGGCGACCCCCGGCACGTACTACGGCGTAAACGCCGCGGCGGCTAGTAACTGGAATCTTTCTAGCCCCAGCCAGATTAACTCTAATACACTTTCGCAGTTGACCAATGCCAGCGCCACATTGCCCAGCAGCTTCAGTATTGGCAGCAAAAAATACTTGATCCGCGGCGGTGTTGGCTACGGCACCGATGACACCAACGTGCAAGCGCTGTGGGGTCTGGGCGGCTCGCAAACCGCGCTTGATAGTTTTGCGCGTAAATACTTTAGCGACCAAGCGCTAACCAAATACGTTACCTCGAGCGAAAAAGCCGACAATAAAATTTACGCTGTAACTGAAAGCGAGTATTTGCATATTTCTGGCCCTGCTCAAATGCTTAACCTGGGCTACCACGGCGAGGGCGTGGTGAATGTTGGTGCGGCCGATATTGATGCGCTGGGCGCTAGCTCGTGGAATAACATTATCGTCAAGAATGGCAGCGACTACTATGTGATCGACAGCGGCGCTAAACACAAAATTGCCAGCAATGCCGTTAGCCAATGGACCAACAACCAGTCGCTGAGCGTACAGACGGTCTCGAGCGCGTTTATAAACCTGCTCACCACTGGCCCGGATCTCGGCAAGACCTTTCGCAGCCCGGACGGCCCCAAAATTTACGCCGGTGTAAACGGCCAAAAGCGCTGGGTGACTGGCTATGACATTTTTGTGCAGCAATACGCGCCGGAAATTAACGTCTCGACCAACATGACGCAGTCGTTGCCGGACGGGCCGTCGTTGTAGAGCTCAGGATCCACAACTTCATTCTGCTAGACTCTTGTTCCCCGAGCGAACGGAGCCGCTGTTTTGCTGCGAAGTGTATCTAGCAGAATGAAGTTGTGGATCCTGAATTACTCAGTCAAGTAGACCCTGCAAATAGCGCCCATAACCGCTTTTAAGCAGTGGCTGAGCGAGTTCGGCTAGCTGATCGCGGTTGATGAGTCCGGCCCGCCAGGCGACTTCTTCGATGCAACCAATTTTTAGCCCGGTACGTTTTTCAATGACTTCTACAAAGTTGCTGGCGTCCATCATCGAGCCAAACGTGCCGGTGTCCAACCAGGCGGTGCCGCGATCCATGACTTCGACGTTCAGTTTGCCGCGCGCCAGATACTCGGCATTCACGGCAGTAATTTCTAGCTCGCCGCGGTCACTTGGCTTGACTTGTTTGGCTAGCTCGACCACATTGTTGTCGTAAAAATATAGGCCGGCAACGGCATAGTTGGATTTGGGGCGAACGGGTTTTTCCTCGATAGAAACGACATGGTGTTTGTGGCTGAACTCCACAATGCCATAACGTTCCGGGTCGGAGACGGGATAGGCAAAAATAATGCCGCCGTCCGGATTAGTGCAGTGCTTTAAGCTATCGCCAAAGCCGTGGCCGTAAAAAATATTATCACCCAAAATCAACACCACTTTGTCGCCACCAATAAACTGTTCACCGATCATAAATGCTTGAGCCAAGCCATCGGGGGCCGGCTGCGCGGCGTACTCAAACCGGCAGCCCAGTTGTGAGCCATCGCCAAGCAGGTTTTTGAACTGCGGCTGGTCTTGGGGTGTGGTGATAATCAAGATTTCCTTAATGCCAGCCTGTAGCAGGGTGGAGAGGGGATAATAAATCATCGGCTTGTCGTAAATTGGCATTAACTGTTTGGAGACACCCTTGGTAATAGGGTAGAGCCGCGTGCCTGAACCGCCGGCTAAAATGATGCCTTTCATTCGATGTTTTTTCCTTGCTTCATGAACGCGCGCCTAATATCCTCCAGTGTATCCATGCTGTGCGCCCAAGTGGCAAACTTTGGTGAGGTACCCACATAGGCACGGATTGGGTAAGTAGTGTACTGGTAAAGGTAGTATGACACCAGCCGGACATTGCCTTCCACAATGCTCAGTGGCCGCGACAGAGCGGAGCCGGTAGTGACCAGGATGGGTGGCTCGGGCTGGCGGCCATTGGCCAGTTCTTGTTGCGTGCCAAGCACATGCTTCAGCGGGTCGTGCGAGGCTGGCAAACCAGCGATAAATTCAGCCGCTTTGGCCAGGGTTCGTTCACCATAGGTAAACGCCAGCCAAGTGTCGCCGAAAGGGGTGTAGAGTTTGGCAAGCTCGTTTTTGCTCTCGATTTCCAGCTCGTACCATATGGTGTAACGCCAGGGGAAGCGTTTGATGGCGTTGTGGCGAGCCAGTCGAAGCAATCGCTTGCGATTTTGGTTGTCCTGGGTATCAGACAAATTAGGCTGGGTAAAAAGCGCGGGACTCAGCTGGGATTTTTTGAGCGCCTTTTGCACAAGATGCTTAAAGCGCGCCGACTCCGACTCGGCCTTCAACCAGCTGGCGATTACGGTTGCTTCTGAAATTTCTTTGCCGATTTTCATATAAGGCCATTGTATAGCCATGCCATCAGCTAACCAAACACCGTTGCGATTTTTACCTTCAGTTACCTCTGTTGAGGGTAATTTTATACTTGCATTTTTGTCGCAGGGTTACATACTGTTAATTTATGATAATAGTAATAATAGCGGGTGGCTCGGGTACCCGCCTTTGGCCGCTTTCGACCAACAAATACCCGAAACATCTTTTAAATTTGGTCGATGAGGAGTCGCTTTTGCAGGCGACCTACCGCCGCGCCAAGCGGCTGTCTGATAACATTTATATAGTGACCGGTGCCGATCATTTGGACCACGTACGTCAGCAGCTGGCCGAGCTGGGTGACGACGCGTTTATTGTGGAGCCGGACCGCCGCGACACCTCGGGCTGCTTTGTGGTGGCGCTGCATCATGTGCAGTCGCGCCACGACCACGACGAGCCGATTGCCTTTATGCACGCCGACCATTACATCCGCGACGTCGAGGGCTTTAAACACTCGTTCGAGGTCGCTCAAGCAGTTTCCAAAAAGGAAAGGCAAGTAGCGCTGGTCGGCATTGAACCGACATATCCGGCCACTAGTTTTGGCTATATTCAGCGCGACGGCACTTTGGATGGCAACGCCTTTGTGCACAAAGTAGTCAGGTTCGAAGAAAAGCCCGACTTTAACACTGCCCAGGACTACGTGCAAAGCGGGGAATACCTGTGGAATGCCGGTTATTTTGTGGGCTCTACGAATACTTTTTTGCGGACCATGGAGACCTACGCGCCGGACCTGAAGGAAAATTACCAGCGCTTGCTGGCCACGACCGACGAGCAGTCGTATAACGATACGTTTCTGTCGTTCGAAAAAATCGCCATTGACTATTCGCTAATGGAAAAAGCCAAGAACTTGTTGGTGGTTCCGGCAACATTCGACTGGCTAGATCTGGGTTCGTTTGCCGACGCGCACAAAGTGGCCGAGGCCGACCAAATTGGCAACTTTACCAAAGGTTATGTGGAGATTGACGGTGTGGAAAACTCATACCTGCGCAACGAGGAAGACAAGCCCGTGGCGGTCATCGGCCTGGATAATATTGTGGTGGTCAATACTAAAAACGGCATTTTGGTCGCGCGCAAAGACCTGTCGCAAAACGTAAAAGCCATTGCCCAAAAGGTTCAGGAAAAGCAAAAATAACACTTAGGTTTTGGATTTACTGGCCACAAAGGCCTGCAGAGCTTTTATAAAATGTTCTTCGCTGAACTGAGTGGCATGCTTTTGGATAGTGGCATGGTCAAACGTCAGGGATTTGAAGTGTTTGAGCGCCTCGGTCAGCGAATCTATAGTTTGTTCGGCAAAAAATAACCCGGTTTTACCCTCGATAACCGCGTCTAGCGCGCCGCCACGACCATAGGCGATAACTGGCGTGCCTGCGGCCATTGCCTCTATTTGCACGATGCCAAAGTCTTCTTCTTGCGGCATGATGTATGCTTGGGCAGTGGCCAGGGCTTGCGCGACTTCGCCGTCGTTGGCACCAACCACAAACTTCACGGTTGGCCTAGCTAATTTTACTAGTCGTTCATGCTCGCTGCCGTTGCCGTAGACGGTCAACGGCAGGCCAAGCTTGGTACAGGCTGCCACAGCCAGGTCAATGCGTTTGTATGGTACTTGACGCCCCAAGGCGACAAAACCGTGACGCGCACCGGAGATATCCAATTGGCGGAAACGCGACAGGTCTACCGGTGGGTTCAGCACGGTCGAATCACGGTGGTAATAGTGCTTGATCCGCTGGGCAACGGTTTTAGAATTGGCAATAAAGTAATCCACGCCGGCAACCGAGCGCAGATCAACCCGGCGCATCCAGGCCACAAATGGCGGAATGATAGGGCGAATCAGCCAGTTAAGCGGGCCAAAGCCCGGTTGGCGTTTGTAGTCTTGGTAGTGACTCCAATAGTAGCGCGTAGGTGTGTGGCAATAGCAAATATGCAGGGCATCCGGCCGTTTGCGCACGGCTTTGGCTTCGGCGCTGGCAATCGAGATAATCACGTCATACTTGCTCAGGTCTAGCCGGCGAAAGGCATGCGCCCGAATAACGGGGAACAACTGGTGAAACCGCCGCAAAAATTTGGGAAACTTTTGGATATAGGTGGTGCGAATGTCGAGACGAGCAAATGCCGGCATGGTCTCGGGTGTGTAGACCGAGGTGTAGATCGGCGCTTCGGGAAAGGCTTTGGCTATGGCCAGGACAACCCGCTCGGCGCCGCCCATATTGGTTAGCCAGTCGGTGACGATCGCAACACGCGAGTTGCGATCGGGAACTGGGAACTGGGAACTGGGAACTGGGGTTGACGGCTTCATAATTTTGCTTTGAGCGAGCGAATTAAGCCATTTAGGAGTTTTTGGTTGGTGATTATGAGCGGGGTTAGTTGTTCAATTTGTTCAGAGTTCAGATATTCCAAGCGTTCAGCAAGATAGCAGAAACTTTTTATTTCGGCTAATGAACCATTTGCGATCGTATAGAATTGTATTTTTTCTTTTATGTTGTAACGGCCATGTCCCTCGGCAATATTTGCGCTTACCGAAGAAGCGGCTCGGCGCATTTGGCTCGTGAGCGCGTACATTTCTTCCTTTGGAAAGTTCCTAGTAACAGTATAGGTTAAGACGGCTAAATCGATAGCTTTCTGCCAAGCCTCGAGATTCTCAAAATCTCGTCCCCCAGTTCCCAGTTCCCAGTTCCCAGTTCCCCAGCTCATCGGGCGGAACCTTTCTTAAATAGGGCAGGCAGAGTTTTAAGCAGTATTTTAAGATCAAGCCAGAAGCTCCAGTTTTGAGCGTAGTACAGTTCCAGTTCAACACGCTTGTCAAAGGCCAGGTTGCTGCGGCCGGAAACTTGCCACAAACCCGTCACGCCGGATTTTACGCTATGGAGCAGCGCGCCGCGGCCGCGGTACAAGTTTAGTTCTTGCGGCAGGATGGGCCGGGGGCCAACCAAACTCAGCTCGCCACGCAGCACGTTAAACAGCTGTGGTAGTTCATCCAGCGACGTTGCGCGCAAAAACCGCCCAAACCCCGTAATGCGCGGATCATTTTTGACTTTGCGGTGCTGTTCGTACTCGTGTGCCAGATCGTCACGGCCCATGGCGCGAAATTCTTCGGCAGCGTCGCGGCCACCATACTGTGGGGCCATAGTGCGGAATTTGCACAGGCCAAACGGTTTAGCAAAGCGAGTTAGGCGCTGGTTGATGTAAAAAACTGACCCCGGGTTAAAGATTTTTTGCAGCAGCGAAATCAGCAAGAAAACAGGGGAGAGAAGTATCAGCAGGCCGGTCACGGCAATAACATCAAAGATCCGCTTGGCAATCTCACCCCAGCCAATCAGCGGCGTTTGATGCACCGAAATAACTGGATAGCCCAAAAACACGTCGATGGTGTTTTTGCCGGAGTAAAATTCTGGCTCGCCGGGAATAAAGTTGTAGCCGATATGCAGGGTTTGGGCCGCGCTCATGATGCGCTGATTGCGCTCCGACGAATCGTACAAGTCGGTCTGCACAATGGTGGTAATGCCAAGCTTCTCGAGCGCGTTCAGGGCGTTTTCAAGGTTGCTAAAGTGCTCACCCTGGAAGTGCGCGGGTACGATCTTGGTAGGCCCGGCAATGGCCACAATGTGGTAGCCTGATCGGCGCGTGTCGTTTAGCTGGCGAGCAATGTCGCCGACCGCCTCGGTGGTGCCAATCAGCAGCACACGGCTCACGCCCTGGCCGTAGCGGAATAACAGCGTGCGGACTTGGCGGATGAGCTCGCGCGCAATCACCAACAGCAAATACGAACCCACAAAGGCGTACACCGCCACCAGGCGTGCCGGGAAAACCGGTTCATCAACTACAAACGAGTATCCCAGCACAATCAAAATACCAATCACGCTGCCAATAAACAGCCGGCCCATTTCGGCCAGCCGCTTGCTATATACTTTGCTGCTATACAGTCCCAGCGCCGCAAAGGCAACCAACCATAGCGGAATCAGCACCAGCGAGGTGCGTAAAAAGTCGACGCCCCGGATATCCGCTACTAGTGGGCGGTTGTCGAACTGCACCCGGACAATATAGGCCAGCGAAAAGGCAACAAGCAGCGTCAAAAAATCGCCAAGAATCAGGGCAATACTGTAAAGACGCGCGTTTCGAGTAGGCATAAGTAGGTGAATTCCTTGAGTATATTGTACCATTACATACAGAAGTGAACACAGCTACGAAACAGCGCCTGGAATCCAGCTTGCTTCGCCTGATGCTTGGCGCGGCCGTGCTGATTGTGGTGCTCATGCCGGTACACGCCTTTTTTTCGACCTGGCTGGGTACGGCAATTGGCCCGCTACTGGTGTGGAAATCTTGGAAAGAGATTGTGCTGCTACTGTTGGTGCCAGTGGCGGTGATGTATTGCTGGCTGCGGCCAGATATCGCGCATGCCTTGTGGAAGCGGCCAATCAACAAGCTGATTGCGCTGTACGTGTTGCTGCATGGGCTATTGGCTTTTTCGTCGATCGCCTCTGTTCAAGCGGTGGCGGCGGCGCTGCTGATGAACCTGCGTTTTTTGGCCATATTTGTGCTGGTGCAGATTATTGCCCAGGCTAACCCGCCCATAGTACAACGCCTAAAGCAGCTGACTGGGCCATGGCTATTGTGGGTGGCTATCGTGCTGGGTGTGCTGGCGGTTTTGCAGGTGGCGGTTTTGCCCCAGGATTTTTTGACTCACTTTGGTTACAACAAAGATACCACCATAGCGCCGTATACTCTGGTGGATCAAAACGTTAACGCGGTGCGGGCTTTCGCAACACTGCGCGGCCCGAATACGTACGGCGCGTATCTGTTATTGCCGCTGTGCGTGGCGCTGTATCGGCTGTACAAGCGGCGCGACGATGTATTGGCGTGGGCTGCGCTGGGCCTGTGCGGCATTGGCATGAGCCTGACCGGCTCGCGTAGCGCGTGGTTGGGAGCGGTCGTAGCGGTTGTTACTTTGGCAGCCTTGCTGATTCCCAGATTGCATCTGGCGCGTTGGGTCAAGCGGGGTATTATTATTCCGGCGATAGTGGTGGTGGCAGTAGTAGGGTGGCTGTCGCTGAACGTAGCTGCCGTCCGGCTAGCCATATTCCACTCCAGCCCCGGCGATAGCAGCTTGTTTGAGGGCTCCAGCCAAAAACACGCCGAAGCAGTGGTGAATGGGATACACGATATTGTGCGACATCCTTTGGGGCAGGGACCGGGAAGCGCAGGGCCAGCCTCGTTCTACAATGCAGACGGTGTGAACATTAGCGAGAACTACTTTGTGCAGATAGCGCAAGAAACTGGCATAATTGGATTAGTTTTGTTTATGACTATCAATATTCTTGGGGTAATGAGTATTTTGCGACACAAAAACGACCTGCTGCCAGTAGCATTAGTGGCAAGTTTTGCGGGACTAACGGTTATTAACCTATTCCTGCACGGCTGGGCCGACGACCCTACTGCGCTTACGTGGTGGGCGTTGGCCGGGCTGTATATGGGCAGCAAAAATAACTAATTTTCGCTTATGGTAAGCTTACAGCAGTAAGCAGTAAGCAAGGGGGTGTAATGCATATAAAAACACGTGGCAATCAACAAGGTTTTGCGCACATTGGGCTGGTTGTTGGCGCAGTGGTTTTTATTGGTCTAATTGGTTTTATTGCCTGGCGGGTATGGGACGCTAAAACCAACTCACCTGCTGGCAAACTGCAGCAAGCACTGGCTAACGTAAAGTGTGACATTAGCGACAAAGACCTGTGTAAATTCTTTACCAGCTGGAAGCAGAGCGCCAGCTACAAAGTGGCCTCTAGCGACACGACCGGCGGCAAAACAACTACCAGCACGTTTGAATCGGCCGACTCGGGCAAGCGCTTTCATGTGTTGATGAGCGTGGAGGGCAAGCCGTACGAAACAATCACCATTGGCAACACTGTCTACACTAAAGACTCCAACGACGGCAAATGGTGGAAGCAAACAATCGAACCAGCCAAAGAAAATGACTATAAAGCCGGCAACGACTTCGAGTTTAAAGAGCCCGCCAAAGACGCCAAGCCCGAAGCGCAAACTCAGTACAAGCTGATCGGCAAAGAAGCTTGCGGCAACCTGACTTGCTTTAAATATCAAGTTATCGACCCTGCTACCAAAGACCAGACTCAGTACATTTGGTTCGACACCAAAGACTACCAACTGCGCCGCATGCGCACCGAAACTAAAGATACGGTCAGCGATCAAACCTTCTTGTACGACAAAGTGGCTATTAACGAACCGTCGCCAGTTAAAGAGCTTGGCCCCAACCAGGTCATTAACCCTGCGTCGGGCGAACCAATCACCGTGCCAAACGCCAGTGATGTGCCATTACCAGTCGAACCCACAACGACCGATGAAGAGCAGTAGCTTTAACCCGACCTACCCAAAATCCCCACCCCAGACTAAATATGGCCGAGCGAAAACAGTTTTCTCCGAAGGAGACGTATCTAAAGATACGTCGAGTGAGGAAAAACTGTTTGCAGCCGGACAGATTTGGTGTGGGGTGGGGATTTTGGGTAGGTCGGGTTAAGCAGCCTGGCGGCTTTGGTAGAACTGCCAAGCGTCGCTGATCATTTCGTGCAAGGACGAGTGTTGCGGCTCCCAATCCAGCTTTTGCTGGGCGTTGGCGCTGGAAGCGACCAAGGTTGGCGGGTCGCCTGGGCGACGCGGGCCTACTTGCGGGGATAATTTTTTGCCAGTCACTTCTTCGACCGCTCTAATCACTTGTTTATTGGAAAAGCCGTGGCCAGTACCTAGGTTGTAGATGTCGTGTTGGCTGGGCTGGAGGTGGTCGAGCGCCAACATTGCCGCTCGGGCTAGGTCGACTACGTGAATGTAGTCGCGTACGCAGCTGCCATCGGGCGTGGGATAGTCGGTGCCATGCAGCGAAAACGTTGGCTGATCCCCTGCTGCGGTTGCCAAAGCCAAGGGCAAAATGTGCGTTTCGGGGTCATGACGCTCGCCGTATTGCTTGTAAGCACCGGCCACGTTAAAGAAGCGTAAACTGGCCGCTGCCAAGCCGTGTGCGGTCGCCTGGCTGGTGATAGCCATGTCCATAGCCAGCTTGGTCATGCCGTAGGCGTTGACTGGTTTGGTCGGCATATCCTCGGTAATAGGTATGGTTTGGGGCACGCCGTACGCCGCACAAGTTGAGGCAAAGACCAGTTTTTTAATGTTCAGCTGGCGCATGCCGTCAAGCAAACGTAGAGTGCTGACCGCGTTGTTCTGCCAGTACAGCTCCGGCTTTTCGACCGACTCCCCTACGTAGGCATAGGCGGCTAGGTGCACCACGGCCTCTACAGCGTCGGCGGGTGAGATAAATTTAGTAACATCAGCGATATCGGCTTTAATAAACCGCGCCTCTTTTGGCACGGCATCCTCATAACCGCGCGACAAATTATCCAGCACAACCACCTCGTGCCCTGCTTCCAAAAGCAACACCGTCATGATGCTGCCAATGTAACCCGCACCGCCAGTAGTAAGAATTTTCATAAGACTATAGTACCATTATAGGAAGATGCTTAAGCCATGATCCACCCCTACTACCAAACCCCCTACTTCTACAAAATGCAACGTTCCGGCGAGCTGTGGACGATTGTGCAGTATTTGGTGACCAGCGCGGTTGTCTCGGGGATAGATTACGCCTTGTTTGTGCTGTGTTACAACGTGTTCAACACTGGGTTGTTCGAGGCGACCGCCGTGGCCTATGTGGGCGGTCTTATCACCAGTTATATCCTCAACCGCTACTGGGTGTTTAAGAAGAACGCTCATGGCCAGCAGTTTGCGACCAGTGTGTTCCGCTACGGCAGCCTATTGTTTGTCAACTTCCTTATCACCTACGGCATGCTATGGGCCATGCAAGAGTGGTTTGGTCTGAGCCCGCTGATCGGCAAGTTTGTGGTCTGGACGTTTTTGATCTTTTGGAATTACTTTATGGAAAAAGTTTGGGTGTTCCGGGGTCCGCGACAAATTAAAAAAACACTGAGCCTATGACCACACCGGCCGAAACGCGCCCCAGCAAAAAACAGCAAGAGCTGCTGATGTATATTGAAGGATTTATCGCCGCCCATGGCTACGGCCCCAGTTACCGCGAGATTATGCGCGCCCTTAATTATAAGTCGGTTTCGACCGTCGCTACCCACGTGGACAATTTAATTGACAAAGGCCATTTGCGCAAGCGCGACAAGTCTGCGCGCTCATTAGAAGTCTGCAAAGTTGTCGCAAATGCTTCGGCCCCTACCGCCAAACCAGTGACCACTGCCCAAGAAAAATGGTTAGTCGATGCCGTGGCTGCTCATTTTGCGGCGGCCGAAAAGTCTCCCTCTCAGGCTCAGCTTGATAGCCTGTACGTATTGGTCGGTGCCCTGCACATTTTGGGCCTGACCGACGCCGCCCGGGCGTACAAAAGCCGCTTGCAAGCCATGACCACGCCTCGCAAAACTTAGTTGTCCAAGATTGACCCCTGATTGTATAGTTCGTATAATAGCGGTTGTATTCGCGGTCTGCTCGGCCGCAGTTATTCCGGGGTAGCGCAGCGGTAGCGCAGTTGACTGTTAATCAATTGGTCGCGGGTTCGAATCCCGCCCCCGGAGCCATGGAAAAATGCAGAAGTCTTCACGGCTTCTGCATTTTTCCATTGTTTTGGAGTAGGATTTGAACTCGCGACTCGCCAAGCCCTGCTTGGCGAAAGTCGCGGGTTCGGGCGCCAAGAAACCACGTGCAGCTGCTTGCAGCGAGCATGGTTTCTGCACGTTGCGCTAGCAACTATCCCGCCCCCGGAGCCAAGTCGGATTATTTAAAGTTTGATATCATAAGCCTATGCTCGGCAAAAAAATTTCAGATGGCGTAGTACACAAAGTACCGTCGGATTTGCGAAAAGCCCTAACATCAAACCCAAGAGCTTCAGAAAAATGGGAAGATATCACGCCGCTCGCCCGGAATGAGTGGATCTGCTGGACTATTTCTGTCAAGCAGGACAAAACCAGACAGCAGCACGTCGAAAGAGTCTGCTCGGAACTTACCGAGGGTATACGCCGACCTTGCTGTTGGGTTGGCTGCATGCATCGACCGGGCAAAAAGCAGTGGACCAAAGAAAAAGCCAAGCTACGCACTAAGTAGCATCAGTCGCAGGCCAATGTATGCGGCGCACTAAGTCAACTAAAAGTCGCTCCGGCTCCACGGCCATCCTGTTAACCTTCATTTAGTTTCCCCACTATCCTCTTCACCGTTTTATAAGTCCGGGTAGTAATTTCCCTTCCAAATTGTTTCTCGAGCCATAGCATCAGATCGGGAGTTCTGGCTCCGGTTAGGTCGACTACACTGCAAATATCCTGCCCGTACATATTCAGAATCGTATAGCCCTTTTTGTCTGGCTGGAGTGGAAATATAAGCTTTGTTTGCGGCTTAATTTTTAGAAACGTAACATTCAGGTGCGTTTTAGCCGAATGTTCGATGTTTTTAAAGGGGTTGCTGTTGACCAGTTTTTGTAATTGTTCTTTGCTGCGAATGATTGCGGTGCTGGTAAAGTCGAGCTGCTCCGGCAGAGCTTTTTCGATCTTCGCCTCCAGTGTTTTTGTATCAGTTGCGTCCGTGTCGAACAAAACATTGCCGCTGCTAATGACGGTGCGAACGTTATGAAAGCCGAGATTTTCAAACACCTGGCGCAGTTTGTTGTTGCGCATGTTCGGGTTCGTGGGCGCTATACCGCGTAGGAGGGCGACGTAGCTTTTCATGGTTCAGTTTGCCTCTGTTTTTGCGGCGCTAAAGCAAACTTGCGTCCGCGGCCACAAAAATTTGACTGATCTTGCCGTTGCAGTCGAAGTCGAAGGCTGCCACCATGCCGCTGGCTGCTTTACCGACGTAGGTGTTGGTATCGAAGTAGTCAGTGTAAAAGCCTGCGTCGTAGCCGCTGATGGTGGCTGCGGGCAGGCTAAAATTCCAAGGACCGGTTGCTGAATGGGTGTATTCCATCGACACAGCAGCCTGGTCCGGTGTTTCGTTGTCACCTTTTTCTGACGCGGCCACCACAAACTTGACCGGGTTGCTGGTGTAGCTGGCGAAGACGGCGGTGTTTTTGGTATCGAGGGCGGCTTTGATGTTTTCCTTTAGCGATGCGCTTGGCGTGTCGTTGCAGGCCGCGGGTTTGTCGGCAGGTTTTGCTTTTTGATCATCCTGTTTGCTGAGCTTGTCAATTTGCGATTGCAATTGTTGCTTGTCTTTGTTGAGCGTTTTTTCGTTGTTTTGGCACAGTTGCAGCTGCCACCACAAATAAGCTATAGCAGCGAGCAATAGCAGGATAACGACAATCAACAACCACATGATCCGTTTTTTCTTATTTTTCCTATCTGTTTGTTTGTCTTCCGGTATTGGTTTTGTTTGTTGCCCATCCAAATTGTTTTCCATACTCATTAGTATACTGCTCCTGTTTATAAAATGTCTTACGGAATATTCTGACAATTCTGCGGGGTCGCCGCAAACACGCCGTCATAGGTGTGTCCTGTGGTTTCGCCATCAGGAACTATCCACACGTGATATTTGGCAAGGTTTGTGGTAAAGGGGTCTGTTACGCAAAAACCATCGGCGTGTTGTTTGCGGCCGTCGGTAAAGACTCGCCACACCGCTGGAGTGCTGGCTTCTTTGACAAAACGGATACTTGCGTCGTATGGGCAGTAGGCGCCTGCCCCAGCCGAAAAACCGTCCCAAGTCGACTGTGAAACTTTATACGGCGTGC
>Ga0137376_10000093_pt1 | contig 30177 bp, 26 predicted proteins | sample SagtaG_23_FD_104814 | JGI IMG/M metagenome (GOLD analysis project Ga0137376, IMG submission 104814) | Vadose zone soil microbial communities from Sagehorn Ranch, Mendocino, California, USA - Sage2_L_20_16 metaG | ecosystem: Environmental > Terrestrial > Soil > Vadose zone | place: USA...
ATTACAAACGTAGGGTACTACGCATTAACACAGACTAAAGCACGTAGAAGTGGCTTTATTCGGAGTGGGTTACTCGACTACAGCAGACTTATGGGTGACCAGGGGCAGTAAAGTCCCGCTAGGGCTTTGCCTGAACAATCAGACGTTAATCAACACGAATCTCGTGCGCAAGGCAGGAGCGAGCGACCTTGATTGGCTTGACGAGCTTGTGGATTAACGGACGGACTGCCGTGGCACCGGAATTAGATCGTCGGCGGGCAGTCTTCGTCTTGGGTAAGATCGATGAGATCTTGAGTTGGGAGAAGACCAAAGAGCAAGAGAAGGACGCGCGGTTTGTCGAACTGGGGGAGTATTTGTGCGAGGTCAGGTCGAAGCAGTATTGGAGGTTAGAGAGGTTAAAGTCGTTCGATGAATTTCTTGAAAAGCGCTTTCCGGAATCGCGCCGCAAGGCCTACTACCTGATGGCCATTCACGAGAATCTGACGAGAGTGCCGAAGCAGCAGCTTCGAGAAGTAGGCTGGAGCAAAGCGACGGAGCTCGTCAAAGTGGCAAGGAAGGACGGAGAACAATTCGATTGTGCAACCTGGTTGCACAAGGCAAGGGAGCTTCCGAAGGAAGGTTTTAAGGGAGAGGTGGAACGGCATCTGACAGGCAAGGCAACAGAGTCTTGGGAGCTTATCTACTTCAAGCTTTATAAGAGCCAGTTACCTGTGGTCGAGAAAGCTCTCGAGACTGCCAGCCTGATGCTCGGAACCGACAAGTCGAGGGGTTACTGCCTGGAGATGATCTGTGCGGATTTTTTGGCGGGGGCCAACCTGGCCGAGACTCAGCCATAGATTATGCAAAGCTCACTGAATTCGACGCGTCTACGCCAGAAACGACCTCGACTCAAACTGGACTCGAAACAATACGACATCGTCCGGACACGCGTGCTCGAACGAGATGGCTGGCATGGAAAGGCTGGAGGTTCATCACTTGAAACCCAGGAGCCGACTCGGTAACGATGTGATGAAGAACTTGATAACGCTTTGCTTCGGTTGTCACGGCAAATGTCACGGAGGGCGCCGGTAGACGGTTATTAGTGTGGCGTTGGGACGGAGCAACAATCACATGCACAGCTTCAAGCTTTGCAAATCTTCTCTGCGTTTGTTTTGTATTGGCCACTCTTCAGACAGGCAATTCATCCCCCGGAAGGAGGCTTGCGGCTCCCATCGCCCTTACCATTCGGGCCGTAAAGCCTCGGCGTTTCAGGCCGGGGATAGGGGGATAATAGGCCTCCCTGCTTTTCTGAATCCCTCATCCTAAAACCGGTTCGTCCAAAAGACCTATAGGCGGGCAGCCCAAGAGTGAAGCCTCTTCGTGGTCCTCGCCCGATTAAGGGCGCTGTGGGAGGAACCCACCGAAGCCATCCCGCAAAACCAGCGGGAGGAGGCCGTAGGAATCCTCTCCCTTCAAGGGAGAGGAGGGTGTCAAGGTTTCCATTTCAAGAACGTCACCCCGTATCCCCCAAGCGTCACTGAAGCCTTTTGCCCTGACGTGAGGGATACGGGAACAGGACCGCTGCTCACACTCGTCTTCGCGTCGATCGTCAGCGAAGTCGCGCTGGAGAATGTACCCAACGCGGACGTGTCCACAATTATGGTGCGTGAATCACCCGCTCCGTTATTGTCACTCGGCGCTTGTACCGCCCGATCGGCGACCATCACCACGACCGACCCATCGCTGCTTTTCGTAGCCACAATTTCCGCGCTCGATGTCTCGGTCACCGCCAGTTGCAGAATGTCCGAGCCCGGCGAACTCGGTGTCGAGGGAAACATCTGCCCCAGCCAGTAGTCCACCCAGTAACTCAGATACGGGTTATCGCTGTTGTAGTCCACCTCGCCATACTGCGCTTCCGCCCCGTAGACCCAGTGATAGAGAGCGTGGGCGCCCGCTTTGCCGATCTGCGAAAAAACATAGGGCCTCCACGCCGCGAAGAACGCGCTGGTTCCGCGTTGATCGAGCACAAACTTTTGACCGGGAATACAGTTGCTCATTCCATGGGCGTCGGGATAGTCTGCATTCACGTTATTTTCCGTCACCCAAATGGGCACGTTTGCCAGGTCCGCCCGCGTACCTAATTCTTGATAAAAATACTGCAAGTACTGCACGAAAAGCGGCACCCTATCAAAAAGCAGCGCGTCCGTGTCTTTCTGGTGACAGGTCGGATAAAAATGCGTGGAAGCCACATTTACTTGCGCGTTCACGCCGCCGCTCACAGGCGAGGCCACGAACGTCGGCAGATCCGTGGTTGGGTCGGCCATCGCTAGTTCCAGCGCCGAAATTTTGATGGTGTTGTCTACTGCCAGCATTGCCGGAACCACCGTGTTGTACAGCTGCACGTATTCGCTCGGCGTCATGCCGTTGATGTTGTACTCGTTGTAGATGCCCCACCATGTGATTTTATGCGGCGGATAGCTCGGCGAAGCAAACGTCGTTCCTCCCCATGTGAATCCGCCCGTGTTGTAATACCTCACCAAATTTGCGCTGTAGCTGGCGAAAGCATTGAAATTCGCTGGCATCAGATGCCCATTGGCGTCATTCATAAATGCTGGCGCTACCGCAATCTGAAATTCCGGGCTATTGTCTCCAACGCTCAGCACCGGCTGCACAATCGCGTCCAGCATCGTGAAATCCCAGTCGCTCGCTGGCCCGGTATTCGCCTTCATCGGCACGCCTTGGCTGACCGCCTGCAGTCGTATATGTTGCGGGCCCAATTTAGTCAGTTGTGCCGGCTCTGTTGCTGTGTGATTTTGGAAGAATTGAAAATCCGACTCTGCCCGCTGAAACGACGTGGACATGAACTCTTCCAGCTTTCCATTGGCCCCGAGGCTCGTATCCGTCGTGCTTCCCACCACTGCCACAATGGCAATCACTAATGTGAACGATTGGCTCGCGGTGCGATTGCCACTGTCGCGACCACGTTGGCGAATACGTGCCCGCCGGCGTTGTATTGGTCGCGGTTACAACTAACGTCCCACTCTGTCCACGAGTGCCCGCCATGAATTGCGAGGCGACGCCGCTGGGCAAATTGCTCGCTGTCACGCTCACTGAGCTTCCTGGATTCGCCCCACCGATGGTGACCCCAAGCTGCGTTGGCGTTCCATCTATCGCTGTCCTCGAGCACGGTTGTCCCGGCGCAGGCACCAACCCCACGTTCCGCGAAAGGTCTCAATTCTGCCCTGAAAATACCCTAGTCTCATGCCACGTGGAGCGCCGAAGGCGCATGGGATTCTTCAGAAAAGCGAATTACCAAATGGTTATATCAGGCCGAGCTTCCAGCAGCGAGGCCGATCGGCCGGGCATGTAAGGACGCTACGCGCCTGCCAAACGTACACTGGTAAGATCAGCACTGTTGAGCGGCGTTCAAATCTTGCGAAACAAAGCAGTGCCCCAAACATCGGGCAATTCAATGAGCCTTTCAGGTTTATCGGCAAGGAATTTATCAGCCGCGCTCTTTACGGCATGGTCTGACTCGGGGGAATTGTAATCATGGAGAACAAAGTATCCACCGGGCGAGAGCCGGGGATAGAAAAACGCAAGCGCGGCGACAGCTGGCTCGTGCTTATCCGCATCGTAGAGAACAAAGCTAAATCTTTCGCCCTCAAGGCCCACACTGGTTTCAGGAAATACACCAACGCGGAATTCAACATTGCGGATGTCGTCGAGCCGTGCCTTCACGATTGCAATGCTTGTGTTACGGAACCGTGTATCGTCCTCGCCGGGAAAACCAGCAAACGTATCGAAGAGATACAGCATGCGCTCAGGGAGTTGTTTGTGCAGAAGTTCACTAGTGGTTCCTCGATGTACTCCGATCTCCGCTATCGCTCCCGGGATTTGATCGGTGCGAATACGTTCCAACGCCAGCGCCATCGAGGAATGCCGTACGGGATCGGAAGAAAAACAAAGCATTTTTTGAATAGCTTGCGGATAGGTGGGAAAGCGTATTCCTTTGTGAAACAAATTGCGCCAGCGTAAGTAGCAACGCCCGATGATGATGCGAGTCTTAAGCAAACTCTTGCTCATGGATTGCGGAGTCTATATCCTGAACATTCTGCTAGTCAACCTGATGCCGAATTGGGGACCGCCCCGGCAATCAATCAGGATGCAACAGCGACATAGCTCACGCTGCGAAACCTCAGCGTTGGTTTGAATCCAGCCGTATTGTTGGTTCTGAATAACTCTGGCCGGTGAAGCGATTCTGGATTTGCGCATCGAAGAGGTGGGTACAGTGAAGGTTGCTCATGATTAGCGTGGCAAAGCTTAGGATGTCTTGAGAGGAGAAGCCCTTGATGAATATTCGATTTAGGCACTTGCTTATCTTTTTCCTTTTCGCTTCTTCTGCAGCCGGGCAGCAGGCGCTCACAGTCTACAACCTGAATGGTGATACGTTACTGGACAACAATAAGTATACAAACCTTCAGGAGGCGGTAAACGCCTGCCCTGTAAGCGGCTGCATTATTCGTGTGCCAACCGGCACGTGGCCCGCTGCGGCGGCTAATGCAGCACTCATCATCAACCAAAGCAACGTGAACATCCAGTGTTCGGGGATGGGCGTGTCGTTTATCTCTTACACAGGAACCGCGGCAATTGCGGCAGTTATAGACATAGGCACCAGCCCAACGGGAAGTCCCCTATACGTAAATGATACCATTAATGGCTGCACAATCTCTGGTAACGAGAGAGTGCAGTACGCCATCCGAACCCGCGGCGTAACTCGCTCGGACTTCTCCCACAATAACTTGATCAACGTAACCGTCGCGGGGATTCTAACCAATTTTGGCGTGCGTCTGAATTTGGACGATCTACACACGAGCATTAACGAGCAGGTGTTCACAACCCAGCCGCAAAGCTGCATCATTCTCGATGGTCCCGATCACGATCACAAGACCACAACTACGTCCGTTGGACAGCCAGTATGCGAAGGCGTATCTGGAACCGGAATCGTTCTAAACAACACCGCAGATGTGACTGTGCACGGGGGAACCTCGGAGCAGAACAACAAAGGGGTTACGCTCTCCCCTGGCGCGGTAGCGGATACTCTTCAAGGTTTGGACACGGAAATTAACACGATATCGAACATCGAAGATAATGGTTTTCAGAACCGCTTCATCAATCTCACTGGCAATGGATTTGATCACGTCCTAGGAACCGCGAATTCCTCTCATTGGACAGGATATTTCTACGACATTATCATCATTGATTCTGGGGCAGTGAATACGAACCTTGATCACGTGGGCTACAACAATTCGGGAATTGGCTCGCTCACAAACAGCAGCAGAAGCACATCGAAGTTGCGCGTCGTAAATCTTGGGACAGGAATCTACGACATTGACACTCTCCCTGGAGCAAACGGACTATCGATCAACGGCGGCACGGCATTAACGACTACAAATCAAAGCGGAACTGGCAATCTCTGCCTGACAACAAGCTGCTCGTTGACCACTCCTACGATTAGCAATGGTAGTCTGACTGCGCCAACTATTGGCAGCGGAAGCTATATTTCCAGCTCTGGAGCAGGTGGCGTTCTATTAGGCATCGTCGGGGGCTCCAATGCGGCGGGAGTGCAGACGAAACGCGGAGTGGCAGGTTGTACAACGGCGGCATCTGTAGGCCGAAGTTGCTTCACCGGAATCACAGTGACTTGGAACACCTCCTTCGCAGATAGCAATTACACGGTCGTATGTGCACCCAGCAGCGGCCCGACAAGTCTTCCAAGTTCACCTTTCCTTACAGCAAAGACTGCCGGCAGTATAACCGTAAATTATTTCGCGACCACAGCGGCAGCAGCTTCTTGGAGAACAATTGATTGTGTGGCAGTGCATGATTGATAAAACTTGTTGGCTGGCTCAAAAGCGCCGGGGCGAGAGCGACCACTCTTTTCGTAAGTGTTCGCCCAGCCCTCAAAAGGCTTCACAAATCAGTACCCAGTCCGGCCATTTCGGGCAGCAATTGCCTCGAGACTTTATTCAGGCCCGAGTAAATCTCCCATTTGGTACACCTTTCCTGGACGCAAAGCGAAGAATTCGTTCGACAGCGGAAGCCAGGCTTACCGCCCAGATGTCTGGCTGGTCGACCCAGCTCGAGAATTCTCCGGATTGAGTTATGAGTACCGTTTTACAACCAGCTCTCTTTCCTGCTGTGACGTCCGTAGCTGCATCCCCTACCATCCAGCACTCGGAAAGTCGCAGTTGGTGCTTCTTCGCAGCTCGCAACAACATTCCCGCTTTTGGCTTTCTACACATACAACCTTCCGAGACATCATGAGGACAATAAAGGATATCGCAGACATTGCCACCAAGGTTGGCAACAACCTGCTTCAGTCTGGCATGGATATCTTCCAAATCTGGCAATTTGATTTTTCCCGTCGCGACGCCGCGTTGGTTGGTAATTACGATTACCTTGAATCCCGAACGACTCAACTGCGCGATGGCTTCCGGCGAACCAGGTAGAAACTCCATTTCCTCCACTCTTGTGATGTACTCGCCGTCGGCCGCCTTTCGAATGATGACGCCATCGCGATCAAGAAACATTCCCGTCATTTGCAAAACTCTCTTCGATAATCTCGCACAGAATATGCCCCAACAGGATGTGCGCCTCTTGGATGCGCGGGGTCTGTTCCGAGGGAATACACAGGCAGCAGTCCACCACATGCAGCAATTTGCCACCGGTGCTCCCGGTCATACCAATTGTGGTTAACCCATTCTGCTTTGCTGTTTTTAATGCCTGTATGACGTTTTTGGAATTCCCGCTTGTTGAGATCCCGATGGCAATGTCTGCTTTGCTCCTTATGGCCTCGATCTGCCGGGAGAACACTTCGTCATAGGAATAGTCATTTCCGATCGTGGTCAAACAGGAAGTATTTGTCGTCAGCGCAATGGCCTGCAAAGCTCGCCGTTCCCGCAAATACCGTCCCGTTAGTTCGGCCGCAAGGTGCTGTGCGTCTGCAGCGCTTCCGCCATTGCCGCACAGGATGAGCTTTCCTCCGCAGTCCAGAGCGCGCACGCATGCACGCGCCGCTTCCTGCACAAGTTCCACCAGGCGATTGTCTTTCAGAATGGACTGCTTGACTTCGATACTCTCCCGCACCGCTCAGTGACTAGCTGCAAAGTGCCGAGCGCTGTTCGCATGAATCCTCCAGGTCTGAAGACCGCGGCTTTCAAAGGCAAATTCCGTTGGGGAAGCTCCCAGCTTTTTCAGCGCCTCTGCTACTCTGTGTTTCTTCTCAAACTGGCAGTACAAAAGCATGTAGCCTCCTCCTCCCGCGCCAGTGATTTTACCGCCAAGTGCTCCACACTTTCGCCCCACATCGTACATTTCGTCGATCGCGTCGTTGCTGATTTTTGGCGAAAGGCTCTTTTTGGATTCCCAGGCTGAGTGCAGGAGATCACCGAAGTCATCAAGGTGCCGCCTGAGCAGAGCATTCTTCATGTCCATCGCAAGCTGCTTTTGCTCTCTGAGCGCTCGCACCGTAGCCTCCTGCTTCTCCTCGAATCTCTTCGTTTGGTCTTCAATGATGCGGTCGGACCTGCGGGTCGTCCCTGTGTAACACAGCAACAAGTTATGCTCCAGCTCGTTGATCGCGTCCTGATGAATCCGCAGCGGATTCACAATCACTCGGTCTCCGTAAAATTCGATAAAGTTGAAACCTCCAAAGCTTGACGCGTATTGATCCTGATGTCCACCTTGTATTTGCAAATCTTCTCTTTCAATCAGGTACGCGAGATGCGCGATCTCATATTCCGTGAGGGGCAGATTCTTGAACTCTTTGATCAGACCGACCAGCCCCACGACTAGTGCCGACGAGGAACCGAGCCCGGATCCTGGTGGCGCATCGCTATGCAGAAAGACCTCAAACCCCTTTGAGTTCCGTGCCTGCAATCGCTTGAGCGTCGCTTTCACCAAGTCAAGTTCCCCGTCAAGTTTCAACTCGCTCTCCACGAAACAATCCAGCGAAATCTTCAGGTCCAAGGATTCGATCCTTATCCGTCCGTCCTCCCGGGGCCGTAAGCTTCCCCATGCATAATTATCAATCGTCGCGTTCAATGCGCATCCGCCCTCTCGCTCAGGGTACGGCGGCACATCCGTCCCGCCGCCCGCGAAGCTTATGCGCAGCGGTGCTTTAGCGCGAATGGTTGACACGAATCCGTTCGGGTAGTTCACTTTGCGCTCTCCCTAGATCTTCCGGCAGTCCGATATCCAAAAAATAGGCATCAAGCTCAAATCCATACACGCCCTTCTTGGCAATCTGCAATGGGAACACTTCCCGCTCGAGAGACACGGGTCCGACCGCGCGAATTGTTTTCAGCAACTTCTTCTCGAACAGGTACACCCCCCCATTGATGAGGCATTTTTCGGTTTCTGACCCTTTGCTCCCTTCTCTTCCACTCTTTTCAAGGAACGCGGTGATCCGGCCCTTGCCATCCAGACGCAGCCAACCATATCGTCCGCTATCCACTACCTTCACTGCCGCCAGCGTCGCAGTAGCCTTTCGGCTCTTATGAAACTCCATCAGCTCCTTCAGTCTTACGTCCACAAACGTGTCGCCGTTCACCACGAACAACCTCTCTCCCGAAATCAACCGCTGTGCTTTCTTCACTGCTCCGCCCGTTCCCAGCGGCTGCTTTTCGATCGAATACTTCACTTGCAACTCCCACTTGCGCCCTCCGCCAACAAACTTTTCTATGCGTGACCTTTTGTATCCCACGCACAGAATCACTTCCTGTATGCCTTCTCTTTGCAGCCAGCTCAGCAAGTAATCAAGGAACGGCAGCCCTCTCACGGGAGCCATGCTCTTGGGCCCAGCCGTATACGCTGGCCGCAGTCGCGTACCCAGCCCGCCGGCAAGAATCACCGCTGGGGGAAGCCTTTCCCTTTCACAGTCTCTTTCTCTTATGGACAACGCTAGCTTCTAGTCTTGGCCCGCCGCCCGCACCCGCTCTGCGGTCACTTTAGCCTGCGGAAGCGCGCGTTGAACCGCATCTGATATCGAGGTTCGGACTCCGTTGGTCACTACTCTCAAGTCGAACAATAGCTCCCTGTCCTCTTCCATCTGAAAAAGGCACAAGTAGCCGATAGACTGCCTTCCTTTCGAAGGTAGTTGCAGTCGCAGTTCCCAGGCTGGCTCCGCTCCATGTTCACCAGACCATCTGTACTGGAGGTTGCCCTTCGCATCGCTCCAAAAGGGACCGACCGATGAATCCGTCAATTCTGCTATGCCAAGATTCTCCAGACAGAATCCGTCAAATCCAAGAGGTTCGAACGTTTCCTGCAAGATTCTACAAAGTCCATCGCGATCCTTGCATGACGCCAGGACTTCTGTCGCTCGCCGGACGTTCACGTTATTCGCCACGATTCTCCGTCGCAGCACCGCGCGCTGCAGCAACTTATGCAATTCCGAGAACTCTATATACCGCAATTGCTGAATTCCCCAGAATACGCTGAAGGCGATTGCCATCAGGATCATCGTCAGCATTCTCTCCCCGTGTAGTAACGCAAGGCTCAACAGCCCAAACGCCGCTGTCACGCCGTACATAGTGAGCACTGCCCCGCGTTGGGAAAATCCTCGCTTCAGCAGCTTGTGGTGAATGTGGTCGTTGTCGGCAGTAAACAGGGGCCTGCCCCCCACAAATCGTCGAAGCACTGCCAGCACCACATCCAGGATCGGAAGCCCAAACGCAATCACCGGAATCGTCACGGCCGCGATCGTCGTCGCCTTTTGCGACGCCGCCAACGCCACCGCGCTCAACAAAAATCCCACAAACAAGCTCCCCGAATCCCCCAGAAAGATGGTTGCCGGATTGAAGTTGAATCGCAAGAATCCCAGCACCGCCCCCGCCAGCGCCACCGTAACGATCGACACCGCGAAATTCCCGCGATACAGCGAGATCACGAACATCACAATGCTCGAGAAAAACGCCGACCCCGCCGCCAATCCGTCCAACCCATCGATCAGGTTAAACGCGTTCGTGACCAGCAGCACCCAAAACACCGTCATGGGCAGCCCCAGCCCCGGTCCCATTGCATGCGATCTCGAGAACAGATCGATTCGTTCGACCCCATTCCCGCTAAAATACAGCAGGCAGGCTGCAACAGCCTGAACGGTAAACTTGAGGTACGCGTCCGCACCCCGCAGGTCGTCATACACTCCGAGCAGAAATACGATCGTTGCCGGGCCCAGCAACCCCAATACATCACTCACAGAAAACATCTTCGCAATTCCCCCCCACCTCGGGACAACCAGACTCACCGCCAGAACCAGGGTCACAGACAGGTAGACCGCTACGCCCCCCAGCCGCGGCACAGCTTCCATATGAACGTGTCTGTTTAGCTTCGGCGGCGTCACCATCCCTTTGGCCCTGGCCTTGTCCCGCACCCGTATCGTCAGTACTAGCGACAGGACGCAACTCGCCACAAAGCACAGCAATAGGCTGTAGATCGTCAACGGTTCCATTTTGGATTCTAAAATTTGGGCGAAACGCAAGAAAACAAAACTAGTGGCTCGCAGCTTTCACTATCTGCTGACAGTCGGTTCACTCACCCGCAATACGCTCTCACAAGCCGTCACTCCAGCAGGATCCCTTTGGTTCATGTTAATCCGTTCCACGTCGCTATACCAACCCCATTTCTGGAAGTACCGCAGCGCGGACTTGATGTGATGCACCATCAGGCGCGCGCTGCGATATGAGCCCTTTGCATAGTGATGGTAAATGGCGACCTCAGGAAAATAGATTGTCTTGAACCGCTTGCCAATCCGTCGGCACAAGTCCACGTCTTCCAAGTACATGAAGTAGCGTTCATCAAAGAGACCGACCTGTGACAGTGCAACGCAGTTCATCATCATAAAGCAACCTGATAGCGCAGGAACCGACATCATCCGATCATAATTTTGATCGCGATACTCATATCGATTGAGACGATCCCCCACCAAAGGCTTGAAAATCGGTGGCAAAAACCGCCGCAGAATCAGATCCGAGGGCGCAGGCAATCTTTTACATAAATACTGGATTGACCCGTCCGGGTTCAGCACCTTCGGCATCAGCAAGCCCACGTCCGGCCTGCTCTCGGCGAACGTGAACAATTTCTCGAACACCCCGGAGCCGAAATACACGTCCGGATTCAATACCACGTGGTACGCAGCCTCATTCAGTGAGGCTCGCATCGCTATGTTGTGCGCCACGCCAAACCCAAGATTTCTGTTATTGAAGATGTAAGTAATCCGTTTGCTACCACAGATCTTGCTGGCCCTATCGTCCGGCGAGTTATCGATTACATACAATCGAACGCTCATCTGCGTGTTCAAGAAGCTTGCGATTGCCTCTTGAACTTGTTCCAGGGGGTTCTTATAAACCACGATCGATCCCGTAATGTCGGTCACAGTCTTGTGTTCCCCGATTCCTGGAAATTTCGGGTGCAACTAGTCTATGGCTCCTACTGCGCGGACCGTTCTGGGCTGAGCATGCCGCTTCTCTATCAAATACTTTCGCAGACTCTTCTTCCAATGAGGAATTTCTCCGACCACTTGAGCAGTTTTCCGGTTATCCAAAACCGTATAAAAAGGGCGGATAGCAGTGGTCGGATACTCCTCGCTTCTCACGGGAATAACGTTCGCGCGGATCTCCGCTTCTTCCAAGATGTGCCGCGCAAATTCAAACCACGTCGCCGAGCCGGAATTCACGACGTGATAGATTCCTGTCGGCGCCTCCTTCTCCGCTAGCGTCAGAATTGCCTTTGCGGCGTCTGCCGTAGATGTGGGGGACATCATTATGTCGTTCACTACCCGCACGTCCCCCGTCTCTTTCCCTTTTTGCAAAATGGTCTCAATAAAATTCCCGCCCTTGCCGCGCGATCCCGCGGCGCCGAATAGCGATGCCACGCGCACGATGTATGTGCCATCCGGATACTCGCGTAATGCGAACCTTTCTCCGAGCAGCTTCGAAGCGCCATAGACGTTAACCGGATTGGCGTTGTCTGCCTCTGTGTAAGGTTGCCTGCTCTCTCCATCAAACACATAATCCGTGCTCACATGGACAAAGCGCGCGGCTCTCGCTTTGCATGCTTTGGCCATAACTCCCACGGCATGCGAGTTAATTCGAAATGCCTCCGTCGCGCGCCCCTCCACTTCGTCAGTTTTGTGGTAACTCGTGCAGTTCACCAGCACATCGAACCGTCTCCCCGAGAGAGCTTCCGGAATCGACGCCAGTTCGCAAGTATCCAAATCCTTCCTTGTTAGGGCCAAGGTTTCGACATCCCGAAACTCCTTCGCCACGCGCACGAGATCGCTTCCCAACTGACCATTCGCTCCGAGCACCGCAACAATCATAGGCTTACGATTCCCCCATACATTTCCACTTCCTTGATAATCTGGTGCCAACGCGTGAGCTCCTTGTACCAATCGAGGGTGATCGTCTGCGGCGTCTTCAGCAACGCACCAGACTCCAGCGCCTGGTACACTTCCAGCGCTCCTTCCTTCGCTCCGAATTTGGCCTCAAACCCCAGCGTCTGGATTTTGTCGAACGAAACTTGATAAGAGCGCCGGTCTGGGTCGCCGTACCAATCGATACGGACCTGCTTGGGCAGGCACTGGATCACGATTTCCGCCAGCGGTCCGACTTGATAATTATTGCGGTTCGCTCCGACATTAAAAATCTGGCCGTTCACTTTGCTCGCGTCCGCGCACAATAGAAAACAAATCGCCGCTGCCGCATCCCGGACGTGCAGCATCGGCCTCCATTGCGAACCGTCGCGCATCAACGGAAGCACGCCCGTCTTCCACGCGCCGTACGTCATGCCGTTAATCGCCAGGTCAAACCGCATTCGAGGCGAATAGCCAAACACCGTCGCTTGGCGAATCGCCACCACGCAGAATTGCCCATCGCCCAGCGGTAAAATGCCCTCTTCCGCCGCGCGATTGGCTTTCGCATACGTTGTCAGCGGATTTGTCGCGCTTTTCTCGCTGACCGCATGTCCATTAGCCTGGAACCCATACACGCTGCACGACGACGGCAGGATGTACCGCCGTACTCCCATCTCCTTCGCCAACTTTGCCGTGCCCACCCGCGCCTCGCAATTGATTTCCCACGTCTCTTTCTGAAACAATTCGCCACTCGGATCGTTCGAAAGCGCCGCCAGGTCCACCACGGCTTCCGTCCCCGCCAGATGTTCCGCCCGGATCTTCCTCGAATCCTCTTGCACGACTTCAATTCGCGGGTCCTCTGCCAACAAATTCTTACCGAAAAAATATCGGTCCAGAGCCCGCACCTGATACCCCTGCTCCAACAACGCCGGAACCAGCGTCGTTCCGATGTACCCTCCGGCTCCCGTTACCAAGACCTTTGCCATAGAGTTCCTCTCTCACTCAAAATAAGTCTGCAATTCCCGGAACCGCGGCTGCTTGCCGTCCTTTTCCGACAGGATTGCTTCTCCCTCCGTGATGGGCCAGGCAATTCCCAGGTCCGGGTCGTTCCATAGCAACCCCTGATCATGCTCCGGCGCGTAGTAGTTCGTCACCTTGTAAATCACCTCGGTATTCGCTTCCAGCGTGCAGAACCCGTGCGCGAATCCCACGGGCACCAGAAACTGGTTCCATTCCGCTGCGCTGATTACTCGCGCCACATGCTTCCCGTATGTCCGCGAACTTCGCCGCAGGTCCACAGCAACGTCGAAGATCGATCCTCGGATCACCCGCACTAGCTTGTCCTGCGCGAATGGCGGAATCTGGAAATGCAGTCCGCGCACTACCCCGCGTTCCACTGAAAGCGAATGATTGTCCTGAACAAATTCCAGGTTCACGCCCAGCACGCTTAGCCCGGCCTTGCTGTACGTTTCCGAAAAAAATCCCCGGTGATCACGATGAATTCGCGGCACGATCATCTTCAAATCCGCGATCTCCGTTGCCAACACCTCTACTGTCTGCACTGCTGTGGCACCCATGGAGCCTCCTCATTTGTTGGAGCCGAATTCGATGTCCCATCCTGGGTGACCGGGATTAGGTAAACCTCTTTCTCGTCTATCGCGCCGATGCCACGGCCAGCCTCTGCTCTTCGGCGAGCAGCACTTTCTCGCGTATCATCTTCGTGGCGCGCCAGAGCGATTCGAACGTTCCTGCGTCCGTCCACCCGCCGTCGATGATATCGCAACTGAGCTGTCCTTCAATAATATACGAATTATTGACGTCAGTGATTTCGAACTCGCCACGTCCGGAGGGCCTCAGCGCGCGCACTCGGTCGAACACCGTTCCGTCGTAGAAATATACCCCGATGACTGCGTAGGACGAGGAGGGAAACTTGGGCTTTTCTTCGATCCTCATAATTCGCTTACCATCGAACACCGGCACTCCGAAGCGCTCCGGGTCCAACACTTCCTTCAGGAGGATCAGCGCTCCATCCTGCTGCCGCTCGAATTTTTCCTTCGCCGCGCGCACGCTCTTCTCCAGTATGTTGTCGCCTAGGATCACGCAGATTTTTTCGCCCGCCGCGAAAGGCTCCGCCAGCCGCAGCGCGTCCGCGATCCCCGCTTCGCCTTCCTGATAGGCAAAGCTGAGTTGCTTCAGACCGAAGTCTTTCCCGTTGCGCAGCAGCCGCAGAAAATCTCCTGCGTTGTTGCCCCCCGTTACGATCAGAATGTCCTCGATTCCCGCATCCACCAACGTTTGCAACGGGTAATACAGCATCGGCTTGTCATACACCGGCAGTAAATGCTTGTTCGTCACCCGTGTCAGGGGATACAGCCGCGACCCCGTACCCCCCGCCAGAATCACGCCTTTCATGTAGCACCTCCTTTTATTGACTCAGCGCCCGCACTGTGGGCTCTAACTCTAATTTCTCAGTCTGGCAATATCAGACTGACGAGACAAAACAGACAAAAGTGACTTCCTTATTTTTCGTTGGTTGTCGTGGGTTTCGGCTAAGAATGATCTGGCAGATTGAACCAGGCTTCCCGCGATCGATCTATCTTGCAAAAGCCTTGCAATGCCTCGTTCAACGACTTCCGTAGCGCTATGTTGAACGCACCGCGCAATCTCCCGAGCAAAATCATCCAGACGAACTCCAGAATCTCTCTCCGTCAGTGAACAATGATGATTTGCGAAAATGCAGCGCCTTTGGTCATCTCGCCCCCAACGGAACAGACAAGAGTGGCGAAAGCGACCGCGTTATGTTTCGTTCGCAGTCGTAGGTCTCAGCCAGAAAAGACTGGGCAGAACGCACCAGCTCTCCGCCGAGCGATCTATCTTCCAGAAGCCTTGCCACACCACGAATGAAGTCAGCAGCCGAATCAGCCACGAGGAGATGCGTACCGTCAATAAAGCCAGTCCCCTCCATCCCAATCGACGTACTAACCACGGGAACACCGGCTTGCAGGGCGTTGATAGTTTTCAGTTTGATTCCCGCTCCTCGAAGAACAGGATTTACAAACACGGCGGCGCGCTTATAAAAGTCGGTGAGGTCTTGTGGATCAGCGCAGAGAGTAATGTTGGAATACCGCCGGACCATTTTGTTTAAGCTGGGTATCGATGTACCATCCGTGCGGCCAGCGATCGTCAACGTGTATCCCCCAACCTTAGACAAACTGGGGTGAATATGTTCAACGTACCATTCCAAACCTTCTAGATTCGGTGGGAATGTTAAACTCCCAATGAAGAGCACCTCATTGCCACCTCCTGAGTACGGACTCATTCTGCTGCCCCCCGGATCAGGGGGGAGAAAAATTGCTTTGTTAAAATCCTCGGGATGCTTCCGCACATGAAGGACCCTCTCCCAATCTGATACGAACCACAGCAAATCACATTTGGGTCTGATCCGCGGAGAGAACCTGTCAAATTTGAGGGCTTCAGTACGATAAAAGCAACGTTCCAACCATCTATTTGCGCATTTGCTCAGCTCTCTGAAATATCGTGCTTCACCGTCCGCTATGAGGATGCGTACTTTGGCATTAAGGGTCGGATTTTCCAGAATTGGCGCGACATAGTCCGACTTCAGCAACACAACCTCATATGTCATCGTGAGGGGAACACTTTGAAGCGCTTTCCGACTAAGGGCCTGAAACGGATCTAACCCTAACACAGCAGAAATACCTCTATTTCGTTCCATTATCCACAGTTGGTCGACAATTGCCCGCACCGCGTCAATGTGCTCTTGCTTGGGGTGGCTTCTGACCGTGGCAATAAGGTCCACGGCAAACCCGAGTTGCTTCAGGCTCAGAATAAGGCTCCACGTGTGCACCGCAGAGCCGTGATGCGGAGGATATGGATATTCACTCGCAACGAAGAGGACTCTATCCACCTCTTACCTCACTCAGCGCAAGACCGAACACAATGGAAATCGCGAAGTTTCCCGTACCGGGTTGGTAAGTCATGATGGCGACCGTGGCGGCCAAGATGGCCATTAACAAAATGGTTTGCTTTTTCTCGGCCAGGCGCTTGAGCAGACCGGCTATGAAAATAAAGAAGATCGCCGCAAATGGGATTCCGAAGCGCATCAATTGATCGAAAAAGAAGGTTTTCGTGCCAACCATGTCCGCAGATGTCTCATAAGCGGATACTTCGCTGAAATTCAAAGGGAAGGGGAATATGGATTGCAAGTCGGACATTGCACTGGGAAGGTACTGTGCCACGGCGGGGAGAAACCCCGTCACGCCAACGCCGAACGGATGATGTGCGAATGTCATTGAAGCGGAAAGAATCATCGAGAACCGCGTGGGAATTGTTCCCGAAATTGCGAAAGACTCTTCTGGAAATAAGTTCGGAATCAGCCAAATCAGAGTGAGACCCAACGGAAACAGCACGAAGAGCAATCCAGCCACCTGATACCACTTCGAATGCCACTTCATAATGGAAAGAATGATTACACAGATAAAAAGCGTCAAGATTCCGCCTTTGGATCCAGACGCGATCAGGATGCCCACGGTAGCAACGACCAGAAGAACTTTCCTGTCGCGCGACCGCGTTAGATGAGCCGCGAGGAGGCCGATAATCATGGCCGTAATTGACAACTGGCTTGGCTCTCTCGATAACCCCCTTGGTCTCTCATCGGGCAAAGGAGTAAAATGCAGCACCCCATTCTCCGCTAACGCAGGCAGCCCCAGCGGGTTGGAATTGCCAAACAAAAAGCCAACGACCACCAAAATAAGGGCGACATAAATTGCTGCCCGCACGATCGAGCTCTTGCCATAATCCAACTGCGTAGCATAGAGAAATGCCACGAGGGAGATAAAACTCGTCGTGCCCTTCCACAACAAATTCTCGCCGTGACTCGAGACCCCGAAAACGCACAATCCGTAAACCGCCGTCAAAACAACATAGGCAAAACAAACCACAACGCCGCGACTGACGCTCGTTTTTGAGGAAAATAGCCACTGCGCTCCATCTACGAGGGCCAGCGCGAAAAGCGGGAAAATACATGGACTCGCGCCGAGACTGCGCAGGGGGGTCCCTTGAAGCATGAAATCTCCGATAGGGCATGTGGCGATGAACAGAAAAAGAGATATCTGAGCTAAGGACGTCCTCGTGCTGCTGAAGAATTTGATGAATAAGAAGAGACACACCTCGATGAATGATGCCTTCTGCTCAGGCGCGCATTTCCTGCTATCCATATTTTTTCAAGCCATTTAAGCAAACGGGCTCGTTTTAGATACTCTTCAAATATCTAATCAACGCCGATGTCCTACATCAGGCACGACAGCTTTCTACAATTACTTAGGCCTCTGGAGAGAAGCAGGGTCAAGCAGTTCCCCAGAAAATGCTGATGACACACCGCGTATAACTGACCGTACCCTTTTTCTTTTGCCGGCGACAACCCTCTTCAACAATCGCCACGCAACTGTGACGGCGACCATGGGCAGATATTGCGGATAGTAACGGCGAGTAAATCGTATTTGATTGCGGATACCATAGAAGTCGCTAAGGATAAAACTTTCTTCGGGTTCACTCCACCGCGTGAGCCATTTGCCTCCCATCGAGTTCCCTTGCTTATGAAATACGATGCTCCCTGGAGCGTAGCCTTGAGAGAACTTCCCCTTGGCTCGCGTTGCCCAATCAATTTCCTCTTGATAAAGAAAATAATCCTCATTCATCAACCCTACGGAATCCAAGAAACGTCTCGAAACTAACATTGAAGCACCCACTATGTATCCAAGTTGCTGCTCGATTTTATCTCTGTCCTCTCGCTCACTGACGGGCTTCAGGGCCCCAATGTGCCGATTTCGGCCGGTCAGTGGGCTATAAGTTGACCCGCCGTACGCCTGAACTACGTGCGGCGCTGAATAAAAGCAGAGCTTCGACCCGCAGATACCGATCCGGGGATCTTCTTGTGCGCGCCTTATTATTTCGGCGAGAGCGTCGGGGTGCACCACCGTGTCATTATTAAGCAGCCACACATATTCGTGATCTTTGCGATGAAGAATGAAACGAAGACCCAGATTATTGCCGCCTGCAAACCCTAGATTCTGCTTAGACCTAATCAAAATCAACCTTTCGCAGTTTGCACTCAGGCGAGGTTCGTCTACATGATTGGCTTCCAAAACAATGAACGGAATTGGCTTAGCCACGGGGGGGTACGCATATGCCCTCATTTCTTCCGAAACAGAAGATGCCAATCGATCGCCCTTTGCCCACTCCATAATTTGTTCTAGCGAACTATCGCAGGAGGCGTTATCGCACACAATTACAGTAAAATTGTCATGATGCAAACGAAACAATGACTCAAGGCACTCAATGGTGTCTCTCCAGCCATTCCAATTCACGATCACGATGTAGGTTTGAAGGTCAGCTGAAGGCTTCATGTCGCTGTCTATTCGCACTCTTGGCTTTCGCCTCAAACAACATTTGATAAGCAAAAAGACCCGGAGCAAACCGAGCAAGCGAGTGCAATACAAGGCGTAAGTGGCGTAGGGGGCTCCTCAAACTCCCGCCGCCAACGGCAGGGTGGAACCGGGTAATGCGATAACCTGCCGACTCAATTAGTTCGCGAGCAGTCGCGATCGTAAAAAAGCGAAGATGCGTGTGGTCGAAGGTACCCGTGGAAGTGTAATTGAATTGACCCAGCGCAATTCTCGCCCGAGTTAGGAAATGCGCGATGTTCGGCAAAGAGATTACCACCGACCCGGTTCCATCCAGGAGTCCTGAAATTTCACGCAACGCGCGCCAAGGATCGACTAAATGCTCCAGCACATCGGCGAGCAACACAACGTCAAATGTCCGGCCGCCAAAGCTCCCCACCCATAGCGGGGAATTTAGGTCCAGAACCAGCACCTCGTGACAGTAAGAGCGCGCCCGCTCGGCCGCTGCAGGATCGATCTCCACCCCCGTAACCTTACACTTACGCGCTGTCAAGAGGCGCGAAACATACCCAGTCGAACACCCCACCTCTAACACGCTCTTTCCCTCGCCGACCCATTCCAGCAAGGTTTGTGTCCTATCATATCTATCCTTGCGGATGACGCTACTGACCTCGTAGCGTGTACTAGCGTGCGAGAATTCAGACGGCTCTGAACCCCGCGCCTTTGTCGCAATGCTCACTGGTTCTCCATTCTCTTTAATGGCTCCCCGCTCACCCATAGTTTGGAGCAAGGGACCTCTCTTCGGGTGCCACATGCACCAAATACGCTTTGGGCCACTAGTCTCGTCCCCATGCGTTTTGCAGTTTGCCGAGTAAACCGAGAAAGCCCCAGTTGCTGACTATTCAGGCGGCTTTCGACCTACTCCAATCAGGTACGCTGACTCCACAAAAGTGCTCCGTCTTAAAGGCCTTACGGCCTCCGCCAAGACACTATCTCCTTCACCAAATTCATCTTGGACAGATAGAGGGGAAGCCTTCCACCGGGCAAATCTCTTAACCTCGTCTTTGACGCCTAAAAGACTCAGGCACCGTGAAGTCAATGCTCGTGCGACATATGTGAAATAGAACCTCGGCGCTTGCGCGTAATAATCGATGCGATCGAATTTTGACTCGAGGAGCACCTTGAATTCTTTCAGAGTGTACTCCCGGACGTGAAAAGGATTATTGCCCAACCACCGGTAAACCCTTTTGTTTGGAGTCGAGCATATCAGCAGCCCATCGGCTCTGAGTACTCGACTGCACTCCATGAGGAACTTGACTTGATCGCTCACGTGCTCAATCGTCTCGAACGAAACAACTACATCCACTGAGCTGTCAAGCAGAGTTATGTCGAGCGCATCGGACACTCCAAATGTACACTCCGGATATACGGCTTTCGCGTACCCTATCGTTCGCTCGTCAATGTCAAGCCCGATGCAGCTTTGGGCCCCCGCTTTTAGCAAATAGGACGTGCCTATACCCGTCCCGCACGCAATGTCTAAAACCTTCTTTCTCGCGACATACTGACCGGCGAAAATGTACCGAGCCTCATGCTCTCGGAACAGCGCTTCCGACACGCTTCCCGGAACAATGCGCTCGCCAGTAAATTCGAGGTCTTGTGCTGGCCTCCTCGATTGCGAGAAACGGCTCTCTGCAAACTCGCTTGTGCTCATTTCGTCTTCCTAATCCGCTTCTACCTCTTCTAGCGATTTGCCAAATGCCCTTCGCAGCGGCTCCAAAACCCATAGCGCCGAAGCGCGGTCCTGGGTATCGAGAACCAATTTCCACACCACTACAATGAAGGCCGAAAGACACGCTGCGCACACCCCCGTGACCACCAGGATGTGGTCAGGAAAGAAGAAGTTCGTGCCATAAATACCCAGTCCGGCGACGCAGAGAGCCGCAACAGCCGTCCCCATCCTACGGTCCGCCACGCGCCAAGCGGAAAGAGAAAACACACGCTGCGTAATCCATACGAGCAATAGAACCTCGATAACCACGCGAATACACCACGCGGCAGCCGCCCCCACAATTCCATGCTGGCGGATCATCCACGATGTCAGCAGTCCGTAGGGAAACAATTCGCAGAGGAACAGTTTTGCCGCGCAGTCTGGCCTTCCTAACGCCTGAAGAAAGCAGTAGGGAACATGCGCAAAACAATTGATGAACACTCCGACGGCAAGGAACTGCAGGGGCACCGCGCTCTTATCGACGAACCCCGCACCCAGCCAAGCCACAATGATTGGACGGGCAAAGATGACGAGAACCAAGCTGACGGGCGCTAGAGTGCAGAAGACGTACTTGATCGTACGTGAATAGATGGCTTGTTGATCAATCATCCGCGCTGGACCGAGTGCGCTGCAAGCTGGATAGACCGTGGCCATCAGGCTCGCGGGAATCATCCACAGTTTCGTCACCGCCTCATACGGTGCAGTGTAATAGCCCACCATCGCCACGGAAATCAACGACCCAATAAGAAATCGATCCATGGACAGCAGGACCGGGTTGATCAAGTTCGATGCGGTTACCCACCCGCCGAACGACAATAAGTGGAAAACCGTTCTCCGACGAACGGCTGGCAGTGCTCTTAGACACGGCAAGACACGGAGGCAGTAGAAACCATGCGCGAGCGTGAATCCCAGACGCGAAATTCCCATCCACAGAACGACTCCGGGCAGCTGCAGTCCAGCCGCAACCGCCATCGCTGGAATGACAAAAGCGAGCGAGCTCGATGGAATGCGCAACAGGTTGGCGATATCAAAACGTTGGCACCCTTCCAGAACAGCCCGTAAGCCGTTGCCCACCAACAAAAAGGGCAGTGTGCCCGCTAGAACATAGAAGACCAAACGCCCTTCGCCCACCAGCGAAGCCGGCGTCCTGAGAATCCGTTCGATCAGAAATGGAGTGAGAACGGCGATTATCCCTCCTCCAACAATCCCGAGCAAGGCCTGGAGAACAAGTGAACTCCAGACCATCTCTGAGATTCTGCCCGATTCTCCCTTCGCCAGCCATTCTGCCAAAAACTTCGTCGTCGCCCGACCTAGCCCAAGGTCCATAAGGCTGAAATAACCGAAAACCACCCAAACAATCCCTAGCATTCCGAATCGATCCGTGCCCAGGCCCCTGATGACGTATGGGATAAGGAAAACTCCCGCCAGCAGCGGCAAACCCTGGCCAAGTAGATTCCAGACCGTGTTCCGTACCAGCAGCCGGCTGCTGGTCAAGCGCAAATTCCCGTTTGTGGGGGTCTCAGACATTAGCGATTCCACGAAACTGACTCCGATTCTTCCCGTCCACCCTCAGCCCGCTTTCCTTAACCTGTTTCCTTTCAACGCTTATCTGATAATATAGATTGCGACTCATAGTTGCCACCTGTCCCGGGCTGCTGGGGACCCACGCCGACCCCCGTCCCATCTCCCTTTGGCCGGAGCTTGCGAACATGCCTGGGCATTTCTTGCAATGTTCCCTTTCAACCTCCATCTGTCGATCGAAGATCCCGGCTCAGTCGGGACTGTCAGCCTCTCTTGGCTCGCGCTTCCACGTCCGCCACGTCCACATCCACTGCTACCGCTCGCTGGATCAGCTCAACCGAAATCACCACCCGGAAGTTCCCCTTTCGCCGGAGCAGGATCCCCTGTGCTCCTGCTAGTGGCCCACTCCTCACTGTCACGCGCCGCCCCACCGTCAAGTACGGATGCGGCTCCGCGCGCAAACCCTGCGAAAGCCCTGATCGCATCACATCCACTTCCGTGTCCGGCAGGGCTGTTGGCAATCCCCCAAAGCCCACCAGGCGGACGACACTTGGAATTTGCACAACGCGCAGCCGGTCGCGCATCGCCAGTCGCACGAAAACGTACCCGGGAAAGAGTGGCAAGTCGACCCTTACGCGGCGGTCCTTCCAGCGTCGAATGGAACTATAAACGGGAAGCAAGTGCTCGACCTCGCGCAACATCAGCTCCGCCGCGACGCGTTTTTCATGGTTTGCGCAGGTATAGGCGGCATACCAGTGCGTCTCGATCATCGACGCCGACACCCCACCCCCGGCACCCCCCTCGATAAAACTCCTCGTATCGCCCGGTGCTATCGTCGCTGTCGAAGATGCCATATCAGACTCCACATACAGCTTCGCCCCGTCACTTACAGGGGCGACATGTGACATAACCCTTTTATATTCTGCACTTTACAGTCAGTTCTGCGGCTACTTCGGCTCGCCTCGGGGCGTTCCGCTGTCGTCGACCTGACTCGAAGAATCTGTCTCGCCGAACTCCGCTCCGGCTCCATTCCGTGACGCCCAGGGCGTCCGCGCCCTCAGCGCCGCGGCCACTTGCTGCGCCAGCATTTTCCGCGGATCCTGCGGATCGGTCTGATTCCACTGATCCGCGCCAACCACCCACACCAAGCACAAGGAAGCCGCCAAGAATGTCCCTAGAAACATGATCAGCAGCCGCGGAGGAAATGCTTTCTTTTCCGGTACCGTCCCCGGATCCAAAACCTTGACGCTAGGCGTCTCTTTCGCTTCTTGAACTTTAGCGAGTTCGTACTGTTCGGTTAGCAACTCGTAAACGGTTTCTTGGATTTTCGCCCGCCGGTAATAATCGGTATACTTTGCACCGAGTAGGGGTAGGCTATGAATACTTGGATAAGGCATGCTCCCCGTTTCCCCCGCCGGCTTAGCGGCGTGGCCACCCGGAGGCGCCGCCCCGTTGCTGCTGTCCTCTTGTTTTCCACCGAGTTTCTCGAGTTGCTTGCTAAGAGAGGCGACGCGAGCTTCGAAAGACCGGACTCGAGGGTTATTGTCGGTGTAGATTTGGCGGAGGCCCGCGAGCTGAGACTGCGCAGCGATCATTTCGCCCGCGATGGTGCCAGCCGCATCCAGCATAGCTTTGCCTTCCTGCTGGATGTCGAGAGTGTTGTTCTTGCTGGAAAACTGCGCAAGCTCATTCACGGCTGCATCGAGATCTCGCTTTGCAAGCTTGAGCCGGTCCTCGAGGAACACGCGTTCGCGATGCGCCGAGGAAGTTGAGAGCTCGGCAACGAGCGAGTTCAACTCATCGACGTAGGCATTTGCGAGTGCCGCGGCCCGTTGGGCACTGTGATCGGTAACGCTGATGGTGATGATGCCACTCTTGCGGTCTTCCGAAATTGAGGTGTTTTCGTCAAGTTTCGTCCGCGCATCCACGATCAGGCGCTTGCCGTAAATTTTTCTCAGATCAAACTGCTGAATGAGGCGATCTTGCGAAGTCTGGCTCCTCAAGACTCCGATAAACAGCGCGCCCGAGCTTTTCACCCCAAGCAGATCGCCGGCCATGGATCCAAGTCCACCTCCAGCTTTCGCTGCCATGGCTGCCATCATCGCTAGGCCTGAGGAAGACTGCGTGTCCGGTGGCATGAGCTGCGCAGTAGAGGTGTAGGACTTCGGGATCAAAAAAGCAATAAGAGTTGAACTGAGCAGCCCGATTGCCGCAGTTCGGAAGAGCGATCGTCGCGACTCCCACAGCAAACGTAGAAGTTTCGCCTGCCGCTTTCGACCCTCTTCAAGAGGAACTTCCTGCGATGGAAGTTCGTCGATGACCGGCGGCATGGCGGTCTCAATTTGCGGCTTGGCAGCTGTCTGCGTCACTTCTCTTCTCTCCCCGTCCCCTTTTTCCAATCAGAATTCGCATTCGTTCACTTCCACGAACGAGGCCAAAACGTGAACTGGATTGAAGTCGTCACGTTCGATCTTGGTAGTGGGTCCAACACCGGGTAATTCCACTTTTCATACTGCACTGACCCGGAGAGCATCACTGCGGTGCCCAACCAAAGGTCAGCTTTCACACCTCCATCGTTCAATGTCCCCCCCCGTGGAAGATACTGTCCGCTCACTTTCTGGTGTCGGTAGTTGAATTGAATCTTGTTGCGGGAGGTGAGCCAGTACGTGCTCCAACCCTGCTCGGCCTGTCCAGCACGCCCCAACCAACTCCCGACAAGGCTGCCGAGGTTCGTATAAGAACCGTCTGGGTACTCATTGTTTACGTAAAAGCAGCCATTGCAGCCCGAAAAATCGGGAGGTACCGTCGACCCGCCTTCCACCCGTAGGTCAAGCTTAGGAATCCCTGGAATACGGGGCATATATATGCCCCCTCTGATCGCAGACTTGCGGGGGTAGCCCAAGGGGGAAAACTCATCTTCATCAAAGGCATCGCCGTAGAATGTCAACCACTTACGAAGCCCGGGGATCCTGTAGCTGAAGTCCACACCAGAGCGCCGATCCCCCGGATCATCAACGCCACCTTGAGTGGGGGCATTCCCGAGAGAGTAGCTTCGCAAAAAAGTGTGCAAAGTCAGCGCGCCCGGACCACCGGCAAAAACAGTCGTAGACGAAACGCTAAACTCAAAGTTCGGTGTAGGCTTCAAGCTAATTTTTTGTCCTTGCAGGAAAGGCTGTCGATCTAACGGACGGCCGAATTGCCCCATGATGCCGGTGTTGGTGTGGAAGACAAATTGATGGCCGTCGAACTGCCCGAGAAACCACTCCACCCTGATCGGCCCCAGCCAACCCAACATGCCGGACAATTTGAACGGCGAAACGCGGTTGATTCGAAACATGTTCACTGGTTCGGCGTTGTCGCTGAACATCAACGGCCCACCCTCGGTAGGGCTCCACCACAGGCTTTGTTTTCCGAACGAAACCTGCCAATTCTCAAACTTGATACCAACATAGGCATCAAGCAGTCGAAGCCGAGTGACGGTGGAAAACGGCGTCGCGGGCGGCACTCCGGGAATGTTATCGATCGAAGCAATGAATTGCCGCGCGCTATCAGGCTGAGCTGGAGCTGATGGGGAATGTTGGTATTCAGCGCGCACGTAGCCGACCCAACGCCCAGATGTTGTCCAAGCCGAAATGCCATCGACGGAGTTGAACCCTTCCTGGTACGGCCTGCCGAAATCGTTAATCAGCGTCTGCCCGAAGTGATTGCCATCCGTGAGTGGCTCTCCGGAAATTCCTGTAACTCGCGCGTAGACAGATTCGACGCGTCCCCGAAATCGTCCGTCGCCACCTTTTCCTTCGAGTTCGTCGCGGAATTCCGTTTCGAGTAGGCGATATATCTTTTCCGCCTCAGACCCGCCGCGGCCTTGTCCATCTACCGACTCAGAAGCTTCCTGCAAAACGCGAACGCACTCATTGCGGGTCCAGGGCTTCATCCCAGCGAATCCGCTGTCGATCAAGCCCATGGCTGCCAGGCGATCGATAGCTGGATAGATCCAGCTATCGAGTGGAACATAGGGCGAACCCTGATTCGCAGGGGAAGACTTGCCATCGGCGCGAAAGAGTTGGCTGATCGATCGCCATTCCCCTCCACCGAGCTCAAAATCATGATGCCTGCTGTAAATGTCTTGTGCGACGAGATTACCGATCACGCTGCCAACGACCACGTCCGAAGGAAAATGCTGATGCGCCTTCACGCGCGAGACGCTAACCAAAGAAGCCAAACCATACGCCATGATCTTGGTAAAAGGGCCAGGGTATTCGTGGGCGATTACCCCAGCCACGGACCATGCTGCTGCGGCATGCTCAGACGGAAACGAAGTGCCGCCACTCTGAAAAAACGGCCCGCTGCCATTGCCCTGATAGGGTCGTTCGCGCCGTAGCGTGTACTTGAATGACTCGACCGCGACCAAGCTGTTCAACGCCGCTTCGCCAGCGAGGAAACCAGTCTCGCTCCAGTGCTGATTGTGGTTTACGTGGCCGATCACCCACATTCCGCCTGCCCCACCAACAAGGGCTGCCACACCAGCGTTTGATAGCGTTTTGTAATGACTGATCGTCGTAGGCTTCTGCGACAGGTGTTTGCTGAAATCGTGGTCCGTCACGAAGAGCCCCGCAGTGATACCGCTGAGCGGAACAAGCCACTCTGTATCAGAGAACCGAAGCCTTGCAGGGCTCGTCCAAATTTGTCGCTGATCCCGCACAAACCTTCCCACCAATCCCGCTTGCATTCTCTGAGACGTTTTCCTCACAGCCTTCGCTTCCGTCGACACATCGGTCTTCGAAGAAGGGTTGTCCTTCACCAGAGCAGTTTCCGATGCCGCTGATGCCGTCCCTTGTTCCTGTGCGTACGACACACTAACCTTTCCAACGCCGAACAGTAGTGTTGTTCCGAGAATCGTCATCAGACGCTTCGCGCTCATCTGTCCTCATGGAATAGCAACAGCTGCAACCAAGGCCGCGGACGACGCGATTTGCGCAACCGACAGGAAATTCTTCAAAGTATTGCTTCCTAGTACCGGTCTCTCCGGCACCACGATCGTGTCGCCCGGACCCATGGTCGCCGAGAGCACACTTCCGGACCAGAAGCCGCCCTGCTTTCCGCCTGTGACGGAGCCGTCGGAGCGGATAATGAAGATTCCTCCTTTGTTCGCAAGTTCCGTCGGGCCCCCGGCGCGGGAGAGATACCAACCCGCATTCCTTCCGGGTGTATAGGTGAGGGCATTGGAGTTGTAAACCTGTCCGATGACCAACACCGCCCCCGGCTGCTTGGGAACCGTCAGCGAGTCGCCAGCACGAAGCTCGATATCGTCCGGGGAACTCGCAAAGTCTTTGCGGTCCGGGCGAAGATGGATTACTAGCCGCCCCGATACAGGAGCTTTTCGCAGCGCATCCAAAACGCGCTGGCGCTGCTGGATGGCTGCTTGTTGCAATGCGGCTTCTTCCGTCCCCGTCGTGGTCGCCGAAGTCTTCACTACTGTCGACTCCTGCTCGAGCCGCTGGATCAGCTCTTGGCGACTCTTCTGTTGAAGTTCACGAACTTCGGTCCGTTCGAACACGCCTGCGCGCGGATATGCTGTCGGGAGCAGCCCGCCAGCTCGCTTCAATAGTGAACTCAGATGTTCGCCGGGCCGGATGCCATAAACACCCGGTTTGCGGACTTCACCACGCAGGGTGACCGTTGCACCGATATCGTTCCAGCTAGCCTGCTGGGGCACGGTCAACACATCGCCGTCGTGGAGCGCCAAATTCTGGTCTTCTTTTCCTGCGAGCGCCGCAGCCAGATTTAAGTCCTGGTGCCCCGACGGTGTACGCTCTCCGGAAGAATTGTGGGGGATCGCATAATGCGTGAGGTCTCCCGCATCGGGGTTCGCACTGCGCAACAAGCCGCCAGCGGACTGCACTAAGTCGGCGACGCGCATGTTGGCCGCGAATGGATAACGTCCCGGCCGCGCCACATCGCCTCTTACGTACACGCTTGCCGGCGAAACTTGTTCGGGGTGGCGATGGACGAGGATCCGGTCGCGCGGCTGGACCAGGACATTATTCAAAGGATCGCCCGCGAGTGCATCATTCAAGTTAATGCTAAAAACTCGCGTGGTCCCGTCTTGCTGACGGCGGAAGAGCTGTGCGGAGTCGAGCCATGCATCCGGCGTGACGCCTCCGGCCTGAAAAATCGCATCGCGTAAATGCTGCTGACCTGACGTGCGATAACGTCCCGGCGCGCGCACTTCGCCGGTGATGAGCACTTCGGGATCAGGTTCAAAGTCGAATCGCCCGAAGATGCGCACCGTATCGAGAGGTTCAAGCTTTGGTGACTTATCGGGGTGTTCGAGAGCGGTTGCCAAATCAAAAGTCTCAACAACCGGATGGTAGTCCGGTGCATGCAGCCGAATGATCTCGGCATAACGTGTCGAAGGTTCTGGAAGAAGGTCAGCATACGAAGTCACAAGATCCGTTAGCTTCATCTCTGGCTTGTAGGAGTACCGGCCCGGCCGCAGCACGTGTCCTTGGAGGTAAATCGACTCGGAGTTGTAGGGCGCAATCGGAAAAATGTGTATCTCGTCGCCATCCTGCACTTCAAAGCCGCTCATTTGCGCGCGAACGGCTTCAGAATCGCTGGTGTCGCTGATTTGGACGCTCAACATCGTGCGTTTTTCATGCGCTACCAAGCGTTGGACTTCAATGTGCCGCAAGGCCGCCGCGGGGAGAATTCCTCCGGAAAGATCGAGTACATCTAGAAGCGTTTTCTCATTGCGCAGCTCATACACTGCTGGGCGGCGCACCATGCCTTCCACAGTCACCACCGGGCCAAGCGGCGGAATCATCAGGGAGTCACCGTTCTCAAGTCGCTGCAAGTCTCCGCGAATGCCGTGGAGCAGCAGATCGTAAGCGTCCACCTCTTCAATCAACTGTTTTCCGCGAAAGTGTTGAAGCCGCCGCAGGGAACCCTGCGGTGTCACGCCGCCAGCCGCAAACAGCGCGTTCAACGGGGTGGAAAGCGAACTTACGTCATACGCACCGGGTGAAGTCACATCACCCACCAGATAAACACGCACGGAGCGCAGTCGGAGCAGTGAAACGTCTGCGGAGACGTCACGGAATTGCGTTCTGAGAGCGCGCTGCACGATTTCCTGTGCCTCTCCAAGCGTTCGCCCGGAGACCAGGACTGGCCCCACTTCCGGCAGAGCCACGCGCCCTTCGCGATCCACCGTGCGTGGCAGACGTTGTGAAACCCCTCCCCAAAGGTCGATCGAAAGACTGTCGCCTGGTCCGACTACGTAGCTCGGTCCGACGGGAAGATCCATGGGGATATAATCTGGATTTGCCGCGCCTTTGCGGAAAACATCGAGGCCAAATCTTTCAAGGGGCCGATTAGTCGTGCTTGCCTGCACATAGAGGTCATATAAGGAAGGCACATCCGCGTACGGATTCGGTCGACGCACCATCCTCACCGGCTCCACTGCAGCAGCACCTGTAGTAGCAGAATTGCGCCCACCCGGGTACCGTTCGAAGCTCCGGTCTGACCTTGGCATCCCTGTGTCCGTCGACGATTGGTCCGATTTCGGCGACGAGAGTGATTGAAATTCTGGCCGGGTGGCCAGCGGAACCGAGAGATTGTCCCCGTCCCCGTATCCGGGCGTACGTGGTGTGTAGTTCCGAGGTGGGTTCATCTCGACGCGAGTCGAAGTGAGCATGGTTTCAGGCGACCCCACTCTGCCCTGATATCCCGAGAGTTGGTCATCCGATAGGGTTGTGCCATCTGGACGCGTCTGATTGGGCGAAACTTCTTCCGCCCGCTGAAGCGGTGCCTGTGAACGAGGCATGCGCCCTGGTGCGGTCGTGCTCGGCGGCAAATTCTCACGATCCTCCCCGAGAGAGGAAGGCAGCGCACACTCCGGAACGCTCCGCGGATCACATCCGGCGTTACGGCTCGCAGTTGCGGTTTCACCAAAGCTGTCGCGGCGCTCGGCGGCACGCGCGAGAACCTGAGCCCGCTCCTGGCGCACGAGTTTTTGTTCTGCTTCGAGGTCGGAATCGGGATTCAACCGCGGCACGAGGTAGCCGTACCTTTGA
>Ga0137376_10000097_pt1 | contig 29922 bp, 30 predicted proteins | sample SagtaG_23_FD_104814 | JGI IMG/M metagenome (GOLD analysis project Ga0137376, IMG submission 104814) | Vadose zone soil microbial communities from Sagehorn Ranch, Mendocino, California, USA - Sage2_L_20_16 metaG | ecosystem: Environmental > Terrestrial > Soil > Vadose zone | place: USA...
TATAAAGCATCAGTTTCAGCTGTTACGTTTGGCGCATGCAACTACGGTCAAACTACCTGGATTAGGCTGGTCTTGAGGACTACGGGCACTATGGCCTGACTGAAGCCTTCTGCTGCAACCCACTTCAAGCACCTCATCAAATTCTGCATTAGAGGCTCATCGCAGCCGTAGTTGCTGACGCCACTCAGGGCAAGCAGGATGCGACCGTGGAATACGCCCGGTGCTCTTTCAGATCGGACCGAAATTCAAGCCCCCTGTTAACGATCAAAGACTTAAGAGCTCAGTTATTATTGTGGTGAAGGGTATGCTTTCGTGCAGCGAGACTGCTCTGAAAATGCAGTACTCATCGAGCATTCTAACGCTCGGGTATTTAGATCACTCGAAAAAGCATCGACGCATTCGACCGTGGGTTGATGATGCAGTCGACGTCGCCGCTGCCAACCGCGGGGTGGCGCACAAAACTACCAAGGCATCTAAAGAATTAATTTCGACCAGTTCCCGTTTTGGCAGGAGTTAAATTCCGCTTTAATACTCCAACGACTCCCACGTTGTTCTTTCATGATCGCGTTGGTCTTGAGAGTCCGCGAACGACGATCCGCCACGCTCGAACCTTCCATTTGCCGGCACCTTCAGCGAATGAGGGGCAGTAGAATCGCAGCGAAGATGAACCCAAAGATTGCCAGCCATATGATTGATTTGGTCGACGCCGATTCGCTCTCTAAAGGGTTTCTCCGATGTTTATGATCAACATTCTGGGTGATCTCCATAAGCGTGTTTCTCACGGTTACCAATTCCTCCTGAAGCGGGTTCTGTTTCTGCTCGCTCAGTTGCGACCGTCGAGAGGCATCAAATCGCGACGCTCCGCCAATGACGGCGGCCCGCACTTCGTCGATTTTCGTGCGCTGGAATTTGCCCGATGCCGACGGTCCGCAAGTCGTAATCATCCTTTCCAGTTTGTCAACTTCATCTAAGAGTCCTTGAATCACGTTGGGTTCTATGTGGGCCACCTGTGTTGATCCTTTCCCCTAACCGCGAATAAAATTCTAGCGTCGCTCAGACTCACGTATGTGATGAACATTGAATGATCCAAGTTTAATCACGCTCATTTGATATCTTGCCATGCGGTCGCGAAAGCCGACTTGAGGTTGCCAGATCCAACTCGATTGCCTTCGGCGTCAAAAACTTTTCTGATCTGGTACAGTCTCCCGGTTGGTTCCAAGTAACTCACCGTAAACCTTGCAACCCAAATTGGCCTGCCACCAACAAACAATCCATTGTGAACATTAACTATCATTGTTAGATCGTTCGATAACGCAACCTCAATGCCAATAATGTTACGGCCGTAATACAGCGCAATCGGCGAGAGCTTGATGGAGCCCGCGAGCCAATATGACAACACTGTTGACAGAGAAGGTTACTATTCACGCCGAAACAGCGAGCAACGTGGAGCTTAGGTCACTGTCAACGTTGGTTCACGGAAAAGCGCCAGAAGTTTACAGCTGAACGAGGGAAGTCGAGTGAAGGCGCTCGGAATCTATTGTTTGAAGATCAAACGATCCGGTCAGCAGTCGTCAATAGTCTCGAATGAACGCGACCGGCTGCGAATTTAGTGGCGCACAAGTCGCCCAGAAGGTCTTCCAACGTGGATGTGCGGGCCCGTGGATGCGCCGGGCACAGCCTTGCGAAAGGCAATGAACGGAATTCCGGCTTTACGAAGGTGATCGATGAACGCCTTGCCTTCGGCGCTGTCAGGATGAAGCGCCACGTCCATCGAATCGTGATGATCGAAACCTAAACGATTGTGCGTGTCTGATTGTCCCATGGCAGTTACCGGCAGGTCGCGGCCAAAGGTCTGGGCGAAATATCTTTCAACCTGCGGTGCATCCTTCAAGGACCACTTAGAGGCCCCATTAAACCGCTTCAGATCTGCTGTTTCACTGTAACCGTTCACCGGCAGCTCCGGCATGCGCAGCACCTTTTCTCCTAACACGGCTTCGGTGATCGCAATATCGGTCTCAACCACGGCATGACGCATTTCATACACTCGGTTGACCGCAGTGATATAATCTCGCTCGGCTTCTTTGATTTGATCCTGCGAAATCTGACCATCCTGGTGGAGCTTGCGCCGTCTGATGACTTCCGCCCTCAACTTGGTTTGGTCGTGCTCATAATTTGACAGGAGCGCTCGGTCTTTGGCCAAAGCTTCTTGCATCTTTGTGAGCACATCTGATGGTCCGCCTTGGCTACTGTTTCCGGTAATATTAACCGGATGGCTTTGTCGCAGGGCAACGAATATCACCGCCGCCAGAGGCAGGACTAGGGCCGCTATCAGGAAACGTCGGGATTTTGCCAACTCAGAAAACATGAGTCTCGAAGTCTAAGGGCTTACGGCACAGCGGTCAAGCCAAAGCAAAGCCCGTAACGGACGAGCCGTTACGGGCAAATAATCTGCTCCTCGAGTTGCCTACTTCAATTCGGCGATCGCCTTGGCCTTCACCCCTGCCCGGGCCCCAGTCGCCACTGGAGCTACGCCGACGCCAACAACCCCCTCTGAATAAGGTCTTGCGCCATCTTCACCTTGTAGACGTTGTCTTTGAGAGGTTTAGCGCCCTCAAGGGCGATCTCACCGGCTTGTTTCGCCGTCGCTTCATCGATTCTCTTGCCACGCAGAAACTCTTCAGCTTTTGCCGCGCGCCAGGGAATCGGTGCGACGCCGCCCATGACTACGCGCGCCGCCCGGACGACGCTACCGCTGCTTTCAACGATCGTGGCCACGGCAACGATGGCGTGATCCCAGGCAAGTCGCTCACGCACTTTGTGGTAAAACCCTTTACTGCCGGCCTTTGGAGTGGGCACGAAGATCTCCGTGACGATCTCGGCGGGATTGAGAATATTCTCGCGCTTGTAATCCACCGAAGGCAAGACGAAAAATTTTTCCAGAGGAATCATCTTCTCACCTGTCGGTCCGGCGATTTTAATTTGCGCGCCCAGCGCAACCAGTGCTGGCGCCGTGTCCGAGGGATGAACGATGTAGCTCGGTCCCGCGCCGAGGATCGCATGAAAGCGGCCGTCGCCGGTTACCGTGTAACAAACCTGCCCGCCTTTACGCAGACAAGTAAAATTCGACGAACGGAAATACCAGCAAAACGGCCGCTGGCAAAGATTCCCGGCGATCGTGCCGGCGTTTCGGATCTGCGGCGAGGCGGCTTCTCCCGCGGCGCTGGAGAGAATGAGCAGTTTTTCGCGGACGGCGGGGTGTTCTTCGATTTCCACCAGCTTCGCTAGAGCGCCGATACGAAATCCGCCGCGCTCTTCCTTAATATAATCAAGGCCGGGAATCGATTTAAGATTGATGAGGTAGTCCGGTTCGACAACGTGGTCTTTCATGAGCTGCAAATATTCGCTGCCGCCGCCGACCACCGCCGCGCTCTTTTTTTGCTGATGAAATTTTTGCAGCAAACTGACCGCTTCTCGGACGCTTTTGACATCGACATTTTCAAAACTTTTCATAACGGCTTCCTTCTCCCTTACACCTGCACCGCGCGAACGATTTTGTCCGGGGTAATCGGGAGTTCTTTGAATCGCTTGCCAGTAGCATTGAAAATCGCGTTGGCAATCGTCGCCACCGCGGCCGTAATCGGCGGTTCGCCGACGACTTTCCCGCCAAAAACACCGTAGGGATCGTAGTGCTCGACGAAGATGACTTCGACTTCCGGCGTTTCCAAATGCGTCGGCACCTTGGCGTCGCGGTAGTTGGGATTGATCGGTATCGCCGTCACTTTGTCGATCAGCAATTCTTCTGAGAAGGCCATGCCGATACCCTGCACGACGCCTCCTTTGATCTGGCTTTCCGCCGTCAGACGATTGAGGATCGTGCCGCTGTCATGGGCCGCGACGTATCGGGTGATGCGCACATGACCCGTCCAAGTGTCGACTTCCACCTCGGCGAAATGAGCCGAAAAGCACTTTCCGTCCATTTCTTTGGGAAAGTTCGGGTTGGTCGTGGCGCGTCCGATCAAATCGCCACTGTCTTTTACGATTTGTCCAAGAGCGATTCTCTGCGCTGAATCGGCCTTGCGAAAAACTTGACCGTCGCGCAAGTCGAGTTCTTCAGGTTTGCTTTTCATTGGCGCCGACGCCAGCGCAAAAATTTGCTTGCGCACGTCTTCCGCCGCTGCAACCACCGCCGGACCCGTAAACGCAGTCGTGCGGCTGCCCGACTCGCCGACGGAGTAAGGCGTTACGTCGGTGTCGCCATTGGTAAGTTGAATCTGATTGAGCGGAATGCCTAAAGCCTCAGAAGCAATAATCGCCATTGTCGACTTAGCTCCGGTGCCGATATCGGTAACACCGACCAAGACATGCGCCGTGCCGTCGGGATTGACGCGAATGGTCGCGGCGCCGAGACCCGGGCGAAACGGATAGCCACCCAGAGCCATACCGATCCCGTGCTTCACAGGTCCGGCCGTTGCGCCGGGTTTGTGCCATTTTTCACTAAAGCCGATCCGCTTCGAGCCTTCGAGGATGCACTGCTCTAGATAGTTCGAAGTGAAAGGAAGCTTACCTTTAGATTTTTGCGCGCGGTTGCGCATGAACATATCGAGCGGGTTGACGCCCAACTCAAACGCGACCTGATCGAGGAAGGATGCGAAACCAAAGACCGACTGCGGATAGGCCGGCGCGCGATAGTTAGCGGCGACAACGGTGTTGGTGTGCACGGGTTTGATGACTTTTTTGAAGTTCGGGATATTGTAGAAATCCGTGCCGCTCAAGTTGCCGCTCTGTTTCCGATACGCACCCATATTGGTCACAGCGTCCAGGGATACCGCGGTGATCGTGCCGTCGTTCTTGACGCCGACCTTATAGTGCTGCTCCGAAGCCCAGCGCCCATGCATGCCAATGTAGTCGTCTTCTCGGGTAAATTCGAGTTTCACCGGTTGCGCGGCAACTTTCGCGAGCATCGCCGCCATGTAGTCGTAGTCCTGCGCCTGGTTCTTGTTACCAAATCCGCCGCCCATGTACTTGCACACCACGCGCACTTTGCTGAGCGGCAAAGCGAAATCTTTGGCGATATCCGTGCGCGCATTAGACACGCCCTGGGTCGAGGCATAGACGGTGAGCTTGCCGGCATCCCACTTGGCGATGCTCACCCGGCGCTCGAGCTGGGCATTATTTACATGTTTGGTGATGTAAGTGTCTTCGAAAACGCGGTCGGCATCTTTGAAACCCTGCTCGATATCGCCCCACGACTCCTCGATGGGCGCGCTGAATGCGCCTTTGCCGACGGAGAGATTGCCATTGGGCGCAATTTTCGGCGCATCCGGTTTAAGCGCCTCGTTGGCATCGAGCACGTGAGGGATCTTTTCGTACTTGACGTCGATCAATTTCAAAGCATCTTCGGCGATGTGGCGGTCGGTCGCGGCAACCGCCGCGACTGGATCGCCGACATAGCGCACCGGGTTATTAAAAATATAGCGTCGGTGCGTGTGACCGCCGCTCGACCACGGTACCTTGGCGTTTTCGTGATGAATGACCGCTTTCACGCCCGGCAGTTTTTCCGCCTTGGAAGTATCGATGCTGATGATTTTGGCGTGCGGAACGTTGCTGCGCAGCACGCGCGCGTAGAGCATACCGGGAAGTTGGAGATCGCCGGTGTACTGCGCTTGCCCGGTCACGCGCTCGTAGGCGTCAATGCGCGGCGTTTGCTTGCCGACGATGGAATACTCTTTCGGTGCTTGTGCCATAAAACCTCCTTAACTCGATTTCGCCGCAGCGGCGAGCACAGCGGCGACCTCGCGGTTATAGTTGCCGCAGCGACACAGATTGCCTGACAAGCCGCGGCGCGCTTGCGCTTCATTGGGTTTGGGATTTTTCATCAGCAACGCTTTCCCCGACATGATCTGACCGGAAGTGCAAAAACCGCACTGCGGCCCGTCGTGCTCGATAAAAGCTTCCTGCAGCGGATCGAGCTTGTCGCCTTTTGCCAAGCCTTCGACGGTGAGAATGTCCTTCCCTTGCATCCACACCGCCAGCTGGCTGCAGGCATACATATTGCGCCCGTTGATGATCACCGTGCACGCGCCGCATTCACCGCGGTCACAGCCGATCTTCGTTCCGGTAAGACCTAGTTCATCACGCAGCACTTCGGCCAAGGTGCTCCGGTGCTCGACTTCGACGCGGTACGCTTTCCCGTTAACTTTGAGCGTAATTGTCGCTCTATTGCCGCCCGCTCCGGATGTTTCCGGCGAATAGCCTTCCGCGGAATCGGATTTAACCAGTCCCGTCGAAATGACCGCGGTGCCGATGGCTCCGCCGCCGATACCTTTGAGAAATGAACGTCGCGATAGCCTCGTCCCTTTCTTTTCATCTTCCATAGCAGGAACACCTCCTGTTTCGAACCTATTGATAATGGCTCCAGATGGCTAAGGGGTATTATGGAAGGTCGCCTTCTGTCAATGATAAACTCCGCCTTGCCGCAAGCCGGCAAAATAGCTAATCTCCGATTCACTTCCATGGCTGAAAAATACCCTATTCAATCCGAGGGAGAGCAGCTAGAATCATTCCTGGGCGACCTCGAAAAAGAGCATACGGTAAAGAATATTTCCGGCTGGGAAACCGGGTTTGCCAACTTGAGTTGCGCGCTGGACGGAATCTTGCCTGGCCTTTATTTTCTAATCGGGCCGCCTGCATGCGGCAAGACCTCACTGGCCAAACAACTTCTCGATCAAGTGACAGTGCATAACAATGTGCCGGCAATCTTTTTTACTCTGGCAGAAACGAGCAAGGACCTCAGAATCAAAACTCTGGCGCGTTTAAGCGGACTAGAAACCAGGGAGATCCGGCGCGGCAGTGCCTATCTGCTTCACTGGTACGGCGTTCCGAAGGCGCACTATGGAGATATCAACGGGCTTCCCCCCAGCTGGGAAAAATTGAAACAATCCGCGCGCGAAGCGAAGCCCTGGCTCGATCTAACTTACATCGTTGAGTGCGCAGCGCATCCCGATCTGCGGGAAATTGAAAAGCGCATCGACGATATTCGCGCCACAGCAAATAGCGAAAAAATCTTTGTCGTCATCGACGACTGCCAGCGCCTCGGAAAGCGCGATCAAGCGTTGGGCGATCGTCTCCCAATCATCGCCGAGCAACTCCAAAAAACCGCGGTGAATCTGAAAATTCCCATATTCGCGATCTGGCCCAACCTCGGTGACGTTGGCGAATCGCAACCGCAAGCATGGAGTGAAAGAGTCGCGAGCCCGGGCGTGGTCCTTGTGCTAGAAAAAGACCTTGAACGAACCAAGAAACTCACCGAACCCAATCACGCGCTGACCTTGCACATCGTCAAAAACCGCGGCGGCGAAAAAGGCAAGCTGGCCTTTGATTTCTTTGCAGCGTTTTCAAAATTCGTGGAAGCTTGAAGCGATGTCCTTAGTGAGCGCCCTGCGCCTTAATACTCTCTAAAACCGATGGCCGCGCACCGCCAAGAGCTGCGGGTCTCGTTATACTGAGGGGGAAAGCATAGGGGTCGAGGTCGGCCGCAGCCCCACCATCCCCGCCATGTTCGCTTTGAAAACGGGGACCGAGGGGATTGTTTTTCGGCGGGCTCGAAATCGCCCTTTGTCAGAGGAAGGGACGACAGGACCTGATCCGCGAACTCTTGAGATGTCGCGCTAGCGCGTGGGCTCCCATCGATAGCAGTTCACCGGCAGCGAACCGCCTTCGACCACCACTGTCGCTTCATAAGTGCCGCCGGGATTGAGCTCCATCAGCGTCCAGCCCGGCACTCTGGCGTCGATGCGCACGCGCTGATTTTCGGCGAGCGCAATTTCTACTTCGTCCAAATTTCCCGATAGTCCTGTTCCTTTTGCCTTGAGGAAGGCTTCCTTGCTGGTCCAGCATTTGAAAAATGCCTGGCGTCGAAGATCTACCGGCAAAGCGCGCAACTGCGACACTTCTTTCTTGGTGAAAAACTGCTCGGCTACCTCGTCAAAACCATAATCTTCTTTGATCCATTCGATATCGACGCCGATCTCGTGTCTGCGTGTCACCCCGAGCAGGGCCATCTCGTGGGAGTGAGAGAGATTGAATTGAAGGCCGCTGCCGGCAAATTCCGGCGCCAAGCTCGGCTTGCCGTTTACCCCGGTGAAGAATTGTAAATCCGCCGGCTCTGTTTTTAGATATTGCGAAAGGATCAAGCGCAGCCCCGCGTGCGCGACGACATAAGGCCGCCGGTGCTTATCGAACTTGAATCGCGCCGCGCGTTCGCGCTCCGCCGAAGAAAGCAGATCGGCGAACGACCCGTCGACGGCCTCCCGCTGTGTGAGCGAAATCAACCAAACATCGACGGCGTTATCTGCTAGGGCAAGCTCATGCGGCGGATTGACCCAAGGCGTACGGGAAGTTTCGGATTCAAGCACTGGCGCACACTCTCGCGGCTGGTTTGGTAATGACCTTATATCTCTAAGGCGATTTTAGCGCCACAAGTCCAACCGGAGAGCATCGAGGGATTATCGTAATGAGAGTTGACCGGTCATCGCAAGCCTTCGCGGCGTGTCGATCATTCCAGCGGAGCCGCATTTGTCGCCGAAGGCTTGTCCAACGGCCGGTTGCTCAAGCGATAGATGAACGCAAGAATCTCCGCGACCGCTTTGTAGACCTCCAGTGGGATCTCCTCTTCCAGATCGAGGCGAGAGAGAATCTGCAAAAGCTTCTTATCTTGACGGATCGGGATATTGTGAAGACGCGCCAGCTCAATGATTTTATCGGCCAAGTAACCTCGCCCTTTGGCGACGAGCTTCGGCGCATCGTCCTTTTTCGGCTCATAGCGCAGCGCGACGGCCTGCCTTCCCGGTGTTTGATTCATACCTTCACGTTAAGGAGCCGTATGTCCGCGGGCATGCCCAGCGCGAGTGCGGTGAACTTAAGCTCCCGTTCTTGAACCATGTTTCGGAGCGGTCGCGCGGCGAGGAGCACTTCACGAAAGCCCACGGCCCGCAACGACTCCCGTAGCCGCGGCAGCTCCATGTCAATCCGTTTCAAAGACTCTTCCGCGTCCACGTAGAAAACAGCGGTTACAGAGCCCGTTCTCAAACGGGCGTCCACTCGTATGCGCCCGAATTCTGCTAATTCAAGCGCAAAAAGAATGTTGTATTCTCCACTCTTTTTTTTATTCCCCTCACCTTTACCTCCGCCGTCGCCTTCGATCGAGACCGCAACATCAGTGAAACCGGCGCCGGTGAAGATCGGCACCTGGAGCTGAAAAGCATGCCCCTCGAGTTGAGCGAGCAGGTTTGCGGCTTGCCGTCCTTCCAAATGATAGAGTTGATCGGCCACGGCCTGACGCGATTCACCGGGAGCTGCTTTGAGATCCAATTCTTTGAGAACGCCTAACAGCAGACCTTTCAAGTCCTCGTCGGCAATATTCGCGAGATTTGGGTCGTGCGCCGCGACGGCGCGTAACAGTTTCATCTCGTAATGCAGGCCGCCGTCTTGCACGATCTGCATCAATCGCTCGGACGTCATCGTCTCTTGGGCGTTGAAGAGCTTTCTTAAAAACGTCTTCAGTTTTTCCGTCCACAGCGATGCCGACCCGCCCTCATCGACCAGACTGCGAAGGTCCAATGTGGCTTGCAGGCCACCTAGCGAATCTTGATCCGCCACCGGCAAGCGCTGGCGCAACAGTCTGGCTACTTCGGCTTCTAGCGGGAGCTCTTGGTCGACGATATGCAGCAAAATCTGCGGCTCAAGGAGATCGACGCGCAGTCTGAGTCTCTGCCCAATCCCCAGTGAACCGGGGTCATTGCCCTCCACCAGCGCGCCGCCGATGTCGAGAACCAAGCGTCCGTCGGCCAACTCGTCAACGACCAAGGCCTCGACTTCCTGTCCCAATTCCAGCGACGGCAGCACTATGTGGGCAGCACCCACGGTGGAGACACTATCGGGCAACCGCTTGCCAAAGACGATGGCAGATTTCGGCGTTTCCTGAACGGCCGGTCCGCTGGCCCGTGGCGGCTCGATCCTCATACTATTCCTATCGGCAGGAAGCCGTCAGATATTTATCCGCGACCGCGGATTCGTGGAAAATTTTAGGAAATTAGACGAAATCTTGGCGTGGCGCACTGCCCATAACAATCACCCTATCGCCCTCTCGGGTGATCTCCAAATCGCATGGGCCGGTGAAAAAGATCATGGTGCGGGGATACTCATAGACTGTCGTTTTATGCGGAATTTCCTCGATGTAAATATTGTAGATCGTTCCGGATGGCAGATTGACGGTTTGGGTGTGCATCAAGTCACCTTCGAAGAAAACTTCGATCCAGTTGCGATTCTCAGTGACGGCGAGGATGACGCCAGCGGCGTTCTTGATCGTGGCGATCACGGTCGCGATCTCGTCTGCCATGGAAGAAATCCTCTAACTTGCCAGCAAAGTTTGTGCATCACGGACGATCTTGCCAGAGGAGGTGCGCGGTAGTGATTCGCGCACGACGATCTTGTCCGGGACTTTGAAGTTCGCCAGATTGGCGCGTAAAAATGTCAACAGTTCTTTTTCGCTGATGCTCGCACCGGCCCGCGCCACGATGGCGGCGCCGATCACCTGGCCGCGTTTAGCATCTGGAATCGCGAAGACGATCGTCTCTTGCACGCCGGGATAGGTGTAGATCCGGTTTTCAACTTCGGCAGGATAGACGTTAAGTCCGCCGGTGATGATCATGTCGTCGCGCCTGCCGAGATGGTAGTAATACCCGTCGGCGTCCCGCTTGCCGACGTCACCGGTATAAAGCCAACTATCGCGAATCCGTTGCGCCGTCGCGTCGGGCCGGCGAAAGTAGCCTTTCATCACGTGCGGGCCACGGGTGATGATTTCGCCAGGTTCGTCAATGCCCAGCTCTTTACCACCCTCATCGACGATCTTCACCTTGACGCCCGGCACGGCGCAGCCGATGCTGCCCATCGCGGCTTCAGCTTTGGCGGGCTCAACCAGGGTGATCATAGGCGAGGTCTCGGTCAAGCCGTAACCTTGAATGACTTTGATATGCGGCTGCGCGGCTTGAAACGCGCGTAAGAGCGGTAGCGGAATGCTTGTGCCCATCATCGCGGCGATTTTCATGCTGCTGGTATCGTAGCTCGCCAGGTTCTTTACGCCTAACAACAGCTGAAAAACGATCGGCACGCTCTCGAAAACATTGACCCGGTATTTTTGAATTCCTTCCAAGAGCGTGATCGGATTGATCTGGTCGAAGATCACCAGCGTATAACCCCTTTCAGCCAATTCGTTACAAACAATCGGTCCGACGATATGCGACATCGGCAGTATGCAGCCGCGGATTGTCGATGAATCGGTGATCTTCATTTCTCCCATGACTTTAGGATACTGTGCCAAGTTGCGAAAACTCAGCACCACGCCCTTGGGCTCTCCGGTGGTTCCCGAGGTGTAGAGAATCAAGGCGTCGTCAGCGGGGTTTAGCCGGGGCGCCACCGCGGCGGTGGTCGACGGGGCGTAACGTTGCTCAAAGCTGCGCGCGCCTTCGCCGCTGACTATCCACAAGGGAACCGGTGCCATCGATTTGAACGCTTCTTCTACTTCGGAAAAAAGTTGCTGGTGCACGACCAGCAATTTAAGATCGGCGTCCTGCAAAACTCCCTGGAGCTCTTTACCCTTTAACCGCGCGTCGAGAATAACCGTCACGGCGCCGATTTTCTGAGTCGCATAATAACTCAATGGAATTGCCGCCGAGTTCGGCAAAAGCACGCCGACCCGATCGCCGTGGTGAATTCCTTCTGCCTGCAAGTGTCCGGCGAGGGCGTGCACTCTCTGATTGAGCGTGGCAAAGGTCAATTCTTCTTCCTTTGCGATGATGGCCGTTTTTTGCGGCTGGCGCTCCGCAGTTCTTTCTAGAACTTCGGCCGCGAAAAAGCCTACTGAACCGGTATCGTCTGCCATATCGCAAATGCCCTCTGAAACGGTTTGTACCAGCGCGACAGTTGTGCCAGCTCGCCGCGTTTTAGTTTTAGTTTTCCTTGCTGGGTCGCAAGAAATGCGTCGATACGATTGCTAAACACCGCGTTCCACCACTCCGCTTTTCCGCTGATGATGAATTCACCCGCGCTTTTTTGATCGAGATGGGTGATCTCACCGTTATCAAACTTGACCGTCCATGACGCGTTGTTCTCCTCCATGTGCAAGGTCAGCGAGGTCGAAAGGTCAGTCTCGCCACCGTATTTGCGGAAGTCAGCGTCGCGATTGGCGCTCTCGACCAAGGCGGTCATGTGTTCTTTCGAAAACAACGGGTATCTTTGGGCGCGGGTAACCGGTGTCGGTGCTTGACCGTTTTTCGATGAGTTCGTTGCCGCGTGAGCGGGCCGGTCTCCGCCGATGCTCTCCTTCGTAAACTGACAGTGAACCGCTTCCTCGAGCAGATCCGTAAACAAAAATGCTTCTTGGAGATTTTTTCCGATGGCCACGGTGCCGTGACCCTTAATAATCACGACCGGGTGATATTTCAGCTCGTCGACGACCTTTTCAGGCTGCGTCACCGTCGGCGTGTCTTGCGAAATAATGGGTACTTTGCCGATGGTGTATTTCTCTTCAAAGCTCACCGGGAGGAAGCTTTCGTGGGTTAGCGAGAATACCAGAACCATCGGCGGATGGACATGAACAATCGCCTGGGCGTCCGTGCCGGCGTAGACGGCCATGTGCATGGGCGTCTCGCTGGAAGCTTTACGGTCCTTCGTCAGCGGTCTTCCGTGTTGATTGACATGGACCAAATCCTTGGGCGTGAGAAAGCTCAACGGCGCGTGCTGACCCGTGATCAGGTAACGGTTCTTGCCGAGCCGGCAACTCAAATTGCCGCCCCAGCCACTGATGAGCCGCCGCTCAAAGAGTAGTTTGCCCCAGCGAATTATTTCACGTTCGAGCTTGGTCATCGACTAATTTTTGAAGAGCGCCCATGGCACCACTTCCACCTCGACGGCTCGAACCGCAACACCCTCGGGACAGATCTGCTTACCCATGAAGGTCGAAACGTCGCGGTCGCGGCTCGAATCGTTCGGCGCATCGCCGTTAAAGAGTTCGATGGGAACCCCGTGCAAGCGCGCCAGCTGAACGGCAAGCAGGGAACCGCAAAGCCCTGTCGGCCCGGCTTCTGTCACGCTCTGGGAAAACAGACATAGCTTACGGATCTCACGGTGCGCGAAAAGCGTGCCCATGATGTTATCCGATATCAATGTCGTCGGCGCGTTGCGCTCAACCAGCTGGCGCGCCACCACCTGCGCGCCGCAGAGCTGCGGGCGCATCTCGGGGACTAGAAAACTTTCACATTGTTCCGCCCGAAGCGCGCTCATCAAAAAGCTATATTGATTTTTGGGAGGAACTCCGTAGATCAGCAGATATTTGCCGCCTTGCTTGGCAGTGATTTTCGCGGCAGCGGCCTCGCCCCGGAATTTGTGGCTAAACGTTTCCGGCGTGTAAACATCGTCGAAGCCGATGAGATGGGTGATCAGCGCGGCGGGGGTCATATCGAAAGCCGGATAGCGAGCGGCGATCCGCTCAACACCGGAGGCGATCAGCGGCTCGCCCTCGAAGAACAGTAATTCCGCTGCCGATCGCTCTTCAATCGGCACGTCGTCCCCCGTGACCAATGAACGAGGATCCTGCACCAAGGCATAAAACGGCACGCCGTATTCCTTGGCCATCAGCGCCAGCGGATAGGTGCCGACCTTGTTGATGATATCGCCGTTTTGCGCCGAGCGATCGGCGCCAACGATCACAGCGTCGACTACGCCCTTGGCCATCACCTGCGCCACCGCGCAATCGGGAATGAGCGAAACCGGCACACCGGCTTGGGCCAGCTCCCACGCCGTCAAGCGCGCGCCCTGCAAATAAGGGCGGGTTTCCGTGGCGATGACGCTGAATTTCTTGCCGAGTTCTTTGCAATACTTTGCCACCGCGACCAGTTCGCCACTGACGTTGCAATGCGTCATCACGCTCGCCGGATTCGGCAAGAGCGTCGCGGTGCGCTTTGCCCGGGCCCTGCGCCCGCGCGTAATCTCCGCGCCGAACTCGCGCGCCCGGCGCGCGATGGTTTCACCCACCTTCCCATCGCGGCGAATCTCATTAAACCATTCATCGACGAAACAACCTAGGCCGCGAAAATCGAACGTTGGCCGCACATCGCAAAATTGCTGCGTGAGTTGCGCCATGCGCTGACGCAGCGGCTCGACCTCTTTTCCCTTGTACTGCTGCGCCACCAGCGCGGCGGTGTAGAGGAACGTGAGCACCTGACCATAGGCGCGGGTTTTCATATCGCGTACCGCCGCCAGCGCTTGGGAGACTTCGGTGACTGTGATGTATTCGAGCCTTTGGGGAATCAAGATCTCGTCGAGGACGCGGAAACCATCCCCCTCCCATAAAACCGGTTCGAATAACGGGCTTTGCACGGCGCTCATGGCATATCTTACGACCGAGTTAGAGAAACTGCAGCGCTTTGCGCGCTACATCAATGGTTTTCTGCTCCGCCGCGAAGAAGAGCGGATCGCGAAAGCCAAACTTGCCGTGCAGACACTCGTCGGATACCGCAAGCACCGCGCCGGCCTTCTTACCGCGCACCTGGGAGATGGTGAGAAACGTGGAAGTCACCATGTCGATGCTCGATATGTTTTGCTCACTGAGCTGTTGAATCAGTTCCGGAGTTTCTTGAAACAGCGCGTCTGTGGTGAAGATCCAACCGAGATGATAGCGCACCTCCAAGCTCTCGGCGGCCCGCTTCAAAGCATTGACAATGTCGGGGTGCGCGAGGGTCGAAAAATTCTCCGCCACGTAGTAACGCGACGTGCCTTCGCCGCGCAGCGCGCCCGTGACGATGACCAGATCGCCGATCTTGACGTCTTCTTGCAGCGAGCCGCAGCTACCGACACGAATTAATGACTGAGCGCCGGCGCCGCATAGTATTTCGGTGGTGATCGCCGTGTCCGGCGCGTAGCGCCCGCCGTTGCCGACGGTAACGCGTTTACCATCGAGCGACCCGGTGTGCATTACATAATCTAAGAATGTGAAGTTCTTCTGCGGATTCTCCAGCACGCGTAAAAGTAATTCGCTGCGTTCTTTGGGACCGGGGATCAGCGCAAACGGGCCGAGAGAATCTGCTTTGAGGCCGAGCATCGAGAGCATTCTCTGCGGCGTGAAGTGAGCTTCTTTGAGCATGGCTACAGAGCCTGGCAGACAAACTCCAGCAGGTCTTGTAGCGGCAGCGCGGGTTCTTCGAGATCGGCGAAGGATCGTTGACACAACGCGCTGGAAGTTAAAACCAACTCCGCGCCGCTCGCGCCCGCTTCGCGCAAGCGATCCGTAGCGCACCAATGCGCCAATTCCGGATCTGCTTCCGGCACGCCACCGCCGCCCCCGCAACACCACGCCCACCGTTGGTTGCGTTCCATCTCGACCAGTTGCAGCCTAGGGATGGCGCGCAGGATCCTTCGCGGCGCGTCGTACACGCCACAGCCGCGGCCGAGGTGACAAGAGTCATGATAAGTGACTTTCTTGTTCACCGGCTTGATGAATTTGAGCCGGCCAGCAGCGATCAGTCGCTCGACATATTCCACGCCATGCATCACTTCGAATTTCACTCCGGGCGTTTTTGCATACTCGCGCCAAATCCGCTGGCAGCTACCGCAGGCGACGACGACTCGCTTGATACCGGCATTGTTAATCGTTGCTAAATTTATTTTACTCAATCGTTCGTATTCGCGACGAAAACCAAGATCGAAGGCGTATAGCCCGCAACATTTTTCTTGCTTGCCGAGAATGACAAAATCTTCAGCGGCCCTCTGCATGAGTTTGGCGAGCGCAATGGCACCACTCTGGCCGCTCGCTTGATCAGCAGAACAACCCGCAAAAAGCAATGTCGAGGCGCTGGCATCAGTGAGATGCTTTAGCCCGAGCCCTTTGGCCCAAGCACCCCGTTCGGATTCGGCTATCGCCCAGGGGTTATCGTGCTGCTGCAGTCCGTGGTAAATCGGCCGGTGCGCATCGATAGGACCTTCTTTCTCGGTGATTTCCTCGCGCATGGCGACGGTGATGTCCCACGGGCCATATCCGTCGTCGCGCACGCCGCACAGCTCCTGGCACATCAGGCAATTAGTGCAAGCGTAAATCACTTCCTTGAGTTCGGGTGTGATCGGGTCGAGACCGTGAAATACCCGCTGCGACATCAACCAGCGCGACTTGGGCGTGTGGCGTTGAAATCGGTAGAACTCATAGGGCGGACACTTTTCCTTTGGTCCCGGCGTGTCTTCCATGGGATTGGCCGGACCATGACCGTAGCAAGATCCGCAGAGCACGCAGCCGCTGCTGCGCTGTGCCAGATCTTTCGCGTAAAGCCATTTCTTGACCCGCTCGAGGCCGATCAAGTTTTTGTTCTCGCTTTTCATGAAAAACGCCTGCGCCAAAATTAGTTAAGGCTTTAACCTTTATAGCTCGTCCGTCCGAACTGTCAACCAATCCTAACGCAAAACTGCGCGCTTGATGTGCCAAGCGTGCGCTGCATAGTTACAACCGCGAACCGCGCGGTTGCTACCTCGCTAAAGGGAATTGGCCATGGGCGATCTCAAAAAGCGATCTGCAGCACGGCTCGAGCTAACTCGTTGACACTTCGTGATTGAGTTTGCGCAAAAGCGCGGAGAGCTCTTTTTGCTCTGAACTGGCGAGTATCGCAAAGATTTCTGAGACGCATGTCTCGAATAGCGGAATGGTGCTTTTATAGACCTTGGCGCCCCTTTCGGTCAGAACCACGTGCACGACGCGGCGGTCATTTTCGTCGCGCTTGCGCACTACCAGCTTTTTATCTTCGAGACGGTCGACGATACCCGTGAGATTGCTCACGGTAACCATCATCTTCGCGCCGATTTCACCGAAGGGCAGACCGCCTGCGTAGCCGATGGTCGCCAACACGTAAAACTGCGGCGGCGTGAGGCCAACTTTATCTAAATCACCTTCCAGTTTCTTGTGCGATTGCAAACTAAAGCGAAGAAATCGGATCCACAGACTGGTTGCGTATGACGAGAAGAAAGGACGCTTATCGGCAGCCACAATTTTTACTCTAGTCGCGGGCGTTCCAAAAAGCAACTTCGGTCGAGCGATGTCGGGAGTTTAGAGCAAACTCCTAACTTCCGTTGCGCGGACGCCAACACAATGCTACTAGGTGCGAAAAGAAACGCCTCGCAGCGAATCATGGCATTGGCTATGAAACTACATATTCTCGGTTGTGGTGACGCGTTCGGCAGCGGCGGGCGTAATCAAAGCGGCTATCTGATCGAAACTCAGGACAGGTTATTTCTTTTGGACTGCGGCCCGACCACGCTGCTCGCCATGAAACGCGCGGGGATTGCGCCACAGCGTCTGGACGCGATCTTGCTCAGCCATCTCCACGGCGACCACTTCGGCGGCATCCCATTTTTCCTAATTGAATTTCTCTATCAAAAACCGCCGGCCCGACCGTTGACGATCGCTGGACCGCCGGGCACGGAAGAACGCGTGCAGCAGCTTTTCAGCATCATGTATCGCGGTGGAAAAAATCTCGAGGAAAGCCTTTGGCTTCATTTTCGAGTTCTCAGTCCTGAGATACTGCAAAACGTCAACGGCATCGACGTGTTCCCCTTTCGGGTGCCACATCAAACACACGACGTATCGCTAGGCTTAAAAGTCACCTACCAAGGCAAGCAAATACTTTTTTCCGGCGACTCGGCATGGACCGATTTGTTCATTGAGCACGCCCGCGGGGTCGATTTGTTTCTGTGCGAGTGTTCCTTCTTCGACGAGCAGCCGGGTATGCACGTGAATTATCGCGTCTTGCAATCTAAGTTACCGCGCCTGGAGTGCAAAAAAATAATCCTCACCCATCTCGGTGAAGACATGCTCGCCCGGTCACGCGAACTGGCAGGGACCGTAGCGGAAGATGGGTTGGTGCTTGAAATTTAACCGCAACCTTTAGCGCGGAGAATCAGCTCGGATCGCCCTGGCCCTGTCGCGGCGCTTGAAAGGGTAAGATCATGACCCGATGGCCGCTTTTGCTCAGAATTTCTTGCGCCGTTTCCTGCGCGATGAGCAATTCCGGATACGGGCCGACGCGCACCCGGTAGGCGGTTTCGTTGCGGTTGATTAGCGTCTGTTCGACGAAAGTGTCAAATCCTTTTTCGTTTATCTCACGGGAAAGAGATTCCGCGCGATACTTTTCGCGGAATGACGCCACTTGCAAAATGAAACCTTCTGTCAATTTGGGCTGGTCTTTTTCTTGGGGCGGCACAATATTCGCCGACAAGCGATCGCCCCGCACGCCGACTTGTTGTTCGTTCGAAGCCGCCTTGCCCGCCGGAGTCGTCGGTGTCTTTAGAGTCTCGTAGTTATCGAAGCCATACTCCAGAAGCCGTTTGGTATCACCCCATTGATCCCGCGCGCCAAGAATCGACACAATCAAAGTCACGCCGTTTCGCTGCACGGCGCCGACGAAGCACTTTTGCGCCGCGTGGGTGTAGCCGGTCTTACCGCCGAGCGCGCCGTCAAAATTCCACAACAAGCGATTATGATTGCGCACCGAAATCCGCCGCGGCACCACTTTTTTTCGCACCACCGCTGTAGTACTCACCGAGCTGAATTTGGTTTGGACGATCTCGCGAAAGGTCGGATTTTTCATCGCATAGCGAAAAATCAGGGCAAGATCTTTCGCGCTCGAGTAGTGATCCGCTGCGGTCAAGCCATGGGGATTGGTAAAGTGACTGTTTGTCGCGCCGATATCGTGGGCCTTTTTCGTCATCAGCTCGGCAAACCGTTCGACCGAGCCCGCGATGCCTTCGGCAAGCACCATACTGGCATCGTTGGCAGAAGCGAGCAAGATACCGTAAAGCAACTCTTCGATGCTCACCGATTGACCTGGACGCAAATAGAGCTTTGACGCCGGAACCCGGGTCGCTTCTTTGGAAACGGGCAAAGTTTCTTTGAAACTACGCCCGCTCTCTAGGGTCAAGATTGCCGTCACTACCTTGGTTGTACTCGCGGGCGGCAGACGCAGTTCCGGCTCTTTCTGGTAGAGAATTTTGCCCGTCGCCGCGTCCATTAGAACGGCGGCGCGTGCCGTTAAATCTTCATCGGGGGTAAAACCCCAAGTTGAATTTACGGATGCGGTAATGACGACGATAGCCAAAACCAGACCAAACGAAATCGAATCCCGAAAGCGCAGTGTTGCTGGCCTCCCTGCTGTTAGATGGTTTCTTAACCGCTTAAACCGACGGGTCACTGAAATTTTTCGCAAAAAACATTAATAAAACTGAATTCTATCATGCTTTTTTTGGGAAGAACAGACTTTTTGAATTGCCGCCCGATATCAATCGCTAGGGCGACCCGAGGCTCGGGCGGTAGGGGAACCCGAAACCTATCGATTATTAACCGACCCGCTATTTTTTCACGGGTGTTATACCTTGGCGAGTGAGTTCGCGATCGGCGCCTTCGTTGTTGCGCGCCTGTTCGCCCATGGCTTCTCGACGTATTTTGTCTTGGCAGGCTTCGCAGATACCACCTTTCAAAGTCACGGTTGGTTTGGCGCATACCATGCATTTTTTGGCCGATTCAGTCATACGTGCCTACCTTCGTTTGTCGGATTCAGCTGCTTTAATCAGCTACCTTAATCTGTTTGGGATGTTCAAGGATCACTTCTAAACCGTACTGCGGGTCGTCTTTGACGAATCCGGTCAGTTCCACGTCGCGGTTTTCAAAATGTTTGGGGGGTAGTTTGCTCTTCTCAAAAAGCTCCGTGACGGAAGCAAAAATCACCGCGGTCAGAGCTTCGCGTGAAGGTCCGAAATTCAGGAAATAGGTATTGCTTTTAGCTGAATGGCCGACACGAAAAACCCGTCCTCTGATGCGCGCCTGTCGACCCGTGAGAGCACGAATTTTTTCCACGTCGCGCGCGAGAACGAGGGGCAAATCAGCAGGGTCGACCTCGGCCATCGGGGTAATCGGAACAAAACTTACTCGGTGGACTGACGGCTCGCCATCGGCGGCAAAGGTGATCTGTTGATTCTCGATCTGCCCAGGTGTCACATCGGCAGCCGGGTTCCACCTTTGGTACAGCACGTGACTCAAAAAACCGGCAAAGAACGATAACAGAATGGTGCCGCTAAGCGTCAGCGTTGATCGTATCATGACTTCCGCTCCCAGAGCCGCAAGAAAGCCTTGCGATATTCCTCCGCCAATGGCCCGGCGTCGCGAAAGAGCAGGAGGTTTTCATCGTTCGAGCTTTCCGCAGAGTAAGTCCAATTGTACGAACCGGCGAAGATGATCTTGCGGTCGATGACGGCAAACTTCTGGTGCATCAGGCCGGAATCCTTTTCTCCGCCATTCGATTTCATTCCGGAAATACGGCGCAGAGGAATTTTCTGCGCGTCGAAAAATTTACCCTTGGATTTTTCGTTCGCAAGATCGAATTCCCGATCGATGACCACTTGGACGGCGACGCCGCGCTTTTTAGCTTGGACGAGCGCACTCGCCAGATCGTCGCTGGTAAAAGCGTAAACTGCCACGAGTAGCTCCTTCTTGGCTGAGCCGATTTCGCGCAGAATATGAGCTGCACACTTACCTTGCGGACTAAAACAGGCTTGCACGACCATGTCGGCGACTGCGGCACCGACGAAAAGCGCAATAAAAGAAACCCACAGCGAAGCCGAAATAAGCTGCTGTCTCATACTCCAACAGTCTCGCGGGTTTGGCCGGCAACCCCGGGCGGGCCAAGACAAAGGCCAAGAATCAATCGCTCCAATACCAAGCGGGGTTGGTTACCGCTTGATTTCAAGCGGTAGTCGGCGGCAAACAGTTCTTCCATATGCGCACGCAGATTGGCGAGCGAAAAGCGTTCGGCGCGCTGGAAGCACATATAGTCGCCATAGGGATTGCGCGTAATCAGCGGGACTCCCTGTTTTAATACGACTTGCTGAAACTGCGGATAGCTCATGCCGCGTTTCCAAAGTCTCGCCAAATCCGTCGCCATGAGTTGGCGCGCCGCAAGCAACCGGCGCGTTTCACTTGCCATGGTGCCTAAAATTTTTAACGGAGGTTCGCCCTGGGCCAAAAGACGGGCCAACTGCGAGAGCGCCATCGTGGCATTGCGGTCGCCGATCGCGCGGGTGAGATCGAAAATCCAACCTTCGCCTTGGTCTCCCATGACAGCGCCGACATCCTCGGCGCGAATTGTCGATCCCTCGCCGATGAACAATAGAAGTTTCTCGATCTCTTGCTGAACCGCGCGCAAATCATCGCCAGCTCTAGCCAGAATCATTTTTTGCGCCAAGGGGTCGACGGTTTTTCCGGCGTGGCGGATTCGTTGATTGACAAATTCTAACAAGCTATCCGGATTTATCTTGCCGCTACGGTCGCGCTCGGGGCTTAGATAGAGAGCAGCGCCGATCTCTTCGAAGCGCTTGTAGAGTCGGGTGCGCCGATCGACCTGCACCGCCGTGAGCAATAGAAAGCTCCATTCGGGGAGCCCCTGGTCCAAGACCGCCGTGAGTCTGTGCTCCTCGGAGCTTTTGCGTTTGGTTAAATCGAAGTCACGGCCTTTGCAATACGCCAAAAGTGCCAGGGCATCGTCTTGGCTCTCGGTGCCGGAACCATCAAACAAACCCAAGAACGCTCCGGGTGCTGAGCTTTCCAGTCGCTCCCATTGCTTCTGCGTCCAGCCTTCCACACTCAGCAGGTCGATCAGCAGTTTGGCGGCCGCATCACGCTTGCCGTCGTGCCAAAGTTCAAGGATTTTTTCACCGAGCTCTCCCTTTTGCTCCCGGGAGAAAAAATAGGGCGCATCTTCAACCCACAAGAGTTTTTTTCCGGGGAAAAATGGCGGTGTCATCAGCGACGCTTCGATTTGTTCCCAACTTGCCGCGCGACCGTCAAAGCGCTCTAAGTTGAATCCCCGATGTTCTACCGGCACTAGTTGATTAAGCAGGGCTTTGCAGGCTTCTTCGACCTGCAAATCGTCGCCGAATAGGAGGAGAAGTTGCGGACCTCGGCCGGTGCTCAAATCAGTCAGAATGGTTTTTAAGTCGCGGTTCACGGCGCGTAGAAAACTGCGGACACCCAGTGTTTTTTTGGAATTGGCTCAGCGTGCTTAGGGCTAGCACATAGTTAACCAGCTGCCCAGCAGCGCTGGCATCATGACTAATGCTTCGGTACCCACATCTGATTCTTTTCGCTCCAAGCGTAATCCGACCGCCACACTTTCAATCCGATTGTGTATTTGCCGCCGGACTTGGTAACGAAAATTCTTTCAGTCGAATGGGGAATCTCAGTCCGGGCAATGATCATGACTTTTTTGGAAATGCCCTTGTTGATGAGAATACGATCACCCTCGCGCATAGTGGCTCGGTTTTCCCTTTTGCGTTTCGGATTCATGCGCCAAAGGTATCACTCGCAAATTCGTCAGGCAAATTGCATTTTCAGCCGATGACCTACGAGTACCGTCCCCTGACTCATCTTTGATTCACCCTTTTTAGCTCGTATTCACTGGCTTCAGTTTAACTTGACATTCCCCCTTCGCTCCGGTAGCTGTCCCTGAAAAGCGCGACTCCGACCAACGGCAATGAATATTGACGTCCACGCTCACTACGTTCCATCTGACAGCCTGAAAGTAGCCGCCGAGATCGGGGCGCGCCACGGTCTCAAGCTGGAAAAGAACGAGCGCGGCGATCTGTTGACGCGCGAGGGAAGAGCGTTTCTCGGCCAGCTTAAACCCGAATTTTCCGATCTCGATCTGCGCCTCTCCATCATGGACCGACAGGGTGTGGATATGCAGGTCTTGTCTCCAGCCAGTTCATATTTTTTCTATTGGATGCCGGCTACGGAATCGCTCGAATTTGCCCGCTGGCTCAACGATCGCTTCGCTGAAACCGTCGCGAAACATCCCCAACGCTTTGTTGCTTTAGCCTCCGTCCCTATCCAGGATGCAGCCACGGCTGCTGTGGAATTGGACCGCGCAATCACCCGGCTCGGTCTGCGCGGCGCGGAAATCGCTTCCAACATCAACGGCCGCTATTTCGACGATCCGGCGTTCGATCCGTTCTGGGAAGCCGCGCAAGCGTTGGACGCCCTACTCTTCGTCCATCCCAACCAGGTCGTCGGCGCCGATAGGATGAACAAATACCAGCTGGCAAACTTGATCGGTAATCCGACCGATACGTCATTGGCGTTTGCCAAACTCATATTCGGCGGCGTGCTTGAGCGTTTCCCCCGGGTTAAGTTTTTATTGGCCCACGCGGGCGGTTTCCTGCCTTACACCTGGGGCCGGCTTGACCGTGGCTTTCAAATTCAAGATCCGGCGAGCAGGAAAATTTCCCAACCGCCCTCAGAGTATGTTAAGTTGCTGCATTTCGACACGATCACGCACAGCTCAATGGCTTTGGAATACTTGATCACAAACTTTGGCGCGGACCGTGTGCTACTGGGCAGCGACTACCCATATGACATGGGGGATCCGGAACCGGTGGGGTCGCTGGGCGCGGCAAAGATCAATCGCGAACAGATGAATCAGGTAGCCAGCGCGAACGCCTGTAAACTGCTGCGCATAGGCGTATAGAGGTCGAATATCTTACTCGGAGGAATCCATGCGATTTGTCACATTCTCTCGCAAGAACCAACCGCGGCTCGGTCTGATGGGGCCGCAAGATCAAATTATAGATCTCGCCGAGGTCAACCGGCGCTATCTAAAAGGTGGCAATTCGCCTTTCATGGCGAGCATGCAGGCGTTCATCGAAGCCGGCGCCAAGGCGCTGCAAGTCGCCCGCAAAGCGGAAAAATATGTGGCCGGGAAGAGCGCCGAAGAGCAAAAGAAACTCGTCAGCGTCGGCGCGCTAGTGAAGCCCAATCAGGCGAAGATCATTTCGCCAATCCCGGTGCCGAAGAAGAACTGCGTCATGCTCGGGATCAATTATAAGGAGCATGTCGACGAAGGTGCGAGAGCCCGTTCGCTCGAAATCAAGTATCCTGAATGGCCGGTCTTTTTTACCAAACCGGCGACATCCGTCATCGGCCATCTTGGCAAAGTCGTCAATCATAAGTGCACGACCAAGCTCGATTGGGAAGTCGAGCTTGCGGTCATCATCGGCAGGAAAGGCCGAGACATCCCGAAAGACAAGGCTTATGATTATGTGTTCGGATACACGGTCTGTCTCGACATGACGGCGCGCGAGCTGCAGCGCCAGCACGGCCAATGGTTCAAGGGTAAATCGCTCGATACGTTCTGCCCCCTCGGTCCATGGATCGTCCACAAAAGCGCGCTGCCCGACCCCCAACAGGTTCGCCTCATTTGCCGTGTCAACGGCGAGGTCATGCAGGATGGCAACACCCGCGATATGATTTTTGACATCCCAACGACGATCGAAAGCTTGTCTGCCGGACTGACGCTCGAACCCGGCGACATCATCAGCACCGGCACGCCTTCGGGTGTCGGCTTTGCGCGAGTGCCGCCGGTATTCTTAAAGCCCGGGGACAAAGTAGAAGGCGAAGTCGAAGGCATCGGCACATTGCAAGTAGAAATCGTCGCGCCCTAACCAAACTACACGGGGATCTCATGGCCTCTTTCCGGCCCGCCGCGGTAGCCGGATCGTTCTATCCCGCCGCAACTGAAGAACTTAGCGCACTACTCGATAACTGTTTTAACGTGAGCTCCTTGGGACCCCGCGGAGTTCACGAAACTAATCCATCGATCCTTGCCGGCATGGTGCCGCACGCCGGTCCGATTTACTCCGGTCCCTGCGCTGCGCACTTTTACGCTCGGCTGGATCCTTCAGTACAACGGATCATATTGCTCGGAGTTAATCATCGTGGGCGCGGTCACAAGGCAGCGCTCAGTCCTTGGCCGCGCTGGCAAAGTCCACTGGGGGACACCGTCGTCGATGATCGATTGAGCGATTTCTTGGAAGCGCGAGCAAAATTTCTACGGCGTGACAAAGACGCCCACGCGGAGGAGCACAGTATTGAAATTCAGTTGCCGTTTCTGCAGCGGGTGCTTCGGCAGTTCGAATTCGTGCCGGTGTCGCTCTCGCACTTATCCATCGATGAGTGTGCCGAGTTAGGCACGGCGATCTCCGATGCGTACAAATTACAAGTTGCCTCGAACACTAAAACGGTGATCTTAGCCAGCAGCGACCTGAGTCATTATCTTTCGCCGCAAAAAACCGAAAGACTCGACCGCATGGCATTGGATCAAGTTTTGGATTTTAATCCCGAAGGGCTGCTGCGCACAATAGAAGACAACGACATTACCATGTGTGGCGCGCTGCCTACGGCAGTGATGCTTTTCGCCGCGAAGTCACTTGGCGCGAAGCGTGTGAAATTGCTCAAGCATTGCCATTCCGGTGACGTGACGCCCATGCGTAAAGTCGTCGGCTACGCTAGTGTGGCGCTTGAGGTCTGAAGGAAGAAATCGGCAGTGTAATGATATCTGAGCACTGGATTCTTGAAGCGATCAAGAGTTATTCGGGCGCTCGCCCGGAGTTTGACTTGCCATATTCGCTCTGTTAAGGGTGCATCGATGCTAGGGGTGTCTGCCAGACGCAGACTGAGAGCCTGACGAGTCGCAGGTAACCCTTCGAACCTGATCCGGGTCGCACCGGCGTAGGGAAGCGTGAAAGTGAAAGTCCCGGCGGTTTTACCATCGGCGGGACAAACTTAAACCGTATTCCCTGACCACTTACGTGGCCGTGCGAGTACGGTTTTTTTATTGATGTGAAAATCAAACTAAACGGCGAAGAAAAAGAAATCGCCGACGGCGTAACTCTCATCGTGCTGCTGGAGCAATTAAAAATTCGCCCTGCACGCGTCGTCGTCGAACGTAATAGGGACATCGTCTCGCGCGACGCCTATGGCGCCACCCTGCTGCGGGAAGGCGACTCGCTGGAGATTGTCCACTTCGTCGGCGGAGGATAAATTTGTGGATGATTTTCTGCTCATTGCCGGCAACAAATATCGCTCTCGGCTGATCGTAGGCACGGGAAAATACAAGGACTTCAGTGAAACCAAGCGAGCGATCGAAGTGTCGGGCGCGGAGATCGTTACGGTGGCCGTGCGTCGCGTCAACATTACTGATCCGAACAAGGAAAATCTTCTCGACTATCTCGATCCAAAAAAGTTTACGATTCTGCCCAACACCGCCGGCTGCTACAACGCCGATGACGCCGTGCGCACCTGTCGACTCGCGCGCGAAGCCGGTGTCGGAAAGTTAGTCAAGCTTGAAGTCATCGGCGACGACAAGACTCTTTTTCCCGACATTCCGGCGACTCTCGAAGCCGCAAAGATCCTGGTTAAAGAAGGATTCGATGTTCTGCCTTATATTACCGACGATCCGATCACCGCGAAAAAGTTGGAAGATATCGGTTGCGCCGCGGTGATGCCGCTCGCCGCGCCCATCGGCTCGGGACTGGGGATTCGCAATCCATATAACATTCGTATCATCCTCGAACACTCGACGGTTCCGGTCATCGTCGACGCGGGTGTAGGCACCGCTTCGGATGCCGCGATTGCCATGGAGATAGGCTGTCACGGCGTGCTCATGAATACGGCGATCGCAAGCGCCAAGGATCCGATTTTGATGGCCGAAGCGATGCGCCAAGGAGTCGAAGCCGGCCGCAAAGCTTTTTTGGCCGGCCGAATTCCCAAGAAACTCTACGCCACCGCCTCCAGTCCGCTCGATGGAATGCTAAACTAACCGCCGCAAGTGCCGACGCCAGATTTTGACCTCTATCTCGTCTCCGATCGATCGCAAACTCGGGGACGGGACCTGCTCTCGGTGCTAGAGCAAGCGCTTGAGGGGGGAGTTAAAGCTATACAGCTCCGTGAAAAGGATCTCAGTGGCAAGAATCTCTATAATCTCGCCGAAAAAACATGCCGACTCTGTGAACGCTACGAGGCGCTACTCTTGATCAACGATCGCGTCGACGTCGCGCTGGCCGTCGATGCCGCGGGGGTGCAACTGGGAAAGACATCGCTTCCGATCGGCGCGGCCCGAGCGCTTCTCGGCCCGCAAAAACTCATTGGCGTCTCGACCCATTCCCTTGAGGAAGCTCAGCACGCCGAACGCAGCGGCGCCGACTTCGTGTTGTTCGGGCCCGTGTACTTTACTCCTTCCAAAGCAAGCTTTGGCACACCTCAAGGTCTCAACGCTCTCAAGAAAATAGTGGAAAACATAGCCGCGCCCGTCTATGCTATTGGAGGTATTAAATCGGAAAACATCGTTGCCGTACGTCGCTTGGGCGTTAGAGGCGTGGCGCTCATCTCTGCCATTCTTAGCGTAGACCGACCTAGACTCGCAGCCGCAACGATGGTGCGACAACTTCGGAGGTAAGATCTTGGGCGAGGCCGTACAGAAAGTTGCTACCTATCTACAACTCTACCCGATATTAACGGTGGGTATGGCCTTTGTCGCAGGTTTTGCCGCCGTCAAAACAGTCGCCCACGATCGCCGGTCGAGCTGGTGGTTTTACTTGTTGGTGGGGGTGGTCGGTTTATTCTTGGGCGAGTTCATATTATTTTATTACGCACTTGATGAGTACTTGGAAAACATCTCCCAATTCCGGATTTTCTTCGACTTCATCGCAGCCTACGTTGGTTCGTTTATAGCCGCAGCGATCATCCACTTCGTAAAACCCACCTAAACTACCCAGCTCAGTCAGTAGAGCATTTGATTCGTAATCAGTGAGACGGTGGGTACTCTCTTGAATTGCTCTCGAATTAACGCGCAGAAAATTCGGCAAGCGCGTGATCGAGAAAGAACATTTTTGTCTTAGTAGGACGTCCGACGGGTGACGCAGCAAACGCGCGGTGCACGGGCAGGCACTACAAGCTGGAACTGCGAAGTCCAAGCCAGCAGTTCAAAATGCGTTGAGATGAGTACAACCAAGCTACGGCGCGAAGAGTTTTTTATTGAGTTTCTCTCCGCGATGGGATTATTCGATCGGTAAGTGGTGGACGGTCTGCTTCGCTAGGTGTCGAGTGTCGAGGCTAGCCCATGCTGGGGAGTGGATGCGGTAGCGAGCGGAACTGTTTCGGATACTCGATGGTCCGGTCTCGGACAGGCGGCCCCAGTTTGTGCGAGGAGATGCGGGATAGGGCCCGCGAGTCAAGGTAAAAATGTGCTAGAGCGAAGCTAGAGCTATCTGTATGAGCTCAGACCGACGCACAACGTTATGCGCATTGGAAAACTTTATGGGGAAACGGCTGGAGAACGACGGGACCAGGATGGGACGAAAAAGACGGAGAGCTTAAATTTGAAGCTTGGAGTCGTTGGTTGCGGATGATCGTGCCACGTCGTACTTCGCGACGCGAAACGCTACCAGGATGATGAGTTGCAGGGGTGCCGGGTCTTGTTGGCATCGATGCCATCGACGAACGTGCACACAGGCCCTTTGATTCCGTTCCGTCCCCCGACTGACTCGACCAGCGTTTTCCGCCAATACGAATGATACGCTTACCCGCCGCTAGTCTCATCGTAAAAGAGAGTATTGAACAAAAAACGGCCGATGAACCAGATCACCAAACTGCATCGGGCCGAAGCGTCGAATTATCGGTGGCGGGATAAGTTTTTCGAGGGAAGTAAAGCGGTGCGGTTGACGAATGCATCATGCAACAGAAATACACGGTCAACGCTCATCTTGAAGAGGCACGCGAGGTTTGTCGATGGATCAGGCAATCTCTCAATTTTTCTGCCCATTCCTTTAGTTGCGGTTCCCGGAGTATGTTCATATGATCACCAGAGACTGTATGAGTAACCAAGTCTCCACTGATGACTTCTGTCCACCGCGAGAGATAGCCGTGTCGATTCGATAAAGTGCTAATTAACACCGCGGGGGCAGAATAGTTTGCAGGTTTGTACGCTCGCGCCGCCTTACTATAAATATCTAGCAGGTGAGTACTCCAAAGACTTTTGGGAATTGGCTGTCCAAGAAATTGACAGCACCAATAAGCTACTCTTTTGAATGGGCGCGTAAATTTTTCTACGGGGAATAGCATCCTCACTACCCCGATCAATCGGACCATCACGTAATCAAAGCGTCGTCCGGTCGTGAGAATTCTAAGATGGTTGAGATGGCGATAGAATCGCCGACATAGCTCTATTCTTCTATTGCTGGCGCTTTCGCTCGCACATACTGTGGGCGCAAACTTATCGAAGCTTGTGGGTTCTAACATCGCCAACAACGATACAACCTTACCACTCGTTCGAATCTGTTGTGCCATTTCGAAAGCTACAAGTCCTCCAAACGAATAGCCTCCCAAAAAATAAGGTCCTTCAGGTTGGATGCTATAAAGTTCTCCCAAGTAATGTCTGGCGATTTCCTCGACACTCGTGTATTGGGCCACGCTTCCGTCGGGACTTTGGTGTAGGAACCCGTAAACTGGCTGGTCTGTTCCTAAATAGCGGGCCAACAAAAAGTTGCTGCTGTCGCCATGAACCCAGAAAAATGGTGGCTTTGAACCGCGCGGCTGAAGGGCAAAGAGTGAAGACCATTTCGATGTGCAACCGTTTTGACGCAGGAATTCAGCCATCCCGCCCACTGTAGGATTTGCGAAGAAATCGACCAGCGAAATCCGATTACCAAATGTCTTTTCGATAAGGGCGAGCAAACGAACCGCCAGCAGTGAATCGCCGCCCAAATCGAAGAAGTTGTCATATACTCCAACTCTCTCAACCCCGAGAAGTTTCTTCCAGTGATGAACGACTTCGAATTCCAGTCTGTCTGCAACACCCGTTTCCGGCACATTGAGCCCGCGACCTTTTTCAGGGGCCGGCAGCGCGCGACGGTCGATTTTTCCGTTGGGCGTCAACGGCAAGCTCTCCAAAAACATGAACGTCGACGGCACCATGTAGTTCGGTAGCTTCTGTTTTAGATACCCGGTAA
>Ga0137376_10000101_pt1 | contig 29708 bp, 21 predicted proteins | sample SagtaG_23_FD_104814 | JGI IMG/M metagenome (GOLD analysis project Ga0137376, IMG submission 104814) | Vadose zone soil microbial communities from Sagehorn Ranch, Mendocino, California, USA - Sage2_L_20_16 metaG | ecosystem: Environmental > Terrestrial > Soil > Vadose zone | place: USA...
GATCCGCAGGGGAGCCGGTACGACTTTGGCTACAACGCTCGTGCGGAGATGATTTCTCTGACATATCCCGCTCAATACCGCGCCGCGTGGAGCTACGACGCCGATGGCCAGCTAGCCGCCGACACGGTCCGAAACCTGGGCGGCACGGCGTATCCGCGCATCGCGGTAGACCCGGTTCGCGCGACGCATTACGCCTACGACGCCCGCGGGTCGGTCGTCTGGAGCGGCGACCCTCAGGGCTATAAAGACACGCTGACCGCCAAGTACACGGGGCTCGGGCACCTGCACAACTCGGAGCTGATCCAACACGGGAGCCTGCTCAGTGGCTACTATTTCCAGCCGGCGCGGTACAGCACCAGTGAGTACTTCGAGCTCGATGCGCTCGCGAACCGGAGTGGCACGATAACCGTCGACACGACGCAGAACAGCAGCAACGCATGTATCGGGCCTTTCGGCTGCAGCTGGGTGAGGGACAGCGCGGCCTACGAGCATGGCACGGGACGACTCTTGCGCCAGTACGTGCCGACCAGCTGCGGATCATCGTGCTTGGTATGGACGATCGCATCGTCTGCTTACGACAGTGCCGGTAACATCAAGCTCGTGACCAACCCCGGCGCGGTTGGCACGTCTGCGAACGAGCGGGTGTCGATGTACGCGGCAGACGGCAGTTTGCGCGCTGCGCATTATCGTTGGGTTCAGATGGCCGGCGGGAGCGCATCGTTCTATGATCACAAGTACACGTTCGAGGAGTACCGGTACGATGCCCTCGGCCGGCGCATTTGGTTTCGGTCCATCAAGAGTTGCAACGATCCCCAAGGCATCCTGACTCACTGGGAGCAGGCCGAATGTAGCGCCAGCCTTATCCGTCGCACGATTTGGGCGGGCGATCAGGAATTGGCCGAGATCCAGATGCCCGGTGATACAACCACACCTACGGCCACTCTGGAGAATGATGTGGCCGCAGTGGACGTGCCGGTCTTCGCAGCGAATGACGGCGGTGTGGCCGACAGGAACCCGTATTACGGCCATGTCGTGTACACACCCGGTCGGGGCCTCGATCACCCGCTCGCGGTCACGCGCTATAACTACACGTTCCGCTCGGACGCCTTCACCGGTCAGCAGATCGCGCGCCAGACCCCGGCTCCGTTTACCATCATGGCCTTCTGGAATGCGCGCGGCGATCCGTCCGTGGGGGCGTTCACCAATGGGGCGAGGCTTATCTGCAACCCACCGACCTCGCAGTCGGCATGCGTTGGAGTGGTGTGGCTGTTCTATTTCTCCGCCTATGACCGCAACCGGGGAATCACCTGGGACAACTGGCAGGGAACGATCCTCGAGGAGAAGCGAGACAAATCCGGGTTGGCGTATATGCGTAACCGGTATTACGACCCGGCGACGGGGCGGTTCACACAGGAAGATCCCATCGGCCTTGGCGGTGGCCTCAACCTGTACGGATTTGCGAACGGCGATCCAATCAACTACAGCGATCCATTTGGGCTATGTCCAATCTGTGCCGCTGCTGCGGTCATTCTCGCTGAGGCTGCGGAGGGCGCCGTAGTCGGAGCGGTAACAGGGGCCGGCGAGAGGATCCTTCTGAATAGGTTGAGTGGAAGGCCGACGTTCGAAGGCGTTGGTAAGACGGCCCTCGAGGGAGCCGCCGTCGGAGCCGTTACGGCAGGCGTAGGTTCGGCGATAAGAATAGCTCGGGCGGTCGGGCTAGCGAAGAGTGCCACCGAAGCGACAGAGACCGCTGTAGCGAGTCGCGCCGAAGCCGAGGCCGCGGGTGAACTGCATGTCGGCAGTGAACGCGTCGAGATGGTGGACAGGACCACAGGATCCTTCAAGGGATACCGGAATCCCAAGACGGGCGCGCGGTACCGCCCGGAGCCCGGCCAAGATCATGTAAACCTAGAGAACGACCAGGGCGGCAACGTTCACGTGAAGTTCCCAGACCAGTGACAAGGAGGTCTGGATGAATCTCGACGAGCTTCGGTCGCACCTCAACAGGAGGGTGAAGCTTGAGTTCAAGGATGGCGAAGTCGTGGAGGCGCTCCTGCTCGGGGCGGACCTGCAGCGCGACCGTGATCTCACCTACGAGGTTCTGAAGGTAGTCAGGCCTGGAAGGCCGAAGGCCAAGGGGACTGCCGAGGGGGCTACGTGCATAGCCAAGGTCGCAGACCTTGCATCCTGGGAGCCGCTGGAAGGGGACGGGCGATCCAATTGATACGATCCTCGCTCGTTCCCTCCTCGCCCGTCAAAGGCGCCTGGGGGACGCCGCCGACGGTGAAGGTGCGCAGGGCCGCTCCTGTGAACATGTCGACCTCCGTCACGGAGCCGCCGACCGCGGAGCTGATGTAAATGATCCGTCCATCGGGGTGCACGGCGAAGCCGTTCGGCGCGAAGCCGACCCGCACGCTCCCGATGACCTGTCGGGTCTGGGTATCCACGATGTAGACCGTGGTGGTGTTGGTCGAGATGAACAGCCGGCTGCCGTCGGGCGAGACGCGCACGACGAACGGGTCCTCTCCACCGGGCGTGGGGATCGTGGCCACCTGCTGCGCGGATGCCACGTCGATCACACCGACGTTCTGGCTGGACTGGTTCGTGACGTAGGCGGTTTTGCCGTCGCGTGAGAACGCAACGCCGGTAGGAATTTGGCCAGTCGCAATGAAGCCGTCCACTGTACGGGTCTGGGTGCTCGTGATGCCGACGCCGCCATTGAAGAGTTCGGTAAAATACGTCAGGCCGTCCTCGCGCACTGCGATGCCGAAGGCCGTCGGGGTCGTCACGCTTTCGATCAACAGGCCGCTCGGGTGCGTGCTCGGCTGGCAGCTGGGAGCCGCGGTGGCCATCCGCACACCTGGCGCAGCCGGTGGGAACGCTGGCTCCACAGGAGCCGCCCTGTCGGACGCACATGAGGATAGGGATCCAGCAGCACAGCACAGCAACAAGGCTGCGATCGTGGTGCGATGCATGAGGGCCTCCCGGGATATGGGGAGAGGAGGCGGCGAGGGACGCCGCACGGCCTCAGCTCGCCGCATGGGCGTCCGGCCGGGCTGCAACCCTCATTCCCGAATGTGTCGTCCGGTTAACATGTTTTGTGGTTTTGGCGTGGCGAGCGGCGGGCAGGACTCTGCGTGCGGCTGCAACGCATCGCGTGTGGCGCGCGAACGCCGGCCGTTTCAAAATGACAGAGGCGTGTAAGCTCGCTGTCGAGAGGCGCCGGTCGGAATCGAACCGACGAATAGAGGTTTTGCAGACCTCTGCCTTACCACTTGGCTACGGCGCCCGGTAGGCGCATAACTTCGCCACCCACAGCGAGTTTCTCAACCCCGGAGCTTCAGTTCCCCCGGTACCTCGGGGTCGTTTGGGCAGTCTTGTGGGTACCTGGTCCGCCCAAGTAGCTCCTTCTGAACGACGTGTAGGGCCGCTTACCTCAATCCCTCAGTGGGATTCCTTGGATCAAGTAGTGGGGTCACGTCACACACACTTAGTGGGGTTCACGTCATACGCACTCCTCAACACTCGGTCGAAGACACGCTCGCTCGATGTTTGCTCTGACCGGTTATCGACGGGGTCCGCGCTTACGTCCACAAGATCACAGTGCTCGCGCCGGACAACAGCACCGGCGTGAAATAAATCCAGAATGCCATCCACCACGCAGGTCGATAGCCAGACACAAGACGATACGTATTGTTCTGTTTGTCCCCCGACACCTGCACGAACTCGGCCAGTTCTTGGGGGTCTGGAGGCTGACCGGCCTTAGCGAGCATTACGCCCATAAGACGGTCCAGAGCGTAGATAACTCGGAACTTTCGTCTGGCGTAATTCTGATCCAAGAGCAGCCCTACGAACCCCAGCGCCACCGTTGTGAGAACAATGACGAATAGGATCTCCTTTGCCTCGTTGCTGAGGCCGTCGCCCACCTTCCCGAATGGATGCTCGATTATCCCTCTGAGCAACAAGCCCCATCCTGCAAAGAACAAGGTGGCGAAACCGGATCGAATGGTCCACAACATTCTGTCGTACGCATGTACAGCCAGATACTTTCCGCCGATCTCGGCCTGAACCATTCTCTCGAGGGCGCCTCCGTCCCTCATGTGTTAGCGCCCTGATGAGCTGCAGAAGTGTCCTCATAGCACTCAGGACTGAATCGGGGTGTGCATATGCAATAGATGAGAAGGTCATCGTTGCTGGGGTTTGTGATGCGTTGCGATATGCCCGGAGGAATCCGGACCACGTCTCCTGGCTCCACATCGACGGCTTTCAGCGCTCCAACTTCAACCCGTCCGTGGCCGGCCGCAATGAGGTATCTCTCGGCAACGCCGTTCAGTTTGTGCCACGCCGTGGTCACACCTGGTTTGACTCTCGCTCGCGCCACAGATAACGCTTCGTCATCAGAATCGTTCGCGATCTCGAGAATGTAGCAGTGTTCGGGAGTGGGACCGAATTCTTTTGAACTGCTTGCTCTGTTCACCCCGGGTTTCATGAGGGGAGCTCTCCCCAAGTCGAGAATTTGAGCGTGACGGCGACCGCTGCCTTCGCCACAACACTGATCCTTGCTGAGCCGAAGCACGACGCCGAAGTGGCGACGTCGAAAAAGATCTCTCCGCTCATGCGGCATAGGCTCCCGTCGAGCCGGTCGCGGCGATTCTCTGGCCCGCCAAACCAGATCTCCTGTCGTGGTTGTTGATCTCATCGGGCCCTTGAGGACTCCTGTCACGGAGTTCCCCCTAGAGAGCGCGGTAGTCCTCAAGGGTCCAGTCAGGTTCGCTAAGCACTTCGATCCATGCCGGTTCACCGACCGCCCTCGCGAAGTGGATCATGCCCGGCTCGATCGTCACCGACTCACCTGGCCGCAGCACGTGTCCCTTTCCACCGCATGCCACGTAGAGCACACCCTTTAGACCGCGGTACCACTCCGTCGTTCGGCTATGGAAATGCGGAACGCTTCTCTCAATCACCGCCACAGCGTGTTTGCCATCGATTTCCGCGACCATCTCCGCCTCGTCGAGAGCGATCTTGATGTTAGCTCCGGGATACTGGCGCAGAAGCTCGGCGCGCAAATCGGAGACCTGGCCCTTGGTCATCTTGTGCTCCTTTCGACTCACCTCTTCTTGAGGAACATCGTCCACATCCCCGACGAGCCGTAAAGACTCTCCAGCGCCTCACTGACGACGACTCGGAAAAACGCACTGCCTTCTATCGACGTCAGCAGCGAGATCCGAGCCGCCTCAGGCAATCTAGAAAACTTGTTGCCCGCCTTCGCCTCAAGCGCCGCAACTCCCGCCGTAACGTCGACGAAAGTCGCTGGATCATTACGACACCTCAAATTGATGACTTCAACCGCATCCCTATAGACATTGTCCCTCACAGTGTGAGGGAAAACGGTGCGGATCATCACGATCAGCGTGTCGCGCTCCTCGGCATTCAAATCGTGACCGCGGTGAGTATCCGAAAGCGCGGCCATCGTCACCGTAAGGGCGGCGCTGACCTCGATGAATTCCCGGCGCGTTAGGTCGTAGTCCAGCACAAATCATTCCTCCACAGGCGTCGCCGGCGGGTGGCAGAGCCCTTCGGAAAGCATCTGGTTGGCGTGAATGCATACGCGCACCGGTCGTTGTAAACAGATATTGGCGACGGCTGCTGATGATGCTTGCCAAACAGGATCGGCGTGGAGCGATGGGCTCGGAACGGAACTGTTGTTGACGTAATCGTTCTCGGCCACAGGTGGCGCCTCGAGGCTCGCCCATGTTAGATCGAACCACCAACTGTCGGTATGCGGCTTAGGTGTTGTGTTATCCGGCAAGTCGAAACCGAATCGAGGCTCGCCGATGTGCTCCTCGATGACGATGAAGTGTCCTTGGTTGTGTGAGCCGCCGGTACAGAGCTCGAGCGGCGTTAGCGGAAGCCCAAGGAACGTGAGATCCGGTGCAAGGGATCCCGAGAAGATCGGCCACACGCGAATCTCGTTGGAGACGCCAGCGTACTCCTTGAGCGCCGGGGTGCTTTCATCGATCGCTTCGACGGCATACACGGAGGAGTGTGGGTAGCGTTTGAGCAAGTCCCCCCGGATAAGAAGAACTGCCGTGTCAGTAGCCGGACCCGCTCCGACAAGACGCGGATCATGCTGGCCCAACTCGGACTCCACCTTCCAGGTGGATATCCGAGTGATGTCCTTTGATAGATTCGGATCAGCGGCAGGATCAACGACGCCATTGATTGACCAGAATTGTCTAAAGAAACTGGTCCAAAGATAGACCGGAGCTCCACGCCACAGCGCTTCGCTCGCAAGGCTATCGTTCAACCCAAGCATGTACGCCTCGATGAACCTACGATTCGCCTTGAGAATCGAGATGGTGTTCTGCGGGACCGTTTCGACGCCGGGCAAGATGAGATTCTGCGAGATCGCGGCGAGCGGTTCGTACATCGCCTGGGGAAAGTCGACCTCCGATTCCAGGCGCCCAAGAATCCCGCGCTGATGCACTCCCGGCCCGAGCCGCAAGCGAGTAGCAATGCGAGCTGGAATCGTCACCCACGGAGCGATGGCGGCTTTCACAATGTCGTGGACGGCCACTAGGTCCGCCGCCACCGGTTGCGCAACCGGGGCGTCCGTGACCGCCAGCCAATCGCCAAGCGCCGCACAGACTGAGTTCGCGATGTCTCGCCAAAGGGTTGGTGTCCCGCTGCCTGACGTGACGTCCGTCAGAGCCTGGCACGTGATAGCGGCCTCGCAGAAATCGGCCACGCCCGGCAGTCCCGGAGGGTGTGCTGGTGGAGATGGGGCATCGACAACAACGGAAACGCTGGTCTCACCCGGCGGGACATTTGACATCACGGCGTGTTCGGTGCTCGTCAACAAGCGGTCACGGTTGAACACTTTAAAGAACAGGTCCGGTCTCGGATCAAGGAACCACTCCGTGAAATGGGAACGCTCAAACTCGACGCGAAAGCGCCCCTGTTCGTCCGTTACAGCGCCTCCCACGAGGTCATTGATGAACGGATCTTTATCCCACGCCTCAACACGCACGTATGGCACGCCATGGTGTGTCGTGCGATCGATCACCTGCCCGCTGATGCGAAAGTCGGCAAGGCGTTCGGGGGCGATCGGTGGCTCAACGGCAATGACCTGGGTCAGGTCGCCGGGCCGCACGTTGCGAAGCACGCTCGGCTCAGTGACCTTAACTGGCCGCGCGCCGCGAAATACCTTGAAGAACAGGTCGGGACGACGGTCGAGGAACCATTCCTTGAAGTACGAGACGTCGAAGTCGATCCGGAATGATCCGCGGTCGTCGGTCGTTGCGCCTCCGACGACATCGCTGAAGAAGGGATCCTTATCCCAGGCCTCGACGCGGAGCCCGCCGAGGCCGCGGCGGTTCCTCGCGTCTATCACGCGTCCGTTGATCCGGAAGACTCCCCCTGACCGTCGGGCTGGCTCACCTAGCTTCTCGAGCCTCGCGATCGCCGCCTCGGTCAGGTCGCACATTGACGGCATTCCTGCTGGCTTCGGAACCGCGCCTGCAGCAGCGATCTCCCCGCGATTCAACCGCGAGAGAAGATCCTGACCTGCAGGCGGGAGCGGAACCACCTTCTGGCGCTTCCGTGGTCCACCTCGACTACGCAGCACACGCCGAAATGCCGTGTCGAACGCTGCGCTTGGTATCGGCGAGGCTGCCACGTAGTTCGCGACGGTCGTCGGACTCGGCGCAGTTGAGACCTGTGCACGCACGCGCGGGAAGATCGGCGCTGCCGTCCACAAAAAGTCGGCGAGACCGAGAAGGCCGAGCCGCTTATACGTTGCCTTCGAGCCCTCTAAACCAAGCTGGGCGTTCCGGACCAGTTCGTTTGCTTGATCGATGTCTCCCAGCTGCTCCCAGACCCCGGCCATGAGAGCTTCCTGCTCTTTCTGGACAATGAGCGCACCAAAGCCCGCCGCCGCACGCTCGCGCGGATCTAGATTCACGTCGTCCTGCCAGCGTGAGAGCTTAGTTGGATCAACTGCGGGGCGACCGGAATGTCGACGACCGAACACAGGAGGCACCACAGGAGGCGTGTTGCTGCCACTCTCCAGAAGAGTAACGGGACCGTTTAGCAGGTCCGCAAGCGCCTGCTGGTATGAATCGCGCTCAACCGTTGATGTGTCGTTGTGCCATGTCCCCGGCTGCAGATCTGGGGAGATCAACGCACCTTCCAAGCGCAGCAAATGTGGTTCGACATCACCTGGGCAGACAATGTTGTAGAGATGTGCCGAGCAATCCATCGACCGTCTGCCCAAATCCGTCAATGCTCGTGGCTCAAGTAACCGCACCAGACTTTCGAAATCGGCGCGAACACTCGTTCCGAAGTCGAACTTGAAGTAGTAAGGCAGATCGATCTTTGAATCAGTGTTTGTCCAAGCTGGCGTTAAGGCGCCCAGTTCGGCGGAGAGGTCCGCGCTGGATGCAAAGCCGGTTGCGACTAGACCCAGCTTGAACGTTGGGACAACGAAGGCGGTGTACTGGGTCTGCGGCGCCAGCCGCCGGGGGCACACCAGTCTAGCAGCGACATGGCTCTCAACGTCCTGGGGATCTGCGGCGATGGACCGAGCGAGAATCTCACGGGGAGAGCTCTCCGCATCCGATGACAAAAGTGAGTCGTGTGATGTCACGTGCACATGCGCCCACAACCAGGCGTAGCCGAGGTCTGGCAAACGGTCCGCACGGACCTGATTGATCCAACGGATAGGAAGTGCGCCCTTCTTCTTGCTTGGGTCCTCGGGAGGTAGCCGCTCACCCAGGCCCGAGTACTCGCCCGCCTGCAATACTATGAGAGTCAGCCAGGGGGGGAGCTTGCCACTGTCTCCTGGATCCGCGACGCTCGGCGTAAAACGCCACGGTAGATCGGGCTCTGAGAACTCAACCAGCGGCATGTAATTCGGTTCATAGTCCAGCACGTGCGGGCGCGGATCCGTCCGCGACACTACCGAGGCGTCGAAGCCCAGCACGTCGCCCGGTCCGTACAGCGCCACGGTCTTCGAGTAAACAGCCGGTGTTGTGGCGCATTGGTTGTCCGTCGCAGCCTCGGCCGCGCCGTTGACATATGGTATAACGGACGCCTGGATCTCGGCGCGCTCGGTGCCACGCTGGGTGACATACGCGGCCAGTCCTTCACGGACCGTTGGAACGAAGTAGTAATGTGCCAGGGTCATGACGCCGGCTCGACTTCACTGGCGGGGACCACCATCACCCCCGAAACGGCGCCTTGGTGAGCAAGGTCCTCAGCAGCCGTCTGTGTTAAGGTCGTGCCTGCCGGCAGTGCAATTCCCGTGGCCACGCTCAGATTGTTGGCGTCGACAACGGCGTAGCCTTCAGGTTTGACGCCGACCCGAGCCGCGCCCGGACTGGTGAATTTGCCTAGGCCCCCCCGCTTCAGTCCCATGCGCCGCAAGCCGTCGATCTTCAACGCTCGTTTGACAGCGTTCCAGTCGGCAGTCGCGGCTTGGGGAGGATCGCTGGCGCCGTTTCCCTTGATCAGAATGGATTCGAACTCGAGCGGACAATCCTCATGCAGACCATCCAGTCGCGGCAGGCTCGGTCCGGCACGCATCCCCGCTTTAAACGGCTCGTATGAGGGCTTGGAGAGTCTTTCGGCTTTACTGAGGTCTTTGAATTGGCCACGCCCGAACAGCTCGTCCACGGTACTGGTCTCAACGGTTGGCGCATTTGATTCTGGCGGTGTCGGTCCGAGTGTGAGGTCGAGATCAAATTGGTGATGGGCCGTGACATCGGCGTTGGCGAACTTGTCAAGATAAGTCTGCAGTGGGATGAGTCGCTGGCGGACTTCGAGCGACCCCGCGGGGTGTACAAGCAAGGCGGGCAGCGTGTCGTCCGGTGTGGGCTCGATGGATTTGAGCGATTCGACCGCCGTCCGCCGGGACAGTAACGCGCCATTCCAGTTCGTGACATTCTGGATCTCGGTCAGGAAATCACAGCGCGGGTCGATGGAGGGCAGCATTGCTTTCTCATCGCTTCCCCACGTCTTGCTGAAGTGCACGCAGACATCCCACCAAGCGACCGAGAATTTCGCGCGGCCTTTGGCATGCCACGGCGTTGGACCGGAAAGGTCCAGGTCGAGGCGGATGCTGGCAACGTCATGTCCGTGGTAACTCGCGTCAATTTTGCCGCTGATCTCCACTTCAAATTCGAATGGGCTGAAGGAAATCAGCGTATCCATGGACAAGGAGCCGTCCACATCTGCCCCGCACGCCTCAGCGTGTAGAGTGATACCAGCGCCGAACTGAACTGTGTTGCTCGTAAGCGCTTGGTACACCGTGCACGCAAGCTCAAAACTGCTGCTCGAGCTTAGTTGCAGTGTCAGGCGACGCAACTTTGGAAAATTCGGCGGCGGAGTGAACTTTGGATGCCACCCACCCAGAGACATACCGAAGACCGGTTGGGAGCCCCAAGTCAAGCGAAGGGCTGAGTCTCCCCAAAGGCTGTAGGTCAGAATCTTCGAGTCGTATAGCGTCGCATCGATCGACAACGATTTCTTGGCAACGTCCAGCACGCCGAGGACGTCGAGGTGGATGACAACCTTTGCTTGCTCTGGTTTCGGTATCTTCGCGATGAGCTGGCCGAGGACTGCGATGACGATGGGAGACGGAAGCTCGATGACGATCGCGATATTCGCGATGATCATGCCATTCGCTCCCCAACCCAACTTGGCCATCGGCCCGACCACAAACCGGCCTTCCTCTATCGGGAATACGCGCTCGCTATCCGCGATGATCTTAGCAGCGTTGGCGATCGGGTTCGCCGGAAACAGTATGGAGTTCAGGGTCCCGGTTTTCAGTCCACTGCGTAGTGCTTCAACGTCCATTGTGCGGTTGAGGGCAAGCAAACCGCCGCAGCCGCGTAGATTGAAGTTGTAGGGGAGTGTGATGGGCGGGCTGAAGGTGACGCCGATATTAATGAACAAAGCAAACCCCGGCTTGTTACCCGGTAGCTTGGTCGTAATGATCGCTACGGCGACGAGACCTATTTCGCTGAACTTTAGATTGAGGATCCCGGTGTAGCGATGCAGTGCCTCCTCATGATCGATGAACCCACCCCCTGTTACGGCGCCCGCATTCACGGCTAACCCTGCGCCCGTTGGGGCGAGAAAGCCGACCCTGGCGCGCAGGGGCCCAAGTTGGGCTCCGTCATTGGTCGTTTCGGTGTGACGAATCAGATCGAATTCGCCACTCAGACCGACGCCCGCAATGCTCGCTTGAACCGGGCCAAGCTGGACACCAACATCAACTCGCGCTTCAGCTGTCACGACAGGCGATTCGGCCAAAACGATCGTGATCGCCAACTTGGAAAGGGCGAGCGGCCCCAACGCTAGGTGTAGGGGGATCGAAACTGCGAATCCTAGGCCACCTTCAAACCGCAGACCATCGTCGGGCGACCACGTAAGAGTGAAGTCGCTGCTCGCTGTCAGCCCGTCTTTAGGGAGGATCTTAGAGAGGAAGCCGTCGTCACTTCCGCCAATCTTGACCTCGAATCCAACGACCGAAAGGTTGACGTTAAACGTGGACTCGACGTCCGTGGTAATATGAAGCTGCGCCTGCTGAGCAGTGAGTCTGAAGTCACCACCCAGCAATAACCGCCAGGGGTGTTGTCGATCCCGTTCAAGGGTAACCTCAACGACTGGCTGACCCGAGGCTCCAGCAATTCGGACTGGTTCGACCCGGTTCGGCGGCCGAAAGGAGATTCCAAATCCTTCGAGGCCACCTGCCTTAAACGTGACAGTCCAGGAAGGGCTTATGGAGCCGGCCGGGAAGCCACCCGCGCCGAACGGCACGATCGTGACTGCCGCTCTTTCCGGCGGCCCAGGTACTCCAGCTACGTTAAATCCTGCCGCGAACCACACGTCCGCATTGTTTATGCGCAGCACCGGAACGATCAATACGCTGGTGACCTCGCCGGTAACGGGGTCAAGCAGGCCAAGATCGTTGATAGCGGCATCGGAGGGGGCCGAAATCGAAATCGGAGCCCCAAGAACCCTCCCCAGAGTCGCTACTCGCCGCAGGAAAAGTTGTGAGGAGAAGTCTGAATTCCAGCGATAGACGTCGGGCAAGAGTTGCTTCGGACGCCACAAGTACTTGATGTTGTCGGGTTGTATACGCTGACCGGGTTGATTCTCTTCGTTGATGACGTCCAGCAGCGCCAAAAAAGAATAGACTGCGGGACCTGAATTCCAGATCCACTGCATTGTGAGGTACTCGAATAGCGCCGGCCCCTCGGATTCAAGGGCATTCTTCAAGTCCGTCCAGGCATCTAAGAGCGGCTTGACGACGTCCACCAGCTGATCAATTGAGGTGATTACTTCCGGCTCGCTGACGACAAATGACTGCGTAACCGCTGTGAAGGTTGTAATCGCATCAAGGGTATCTTGGTGGGCTGACCCAGTCGCCTTCTCGAGCAACCCACTTAGCGCTTCCGGACCAGCTTGTGCGGCTTGGCGTAACGGCTGAACGTACAGCCCGATCGCCGATGCGAGCCATGCCCAGAGCGATTGATCGTGGTCAGGCATTGTGGTCAGGCGAGGAAGTCAGCAATCCAAAATACGCCGCGCTCATTTGTGAAGGCATCGGCGAGCTGCTGTGGAAGAGCTTGACGCCACGCGTCTGGCAAGGAACCAACGTCTGGATCGTACGGCCGATCAACCGTAGTGCTCGGAAACTGTTCGCTCTCGCGTAACAATGTGGGCACATTCAGAAGTCTTGGGGGTGAGCCAGCCAGATCACTTTCCAGGTGAATGCTTTGAATGGCGCCCCAATCCGCTGCAGCCAGTAGGCTCAACTCTGGCTCAACAAACTCGCGACGGAATTCACTCAAGCTGCAAAAATTGTGACACAAGTGCTTGCGGACCACCCAATCGATGTCTTGATGCTCATCGTATAGCGACAGAATGTCTTCCAAGCGAGAGCGCATGTCCATCTTATGAAAATCAAAACCCAAGGAAGCAGCGAGCTCGGCGCGCTTTTGCTCGGTCATCATCGGGGAGGATGGGGCGAAAGGCGTTCGCTCCAAAATGAATCCAAGAAGTCCCCTAGAGTCTAGGGAACCCTGTGCCGCGCCGTCTATCGTGAATCCCTTTGCCAAGTGACGCAACACGTCGCAGAGGGATACGAAAACCAAGCTTGCTGCCAGATCCTTGGGTTGCAGTTGAACAGTCGGATCGATCTGCAGCAAAGAGAAAAAAACGATCGGCTCTAAACCTACAGACCAGGGTGGGACAAGTGACTCATTGAAGCTGCAGACTCCCGTTGCCTTCAGTAGTTGACCATCTCCGTAGCTGTACCACGTGTGACCGCGGGCATTCTGAAGCACTATGCCGCCGTGGCCGTCACGTTGATGCAGTAGTCGAGATATGTAGTCAGCCCGATGCGGATAATCCTTATAGACCTTATTAATGAACGCCCATCGTGGAACACGTCCGTGGGCCGCTGAGAACATGTCCGTCAGAAAATGGGCAGCGAATGCTTCGGATAACAAAGCCATCGTAAACAAATGAGCAACTCGATTTGAGTCTGTTTCGACGGCTGCCTTAGCTGCGTGCGTTACTGCCACCAAGTGATGAGCTAGGTAGAACAAAAGATTGTCGCCGGCGAAGTGCGAGTAGTTTCTGAGAGCAAGCTGTATGTAGTGGACGTGGTCCGTACACGATGCTGCGCCTGCCAACACCAATTGAAGATTAAGCTCAAGAGTAAAGTTGGACATCAGTTCTTCATGGAATATTGCGACTACGTCGCTCAACTCGGTTTTAGCTCGCTTCAGTTCCTGCGAAAGGTCTGGCGGTGCTCCTAGAACGTCGGCTGCTAAGCCGACCAGATAGCCCCAGGGCAGATGACCAGAAGACATGGATCGGCAAGGTACTAACGGTCCACTCTCGTCATTAATAAAGAGCTTGATCATGTCCTTGACTGGTCGCGTGAATTCTGGCGATGCACCCTGTGGCGTATAAAGCGAGAAATGACTTCCGAAGAACGCGTCCATTGGGTCCAGATTGTGAGCCTCCCAGAGTTCTCGTAGCGCTTGGGCAGCCCAACTGCCCAGATAGCAGTGCTCGCCACCATTGAAACGCCTTTCGCGCTCGTGCACTGTAAAGGCGGACTCGGTCAGTGGCCCCACATTCGCGAGCGAGTCGACGGGTAATCGTGAGGAATCACTCGAAGGATTGACCCGCTTTCGCATTGCATTGGCGACGGCTAACGAAGCATCGAGAACTCCGCCAAATCCCCGGGAGCTCGCCAGTATCCCCCGAACGTCGCCGGATCGCAGACTTCGATTCGAGGAGAACACGAGCGCAGCGACGCCACCCGCTAACGCCGCTGCGACGCTTGTGCCAGGGGGAAGCGGGATACTTCCCCCGACAGAATGCGAGGTATCGGACGTGGGAGCCCACAATGCGACCCCGCTCTCGGCCGCATACGTACGCTGTCCTGTCTTGCTTATTCCACCGACCGCGCACACGGCAGGATGAGCCGAGTACGCATCAGGCGCCAGTCGCGGATCATTTCCTGCGGCAAGCAGCACAAGACTGCCCAATCCATGGTTACCTAGTCGCCCCAGGCGACGGATTGAGGTGTCAATAATCCTGGGAAGGGTCGCCCTGGTCTTATCGTGTGCAGCAGGTCCCCACCCGCAGCAGACAACAGCGGCTCCCGCGCAAAGGGCCAGCTCGAATGCGATAGCCTCCTCTATCTCTGTGCATCGTGTCCGTAGTTCAATCGCGAGGAGATGGCATTCGGGCGCAACGCCGGGATATCCGCAACGCGTGCCGACAATCAAGCCGGCTAGGGCAGTCCCGTGGGATAGGTGGTTGCAAGGGGTTGCACTCGACGACACAGCGACCACCTGCACGCGTGCATCAGATGCCAGCCAGCGCCTGTCGAAATGGTCATCGATGATCGCAACCGTGACATTCTCACCTTTGGCAGCTCGCCAGGCGCCTTCCACGTGCACCGAGATCGGACTCGACATCGACAATTCCCATGGGAGTCGGTCTCCGTTGGCGTCGCTGCGCCAGGGTCGAGAGAGCATCGCCCCGATCACGTTCCGATGTTCTCGGTTCGCTCGCGGACCAGATCAAACCTTAACCCGCCTCTGGCCTCTCCCTTCCCAACTCCGATCTTCCTTCCCAACCACACGTACGTCTCTCCGGTAGCCGACCGCATCCGTTGGCGTCTGAGCTCCACACGCGCGCCCTCACGGCCCACAGCTTCTTCTTCAATCCAGTTGACCGGAGCGTCCTGGTCTGGCTGCAACAACCTCGATAAACCTTGGATCAATTGACGCGCGTCTTCGTCATCCGTCGCGACCATTGCAGCGCGCTGCAACTTCACAGCTCCCTGTGGCAGCCCGTCTCTTAGGTTGTAAGCATCTGTGGCAATGAAGGGAATCCAGTTGGCCGGCACTTTGGTGCTTAGGAGGTACTGGATTGGCGCCGTTGAAGCGGCCGACTCCGAGGCTTGATCGCTCGCGTTCCCGGCAGGCGACCCGTTTGCGCCCCGCTGCTCTCGCCCTCGCCGTAGTCGCTCAAGATGTGCCGCAAACCCGCGCGTTGGCTCGCCCAGTCCGTTCGGCACTATGTGCTCGATCGCAAACACCACGTTGGCATCTTCGTCTTTGGCAAATCGGACCTCATCGATGACAGGCGATTCCTCACGACCCACCGACACCGGGGGCACGTACAGAAAGTCCGCGCTCTCACCAGCCTCCGTCGCTGGCGCGAGAGCGAATACCTGCCAGCGCGCCAGCGGGCTGGGCGAGATGTCTCGCGCGGGCTCGAGGTCGGTGAATTGGCCGAAAGAATCGCGAATGCGCAGGCTGCGCACCCTAACGAGAGAGTTCGGCGTCGCTGTAACCGGAACAACGAACCAGTCGTCCCCGAAGCGCAGTGCAAACTCTGTTAGGATGGCTTTCGGGAGATCGGTCTTTGCGATGTCTAATGCTGCCAGATTGACCGCGTAGTCTTCGAATGCCCACCACCGGCTCATGGGTTGGCCCGCAAACGTCACATGCACCGGCGTGAGCTGCAGAGTGTCACGTGGCTTCAGGGCGTGGGTCGAAGCCTGCTCGAGCACAAACGCATCCCAATCAACGCTTCCGTTTCGATAGGATGGCGCCCGCAGGGGACCAGGCAGCGAGGTGTCAGTCGGCTGTAGCTGGAAGGTGTAATCCAGTTGTTCCGGGACCCAGGCATCGGAGGCTCGCTTCGCGGCCTGTGAGTACAGCGTGCCATACCAATCACTGAACTTGGTCTGTAGATCAGATGAGATGCCGAGCGGTACGTGGTTATTGATCTTTGTTAACAAATCGTGTCCGTCGATCACGCGATGTTGCATCATGGCGACAAACCGCCGTGTCGCGTAATCCATGTTCAGGAAGTCGTTGCTGGTCTTTGCTGGCATTGTGATGGGCGATGAAAGACGCAGGCTGTCGATCAGTGCGTCAGCCGTTGGCGCGAACGTGGGGTCAAGTCGTACGAGACGCTCGAAGTGCTGGCCGGCGCGAATCCGGAGACGCCAGTCCCAGTCAACCCGTTCCCGTTCGACTTGCACCTCGATCGGAGTGCCATCGGTTCCATGGAACGGGCCGTCGCCCAGTGCAATGCGATTGAGCGGGGCCTCTTCGTACCTCAGCTCTACTTGAATAGGGCTGCCACCCTCCTCCCCCTTGAGTTCGAGCAGTTGCCACTGGCGACCTACAGCCCAGAGCGGATCGGCAGTGCTGGCGCTCAGCGCGAGGGCAAAGTCATTTTGGCGACTCCGCCCCTCAAGGCGATTCCATCCGCGGGGGAAGTATTCCAGAAACGCGGCGCTGGTGGGCTCCTTAAATGGCATGCGCGAGCTCGTGCTCCGGCGGGTAAACTGTCTGGAGCGTGTCCGATTGGATCAAACTCGGCGCGGGTTTTGCTCTGAGTGCGCCGGGGATCGGGAATAGAAGCGCGGGGAAGAGAGAGGCTACCGCGGGAAGCGCGTCGAGGTCGACGAGTCGGGCGCGAGCCAGACTCATCGTGTCGCGTACAATGCCCGCGAGATGTTGAGTGCCCCACACCGGAGCGTCGAAATTACCCGGCACGGCGAGGAGGAAGCACTGCGGCGCCTGCTGACCTGGCTGGTTGTACTCGAAGCTCACGCCAGTGGTGACTTCGGATGCTGGAATGGTCTCGGTCCATTCGTCGATCAGAAATCCAGCGACGTTGCTCAGAGCGAAAGCGGGTTGCGCCAAGGCGACGATGGACTGACAACCTCGAGCGCGACCCGCAGTACCCACGAGTTCGAGGTCCGAAAGCGCTTGCCAACCAAATTCCGGTCGCAAAGGAGCCTGTGACACCTGCGGCACTGGGACCCCGGAGGTCTCCGACAGTTTGCCCCATCCCTCGGCAGCCATTAACAAGGTTTCTAGAGTTCGCACGCGAGGGTGGGTCTCTGCTACCTGTTGCAGCCACAACCAGACGCGATCTTCGGAGGGCCGTATCGCGAGCGATGAAGGAGAAACTTCAAAGCTCGCCACCTGCTGACCAGCTGGAGCATCGAAAGTGGGCAGAGCCACGAAACTCTCACCAAATAAGGCCTTGAAAGCATTCACGGTCGTCTGGATCCGCTCGTCGCCACCTTGGCTTGTGTCTACCGAACCAATCAGTTGGCCGGCGGCACTGACTCGATCGCCTACGATGGGGTGCACTACTGCGGCGCGCTCGATGATCAAGGCGTCGTCGGTTGTGCCGAGCACGGCTTCCTGAATCCCGAAGCCCGCGCAAACGTCCAGCGCATCTCTCATCTCGTCGAGAGACGAAGTGAGCCTCGTGATCTGAAGGCCCAGGGCCTCTTTCGCATTATCGGCGCGGTCTCGAAATGTTGTCACTTCTTCGTCGGTAAAGACCTTTCCTGGGGACGCGTCGTCGGGATGCATTAGCGCAGCGAGACTCACAGCTGAAGAGTTGCCCAGCATTTCGAGGATCGTGCGCCCCAACTCCATGGCATCGGCGATCGATCGGGCGCCGGTTGGTTGGTCGACGGGCTCCTGATCCAGGTAAATTGTTAGCACCGCCTCCCGAGCAAGCGTCTTAGTGGAGATGATCTGGCGCTTTAGGCGAAGCTCGATTTCCGTGTCGCCCGTACCGGTCGGCAATGCGCTGCACATATGGAGGAAGTCGAGCCCCGAAACGTCCAGATCCTCGACTCGTAGGTTGAACACATCCTTCGGCGCCGCCACGCCAGGTTCCGCAGAGACCTGGCAGCCAATGTCCGCGAAATCGCCGAAGATGTCCTGGACCCACTTATTGAGCCGGGGCTCGGCCACGGCGCGTGCTCCGGGGCTGGCAGCCTCAGAGGTCGGCAGCAGGAGGCAAACACGCTGTCGAAGGTTTCCCCCTAACAGGTGGGTTGTCACCGACTCGAGTTCCGGCGGCCTTCCGAGACCGGCACATGCATCGAGCGCACTTCCCGAGCGCTCATAATTGCCTTGGACCGCGTGGAAGACGCCCTCGAAAAGCAAGAGGTCGCCGACTGCATCGGTTGCGTCCGTCAGGCCCTCGATTAGGCGGCGTACTGTGTCTTGTTCGCCGTCGGTTACACCGGTGAGGTCGACCGGCAAACCCGCGAGCCCGCTGGAGGAGGCTGCGTACGCCTGGGAGAGCGCGCGACCATCGCAGACATTGCGCGGTGCGACCACTTCTTGTGGTGCGTCAGTGTCTGTCTCGTCGGGCGTCGCAAGAGGAAACGCTGTCCGAAATCTTGTGATGAGCCGATCGAGCCTCGCTTCGTGAAGACCACGTTCCATGAGGTAGCCTAACTGGACGGCCAGCTCCTGACCCTGCTGCACCCCGTCGATGAGCGTTAGTGCCCGGCTGACTCGACGAGATGTCAGATTAAGGGCGTAAGCATTTCCCGCGTCGTCATCGCGATGCGAGTCGTACGCGCTCCGCAGTATCGCAGCGGCGTTTGCCTGGGCGACGGAGGGCGCATGGATGAACCCACCACCGGTCGCTGGACGCCCCCACAGGGTCGTGCGAGCAGGAAGCGCGACTTCCTCGAGATAACCGTATGCCCCCCAGTGCACGCCGAGTGGCTGGCGATCACGCATCACATCCAACCGCCGCGATGCAAGTGTGCTGTACCAGGCATCGAGGCGGTACGTCAGCGCGTCGATGAGGTCGCGAAAACCGGCGTCCAGTCGTTCCTCGAATCCCAATCGCAGCGCTGTCGCGATATGGTCAAAGAGATCAGGCGCCGCTGCGAACCTATTGCTCTTGATCGTCGCCGCATTCACGTACGGACCGGACGATCGGTCGTTAAGGCGGTTGATGAGGCCGGTCAGCGCGTCGCCTGTGGGCAGGTCTTGAATCGCGAGCGATTGGAGCTTGTCGCGGGTCACTGAATTGTTGAAAAATGACACGATCGGATAGTCGTCCAACTCGGTCAGTAGCTGTAGGGCTGACCCGACCGATGGCTGCCAGGGGTTCATGAGCAACGAGCGGCGTAAGACATCGTACAATAGTGTGGCCGAATAATCGGCCGCGGGATTCGTAGGGTTCTGCACGAGCCAATGCAGGTAGTGCTCTGGATAATCGGTTACGGTTGAATCAGGATTGCGCACAAACGGCATGTACAGCGAGGCACCATTCCCCCAGGCGAAGGATCTCAATAACGGAGAATTGGGAACGGCAGTCATTCCTGTCATCGCTTGGAGAAGGGCGATTGTGGCGGTCCGCAGGACCTGCCACTCCTGCTGCCAAGCGGCCACGCCACCGTCGACGTCCGTTAGGCCGTCGAACCCCGAGCCAGCGCCAAAGTACCTGGTCCGGAACAGGAGCATCAGAAAGCCGATCAGCGTCTGATGAATGACAGGTCGCACGCGGTAACTGACGGAGCGGGGTCCCATGCCAAGGATTCTCAGCAGTTCTTCGTCGGGATCACCGCTGGTGCTCGCGCGCGGTACGACCGAGGAATCGCGCGCACGCTCGAGCCAGAGAGGCAGGAGCGCACTTAGGGCGTGGTGTAGCCCTACATCGAAAGCGACCCACGAATTTCCGTAAGCGTCCGCCCGACGATCATTCTGCTCGGGTTTCCAACCGCTTGCATCGGTTGCCGATGCTGGAGCTATTCGCGTAACCGGAAGAACGCCGTACGGAAGGTTGCCTACCCGGAGGGTTGCCAGCGTGCCACTTGGCCGGAGGTAGTCGGCCACATGTTGAAGCAGCATCTCTCTCGTGGCAGTTGGCGCCTGAGGACCCATCAGTAACTTAAGGAAGTAGTCCCCCGTCGCCCCCCACGTCGCCCGGAGCAATTCGCGAAATCCGTCGTTGGGGAAGAGATCGGCTCCCTTGACGTGGAGAAGGGACGCGGGGAAATCGGCAAGGCCGACAGCGCGCGCGAATCGTCCAGCAGCCGAGTCCTTCCATCGCTCAGTCGACACCGCGGCCAGGGGCGACGAGACCTCAACGTCGTAGGATGCCAGCAGTTGCTCATCCGATTCTGAATGTCCCGACGCGACTTGTCCGGTGTTGTTCGTGGGCGTCCCGTACGGGAGAAGCTCAACCCCTCCGGTGTGGCGGTGCCGCATTAGGAAGTCCTCAATGGCACTGGTATCCGCCTCCGTCCCGCCTTTCCTCAGCCCCACGACCACGATTTCAGAGAACGTGACGGCCGCCCCTCGATGAGGCCCGAGCAAGGGAATCCTTACGGCAAGGCCCTTCGTTCTGGCCGAGTCGAAGTCAGACACCCATAGCGAGTCGTCATCGAAGATTCCGTTCGGCGGGGGAGTGGTTGCTACATCATGGGTCGGTTTGGGAAGGAGCGTCAGTCTCCCGTTTACGTCATTGCCGGACTTGGCATATGCGAGCTGGTGACCTTGATAGATTAGGAAAATGAAACGTTCAGGCAGTAGAAAGAGGCACGGAATCTTTGCCGATGCGCTGTCAACTACCTCAGGGCTTTCGGTTTGTCGAAGCGCCTCAAGAATCCACCCGGCGCGGGCCGACCCGTATCGCCGAGCGAGTTCCCTCCATTCGCCGCGCGCTGAGTCCAAGTCGTTCGCGTCCAGCGGGCCTAATTCAGCGACCCGACGCAGGCTGGCCGATGCGCGCCCGAGGTCCAGCTCCTCCTGAGCCAGCGCCTCCTGGTGGGTGTCAACAAATGGCTGGTCCGGGAACACGCGAATACAGAGATCGTCATCAATGCGCCGCGTTTCGAGGCGTAGCGGCAACAGCAAAGCGGGCCACTCGATGGACAGGGGGCTCGCGTTAAGCGGAGGGATCCAGGGCAGAGTCAGGGACGGTCCTTTAGCCGCGCGCGCAAACTGTCTACCTGACTCTGCAGGCGGCGGAGCGCGGGGGCGTAGGCACGCCGACTCTGTGCAACGGCATCCATCATTTGATCCGCCAGGATGATATCGCTTCGTCGGCCCGCGACTGTGAGGATGCCGACGTCAGCGTTGTATTCTGCTATCGGAATCGTGTCGTGCCTTTGACGCTGTAGCGTTGCTTGCAGCGCCACTCGGAGCTGCTCGGGCTTTGCTGGATCCCGCGCGTCGTCTGTTACTGCGTATGCCTTCACCTGCCGATCGTCGACGCGAGGTGGACCCGTAAAGAGGAAGACTGTTCCGGAGTCGCGACCCGCTCGAACGGTTCGAAAGACTAGGCTGTGAAGGCGAGCATCCGCTGTGTGCTGAATCCACTCGAGTGACAATGGCAATGTGACGTGCTCGAGCCGCGCCGGTGGGACTTTCACCGAATCGACGGCATCAATTACGATGTTGGCGTCTGGAGCCTTCTCCCGCACCGACCTGATGTAATCGGCGAGCCTGCCGCCGCTAAAGCTGATTTGAAAGACGGGGTCAGCGGAGGGTTTGCCGGGCCCTTTCCCTTGGGCGAGCGCCGGACGGCCGCACAGAAGCAAGAGGAACGAATAGAACAGCGCGCCAGTCGTCATCACGTACGCCCCCTCTATGGTTGGAGCATGCCATCCTGGCTTGTAGCCAGATCCTCTAGCGCAAGAACCGATGTTCATCCTTGTCATGTGGCGGTAGAGAAGAGGGCTCGTCATCGAATCCACCCTTGATTTCACGAACCAAGTGGCTGATCCCCTGACCGATGCTTCGGCCGATTTCAGGAAATCGCTTGGCGCCGAATAGGACGACAAGGATCCCTCCGAGAATCAGAACGTGGCTCCAGCCGAGGTCCGCCAACATCGCTCGTTCCTTTCGATGGTCGCACTCGCGCAAGGAAGCACACCGTGCGCTTCACCCGACTGCCCAACCGCCCGCTCAGCACCTATGCGTCGTGGAACCTGCCGTTCCTTCGGACATAGGCGAGGATCTCCAGCCGAGTGTGGAGCCCGAGCCTCTCTAAGATTGACCGCACCTGAGTCTTCACCGCGTCTGTACCGATGTGAAGCCGCAACCCGATCTCCTCATCGCTGAGCCCGTCTCCAACCAGACTGATGATCTGTCGTTCACGTCGAGTGACTCGCACATCCTCCGCCCGGCATTCGCGTGGACCAAGCGAGACGTTTCGCACCTCGCGGTCGGGGTGGAATCGTGCCTCTAACAGTTCTGCGTGATGCTCTCTTGGGAAATCGGTCTGAGGAGCGAAAAGCGGGCTAATACCTAATGGGTCTTTGAGCGGGACTTAATCCGCTCGAGCGATGAACGGCGGGCGCGTCCACCACAGTTCTACAAATCCGTGTCGGCCTCCTCACGCGCATGGGCATAGGCCGCAATCTCCAACCGAGAGTGCAGCGCGAGTTTTTCTAGAATGTTGTGCACGTGGCTCTTGACCGTGTGGGTGGCGATGTGGAGCTGCCGCGCAATCGCCTTGTTGCTCAAGCCATCTGCAATGAGTGTGATGATCTCTCTCTCGCGTCGAGTCATGCGTACGGCCGCAACCGCTTGACCTCGCGTCAGCGCGAGCCGCGAAATCTGCGAGAAGAGCGTCCCCGCCAAGACAGGCGGCAGCACTTTCGTGCCATCAGCCACAGCGCGTATCGTGCGAACGAGATCATCCACCGGAGCATCCTTTAGGATGAAACCCGAAACTCCGGCTTTCACAAACTCGATGATGTCCTCCTGCACCGGCAGTAGAGCCATGACAATGACACCAGCATCGGGGGACGCCTTCTTGACCGTTTCGACAACGTGTAAGCTGTCTCGATGCCGCAAACCCCGATCGACCAGCACGACGTCTGCCTGCGCGTGGCGGGCGGTCCGCCCGTCAAACCCACTGTCGTCGCTCGCCACCACCGACAGATCGGTGCGCTGATTGAGGAGAGCCGCAATCCCCTCGCGCAGCACAGGGTTGTCCTCGATGACCAGCAGCCGGAGCTTGCTCACAGATGGTCCCCCCGCACGGACTGCCAATTCGCAATGTTCGCCGTGCCCCTATTCCCCGTTAGGGCGCTCTTGGCGACACGTGCGGGCGTTCGTGACGGCTGGACGACCGCCCGGTCAACCCTTCCCCACGGGCCAGGGCGAACAGGTCGAAACTCGCTCATGAGGTGTCGCTCCACCCAACCGACGCCGCGTGCGCGCACTTCCCTCCAGCTGAGGCCCGTGACCTCCTTCACCAAGCGGTAGCACGCGCTCGGATGGCGGTGCCACCGCGTCGCGAGGCGGAAGAGGCACGTGCCGTCGCGTTCCGCCGTGCGCACCCAACACAGGATCGTGGTCCACGCCGCCAAACGGTGCAGCGGGGGCAGCCCCTCCCGCTTGAGCAGCCGGGCCAGCCCGAAACGGTTGCGCAGACCGAGGGCCCGGGCGACGCGCTCAGCGGAGCCGATGGAACCTTCAGAAAGGACGACTGCTTCGAGGACCGCACGTGGCAAGAGCTTCATCCCCGGAAGGATGGCTTGAATCGAAGGAAGACGCTCCAGCCGCATGGCCGCACCCGTGTTGCTTCCTCGCGCTCAATCATGTTCGACGGAGCACCAGTGCACAATTGCTCCAAACAGCGTGCTCAAACTGTCATACTCAAGAGACAGACTCCATTACGCCGAAGACCCAGGGGCCCGTCCGTACAAAGCTGATGCCAGCGGGCGCTCACTGTGTGATAGCAGTCGAGCCCGCCCCGAGGCATGATCTCGTCAGTCGTCGGAATCCCGGCGCCCAGTCCACGTTGCCGTCTCGAAGGTTTACAGAGGGAGAAGTAAACATGCTCCGCACCCTGATGATTCTCGCGCCAGCATCATTGCTTGTTGTGCAGTCCGCAGCGGCTCAGCAGTGGTTAGAGCAACTTCCCCAACGACCACCAACAGAGCTGACGATCAAGGATTACCGACAAGCGTTTGACGCGTACTACCGGCAGCATCCCGTAGACCTGCAAAGAGAAAAGTTGCGGCCGACATTTCGCTTTGAAGGTCCGGAAGTACAGGAGCGAATTGGAATAGAGGGATACAAGCTGTTCAAGCGGTGGGAATGGCTCACTGAGCCGAGAACCTATCCGAGCGGTAGGTGGGACTTCGAGAAGATGGACTCGATACGGAAACAATTAGACACTGAGGACACTTCCCTCGTACTCAAACAAGCGATTCTCAACCCGCTGAGGCTGAGGATCGAACATGGAGTGATCATTTGGCCCCCGATAAGGTTCTGGAAGCCGTTAGGCCCGTTTGATGCCATCGGCACCACGAATCTGGGACGCGTCAACTCTATTCAGTTTGATCCCACCAATTCCAGGACGATATACATCGGTGCGCCGGATGGCGGCGTGTGGAAGACCATGAATGGAGGCTCCACGTGGGCCCCGATATTCGATTTCCAGCCAACCTTGAGCGTGGGTGACGTCGCCATTGATTCGGGCAATCCCAGAATCATGTACGCTGCCACCAGCGATCCGTTCGGCTACAGCACGCCGTTCTGGGGAGGCACCTACAGCGTTGGAGTGAGAAAGAGCACAGATGGCGGGAACACCTGGGCGGCCACGGGTCTTACCTGGACCGTCGGACAAAACCGCACGATCCGTCGTCTGGTGATCGATCCTTCGGATGGCCAGATTCTGCTCGCCGCTACGAGCGACGGCCTGTACCGAACCTCCGACGCAGGTGCCACGTGGAACAAGATCCTGCCGGCGAGTGCCTTCGATGTCGAATTCCAGCACAACAACGGCCTCATAGCGTATGCGACCACGTCTCAGGTATACAAGAGCACCGATGCGGGAGCCACCTTCAGTGCGCTGACGGCTACGTGTAGCGGTACCAGGTACAGCATCGAGATCGCTCGCAGCAACCCCAAGGTGCTGTACACTCTTTGCACGAATGGTACGGTGCAGAAGAGCTCCGACGCCGGGTCAACCTGGACCACGACCACCGCGCCTGCAGCAACCCTGTACGGGTACTATGATAACGTCCTCGCCGTGTCGCCGGTGAACGAGAAGGTGGTCTACGTCGCCGGCTTCGACATCAGACGGAGTACAGACGGCGGTGGTACATGGAGTAGTGTGACTGTTGCGGGGCATGTCGACAACCACCACATCAAATTCCTACCTGGCAGTGGCTCCACGCTGCTCGTTGGAAACGATGGCGGCGTCTTCAAATCCGTCAATTCCGGCGCCACATGGACCAGCCTCAACAGGGGCTTGTCGATCACTCAGTTCTACGGTGTGGGCATCAGCAGAACCAATCCGACCATCATGGTATTGGGTGCTCAGGATAACGGCAACATGAAATACACCGCAGGCGTGTTCACGAATATCACCAACGCTGACGGGATGAGAGGCTTCATAGACTGGAGCAACCCTAACACCATCTATGTGTCCATCCAAGGCGGCGTCTTGTACCGCAGCACGAACGGAGGCGTCACGTTTACACAAATCAGCACCCCAAGCGGAGGGGCTTGGGTCACGCCCTGGGTTCAGGATCCAACGTCAGCCAAGACGATTTATGCCGCAACCGACAAAGCGTACAAGAGTACTGACCAGGGCACGACATGGACTGCGATCAGTGGCTCGCTCGCAGGCATAGGGGTCTTTACGGTGCTCCAGGTAGCGCCCGGCAACGCGAACTACATCTATGCAGGCAGCGGCACGAAACTCTATCGAACCAAGAACGGGGGCGCAACGTGGACCGACGTCACGGGCGGACTCCCGGTAGCCACGAACTATCTCACTGAGCTGGCCATTCACGATTACGACCCGAACATCGTGTACGTCACCTTCAGCGGGTATAACGCAGGTCAGAAGGTCTTCAAATCGTGCGACGCAGGTCTCACTTGGGCGAACATCAGCGGCAGTCTACCGAACATGCCTGCCAATGCGATCGTGCACGAGCGGAAGTACAACAATCCGCTCTACGTCGGGACGGACGCGGGAGTCTACTACATAAACGATGATCTCACCGATTGGATTCCCTACAAATACGGGTTGCCGAACGTGATCGTGGATCAGCTGGCGATTCACTACGGTACCAAGGTGATTCGTGCGGCTACCTACGGCAGGGGCGTCTGGCAAGCTCCGCTGAAATGACCAAGGCCAGAGGTGCGGTCACATCGCGGCGGCGGGGGGCAGCGACACAATCTTCGTGACCAGGCCGTACCACCTCGATGCACCGGACGCAAGACACACGACGACCTCATGACGTCGTGCAAGGTCTTCTTCGTCCTTACCGCAGGAGCCTTCGGGTTGGGTTATTGCGACCTCGTACACGTCGTCAGGAGTTTTCTCTACGAGCGTGTCCTTCTTGCCGGTGGGAACGCCGACATCGCGTTCGATCACCACGGGCGCAGCGACTCTGCGTAGCGACGCACCGTACCGCGTTCCCTGTAGGCACACGCCACGTAGCGAAATAGCGACACCACGCTGGATGACGACGTATATGTAGTACGAAGTCGGGAATGGATTGTTGCCCGGTATGCCGGAATTGGTCTTGCGGCTGTAGGCAACAGTTTCTCTGACCGGCGATTGGGCCATGACACTGGTAGGGAGCACCAGAAGACTGATCAGATATATGCGCTTCATTCACGGCAACCGTGCGTCTCACGTGAGACCGTGTTACCCATCGTCAGAATCTAATAGCAGAAATGAAACTGTGGATCCCGCATCTCGAGGGGGGCTCTAGGCCTTCAGCTTGGCTAATCTACCTAGGACCAACCACCGGACGCTGTTGGACCTTCCCTGTGCTTCCTCCAGGGATCGGGTACCCAGTGATCGCAGCCGTATCGATGGACACGCACCACCCTTGAAGGTGTAGAGACTGGGTGGGAGCCACCTGACCGCGTAACGGCGAAGGTGAAGGCACAGTCCAGACCACGAACGCTCACGTGAGCGGCGGTGAAAGCCGAAGTGGCATGGGATCAGGAGAGTCCTGGTTCGAGCCCAGCAGGGGCAATAAGTCCCGCAGCGACTCAGGTCAGTGAGGGGCTTTTCACTTCCGCGCGCAGCCGTTTTGCCGCCGTTTCCACGCCCTTATGCCGGGACGGCATGCTCGAAGCCCTCGTACACAAACGCCGTTCGGATTGTCTCACAATCGTGTGCGGTTCCACCGACTCGACGTACCTCCGGTTCCCAACCAGCGGCGACAACTGTCTTGATCTCGTCGACAATCTCGGCCCCACGTGCCTCGGTTAGGCCGAATCGTTGCACAACGGAGAGAAGGTTCTCCCGTCTAGCAGCACGACCGCGGATACCCGCAATCAAGGCTAGGTCACGCTCTTGGCTTGCCGAAGGCGAAGGCGTGAGATCGTAGGCAGGGGCCAAGCGCCAACCTGTGCCAGGCGCAACGAGGGCATGGTTCCGCGGATGATCGTCGTTGTTCGAGACGAGCGCGTTGAAGACCATGCGGCGAAAGAGTTCCTCCTTATCTTCGACAGGCCGCTCCGATCGGCGCTGCAGCTCATCGGCCAGAAGGAGGTAAGACCAGCGACTCCGGTCCGTGACCTCCTCTGCCTCGAGCACGGTGAGCCCGCTGAGCACACGATGTCGTAGATATCCTCCCTTCACCTTCTCCCGGTCGAAGCGCTTCACAAGCAGAACCGATTCTTCACCAAGCGGCTCAAACCTGATGGGTGGTGTGTGGATTCCGGCGCGTCGCGCCAAGACCAGCATTGCACCTTCAACAACGGCGTTGTTCCAGCGGTCCCCGTTCGAGGGGAACTTTGCCACCCAAAGGCCATCGGCGTCCTCGACTACGGCCTTTGGGCGTGCGCCACCCAGGGACGTACCAGGAGAGACTAGCGCTCTTAGGTGGGCCGGAAAGGTCGCAGGGGCCTCTCCTGCCTCAATCAGGCGCGCGGCTTCCCGCAGCTCCTTTAGCTGCACGATAGGGTTCCACCTAGAGGCAGGTGGCGGCGGATCCTTCCCAAGACCGAAGGTCAGGGCTCCCGCCCGGTCCTGTGGACCGAGCAAGAGATAGTCCAACTCATCCAAGTCGGTTCGATCGCTACCGCGATCGATGACCAGACGCCCCCACGCGTCCGGTGCAGCGTCTCGGATCGCCCCGTGAACACCCTTGAGGCGCGCCGTTTCTACGACCTGGTCGCTGAGGGGTAGAGCAAAGGGGTCCAGCGGGACCGCGTCAGGACGCTCACGATACCGTCGGCCGTAGATGAATCGGCCGACGGCACCGCCCGTCGAGAGCGTTTCGTGCTCGAACTTGCCACAGGTTGCGACGTCAAGCGAACCTGGCAGCTGCACATAGACGTAGCAGCTCCTAGAAGTCATCGGTCAGCTGATGGGTTGCTCGCACTCGGTGGCCGAGCCGAGCCGCCTCGAGGGTTACACCCTCGCGGTCGTCCGCCGGGCTGGCAACTTGGCGTACCTGTCCCTCCAGCCCGAGCGCCCAGAGCACCGCCAGGAACACATCAAGGCCAACCCCGATCTCGCCGGCCTCGATCCTCGCGAGGGTCGGCCGGGAGATCCCCGCCCTTGTGGCGAGGCTCGCCTGAGTAATCCGGCGGCGCTTGCGCGCGAACGCGACGTTCGCGCCGAGCTGGCGACTCAGCTCTGTGATCGCAGCAGGGGCAGCCCTGGGTGTAAGGTGCTTGCGGGGCATGTCAGTGTCCTAAAATTGGTATCAAAGTTTATACGTTAAGTGATATAATGTCAACTCTATGATACAATATGTCATTCAACAGACCTACCGAGCAAGGCGCCTACAGTGGCATAAGTCTAAGCGGAGTGGGCTCTTGCACGAGCGGAACCCGCGGAGAGTCCTGGTTCGATTCCAGAAGGGGGCCACGCAGAGCCCGACGTCGCTGTGTTGGGCGCTGGGCGGCGCGTTTTCTCGACCGGAGTCGCCAGAGTCAACCCGTCGGTTTGCGTCGGGGAGACGCCTAAGTTTGAACCACGCCCGCCCACGCGGGCGATCGAACTCCACCACCGCGCGCAGCGTTCCTCGTCCGGTTGCTGGTATCGGAGCAAGGTGCTCGTGTCCCGCCAACCGCCGGCCGCAGCCAGGTCCTTGAGCGGCAGGTCCTTTCGCTCCGTTGCCCAAGCGCGACGGAACATGTGCCAAAGCCCTCCCTTGGCCTTTGCGATCCTCCCGCGCTCAAACGCTTCCTTGAGCCAGTAGGCGGCCAGGTGTCGCGTCACGGGCCCACCCCGGTGCCGACGACGCTGCGGATGTGGGAACAACAGCACTGACCCGATGCCCGGGCGTTCTGCTCGGAATCGCCGTAGTTCCTTGAGGAGATCGCGGCGCGCTGGAACGACCCATGTTTGACGGATCTTATCGTGTTCAGCACGCCACCGAA
>Ga0137376_10000108_pt1 | contig 29123 bp, 24 predicted proteins | sample SagtaG_23_FD_104814 | JGI IMG/M metagenome (GOLD analysis project Ga0137376, IMG submission 104814) | Vadose zone soil microbial communities from Sagehorn Ranch, Mendocino, California, USA - Sage2_L_20_16 metaG | ecosystem: Environmental > Terrestrial > Soil > Vadose zone | place: USA...
GATCGTGTAGGTGTCGGAGAGGGCCACGACCCGGACGTCCATGGGGCGGCGCTGGCCCTGGACGCGGTCGAGCGTCGCCAGGAGCACCGCGGGGTCCAGCCGCACATCCGGCGGGCTCGACGCCAGGGCGAACGGTGGAGAGATGACCCCGCGGGTCTTGGCCGTGGCGGCGACTCGGGCGGTGAGCTCCAGGAGCCCGGCCTCGACCTGCTGGCGTGATGCCGCGCCGTCGAGCCGCCGCACCGCGATCGTCTCGCCTTCGCTGAAGACCAGGCGGTTCGGAAACCCGATGACGGTCGCCTCCAGGGGCTGCCCTCGAACGGTATTCCGGGTCGCGATCATCCGCACGACCATCGACGTGTGTCGCTCGACGATGTCCTGGGCGACATCGGTGATCGCCAGCCCCGGCGGGGACATCCGCACGGCCTCGCCGTCCGGGCCGGGCGCCGCGCCGCGCTGCCGCGCCGACTGCGCCGCCAGGTCGAAGAACGCCTGGACCCGGTTGTTGACGACGGCGGGCGGTTCGGCGCCGTCGATGACGGTGCGGAGGACCTCCTGATCGCGCAGGTAGATGATGTCGCTGACCTGAAGCGCGCGGAGCTGGGCCTCCTGCTGGGTGATCTGCTGGCGGATCTCCTGCAGGTGGAACAGCGCCTGCCGGGCATCGTTGCTGACCAGGAGCACGACCGCCAGCGTGACGATGGCGATCAGCATGCCCGTGATCACCGTGATGATCTGCGCGGTGTATCGCGGGCGGAGCCCCAGCACCGCCAGCCGGCGGCGCCCGATGCTCCGGCCCACGACGTTGCCGATGAACGCGACGAGCCCGCTCACCAGGATGAGGACGGGAATCAGGATGAACGCCGCGTTCACCGCGCCACCGCCGGCATGGGGCCGCCGGCTTCACCGCCCGGGTGCGCCGGCCGGACCGCCGCGCTCACCGGGCCGCCCGGATGAGCAGCACCACCCCCACCACGCCGATGACCGCGTTGGGGAGCCATGCCCCCGGCACCGGGGCGATCACCCGCCCTTCGGCGGCGAGTTGCGCCGGGATGGCGATGGCGTAGTAGGCGAACAGGACCAGGATGCTGAGGCCCATGCCGATGCTGGGCCCCGACCGGTGCGGCCGCAGGCTGAGCGGGATCGCCACCAGGGCGAAAACGACGCAGCTGGCCATGTGGGCGATCCTGTTGTGAAACTCCACCGCGTAGGCCCGAGGGTCTTCTCCCCGGCGCCGGGCCGCGGTGATCTCCGCGGAGAGTTCCCGGAGGCTCATGTCCGACTGCTGTTTGGGCGGAGCGGTGAGGTCCTGAGGGGTGCGCGGCACATTGAGGTCCATCGCCCCAAACTTGGTCGTGACCACGCTCGTGCCGAAGACGTAAATCGTGCCGTCGTGGAACGTCCAGGCCCCGCCCTCCCGGTACGTCGCCTCGCGCGCGCGGACGAGGCGGACCTCCTGGCCTCGGACCAGATAGACGACCGTGACGCCCTCGAGGGTCTGCGTCTGCGGATTGTAGCGCTGGGCATGGTACAGCGCGCTCCCCTCGGGGCTCGGCCCCTGGAAGAAGATATTCTGGACGGGCTGCAGCGCGGCCGCTCTGGTGGCGAAGTCGTTGAAGACCTTCTGATACCGGTCGTTGGCGACCTTCACGACCCCTTCTGAGAACACCAGGGTGCCGACCGCGGCGGCGCACCCCAAGAGCACGACCGTCGCCGCGATGCGGTAGAGGCTCGTCCCGCAGACCCGCAGCGCCGCGATCTCGTGATTGTCGGTGAGGCGCCCGATCCCGAGCACGGTCGCAAGCAGCACCCCCATCGGCGCGCAGAAGGCCACCAGGGAGGGTACTCTGTAGATGAACAATTCCAGCGCCGTCCCGAAGGGCAGACCCTGGTTGATGGCGAGGCGCGCGAGATAGAACACGTGGTTCATCACGAGCAGGGTGGTGAAGAATCCAAGGGCGAACCCGAAGGTCAGGCCGATCTCCGTCGACACGAGCCGGTCGAGCAGGGAGATGGCCGGGACCGGCACCCGCCGTCCCGTCCAGGAGACCGTCACAGGCGGAATCCCTCGCCGAGGTAGAGGCGGCGCGCTTCGGCGCTCTGGAGGAGCTCCTTCGGCCCGCCGCTCAATAGAATGCGGCCCTCGTGGAGGATCTCCACGCGGTCGGTGATCGCCAGCGTGTCCCGCACATTGTGATCGGTAATGACGACGCCCAGGCCGCGCTCCCGGAGGTAGCGGACCGTCTGCTGAAGTTCCTGCACCGATCGCGGGTCGATCCCCGTGAACGGCTCATCGAGCAGCAGGAACGCCGGCTCCAGCGCGAGGGCCCGCGCGATCTCGACGCGCCGGCGCTCCCCGCCCGAGAGCGTCCAGGCCGGCTGGCGTCGCACGACGGCGAGCTTGAATTCCTCCAGCAGCCGGTCGGTGCGCTGGCGCCGGACGTCGAGCGGCAGCTTCGCCTGCTCCAGCACCAGCAGGATGTTCTCCTCGACGGTGAGGCGGCGAAAGACCGACGGTTCCTGAGCCAGATAGCCCAGGCCGGCCCGGACGCGGACATCCACCGGCTCGTCGGTCACGCGGGTGGACCCGATCCACACATCGCCGGCGTCGGGGCGCACCAGCCCGACGATCATGTAAAAGGTGGTCGTCTTCCCGGCGCCGTTGTGCCCCAGCAGCCCAACGATCTCGCGGGCGGCCACCTCGATCGAGACGTCGTTGACCACCTTCCGCGTCCCGTACTGCTTCACCAGCCCAACGGCGCGCAGCACCCCGCGCTGCGGCGCCATGCGAACGATGCGGTTCACGGGGTGGCCTCCGGTGGGGGCGCCGCCGCGCCGGAGATGATCTTCGCGGGATGCCCTTCGGCAATGGTGGTGTGCTCGGCGACCAGAATGGTCGCCCGCTCCGCCTCGAGCCGGGCGCGGCCCCGGTACAGGATGACGTGGCCGTCGAGCGCGATGGTCTGCGCGCGTTGCGAGAGCGTCGCGTGGTCGGCAACTCCCCGCATGTCCGCTCCTTCCAGCATCACGTGGTCGCGCGCTTCCGCCTCGCCCCGGTCCAGATCCGCCACGAGATGGTCCGCCTGGAGCCTGTCGGCGCCCTGCGCCAGCATGGCATGACCATCGGCGGTGCCCTGCCGGGTCATCCGGTCGTAGACGATCCGGTCGGCGCGGAGCTGCTGGTTTCCCCGGAGGACGGCGACCTGCCCGGTCGCCACGATCTGCCCCGCGTCCGGCCGGTCGTCGGCCTCCACGGTCTCGGCGGAGAAGGTCGCCCACCGGTCCTGGGCCGCGTCCCCGCCCGGAGAGGCCTCTCCCTGGGCTGCGGCATCCCCTTGGGCGGCGGCCTCGCTGAGAAAACGGCCCCGCACGGACCCCAACGCCATCACGTGCCGGGTCGGCAGCATCGCCACGATCCGATCGGCCCCGACCTCGAAGGTGGGCGTCGAGATCGTCCCGCCTCCGAGCACCTCGATGTGGCGGGCCCCGGCGTGGTAGCGGATCTCGGGGGCCTCGATCCGGACCGTCCCGCGGACGATCACGACCTGCGCGCCGCGGAAGACCCACTCCTGGGTGGCGTCCTCGTATTCGATCGTGGAGGCCCCGCTGACATCGATCGGGGGCGGCGCCGGAGATCGTGGGCCCGCGGCGGGGGCCGCGAGCGCTCCGGCATCCGGGAGGCAGCCGAGCCCGACCACGATGAGCGCGGCCCCGATGGCCTTCAGCCGGGACGATCCGGTCCGCATTCCTTGTGGCTACCGCGCGACGGCGTGGACGTCGCCGAAGAACTGGGTCTGACCCAGCGTGGTGTTGCTCACCATCCGATCGGCGTACATGACCACCCGCTCTTCCACCACCCGAATGTGCCCGTATCCGGTGATCGTGCCCGACCCGGGCGTCCAGTGCAGCCGGTCGGCGAAGAGCTGGCGTCCGCTGCTGCTGGTGCCGTGAACGTTGCCGGTGATGTCGATCTCCCGGGTGCGCGTATGATATGTACCCCGTTCGCCGGTCACGATGATCTGGCCGCCGGTCTGAAAGAAGGTCGCGTGCACACGCTTGAGGAGCACCGTCTGTTTGTCCTGCGCCACCGTGACGTCGGCGGCGACGAGCCGCCACCGCGGATGTCCGGCCTCGTCGGAGCCCACAAGATCGCCCTGGCTGATCCGGGCGGCCGGGGGCTCGACCAGGCGCTCCGGGCTCCCGGCCGTCCCCGCGGGATCCTCGCCTGATCCCGCGCCGGTCGACGGGCGCGGGGGGCCGGGGACGGCGCTCGCTGCGGGCTCCGGCGACGCCGCCCGCGGCCCGGCGTGCGGCAGCATCGTCCAGACCAGGACCGCGACCAGCACGCCGGGGATCCCCCAGAAGAGGCCCCGGCGCACCGCGGCCCACGCCGCGACAATGTTCATCTGCCTATCGTAACGTGGCCGGCGGGCGGCTGTCCAGGGCGCGGAGCGTCTCTGCCGCGGCCCGCTCGACCGCTCCCGGCGGCCCCAGGCGCCGCCTCACTTCCCCAAGATCACCGCGCATCCGCGCCAGGGCGGCCGGATCCGACAGAAGCCGCTCCACCTCTGCCCGGATGCGGGGGCCGGTCACCGCATCTTGGAGAAGCTCCGGGACGATCCGGCGGCCCATCACGATGTTGGGCACGGTGAACCCCAGCCGGTCAAACTCCGGGGTGACGACCCACCGGCGGCCGATCCAGTACGTGAGACGGGAGAGCCGCACCACCGCGACCATCGGAACGCCGATGCACGCGGCCTCCACCGGGGCGGTCCCGGCCGCGACGACGATGAGGTCCGCGGCCCGCATGACCTCCAGCGCGCGCCCGGCCACCAGGCGGACCGGCGCACGCGTCTGTGCGACGGCGCGCCGGATCTCCCGCTCGAGGAACGGCGAGGCGATGGGCAGGAGGCACTGGACCCCACGCTGCTCCCCCAGCGCGCGCGCCGCCTCCAGCATGGGGGGGAGGTGGGCCCGAATTTCCTGCGCGCGGCTTCCAGGAAGCAGGCCGACCACGGGGCCGGACCCCACGCCCCACTCCGCCCGCAGCGACTCCTGGGGCGTCGTGACCGCCGCCGCGGCGTCCACGGCGGGATGGCCGATGAACACGACATCGGCGCCCGCGCGCCGGTAGGTCTCCGCCTCGAATGGAAAGACCGCCAAGAGGCGGATCGCCGCCCGCGCCATCCGCGCCGCCGACCGCCCGCGCCGCGCGTGAGTCTGCGGCGGGAAGAAGTACACCATCGGCACGCGCCCGCTGAAGTGGCGGACCAGCTCGCGGTTCACCCCGGGGAAATCCACCAGCACGAGCAGATCCGGCCCCATCCGCTCGATCAACCGGACGAGACGCCAGAACCGCACGGCAAAGACCGGCAGACGGACGTAGGCTTCGAGGTAGCCGATCACGCCCCAACGCAGGCTCTCGATCCGCACGTCCACGCCGGCGGCGGCCATCTCGGGTCCCCCAACGCCCGAGAGCGCCAGGTCGGGCCGGCGCCGCTTGAGGGCCGCGGCAAGCAGGGCCCCCTGATGATCGCCGGACACCTCGCCCGCGACGATCAGGGCGCGGGGTGGCCCACCCCGGGCCATCAGCCGGACAATGTCCCGAACATACTCCTAGAGATCCGCCGGGGGGCGGCCGGGCTCATGCGGTGGGCTCGCCGCGGCCACGACCGCGACGCCGGCCTCCGCCGCCGCGGCGGCGATTTGTTCACGATCGAGGAGAATCGTCCGGCCGGCCTCGACGGCCAGCGCCGTCCCGCGGGCCTCCACGAGCGCGCGCACGGTCTCGGGACCCACGACGGGGAGGTCGTAGCGGGGATCCTGCTGCGGACGGCTGACCTTCACCACGACGACGCCCGCCGCGAGGGCGCCGGCGCGCCGGATCATCGCATCGGTCCCTTCGGCGGCCTCGACGGCCACCACGGCGCCGTTCCGCACCGCCACCGCCTGGCCGATGTCCAGCGCCGCGATCCGGGCGGCGATCGCGAGGCCCACCCGGATGTCCCTGACCTCCGCCGCAGACGGCGCGCGCCCGCCCAAATGTCCGGGCTGCGGGACGAGGTGCGCGAGATACCGGATCTGGCTCCCCACCTCGAACCCGGACTGCTCGAGCACGGCGAGGAAGGCATTCATGATGCTGGTGTCGCGGTGATCCCGGGCCGCTCGGGCCACGGACCGTCCGGCGGTGTCGAGCTGCGCCACATCGATGGCGGGGAGCTTGTCCACCTTCCCGGCCAACAGGACCTCCCGCACCCCATGGCGCCGGAATGCCTCGACGATCCCGCCGAGGTCCCCCAGGGCGATCGCGTAATAGGCGTCCGCGATCTGCGGCAGGTGCGGGTCTCCATCAAAGATATCGGCGCAGACCACCTGCCGGCCCCGCCGGCGGGCTTCCTCGACCAGCGCGACCGGGAGCGCTCCCCGCCCGGCGATCAGGCCGATCGGACCGTCCTGCGCGGTCACCGGCCGATCCCCATGCCGCGGGCCTGGCTGGCGCGGATGAACTCCACGAGGTGCCGCACTTCGGGGCCCTCCCCCAGTTCTTGTTCGATTCGCTCGAGGGCATGGGAGACGTCGAGCTGGGACCGGATGAGCAGCCGGTGGGCGCGCCGCAGCGTCTGGATCGTTTCGGGGGACACCCCCGCGCGCTGCAGGCCGACGCGGTTGATCGTGACCACCCGAAGCGGATCGCCCTCGACCAGCATGTACGGCGGCACGTCCTTGAGGATGCGCGTCATGCCGGTGACCATCGCCAATGTGCCGATGCGGGCGAACTGGATCACCCCGGCCATCCCGCTGAAGACGACGCGGTCCTCGACGACGACGTGCCCCGACAACTGGGTGGAGTTGGTGATGATCACGTTGCGCCCGACCTGGCAGTTGTGGCCCGCGTGCGAGTACGCCAGCATCTGCGTGTCGTCCCCGACCACCGTCTCGGTGTCCTCCCCGGTGGCCCGGCTGACGCTCACGTACTCGCGGAACGTCACCCGGTCGCCGATCCGGAGGAAACTGCGTTCCCCCTTGAAGTGCCGGTCTTGCGGAGGTCCCCCGAGCACGGCTGCGGGGTGGACCTGACAGTCCCGCCCCAGCGTGGTCCATTCCCGGATCACGGCGTGCGGCCCGATCCAGGAACCGGCCCCGATCGTCGTGTGATTCTCGATCACGGCGTAGGGGTCGACCCGCACCCCCGGGCCGAGCTGGGCCCCCGGGTCCACGCACGCCGCCGGGTGGACGCGCGGCCCGCTGGGGGCGGCCTCCCTGTCGGTCCGCGCGCGAGATGGGGCCCGCGATGGAGCCCGCTCAGACCGGGTCATGCTCTGCCTCCTCTAAATTGACGATCCGCCCCGCGATCACCCCCTGGTGCATCTCCTCGAGGCTCACCATCGAGTAGGTGAAGGCGCCGTCCGCGACGACCTCTCCGTCGACGCGCCCCGTCCCCCGCATCTTCCCCACGCGGTCCCGGACGCGCATCACCACCACTTCGGTGATCAGCTGATCCCCCGGTCTCACCGGCCGGCGGAACCGGCACCGGTCGATCGCCGCAAAATAGGCGAGCTTCCGCTCCGCGCCGGGAAGGAGCGACGCCAGCACCCCGCCGACCTGCACCATCGCCTCGATGATCATGACCCCCGGCATCACCGGATGGCCGGGGAAGTGGCCGGCAAAGTAGGGCTCGTTGCCCGAGACGTTCTTGAGCCCCACGATCCGCCGGCCCGGATCGAACTCGAGGATGCGGTCGACGAGCAGCATGGGGTAGCGGTGGGGTATGTGGCTCATGATCTCCACGATGTCCATCCGTACTGGGTGGCGGTCCACCACGCTCATCCCTCCTGTTGGCTCAGCGCCTTCGCCAGGGCGACATGCAGGGTGTGGCCGGCGCGAATCGCGATGACGTAGCCCCGCACCTCCCGGCCCAGCAGGGCCAGATCCCCCAGCAGGTCGAGCACCTTGTGCCGCGCCGGCTCGTTGGGGAAGCGCGGCGGATTGCGAAACCCCGCGTCCCGGATCACCAGGGTATTCTCCAGCGACGCGCCGAGGGCCATGCCCCGCCGGCGGAGCGCGTCCGCGTCCCGTTCGTATCCCCACGTTCGCGCTGGAGCGATGACCTCCTCGTAGAGGTCGCGGGCCGGGTCATACGTCGCGGCCTGGTCTTCCGACCAGGGGGGGTCGAAGCTCACCAGGTAGGCCGCGCCAAACCGCGGGGCCGGGAGGGCCACCGCGAAGGCGCCGCCCTCGCCCACCCAGACCGGCCGGCTGACGGAAAGCACCGGCCGCGGCGCCTCCTGGGGGCGCCACCCCGCCTCGCGGAGCGCACGGACGATGGGCAGGGCGCTCCCGTCCATCCCGGGGACCTCGCTGCCGTCAAGTTCCACGTCGAGGTTGTCGATCCCGAGAGCCCACGCGGCGGAGAGGAGGTGCTCCACGGTCTGGACGCCATCCTCGCCGCCGAGCGTGACGCGCCCGGCGGTGCCGGTCACGGCGGCCAGCGTCGCAGGGATCGGCCCCCCGCCCCCTGTGCGGCGGAACACGATGCCGGTGTTGGGGGGCGCCGAGCGGAGCGTCATCTGCCGGTGCTGGCCGGTGTGGAGACCGACCCCCGCCAGCCGCGCCTCCGCGGCGATCGTCCCCTGCCGCGCCGGTTCCACCGCCGCGCGCTACCCGCCTTCGAGGCGCCGGAGGCGGCGGGTGAGCTCCCGGAGCCCGCGCACCAGCTCGGGAAGGCGCCGGTAGGCCGCCTCGGCCCGCCGCTGCGACTTGGCGGGCCACGCGGGGTGGCCCGCCACGACATCGCCGGGCGCCACGTCCTGGGACACGCCCGTATCCGCATGGACGATCGCGTCGTCCCCGATCACGGCGTGATCCCTGATCCCGACCCACCCGCCGATCAGCACGCGGTTGCCGATCCGCGCGCTCCCCGCCACGAACACCGCCGCGGCGATGGCGACGTCCTCGCCGATCTGGACGTTGTGCGCGATGTGGACGAGGTTATCGAGCTTGGTGCCCCGGCCGATCCGCGTCACCCCAAGCATCGCCCGGTCCACCGTCGCGTTGGCCCCGATCTCCACGTCGTCCTCGAGGACGACCCGCCCGATCTGGGGGATGTGGATGTGGCGGCGCTCTGCATCCTGCGCGTACCCGAACCCGTCGCTGCCGATCACGGCGCCGCTCTGCACGACGACGCGCGCGCCGAGGCGGCAGCCGCGGCGGACCGTCACCTGCGCATGGAGGATGCTGTCCGGGCCGATCTGGACGTCGTCCTCGATGACCGTGTGGGCGTGCACCTGCACGCGCTCCCCCAGCGTCACGTCGTTCCCCACGACCACGTACGGGCCGAGCGAACTCTCCGCCCCCACCGTGACCCGGGCCCCGAGCACGCAGGTGGGGTGGATGCCGGCCGGCGGGGCGGTCCGCGGCGCCAGCGCCCGCAGGGCCAGGGCCAGGGCCAGCCGGACGCTCGCCACGCGGATCGCCGGCAGGCGGGTGGGCGGGGCATCGTGGGGCAGGATCACGGCGGCGCCCGCGGCCTCGATCTGGCGCAGGCGGCCGGGATCGGTCACGACCACAATCGTCCCGGGGCGGGCGTCCTCGGGGGGCGCCACCTGGTGCACCTCCAGGCCGGGATCCCCGGCGAGCTCTCCACCGACGCGCTGGGCCAGCGCATCCAATCGCATGTGCGCGCGCGCCTACCTCAACCGGTCGATGACCCGCTGCGTGATATCCCGGCCGCCGGTCCAGATCGGCGCCTTCACCAGGACGATCCGGAGGTGGTCCTCCCGGGCGATCTCCCCGGCGGCCTGGTTCAACTGCTGCGTGAGCTGGGCTTCGAAGTCGCGCTTCATCTGCCCGAGCTCCGTCAGGTACCGGGCGCGCCGGGCGTTCAGCTCGGCTTTGCCGATCTGCGGGGCGATGGCGGCGAGCTCGGCGACCATCTGCTTTTCGCGATCATCCAGCTGCTTCTGAAACTGCAGCGCCCTGACGCTCTCGTTCAACACCCGCTGGGTGTCCACGATGCCGACGGTGGACCCGGTGCACTGCCCGGGCATGAACGCCACCCCGACCGCGAGCAACCCGACCAGAAGTTTCGTCATGCCGGCCTCCCTTATCGCCTGATGCGGGCGATGAGCTCGTCGGTGGCGTCGAACGCGCCCGGCGCGGAGATCGCCTGGGTGAGCACGACGTCCCACTTGCGCTCCTGGGCCAGCCCCGCCGCCTCGACGCGCGCGGCGGCGAGGATCAGCGCGTAGAGCCGCGTCCGGTCACGCTCGACCGTCAGGAGCTGATCCTGCAGCGCGCGGATCCGTTCGGCCTCGGCCCGCGCCTGCGCCTGAGCCTGCGCCACCGCCTGGGACTGGGTCGCCCGCGCGGAGTTGACGATGGCCTCCTGCTGCCCCCGGAGGCGCTGGTTGAATTCCGCCTGCGTGGCCTCGAGCTGCGCGCGGACGCGGGCGGTGATCTCCGCGGCCCGGGCGTCCACCAGGCGCTGGCCTTCCTTGTTGAACTGCGCCGAGAGCGCCGCGAGCTCGTCGTTGGACTGCTGGATCTGCGCCTTCTGGAACTCCTGCAGCGCCTCCTGGTTCGCCTTCTCGCGCGCGGCGATCTTCTCGTCCCGCTCCTTCGTCAGCGCCTGCAGCTGTTCGTTCAGCTTCTCCGCATCTCCCCTGGCCGACGGCTGCACGTTTTCCATCTTCAACTTGAGGTTGAGGATCGGCAGCCGGTACTCCGCCAGCAGCTGCTGCTGGTACTGCTGGCCGTCCTTGTCGAGCGCGTCGCGCTTCTCCTGGATCGCCTTGGTCATCTGCGCCTCCAGCGCCGCGCGCTTCGCGACGAGCTGCTGCTGCTGGTCCGCGCGCACCTGCGCGGCGTAGGCATCCAGCTCCGCCCGCGCGGCCGCCCGCACCACCTCGACCTCGTGCTGGAACTCCGGCCGCATCCGCTCCACGGCGGCCTTCATCCCCGGGGTCAGGTCCACCCGGGGGATCTCGATGCGCACGGCGGAGAGGCGGGGATCCGACGCCAGGGCGAGCTTGGCCTGGAGCACGCTGATCTGGCGGTCGAGGGCCGCGACCTCCGGCCACCGGGGGTGGACCCGGGCCACCCGGGTGAGGTCCACCACGGCGATCCGCGTGGCGTTGGCCGCGCGCGCCTCAGGAGGGAACCCGGGGGCCGGCTTCGCCGTCATCGCCCGCCCCGAGCAGCCGGCGAGGAGGACGGCCAGCGCGGCCCAGACGAGCGGGCGCGTCATCTCCGAACCATCACTTGCCGCTGATCGCCTTGACGACCTGATCGGTCAGATCGACCCCACCGTACAGGACGACGTCACGGCTCAACACGATCGCAATGCCCTGCGATCTCGCGACCTTCTCGATGGCGGCGCGGATGTCTTTCTCGAGGGGGCCGAGCAGCTCCTGGCGCTTCTTCACGAGATCCTGGTTGACCTTGTTCCGAGTCTCCGCCTGCTGCTCCGGTGTCATCGTCTTCATGCGCTGCTGCGCGTCGGCGATTTGGGCCTGCGCGTAGTCCTTCAGGGCCGCCTCCGCGCTCGCCTTCTTCGGATGGCCTTCGACCGCCTTGGCCATATCCACGTACCCGATCGTGAAGGACTGCCCGAAAGCCGGGCCCGATCGGGCCACGATGAATCCGGAAACGGCGAGCACGATGATCACCGCCGCCGCGATACCGATGGTCCTGGCGTTCCACCTCATGATGCCGGTCCCTCCTCTTAGAATTGCGCCCCGGTGGAAATCCACACCTGCGACCCTTCGGGGCTGACCCCGTAGTCGAGCCGGAACGGCCCGACGGCGGTTTTGACCTGGATGCCGATGCCGACATCCCCTTTGAGGATCAACTGGGATCCCGTTGGTTCGGCGTCTCCCGCCTCGACGAAGACGACGCCGGTGATCCCGCCGAAGCTGTGGAGCAGCGGCAGCTCGCTGATCGGGAACCGGTACTCCGCCTGCGCGAAGGCCATCTCGTCCCCGCGAAAGCGGCTGGTCACGTATCCCCGCAGCGCGGCCTGGCCGCCGAGGTAGAGCTGCTCTTGAATCGGCAGCGGCGTGGCGGAGTACCCGAGATGCACGCGTCCCACCAGCGTGTCCGCGGCCGTGACCGGGATGAAGTGGGCGTAGTCGAGCTCATACTTCTGGAACGAGAACGACCCGCCGAGCACCTGGAAGGCGAACTCGCCGATGAGCTGGAGGTGGTCCCCGGCCGTCGGGTTCAGGGGATCGTCCCGCGTGTCCAGGGCGGCGCCGAGGATCAGGGCGTTGACCTGCCCGGGGGTGAACGGGAAGTTCCCGGGGGGCGGCGTGCCGATGAGAGGGGGACCGAAGGTCGTGGTCACGGCCTTGAACCCGTAGTTGACCGAGGTGCCCGGGCCGAGGGGGGAGGTGAAGGACACGTACCCTCCCACCTGGGTGAGGTCGTACTGGAACGAGCTGTTCAGCCCCAGCGTGTAATCGGTCGGGATCGTCGTCGTGTTGAACAGCTGGGTATCGAGCACCGTGCGGCTCCCCTCGAAATACGGCTCATGGAACGAGATGGCCAGGCCGGTGCCGAACAGCGCGGTGCTGCTGTACTCGATCCGCACGGACTGCCCGTTTCCGCCGAAGTCGATGTCGCGCAGGCCGACGAACCCCTCGATCCCGGTCTGGTTGCTGAAGCCGGCCCCAAAGCTCACCGTCGCCGTTTTCTGTTCGGTGACCGAGATCGTGACGTCGACGGTATCCGGCTGCGCGCCGGGGCCCGGCTGCGCCTTCACGTCCGAGAAGTATTGGAGCTGGAAGAGACGCCTGAGGCTGGCATTGACCTCGTTGACGTTGAACACGTCGCCCGGCTTGAATCCGAGCTCGCGCAGGACGACGTACTCGTGGGTCTTGACCAGCCCGTCGACCTTGATCGATTCGATCCGCCCCTCGGTCAGCGCCACCCGGAGCACGCCCTCGGGGCTGACCGAAACGTCGGCGACGCGGGCCAGGATATAGCCTTTGTCCTGATAGAGCTTCTCGATCGCCCGCAACCCGTTGCGCATCGTGACGGTGTTCAGCACCTTGTCCGTCTCGACCCCGAGCCCTTTTAGAAGCTCCGGCGTGGGGATGATCGTGTTGCCGGTGATGTCGATCGATGTGACGCTCGGGTTCTCCACGACGACGAACGCCACTCGGACCCCGTCCGGGAGCGGCTCGAACCGGACCACCACGTCCGCGAACTCCCCCAAGTTGAGGATCGCCTGGACGTCGTTGCGGAGCTTCTCGTCGTTGAGGGGATCGTTCGGCTTGGTGGACACGACCGCGAGGATCTGATCGGTGGGGACGTGCTCGTTCCCGCGCACCACGACCTCAACCACCTTCTGCGGCGGGAGGGTCTGCGGCGGAACCCCCGGCTGCGGGACAAAGGGGCCGGGAGGCACGAGGCCGGGCGGGGGCGGCTGACCCGGCGGGGGCGAGGGGGTCGAGGGCGCCTGCGTGGCCGGCGGCGGCTGCGCGGGGGGCGGCTGGAACTGGGCCCGCGGCGGTGCCGCGACCCGCAGCCGGGGCTGGGCGGTCAGGCCGGCCGGCGCCGCCGTCACAAACAGGATGGCCCACGGCACGCCAAAGGCCACCAGGCGCGCCGCCCGACTCCGAGGAGGTATCATCACCGCTCCTTACTTTGATATCGCCGGGACGCTCCCGTCACCGCCGAATCGCAGCGACACGTCGATGGAGGTGCCTCCAGATGCGTCGCCCCCCGGCGGGACGTCCGGTCCCCAGAACGCATCGGGGGCCGGCCGGTCCGGCCGCGCGCCTGCGGGGAAGCCCACAAACGGGAGAAAGTTCCCGCTCTCGAATCGGAGGACCCCCCGTCCCCCGTCTGCCGCGACCACCGCCTGACCTTCCGAACGTGTCCCGGCCTGCGGGGCGGACCCGAGAGGCCGCAGCAGGGCGGACGCGACCGCGACGAGCAGGCCGGCCGCCGCCACCGCCGCCCAGACCACCCTCGCCGGACGCCGAACGCCAATCGAAGCGAGGAGTGGACCATGGGTCAGGCTCTGGATCACCCCGCCGGGACGGACACCGGAGGACGCCGGCACGCCCACCACGGCGCCCGATTCGCGGGCGCGGCGGATCTCCGCCTCCGCGAGCAGCAGCCGGAGCACCACCCGCCGCACGTCCCCCCGCGCGCAGTCTCCCCGCGCCTGCCGGAGCCATGCCTCGGCATGGCGGATGTGCTCCACGATTCCGGACGGCTCGGCCCCGCCGCTCATTCCTGTGTCCGCATCCCGGCGGGAGCCGGCACCAGATGCGCCTGGATCCGCTGCACCGCTTGCTTCTGCAGGCGATAGAGGTGCGATAGGCTGATGCGAAGTTCGCCGGCGATCCGTCTCGGCTCCTCCTTGCGAACGAACGCATGGAGGATCCGCCGCTCCCGAGAGGGGAGCCGGTCGATCGCCGCGACCACCTGCTCGACCACCACCGCGTCTTCCACGTGCGCCAGGCTGTCCTCCGCTCCCGGGTCCTGGATGCGCTCCAGCAGCGCCTCCGGCAGGGTCTGGACGCTTCCGGCCGCCGCGCGCGCCCGTTCGCGGTGCAACGCATTGAGGATGCGGCCTCGGATCCGGTAGGCGGCGTAGGTGCTGAACCGCGCTCCCCGCGCCGGATCGTATCGCTCCACCGCCTCGATCAGCCCCACCGTCCCCTCCTGGATCATGTCCATGACGATCTCCTCGCGCAGGCGCAGGAGCATCGCCACCTTGAACACGAGGGGCTGGTAGGATTCGATCAGGCGGGCGCGGCTGCGCACATTGCCGCGGCCCTTGTAGGCCCGCCAGAGCCGGGCTTCCTGGTCCGGCCGAAGCAGGGCGATCTTCTGGAGTTCACGCACGTAATCGGCAAACACGCCACACGCTCCCCTCTAGAGTATCCATCGGAACGGCGCGCCGGTCTCCCCCAACCATCGGCGCCGCCGTCCTCTCGCATCGCCCCGGCGGCGTTGCGGGGCGGGCGGCGCTCAGAACGGGAACCGGGTCACCAGGAACACCCCTGTCCCTCCCAGCGTGTCGACGTTGAATGCGGCCAGCACGCTGGGGCTCAAGAAATACTCCAGCCCGCCGATGGCGTACGATGTGCCGGGGGGCACCGGCCGGGTCAGCGACCCGGCGGCCGGCAGCGTGGTCGCGGTCGGTCCCGGAAACACCTCGGACACGGTCAGGTAGATGTTCTGGAGCAGGAACTTCCCGATCCGCAGCGTGACGGGGCTCTCGTGGCCGTAGGTGACCGCAAACTCGCTGAGGTTGAGCGCCCCGCGGATCGACCCCAACAGGTACCGGCCCACGCCCTGCCCGAGGATCGACTCGGGATCGCCGAAGTACCCCGCGTTCCGGGCGATCATGTTGAGGAGATCCGCCTGGGTCATCGGCGGGTCCGACGTCACGGCGAGATCGGCAGTCGTCAGGTGGTACGCGAGCCCGTTGATGTCCAAAAACACGAGCGTGTCGCCGTACACCTGCTGCGCCCGGATGGAGACGCGCGGCTCGATCCCCAGGGATTCTGAAAACACCGCTTCGCCGGACGTCAGGCGGAAGGCGGATCCCAGGAAGTCGACTTCCCCATCGGGCGCGATGACGCGACCCGACAACAGCGGCCGATCGAGCGTCCCGCCCGCGTGGACGCTTCCGGTCACGTGCGCCCGGATCGCCCCCACCGCGAAGACGTCGTTGTGTCCCGCCTCGACGGTGACGTCGAGGCCGAGCTTGGGGAGGACCCCACCGGCGGCGCCGCCCGCTCCGGGCGACAGGACCCCGTCGGAGAGTGTGGCGGTTCCCGACAGCGTCGGCTGGGCCCACGGGCCGCTCAATTGGAGGTCGGCATCCACCAGGCCGTTGTACAGCCCGGGCACGTCGACGGCGGCATGCGCGGCCGTGAAGGCCAACTGGACGTTGCCCGGGCGGAAGTTGGTGATCTCGACGGCCCCGCTCGCGGCCATCTGTCCGTGGCCCAGCGTCGCCGAGAGGTCGCGTATCTGGATGTTGTCCTGAGAAAAGGACAGATCCACGTTCAGGTGTTCAAGGGGGGTGCGCAATCCCCGGACGCTCAGCCGGCCCTCGGCCGATCGCAAGAACCCGGTCATCTGCGGGGCGGCCACCGTCCCGGCGACGTCGACCGCGCCCGCGATGGTCCCCGTCGCGTCCGTGATCTGCGGGGTCAAGAACACGAGGGAGCTGAGGCCTGCGTCTTGAAGGCGCAGCTGCAGCGCGAGCGGCCGCCCGGGATCCAGCGTCATGGTCTTGGAGTCGACCGGGAGCGTGCCCGCCACCACGACCTTATGCGGGCCTTTGGCGACCACCGCCTGTTCGATGTGGAGTGCGCCGTTCGTATAATAGGCCAGCCCTGTGATCCGGTCGGCCAGCGCGTCGGAGACGCCGACATCCGTGGCGTCGAGCGAAAGACCGGCCGTGGGGTCCTGCATCGTCCCGGTGAACTGGGCCGTAAAGGTCATCTTGCCCTCAAACGGCCGATCGAACTTGAAAAACGGCCTGAGGAAATCAGGGTTGAGGTCCTGGGCCGAGACCTCCACCGCGCTGGGACCCGCGAGGTCGATCCGCCCTTTGGCCGCGACCTGTCCCTGGGCCGGATGGATCTCGAAGCGGTCGATCTCGATCTTCTGGTGCGTGAGGGTCAGATCGGCCACCCCCGTGCCGATCGTATACGCCCCAAAGGTGGCGTCGTGCAACGTGAGATTCAATCGGGCGGAGGGATCGTCCAACGCCCCGGAGAGCTCGACCCGCCCATCGATGGTGCCGCGGATCGGCGCGGGCATCTGAAGGCCCATCGCAGCCAGGACCGTGGCGACCTCTCCGTGGTCGATATCGAGCGCGAGGCCGGCGGTAGGATCCGGGCCGGGCCGGATCTCTCCGGACAGCCGGTAGCTGGAGGGCCCTTGGACCAGTTGGAGCGAGCGGAGGCGCAGGGTCCCCCCCTGATACTCCATGGCTCCCGAGGCATCGAACGCCTCCCCACCCACGACGAGACCGTGGGCGGTCACCTCCCCGGCCAACCGGGGATTCCGCAGCGTGCCTCCCACCTCCCCGGACAGCGCCAGCCCTCCCTCCGCCGGGAAGCTCAACCCGAGCGCGGCGGTGATATCGGCCGGCCGGAGATTCTCGGCCCACACGCGCATGTCGAGCGGGCCTCCGGGATCGACGGTCCCGGCAGCGTACAGCCGGGATCCATTCACCCGGGCCTCGGCGTCTGCGATCCGGATGCGCCCGGCCTCCGGGGTCAGATGCGCCTCGGCGTGGTCGATCCGCTGCCGGCTCACCCTGCCGCGGTCGAGCGCAACCTGGCCCGCCACCGTGGCGGCCGTGAGGGGACCGTTGAGCGTGAGATCTCCCGAGAGCGTGCCGGTCATCTCCGGAGCGGCGGCGAGGGCGGCGCTCAACCACTGCGCGTCGACGTCTTCGGCTTCCAGGCGGATGTCCACCGCGGACGGGGGGTCGAAGGTGAGCCCGCCGCTCAACCGGTAGCGGGCGAGGCCGTTCTGCAAGACCAGGGTGTGTGAGGAGAGCCCGCCGGGAGTAACGGTCACCTCCCCTTGAGCGCGGGCGAAGGCGATCGGCCCGAGGCGGCCGTGAGTCGCGGTGACGGTCCCAGAGAAGACGGGGGCGTCCGTGGTCCCCGTCGCGCGCCCGGTCAGGTCGGCGGTGCCGTCGAGCGGCGCCTGCGCCAGCGCAGGGCGCGCATCCGGCGGAGCCGCGCGCGCGCGGATGTCCGCGAGGGAGAGCCCGTGGACCAGGACATCCAGGTCCAGCACCCCGTCGGCCCCGACAGTGCCGGCGGAGTAGATGGCCGCCCCCCCGATCTGCCCGCTCAGGTAGTCCAGGTCTACCGACCCGGCGGCGCCGCGCCAGAACACGGCGTGCAGCCCATCGAAGGGCAGGCCCTGGAGGGACCCCTGCTCCATCGTCACATCCCCCATGATCTGCAGGCCGGTCCCCGAATCCACGCCCACCATGCTCCCGGAGACCCGTCCGGTCAGCGAGGTGAGTCCGGGGAGCCCTGCGGAGGCAAACGCGTGCACGTCGACGTCGGTCGTCGAGCCGCTGAACAAATACGACGGCGAAGGATTGCCGGCGTTCAGGAGCAGGTCGCCGCCGATCCGGCCTCCAGCCGCATCCGCCCGGAGATCGGTCAGGCTCAGGATGCCGGCGCCGTATTGGAGCCGCGCGTGCAGGCCGTCGAATCCCTGGCCGTTGAGACGGCCGTGCGCGCCCGTGATCTCACCGTCCAGACCCGGCGCGCCCGCCGGACCGATCACCTGGACCTGGCCGGCGGCCTGGCCCGTGAGAGTGACGGCGCCCTTGGGAAAGAACAGGGCCTGGACGGTGGCGAGGTCGAGCCCGGGCGATTTGACCCCAAACTGCAGCCACGGCCCGCCGCCAAACACGATGGAGCCGTCGAGCACCACGGGCGACCCTTCGGCGACGAGCGCCAGACCGGGCGACTCCGCGTGCATGCTGTCGACGGTGATCGGGCCGGTGACGTGCTGGAGCTGCAGGCGCAGCGGCAGGTACTCGACGTCGGTATCGTGGAGCCTGAGCACGGCCTTGTAGTCCAGCAGGACCCCCGACGCGGATGTCGGCACGGAGAGGTGGACGGTGCCGCCGAACCGGCCCCGCTCCCAGCCCAGCTCGCGCAGCCGGACAAGGTACGGACCCCAGCGCGACACGCTCGCGTTGATCGCCGTGAGATCGAACCCGGAGGTGGAGCCCGGCCGGTAGCGGCCGTCGACCGTGGCCCCTTCGCCGTCCATGCTCCATCCCGACATCGACACCGCCACCGCGTCCCCTGCGCGGAAGTCGGCGACGCCCGCGATCCGCGTGAACGAGGCGGCAAAGGGCGGTCCGGGCAGATTGAAGGCGTCGGTGAAATCCAGACTGCCGCCCTCCACAACGACCCGGCCGCGAAAGGGGCCCGGGCCCGTGCTGCTCCGGGAACCGGAAAAGTCTCCAAAGGACCACCGCCCGGCCGCATCACGGGACAGCACAAGATGCGGGCGCGCCAGTTCGGCCTTCGCGATGCTGCCGACGACATCCAGGCGCGTGCTGAAGAGCCGGCTCCAGTTGAACGTGAGACGGACTTCCGCGGCGGAGAACGTCGCGCCGTGATCGAACCCGCCCCGCTCCGCGATCCGGAGGTCGCGCAGGACGACGCGGTGCACCAGATCCCCGGTGATGCCGCCGAGGGAGACGGATCGGCCCAGGCTCGCTTCGAGCTGCCGGACCACCGCCCGGCGGAGATCGCCTGCCAGCAGCCCGCTCGCGCGGTAGCGGTGCCAGAGGACGGCTCCGAACACCAGGGCGGCCGCGAGCGCGAGAGCCGTGACGGCCGCCCCGCTCCGCCACCTGAAACGGCGCCGGGTCGCCGGCCGCCGTGGGGAGGTCAGCGCGAACCCCGGTGGACCATGATGGGGGCTTGGAACCGGCCGCTGAGGATCCAGCGGGTCGTCCACCGCGTCGACGCCCGGCTCCGCTCCGCGTTCGCGGGGGATGCCGCCCCCCGGGCGCTGCTCACCAGCTCCACCACGACATCGGTGTTCTTCTCGCGGCTTTCAAACTGGGAGATCGCGTCCGTGAGGTCCCGGATCATCCCGGGGCCGCCGGACCCGACCGCGCCGCCGGGCCCCGGCTCGGCCGTCGCGGCGCCGCCGCTGCGGACGACCAGCATCGCGCCGCCCGTCGGGAAGTTCTCGGGCACCACGAGCTCGATGTCGCGAGAGACGGGCGCTTCACGGAAGGGGCGCACGGTCACCCGCGTCCGCAGGGTCTCCCCGGGCGCCGCGGGCCCCGGGGGGATCTCCGCTTCGGTGATCGTTGCCGTCGCGCGGGTCTTGGTGATCCGCACATCGATCTCGATCCCGGTGGGGGCGACATCGGCAAAGTCGTTTTCAAACAGCAAGTCCAGCGCTTCCGGGATTTCGCTGAGGGCTTGGCCCGCGATGTCGCTTCCACTATAGAAGATGTTCGTCCGCTCAACCTCACGCGGCAGCATCCGGCCGTGCAGGGTCATGCGCACCTCGGCGGTCCCCTCGCCCGACCGGTTCAGCGCGCGCTCGACCACCCCGCGCGCCCCCAGCGCCGCGAGGGCAGGGGCCAGGTCCTTGCTGGCGACCACCTGGAATCGAAACTGCCGGGTGGCGCCCGCATCGGCATCGTGCACCACGACCCGGACGCCGAACATCGGGGGCAGCACGCCCACCACCCCACCCACGCCCGCGGGGCGGTCCTGAGAGATGGTGCCGACCGGCGAACCGGCGGCGCCCACCTTCATGTTGCGCTGCAGCGACCGGACGACCTGGAAGATGGTGGCGTTGGTCAGGACGAACCCGGAGTGCCCGAGCCCGATGAACGGGTGCCCGAACCCGAGCACCCTGTCGCCGTCGCGATAACTGAGTGTGCCGATCGCATACGCCGCCACATCGCCCTGCGCCAATGCCACGCCGATGGCGCTCCCCGGTTCGAGCGGGATCGTGTCCGGCAGGTCGGCCATCGCGGCGCCCACCATCGGGATGAGCCCCATGGGCCGGAACGTCTCCCCCATCGCCTCGGCCGCCGCCGGGCCCAGCCCGGCCACGAACAGCGGGGTGGAGGCGGGGACCGCCACCGCCGTCGCGTCGTCCAAACCAATCCGAGCATCCGGCGATCCTCCCAGCACGACGCGGCGGATCGTCCGGCCGCCGAGCGAGAACGGAGCCACCGCGACCACGACGGGTCCCGCCCGGCGGGCCCGCCCTGAGATCCCCTTCAGCATGTCCTCGATGGGGGTGAACAACCCGATCATCGGATCCGCGAACGGAAACGAGTAACTGAACGCGCCCGCCAGCCGGCCCCCAAAGTAGATGGGGCTCCCGCTCATGCCGGCGGCGAGTCCCCCGGCCGCCTCGATCGCGGGCCCGGAGGCCCGAAAGAGCACCAGGGCCCCGGCCGGCCCCGCGTCCGCCAGGACGCCGAGGGTCGTCACCCGGAATTCCGAGACCGTCGTGCCGAGGAAGACGGTCTTGCCGATCCCGGTCATGCCGGGGACGATCTGCGCCACGGGGATGACCTGGGGAGCGGCTCCGAGCGGGGGCGCCAGCAGCGGGAACACCACCAGCGCGGCCGCCAGCACCGTACCGTACCATCGCCCCGCTCGGTTGGCCTTGCCCATCACGGACCTCCGGCGCCCCGGCTACTTGACCACCATGGGGATTTGGAACCTGCCCAACACCACCCACTCCGTCCTGAGGGACGTGGCGGCGGTGGACGTGAACGCGGGGTTGGCGTTTGCGCCGACCGCCTCGACCACCGGCGCGGGCAGCAGGTCCACCAGCACGTCGGTGTTCATCCCAAAGTTCTCGAAGTCGTCCAGGGCCCCGGCCAGCGACCCCGCGCTGCCCGGAGGAGTCGCCTGGAATCCCACCAGGATCTGAAACTTCTGCTGGACCGGGGTGGGGTCGTTGAGCCCCCCGCCCGACCCGACGATCAAGAAGGCCGGCCCCGGGGGAAAATCGTCGGGCACCATAAACTGCACCGTGCGGTCGACCGGAGCCGAGCCGCCGTAGGGCCAGAGGCGGAGCCCGACGCGGACGTGCTGCCCGCGGCTCACGGTTCGGGGCTCGGGACTCGCCCTGACGAGCAGCGCCGTATTCGGCTGGCTCTCCACGCCGATGTCAACGGTCATGTCGATCGGATCGAGCGTCTTGAAGAAATTGCCGAAGAGCAGCTGCGACGCGCCGGGGACTTCCAGCACGGCCGCGGTCGCAATGTCGCCGGCGTCATAGGCGAGATCCTCGCGAACGATGTCCCGCTCGATCCCGCGCACGCGCAGCCCGATGCGGACGCGCGCCGATCCGCCGGACACGCGGTCGAGGGCGCGCTGGACACCGCTGAGCACGACCAGCGGCACGAGCGATTCGGCGAGGTCCGGCCGGCGGACGACCTGGGCGTTGGTCTCGTGCACGGGACCCCGTTCGGAATCCCGCACCCGCACGCGCACCGCAAACATCCGGGGATAGCGGCCCACCTCGCCTCCCAGGCCCGTGCTCCGGTCCTGCGTCGTCCCGCCGACCAGGGGGCCGAGGCTCCCCTGCTTGAACGGAGAGTCCACCGACCGCACGACCGTATCGATCCACGCCGCGGTCATCGGCATCGCCGCGGCGCCGGCGTTGAGAAACGGGTGGCCAAACGCCAGGATCTGGTTGCCGCGGCGGTAGGTCACCGTGCCGAGCGCGCCCATCTCGACATCGCCCCGCACCAGTTCGACCCCCAACGAACTCCCCGGCTCGACGGGGGGCGGGGTAAAGTCCCGGCTCCCCCCGTAGCCCTGCGTCGGGATCACGTTGTACCGGCCCAGCACCCGGGTGGCCAGCGTGAACGCCGCCGGCGAGACCCCGGCCACGAACATGGGGACCGCCGCCGGCGAGGCGGCGATCGTGCGCGGCAGCGGGTGCGCGTTGTAGGCGCGCGCATCCGCGGGGGATTCCATCAGGACCACGCGGGAGATGGCCCCCGCGGCGGTGGGGATCGGCGCCGCGGCCTGGAAGATGCGCGGTCCCCGGCCCTCCTGCGCGGCCCGGCCGCTGCCCGCGCCCGGCTGCGCGAGGAGCCTCAGCATCTCTTCGATCGGCGTGGCCAGGCTCAGGTTGGAATCGCGGCCGGCGAAGTGGAATCCGTAGCCCAGCGCCCCGATGATTCCGCCGTTCACGAAGATGGGGCTTCCGCTCATGCCCTCCGCCGTGCCTCCAGCCTGGTCGATCGCCGGGCCGGTGGCCCGGAAGAGGATCAAGTCGCTGGCCGGGCCGCCTTTGAGGATGCCCAGGATCTGGACGTCAAACCGCTCGATCGTTGTGCCGCGAAGGACGGTCAGGCCGTACCCGGCCATGCCGGGCCGCACCTGGCTCAACGGCGTGATCACCGGAGCATCGGACGGCGCGGCGGTTCCCACGGGCGTCCCACCGAGGGTGATGGCCAGGATCGCCAGAGCCCCCCGCAGTTTCCGCACCTTGGCCTCTCCCCTCCCCGCTCGGCCCGTGCCGGTGCCGCCGTCCCATAAAAAGGCCGAGGGGGACCATCCCCCTCGGAACTCCCTGCGCGCCAGCCCTCACTGGGGCTGGATCGCGGCGACAACATCGCCGATGTTGACGTGGTCTCCCGCCCGCACCGTCACCTGCACCACCTGGCCGTCGACCGGGGCGACCGCCGCGGGAACGGCCGCGCCCGAACTCGTCCCACGAAGGAAGACGATCGGATCCCCCTGTTTGACTTGCTGGCCCACCTTGGCCAGCTGCAGCGGCAGGACCTCTCCCGAGATGACGACGCGGACGAGCACCGTCGGCCGCTGCTGCGCGGTGGCCGGGATCAGTACGATGGCGGCGAGCGCCGCGACTGCCAGGACGATGTTGAAGGTCCGGAAGGTCCGCACGGACGCCATGCCCCATCACCTCGCTATGCCAGCCAATTATAGGCGCGCCCCGAAGGGAGTGTCAAACACCGGCCCCATGCGCCCACCCGGGGTGGCCCCTCACTCTCTATGAGTACCCATCTGTCGTGCCGGCAAGCCGTGTGCGCCGAGCCGAGTCTGCCGAGCCGGCTCGCCGGGAGCGCGACCGCCGGCCGCGCGCCTTTGCCCCCGCGGGGACCGTTCGCGCGGTGCGCGACGGCGCCGCTGTCTCTCTTACGACGAACTCCGCCGGGGGGTTCCGGGCCAACCCGAAAAAGTAGCGCAGCCCTCCCACGATCCGCCCGGCGGCCCGCCCATCCCCGTAAGGGTTGCGCGCCCGGCTCATCCGCGCATAGGCCGCGGGATCCGTGAGCAGCCGCGCCGCCACCTCCACGATCCGGGCCCGGTCCGTTCCCACAAGATGCGCCGTGCCCGCGGCGATGCCTTCGGGCCGCTCGGTCGTCTCCCGCAGGACCAGCACGGGGCGGCCGAGCGCAGGCGCCTCCTCCTGGATGCCTCCGGAATCGGTCAGAATGAGCGTCGCGGCCTTCATGCAGGCCACATTCGCCGCGTAGTCGACCGGCTCGCAGAGGTACGCGCGCGGGTGGCCCCCGAGGAGCTCGTGCGCCGGGCCGGCGACGACCGGATTCGGGTGCACGGGAAAGACCAGGTCGAGGTCCGGAAAGCGATCGAGGAGGTCGCGGACGGCGAGAAAGATCCGTCGCTGGGGCTCCCCCCAATTCTCACGGCGGTGCGAGGTGAGCAGCAGCACGCGCCGGCCGGGCCGGTTCAGCAGGGCCGCGAGCGCCGGGTCCGCCGGCGGGCGGTCCCGCCGCGCCACGTCCAGCAGCGCGTCGATCACCGTGTTGCCGGTGACCTGGATGCGCGCCGCCGGCACCCCTTCCCCCATCAAATTCCGTCGGGCCTGTGGGGTCGGCGCGAAGTGAATGTCCGCCAGCACCGTGGTCATCCGCCGGTACATCTCCTCGGGAAACGGCTGGTACTTGTCGTCGGTCCGCAGGCCGGCCTCGACGTGACCCACCGGGATGCGCTGGTAGAACGCGGCCAGCGAGCCGACGAAGCTCGGCGCCGCGTCCCCCTGGACGAGGACGAGATCGGGGGCCACGCGGGGGAGGAGCGCCGACAGCCCCTCCAGGGTCCGCACCGTGATGTCGGCCAGGGACTGCTTCTCGGTCATGATCCCGAGATCGTGGTCGGGCGTGATGGCGAAGAGCCGGAGCACCTGATCGAGCATCTCCCGGTGTTGCGCGGTGACCGCGACGACCGGCGTGAACTCGGCGGGGGCAGCGCGGAGCGCCTGCACCACCGGGGCCATCTTGACGGCGTCAGGGCGGGTACCGAACACGACCATGACCGTCCGCGGGCGAGCGGTGGTCACGTGGAGGAGTTGTGACGCCCGTCGGCCGGCGCGGGCCGCGGTGCGGACAGCAATCCGGTGCGGCGCGCGCCGAAGGCCAGCGCCGCCAGCAGGAACCCCAGGACGGCGACGAGCGAGAACCGGTGAATGCCGCTCGCCAGCAGCGCCGCGACGCCCAGGATGCCGGTCACCAGGTAGAGCACGACCGTGGTCTGCCGCTGGCTCAGCCCCCGCCGCAGGAGGCGGTGGTGGAGGTGCTCGGTATCGGCCTGGAAGATCGGCCGGCGCGTGCGCCAGCGGCGCGTGATGGCCAGCGCGGTGTCCAGCACCGGCACGCCGAGGGCGGCGAGCGGGACGAGCAGCGCAAGCGCGGTGTAACTCTTGTAGGCGCCGAGCACGGAGAGGCCGGCCAGGAGGTACCCGAGGAGCATCGATCCGGTATCGCCCAGAAAGATCCGCGCCGGATTGTAATTGTATGGAAGGAACCCGAGCGTGCTGCCGATCAACGCCGCCGCCAGCATCGCCGTAGGGACGTCCCCGTCCGCGGAGGAGGCGAGGAGGACCGTGCCGCTGGCGATCGTCGCAATGCCCGTGGCGAGCCCGTCAATGCCGTCGATGAGGTTCATGACATTGGACAAGGCCACGAACCAGACGGTGGTCAGCACCAGGCCAAAGGGCCCGAGGAAGATCATCCCTCCCATCGGGTTGGTCAGCACGTCCATGCCGATGCCGAACTGGATCGGGATGGCCGCGGCGGCGACCTGACCGAGCAGCTTCTGCAGCGGCGAGACGCCCCAGGTGTCGTCGATGATGCCGACCACCGTGATCAGCGTCGCCCCCAGGAGCAGCCCGACGATCGGGCGGTCCACCCCGGGGACGTAGGGCACCGTCAGCACCACCTGCTGCGCCTCGACGGCGATGCGGACCGCGTGCGCCAGCGGCAGGCCGGCGAGCACGGCGACGAGGAAGCCTGTGTAGATCGCGATGCCCCCAAGGCGCGGGATCGGAGTGCGGTGGATGTGCCGGCCGCCGGGCTGCGCCAGCACCCGAAGGCGGACCGCGGTCCAGAGCACCAGCGGGGTGACGGCGTAGCTGATGACCAGGCCGATCGCGGCGGCCACGAGGAAGCGGGAGATCAGCATACGGAGCGGAGGCCGACGGGCCGGCTCACTCCCCTTCGGCCGCCGACTGCATGGCCCCCGGCGGCTGCCCGAACAACTCGCTCACCGACTGGTCCGCGTGCACGCGCCGGATCGCCTCCCCGAGCAGGCCGGCGACCGAGATCACGGTGATCTTTTCGGTCCGCTTCTCCGGCGGCACCGGAATGCTGTCCGTGACGATCAACTGGCGGATCGGGGAGCGCAGGATGCGGCCGGCGGCCAGCGGCGAGAGGATCGCGTGGGTGCAGCAGGCGTAGACTTCGCGCACCCCGCGCCGCACCAGGGCCTCCGCGCCCAGCGCCAGGGTGCCCCCGGTATCGATGATGTCGTCCACGAGGATGGCCGTCCGCCGGTACACCTTGCCGATGACGTGGACCACCTCGGCGACCTGGTTCGGACGATCCCGCCGCTTGTCGATGATCGCCAGCGGGGCCCGCAGGTACTCCGCGAACTCCCGCGCCCGCTTCACCCCGCCGATGTCCGGCGAGACGACCACGACGTTCTCGAGCGAGAGCCGCCGGAAGTAATCCCCGAGAATCATCCGGCCGGGCAGGTGGTCGAGCGGGATATCGAAGAACCCCCACAACTGCCCGGCATGGAGATCGAGCGTGAGGACGCGGTCCGCCCCCGCGGTCGTCAGCAGGTTGGCCACCAGCTTGGCCGAGATCGGCTCCCGGGGCTTCATCTTGCGATCCTGACGGGCGTAGCCGAAGTACGGGATGACGGCCGTGATGCGGGCCGCGCTGGCGCGCCGCACCGCATCGATGATCACGAGGAGCTCCATCAGCGTCTCGCTCGCGGGCGGGCAGGTGGGCTGGACGATGAACACGTCCTCCCCGCGGACGCTCTCCTCGATCCGGACGCCGATCTCCCCGTCGGCGAAACGGAAGACGTCGATCGCGCCCAGCGACAGCTCGAGGTAGGCGGCGATCCCCCCGGCGAGATCCGGGTTGCTCGTCCCGCTGAAGACCCGGATCCCCGAGGCCGCCATGTGCCCCTCCCGACCTACCGCTTGCCGTCGAGGACGCGGATCACGCGGGCAGGAACCCCCACGACCACGCTGCGCGGCGGGACATCCTTGGTGACCACCGCCCCGGCGCCCGTGATCGCTCCCCGACCGATCCGGACCGGCGCGACGAGCATCGAGTCGCTGCCGATGTAGGCGCCGTCCCCGATGGTGGTGCGATGCTTTTTGCGGTCGAGTCCGTAGTTGCAGGTAATCGTGCCGGCGCCGATGTTGACGTCGGCCCCGATCCAGGCGTCCCCCAGGTAACTCTTGTGGTGGACCTTCGTTCTATCGCCCACCCGCACCTGTTTCATCTCGGCGTAGTTGCCGATCTCCACGCGGCGGCCGACCACGGTGCCGGGACGCAGGTGCGCGTACGGCCCCACCACCGATCCATCCCCAATCCGCGCGCCCTCCAGCGACGAGTCCTGGACGCGGGCCCCCCGCGCCACCACCGAATCGTGGATCCGGGCGCCGGGGCCGATGACGCAGTCCGGGCCCACCACGGTCCGCCCGGTCACGATCGTCATCGGGTGGATGACGGTCTCGCGTCCGATCCGGACCGTCTCGTCGATGAACGTGGTCGCGGGGTCGACCACGGTTACCCCGGACTCCATCAGGCGCTGAAGGATCCGGCGGCGCATGGCGCGCTCCGCCTCGGACAATTCCTCGCGGCTGTTGATCCCGATGGCCTCGTCGGGGTCGGTCACCGTGACCGTGACCACCCGGCCGTCTTGGGCCAGCAGGTTCACCGCGTCGGTCAGGTAGTACTCGCGCTGGCGGTTGTTCGGGCGAATCCGCCGGAGGGCCCGCCGCAACTCGGGCACGCGGAAGCAGTAGACCCCGAGATTGACCTCCCGGATCGCCCGCTCCTCTGGGGTGGCGTCTTTGTCCTCGACGATCCGCACAAACCGGTGCTGGTCGTCCCGGACGATCCGGCCGAAGCGATGGTCGTGCTGGACGATCGTGGTGGCCAAGGCGGCGACGACATCCCCGCGCACCGCCCCGCCCAGCGCTCGAAGTGTCGCCGGCGAGACGAGGGGCATGTCTGCGTAGGTCACGTACGTCAACCGGTGCCCGCGCAGCCCGGGCAGCGCCTGGGCGACCGCGTGCCCGGTCCCGAGCGGCCGGCGCTGCACGGCGTAGCCGGCGCGGGACCCCAGCGCCGCGCGCACCGCGGCGCCGTCGCTGCCAACCACGAGGACCGGGCGCCTCACCCCCGCGCGGCGCGCCGCGTCCGCGGCGTACGACACCATCGGGCGGCCGCAGAGGGGGTGCAGGACCTTGGGGAGGTTCGACTTCATCCGCGTACCTCGGCCTGCGGCCAGAATCACGGCAGCCGGCTGCTCCACCTTCCCGCCTCCCCGACCCTTCTCGGGAGCATTCGCGGCGGGTCAGCGCGGCCCCTGCGGTCGCCGAACGTCCTCGCTACGCGGGCACACCGTCCCGCGGGGCGCCCGTCACTGGGCCCGTCCCGGCTGCGCCCGAGCGCGGTGCACGACCCGGCGGAACGCATCGACCACCTCGGGGTCGAACTGGGTGCCGGCACACCGGCGCAGCTCGGCGATGGCCGCCTCGTGGCTCCGCGCCTTCTTGTACGGCCGGTCGTCGGTGATGGCGCTGTAGGAATCCACCACGGCCAGGATGCGCGCGCCAAGGGGGATCTCCTGCCCCCGAAGTTTGTCCGGATATCCGGTGCCGTTCCACTTCTCCTGATGGTGCCGGACGATCCTGGCCACGCCGCGCATCCGATCCGTCGAGGCGAGGATTTCCTCCCCGATGACCGGATGCTGGCGCATCACCGCCCACTCCTCTTCGGTGAGGTTGGAGGGCTTTCGGAGGATCTCGTCGGGCACGCCGATTTTGCCGATGTCGTGGAGCAGGGCGCCCCAGCGGATCTCCTGGACCGCCGCCTCGTCGCATCCGAGCTGGCGGGCTACCTCTTCGGCCCACACCGCGATGCGCTCGCTGTGACCCGATGTGTAGTGATCGCGCGCATCCATCGTCCGGGCGAGGCTCAAGACCATCTGCAGATAAGAGTTTTCGAGGTTTTGGAAGAGCCTGGCGCGGCGGACGGCTGTGCCCCCGATGTCGGCGATCCCCTCCAGGAGCCGTATCTCGGGGTCGGC
>Ga0137376_10000109_pt1 | contig 28985 bp, 20 predicted proteins | sample SagtaG_23_FD_104814 | JGI IMG/M metagenome (GOLD analysis project Ga0137376, IMG submission 104814) | Vadose zone soil microbial communities from Sagehorn Ranch, Mendocino, California, USA - Sage2_L_20_16 metaG | ecosystem: Environmental > Terrestrial > Soil > Vadose zone | place: USA...
GGATTCGCTCGAGCGTCACGAGGGTCTGCGTGAGCAGAAAGAAAATAATGAGCGTCTTGAGCCACACTTGTGTCAGGACTTGAAAGCTTCCCCCTCTCCAATAGGCGAACGGAATACCTGCGACAAAACAGCCGGTGAGCAGCAGTACGATTTGCAGTTCCTTCGTCCACACGAACGAGGCGTTGTCTAAGAGAAAGGGTCCGAGATAGGCAAATCCCGCGCATAGACCCAAAACAAAAGTCAGGTGAAATCGCCCGAGCGCCGGAACAATGTCTTCTGGCCGGGCATAAATAGCGACAGTAAACAGCATGACAAAGAAGAAACTTAGACTCGTACGGCGACTTCCTGCTTCCGATAGACCCGGCCGTGACTCCAGGAGGGAATCGCTGTTGGCGGCAGGATAGAGCGCTGCCTCGGTCATGGGATCACCAGCGCAGCGTCACGAGTCGTCTCCCCGACGCGCCCCGGTTTGCCGGGCGATGTCACGAGCCTGAGTACATCTTCCACTTTGGCCACTACTGCTTCCCAACTGTAGTTCTCGGTGACTTCCCTGCGTGCGGCTCTTGCCATTTCGTTGCGGAGCCGCGCGTTTTCCAGAAGCTCGACGACAGCATCGGCAAAATCCCTCGCGTATTCGGCGATGCGAATCTGTTTGTTGTCTTGAAACGGCAATCCCTCCGCGCCGATCGGCGTGGAGACCACCGCCTTTGCCATGGCCATTGCCTCCGGAATCTTGATGCGCGTCCCACCGCCACTGCGCAAAGGAACTACGACAACCTCCGCTTGCGAAAGATAAGGGCGCACATCGGGAACCCATCCGGTCATTTCTACCGACGGTGATTTGCCGGCAAGCGCCAGCAGTCGCGAGGAGGGATTTCGCCCAACAACAACCAGGCTTGCGTTTGCTACGGCCTGGCGGATGAAAGGGTAAATACTCTCTAAGAACCAGACCACTCCATCCTCGTTGGGATCCCAATCCATAGATCCAACGAAAGCAAGCCTTCCCGGTTCTGAGTGGTTCCCGAGGGGACGAAAGTAATCGGTATCCACACCGGTGGGGAGTGTGGAGACGTGATCAATTCCAAATTCATGCTGAATCGTCCGCTGGTCTTCCTCGGACACGGTGAGAACATGGTCAAAACAGCGGCTTACGCGAGCTTCAAGTGGTCGTGTTTTTCTCCATTCTGTGCCAAACACCATCTTGCGAATGGGATGTTTCTCCACTTGCCATTTCCGTTTTCTCAGTTGGAATTCCACGTTGTGCTCAAAAACGACCTTGGGCCTAAAGGTGCAGTGAAGCAGGGGAACAGCGGTTTGCAAGAAATCACAAAAAAGCACGTCAAAACGTTCTCTTTGGAGCAGAGCTTCGACGGTGGATCGGAAATGAGGCCGCCGGCACTTTGCGAGAAAGTACGGCCAGGCGCTGAATTGGTTGGTGACAAGCTCCTCGTAGAATTGGAAAGAGTACTTCTTCGTTTCCCGCCAGGGTACCGGCGTGTAACCTTCGAACAATCTCTGCATTTCTTGAATCGACGCGGCATCGCTAAGGGGGTCAGCAAAAGAGACCGCATGAATTGACGCGCGTTTCGCAAGCCGCGAAAAGATATTCAACGAGCGCACTTTTCCCCCGGTGTCAGCCGGGAAGAGAGGTTGCCGCAATGTCAGCAGGATCTTCATGTTTTGGTTCGTTCTCAGGAAGGCAACAGCGTTTCCGATTGCCTGACCACATCCGATTTGGAAAGCGCCGGTTGCTTGTGAGCCGCAACGGAATTTGCGACCTTGGCGTCTCGGTCGAGAAAAATCCGGCACCACAGCTCAAAACTCAGAAGTCGCCAACAGCCCTCAGTTGCGGCCGAATCTCCCTGACGATGGGCGGTCAGGAGATGTTGGATGTAGCCTGGCTCGATAAGCCTTCGTTCTGCCATGCGACCATCGGTGAGAACCGCACTCAGCCTTTCAAAGAGCTGATTCCTTAACCACGGGCGGATGGGAGTAGGGAAGCCCTTTTTGTTGCGTCGCAGAACCTCCGGTGGCAGGTCGCGCGCCATGGCTTTGCGAAGGAGGTATTTGCCGGAAGAGAAGCGCAACTTGTAGCGTGCGGGAAGGCTGGCTGCGAACTCAACCACCTTGTGATCCAGGAAAGGGACACGGCTTTCGATCGACGCAGCCATGCTCATCTGATCTTGTTTCATGAGGAGTTCGACGAGATAAGTCTTGATGTCCATGTACAACAGACGGTTTAGGGAATTGCCATTCCATCCATTCCTCGGGAAGTAGCGCATAGCGTTCGCATAAGCATTGACGTCGCGGACTTCATCGTTAAGCGCGGGTGTGAAGAGCAGCGGTTGCTGGTGCTGTGGAAACGCCGCATAGAAGTTGTCGAAATAGATCTGTTCAAAACTGTCCGGGTGATAGAGGAAAGAATGGCGAAGCTTGCGCAGGGCCCAATCCGGGCCAAGCCCCGATGACAACGCCTTGCGCACCACCTGCTGGAGAAATCGCGGGACAAACTTTCGGTATAGCGGCCCGCCGCGCAGGTTCCAGAGCGCCACACGGTACTTCAAGTAGCCGGCGAAGAGCTCATCCCCGCCTTCGCCCGTCAGGACGACTTTCACTTTTTCGCTTGCCAGCCGCGATACAAAAAACAGAGCGACACTCGACGGCCACACGAGAGGCTCATCTTCGTGCCAAATCAGCCGCGGCAGGCTCGCAAAGAAATCATCGGGGCCAAGTATAACCTCGTGGGCTTCGGCTCCGATGTGTTTGGCGACGGCACGTGCATAAGGCAATTCGCTGTACTGGCTTTCCTCGTAGCCCACCGAAAAGGTTTGAATGGGTTCTTTCTTCAACGAAGCCATCACCGCGGCGATGGAACTCGAATCGAGCCCTCCGCTCAAGAACACTCCCAGCGGTACATCGCTCATCAGATGAGAGCGGACCGTCTCCGCAAACAGGTCGCGGAACCGCGAGATGCAGTCGGCCTCGCTCGGCGAGCGTTCTGGCGCGGAGCTATTCAAGTCCCAATACTGGGTGATTTGCGGTCGGGCATTGTCGGAGTCGAGCTCGAGACAAAGGCAGTGCCCCGGCAGAAGTTTGTATACATTCTTATAGAGAGTCTCCTCGGCCGAGAGATAGCCAAACGTGAAGAACTCGGGAAGCGCGCTTCGATTGAGACGCGCGTTGAAATCTCGCAATTCGAAGAGCGCCTTGATTTCCGACGCAAAGGCGAACCGGTTGCCAACCATCGCGAAATAGAAGGGCTTGATACCCAACCGGTCTCGCGCGCAGAAGAGGCGGTTGTATCGTGCGTCCCAGATGGCAAACGCGAACATGCCGCGAAGGTGCCGAACGCAGTCATCGCCATATTCTTCGTACAGGTGGACGATCGTCTCGGTGTCACTGTTGCTAGTGAACCGGTGGCCGCGTTTCTGCAAGCCGGGACGAAGTTCTGCATGATTATAGATTTCGCCGTTAAACGCGATCCAAACGTTCCGCTCCTCGTTGCACATCGGCTGATGGCCGCGAGACAAGTCCAGAATGCTTAGTCTTCGGAAACCAAGCGCGACCGGACCGGAGACAAGCTTTCCTTGATCGTCAGGCCCGCGATGACCGAGAACGCTGGACATGGCTTGCAAGTCCTCGGCTGGAAGCCTGTCCCTGCTCAGGTTGAGAATGCCGCAGATTCCGCACATGGTCTGTTTCTAGGCTGGAGTTGTGGCTTTCTTTGTATCTAGAGTTTCGCTGTTTCCTACGGAGTCCGCCGTGGCCGGCAATATTTGGGTTAAGTATTGGCTGACCTGGCTCGCCGGTTCCGCGTGGTCGTCCCTTTTGGGAACAGGCTCATGCCGGGTGGCAGCCGCGAAAGGTTGCGAGGTCGCGCCATCGCTTTCCTCACGGCTCCATTCGCCGTGTTTCACCGGTAAATTCGCGCCAAATAGAAGACGACCCTCGAATGCGAAGCAGCTGCCCTCACAGATAACGAACTGGCTCACGGTCTGCTTGAAATCGGTCGAGCAGTACAAAAATCTGGCGTCGCTCGCAAACTTTCCCAATTGCCAATTCCCCGGCTTGCCCGCGAAAAACAGATGGTGTTCTGTATTGGCGGCGGAATACCGAACGGCCTTGACCGGGACACCCCGGTGAACTGCCTGCATAGGACGGAGGACGCCCCGGTCGGCGGCAGCTTCTAAATCGGGAATCAACATGGTTGTGAATTCGAAAGGCAAGCTCGCGCTGGTCGTCACCCGAAAGGTAGGGGATGGCTCCTTTCTTCCGTACACAGGCGAATACCAGTCTTCGGATAGTTCCCTTCTGCGGCTGCTGTCTCCTGTGAACAACAGAACAAAAGGAGCGAGTTCATCGCTCGTGAACATCACGCCACCTGGAATCGCGTGCAGAGATCCCGGCGCAAAATGCCAGGAGACTTCCGCTTTGTGCAATCCTGTCCCCTCAAGGACATCTCGTATGACCCAGAAGCGCGATTTCAGGTGAAAGACGTACCGGCGATGTCGCACTGGGCAGGACAACCGGGAATAGCCGGTGTGTGAGCCCACGAAGAAATCAAACGTTTTGCCGGCTACCCAGAACTCCGCCCTACCATTGGCCCTTCCGGTCCATTCGAAGGTCCCAGCAGGCTCGGCCTGGCTGCAGCCGTCCACCTGGACCGTATTGTGTGCTGCCGTTCCACGGAAGCAATCCCGTTCACCGCGGGCGTCCGCATACGTAAAGGTACCTGGGTCAATCAGCAGGGGCTTGCCGTTTACCGATACTTGCACGCCGAGCGCGTCTGCATGACCGTGCCCAGCGCGGCCTGCCCCCTGTGGCCCGGCGTCCACGACCAGCTGGTAAGAGGAGGTACCTGAACCGCGCATTACGTAGGTGCCACTCGCCGTCAGAGCTAACGAACCGCTTTCTGGGTTCCCAGCCGGCAGCTCGTCGAACCGCCGCAAGCCTTCCCCTCCAAGCAGCCAAAGCAGTTCTTCACTGGCATGACTCCTCCCGGCTTTGAAATCCGGCCGGTCATACAGCACTGCGCCCAGGATTAAGGGATCCAGCAGGTGCTTTGACCGGTTGCGACTCGGGTCAAAGAGCCGGCCTCCGTCGTCATCCCCGAATCGCGGTAGGTGTTCGCTGGCGGCAAGCGCCGAGGTAACCTCAAGCATTTTTTCAACCGTGTGGTCCAGGTCTTGCGGAACGGCGATATCATTCAGCTTTGCGAGAATCAGGGAATGCAGAAAAAAATCCAAAGCATACGTGTGGTAATAAGTCGATTGCTCGAAGTGCATCCCATCCTGCCGGACTTGACGCTGTGCTTCGCGCAAGATGATCTTCCAACCGCCCTCCTGCCAGCGCCGGGCTGAGGGGATCCCCGCGCACAACAAACCGATGAAGAACAGAGCCACCCCCTCGCCGAGTAAGTGCGTGTTTGGAGAGAAATACGTAGATAGAAATCTCTCGATGTGGCGTCCGTTCAGGGCCAGGGCGTGCGAGAGGTCAGCAGGGAATTGCTTTGGCGTCACCGGACAACCGTCAAGCAAATGCCAAACCCAGAGCCAGGATACACTTCTAAAAGCCACCTCTAGGCTGCTTGCCCAGTTGATCCCCAATGGATAGGGGTTCTGCTCACGCCAGTGATACCACTGCTTGAACAGTTCCTGCGCGTAGTGCTCTTTCCCGGTCAAACGATAGGCTTTGGCTAGTGTGACCAGGTGCTGGTGCCGGTTTAGCTCCCAGGTGACTTTGGAATCCCCGACTTGGTGAAAGTCCAGGTAGGGAACCCGAAACCAGGGACGCCGCCGCGCGTGTTTGCCGTGCACCGCGTCCAAGTGCCAATCGATTTCAGCGCCGTAGTTCACTCCCTTGTACCCGAGCAAGTCAAAGCAATGCTGGCAGATTTGCTCGGACCGCTCGACAATCTGCTGCGCTGTCTCCGGAAATTGCTTGCTTAGCGCCGAGAGGATTCCCGGCAGCTCTTCTCTTTGAAAGAAAAAGCGGCCACCACGCCCGAGCGCATTCGACCGGTCATCCTTGACGGCAGGGAGCCCCATTTTGTACAAGGTGACATCCCAACGCTTTGCGAATGCCTGCTGTAAGCGGACAGCTATCTCCTCCCGGCCCATTTCGGCGAGGCGTTTCGAACGTCTGATCCACTGGCGATTAGTCGGCACTGGCAAAGTCCCGCGCTGGTTCCTTTGCGCGCTGCGGAGACTCTTCCAACAACCAATCCGCAGTCCGCGTGATATTGTCTTCCGCGCCACACGCGAGCTGTGTTTGTTCCTTCACTTGCGCGTAATGCCCGGTAACAAACGCAAGTTTCTTACACAGGTCGTCGGCATCGTTTTCGCGGTAGGTCGTCACCCCGGGCGGCCGATTGTGATTTTCGCTGGCAACGACCGGGACACCAAGCGACAACGATTCCAGGACCGAGGCGGCAACGCCATCGCACGCGGGTGTTCGTATGCATGCAGAACATGTTTCGAGCAGCGTCATAAATGTGTCGTGGCTCAAATTTCCCAGCAACAGCAGGCTTGCTCGTTCGCTCGGTGGCCATGACGCCACAAATTGCCGGGCCGCAGGTAATTCTTTGGAAGGAAATCCCAGCCAAATGTAGCCTGCTTGCTCGTACCGTTGACGAAATTTCTTCATCGCTACACGAAGCATCGCGAGCCGGTATTCAGGGCGAAACGAGACGTAGCAAAAGAAAACCGGACGGTGGGAACCGAGAAAGGCCGCAATCTCCGGATCCAGCGGTACGCGCCGAAAATCCAGGTTTTGCTTTGAAAACGCCGGAATCGCGGCAACGCGGTCGGGTTCCATGCCATAACCTTCAATCGCCTGTTTAATTCGCAGGTCGTTGCAAGCGATCTTTCCGCACAGCCGAAAAAGTAGTCTGTAGAACTCACGCAGGAAGTGGCCCTGCGATCTCGGAAAATACTTTTGCTCGAGGCCACCTTGCCAGCTCAGCGCTACCGCGCGGCCGCTCGACCTGCCAACCAAGGCCGCCAACAGAGCCAGGACGTAGCCCGTTTTGGACTGCCCATTGACATGTACCTGAAACTGGTAACCTTTTCCGGCAAACCGAACCAGCTTGTAAACGTAATCGAAGCCATTTTGTACGTCGACATACTCGCTGGATTTCTTTTTGCGACTCTCATTGATATTCAAGACCTGACAAACATGCCCACGCCGGCGAAGTTCTTCCACCAAAAGCTTCGTCTGCATGGCCCAGCCGCAGGCGGGTGGCGGGTAATTCCCAATTTGAAGGATTCTCATTGTTGGGCGCTTGGTTCCGGCTTAAACTCTTTGCATTGCTTCACGCACCTAGACCGAAGGGAGAAGCGGCTTGCCGTTTGCTGAAATTGATCTTTATCCGATGCAGCACGTTCCAGGCTGATGCGGGCAGATGAACGCGAAGCCATTCCTTGCTCTTGGCCATGGAATTTGTACAGGAAAGATAGAGGCTTCCCGCGCTCCCCGGCCGCGCGAACCGCAAATTCAGGTAAGCGCCGGGCTTGGCCCCCCAGTTGTGCTTGTGCGCCGCGAGCCCGCCAAGAAAGTCGTAACGTCTTACTCCGGTCTCAATGAAGTGCTTTAGCATTGCCGCACGCAGGGCGTAGCCCGGCTTATCGACGGCAAATTTCGGATCGAATCCTTCCTGCAAAATAGAAACAGTGTTGCGATATCGAAAACAGTATTGCGCAGCCGCAGGCACACCATTCAGTTCCATGAGCCAGAATTCCAGCCATCCCTTGCTGAGGAAGGATGGCCCCATCGCAAAGTAAAACTCTCTCCGCTCGCGGCAGCCAAAACTCCCCGGCTGGTTGACCAAATTCCACCGTTTCTTGTGGAGAGAGAAAAGAATTTTTAGCTTCCTTGAAAGCTCATCCGGGTTCTCGCAGCGACGAATTCGGACTTGGTAGCGCTGCGCCAGCCTGCGAGGGTAGCGCGTCAGCAAAGGCCGGAAACTGGGCGAAAGGCTTTCTACATAAAGCAGCCATGAATCCGGTAGCTCGATTGCCGAATTCGGAAAACTTTCTAAGACGTAAGGCCAATGAACTCTGTCGAGCTCGCGCACCAGGGCTGCGGCCGCCCGAGAGTTTCGAGGCATGGTATTCAGAAAGCAAACGTCCCAGTGCTTATGATGCTTGAGCCAAGACACCAGGGCTTGTGCGCAGGCCTTCTCGAAACCTGGTCGAACGATTAGGTCAAGATTGTCGGAATCGCCTGTGCCATCGCCGACCAAGCGCAAACCCGTCAATCTTGTGAAAAACGGACTCTGGAATTCTTCGAGATAGGCAGGAAGCAAGCCCATCATCGAGTTGTCCGCGCCTGCAAAAGTCAGGATGCTGGTCCGTTTATTTGAGCCAAACGCTTTCCACCAAGAACCCAGCCATTCCGGTGTCGAGAAGATAGATAAGGACGGATTATGGTCGAGAATAGCTTCCCAGGCCGGGATCTCGGCCTCAAGTTGCTCCCATCGATCGTATGGCACGGCGCGTAAAATCTGATTTTCCGTCCGTGCCGTCTGCCAAGACGGAGAGTCGGCCAAGGCCAAAAAACTCGGAATTTCGGCCGTAGCTTTGGAATGCGAACGGGTTAGTGAAGCTGCCATTTTGTTGATTTCAAGCGAGACGCATGAATTCACTCTGCGATAAAGGGGACATTCGCGGCTTCCCCGAAGGGCCTTATTGGCGTGCCGCCAACGTTGCTTGATTGGAGGATTGTCGATATTCCGGGGAAATTCGAACGGTGGCGTGAACGACGCAGATCGATGATCAGCTGATCTGGCCGGATGGCCGCCTCGAGCCTTTTATCGTCGAGTGCGTCCGTTCCGACCACGATGACCTCTGCTTGTGCGACTACGCTCTCGAGCTGGGGGGAGAGACGAGCGCCGATGTGGGGGATCTCATCCTGAATAAATTGCCGGTTGGATCCTGTGAGGCGGCCCATGGAAACGTCCTTGTCCCACACTTGAACTTCACAACCTTCGCCAAGCAGTCTTTTGATTAGCTCGACCGAGGGACTTTCGCGAAGGTCATCGGTGCCAGGCTTGAAGCTCAAACCAAGTACTGCGATTTTCTTGCGCTTTGTTGCCAGGACGGCTTCCACCGCACGGTCAAGGTGCGCTTGGTTGCTCGGAAGGATCGCGCGCAATAACGGCAGGTCCAGGTCAAGCTGTTTTGCACGATAAGTGAGCGCGCGAATGTCTTTCGGCAGGCAGGATCCGCCAAAAGCAAAACCGGGGTCCAGATAAGCCTTTGAGACGTTAAGTTTTTTGTCCGACGCAAAAATCTCTGTTACCTTGCGCGCATCCAAATCGAACTGCTCGCACAGTGAACCGATTTCATTTGCGAAAGTCACCTTCAGGGCATGAAAGGCATTGCACACATACTTGACCATCTCCGCTTCACCAAGAGAGGTCTCGAAGATCGGTCCCGGTGTGTCCCGATAGAGGTCACGCAGCGCGTCAAGATGAGAAGGATCATCAGCTCCTAGAACCGTAATCGCGGGATTCAGGAAGTCGGCGACCGCGCAACCTTCGCGCGTAAATTCTGGGTTAGAGCACACCGCGAAGTCGACCCCGTGGCGTTTTTTGCTTGCCGCTTCGATCGTCGAAATGACCAAAGATTTGCATGTCCCGGGCAAAACTGTGCTGCGAATTACAATCAGGTGAAAGCCTTCTTTGGAGCGAAGCGCTTCGCCAATGTCCTGGCAACTGCGTTTTACACTGCGTAAGTCCAAGCTGCCGTTGGGCAGGCTTGGCGTGCCCACGCAAATAAAAGAGATATCGGATTGGTGCACCGCGGAATGCGCATCCGTTGTGGCGTGCAGTCGGGCTGACCTTTGGGCATCCGCGATCAGCTCCTCGAGTCGCGCCTCCAGCACCGGGGCCTGACCTGATCCGATCATGTCGACCTTGACGGGATTGCTGTCTACGCCGACGACTTCGTGACCTTTATGAGCCAGGCAGGCGCCCGTTACCGCGCCTACGTAACCCAGCCCCAACACGCTTACACGAGCCATGTTCGATTGCTCCAACCCGCGATGGATGCTGCCTTGCTTGAAGACCCTTTTGTGCGTGCGCTACAAGTGTAGATTTCCGTGGCTGCTGTTCGCCCGATGGAAGGACCTTGCAGGAATGACCTGGCGGCGGCCGGAAGATGAGAGCCGCTTCTCGTAGATTCTCTTTACGCTGGCCAAAAGCCTTGAAAAATTAAAGCGTGTCTCGACGCGTTCGCGTCCCGCTTTTCCCAGGCGCTCTCGTAATTGCTCATCTTTCATCAGCCGGAGGATAGCCGTCGAGAGAGCTCCAGGATTGTCAGGCGGAATCAATAGTCCATGAACCTCGTTTTCTATGATCTCCGGCACGCCGCCCACCGCGGTGGCGACAACGGGCAGGCCGGCCGCCAGGTATTCAAGGACCGCATTTGGAAGCCCCTCGGAGCGCGACGTAAGCACGCCGATGTCGCAGCAGGACAGCAACTGTGGAATGTCCGTGCGGTGCCCGAGGAAGATAAACATCCGAGCTAAGCCAGCCGTGCGGACTTGTTCTTCAAAGAACGCTCGCATCTCGCCGTCTCCTGCGAGCAGAAATCGTGCTTCTGGGCATGTTTCTCGTACGGTTCGTGCTGCTTCGATCAAATCGCCGTGGCCTTTCGCGCCAGTGTGCATGTTGGCGGTCATGATGATCAGCTTGTCGTTTGCCGACGTTCCCGGAATCAGCTTTTCACGGTCGGCTCTCGCCGCGGCAAATCTTTCCGTGTCGATCCCGTTGTGGACCACGACGATTCTTTCGGGAGCAAAGCCGTCTCGCGTAATCAGTTCCTGGCGCACTGCTTCGGAGTTCACCAGAACGCGCGTCGAAAAACGCTGAATCCTTCGCAGGAGTTTCCGTCTTGCAGGCGTATACCACCACCAGCGTCCCAGGTCTCTTCGGCTCGAGACAATAACCGGTACTCTTGCCAGCCACGCGGCGGGTATGGCGAACAAATTGGAATAAAGGTCATTGGTGTGAACAACGCTGAAACGCTCTCTGCGGATAAAAGCGACTAACTTCAACATCTGCAGAATGGCGTAGGGCCGCAATAGCGTTCCTGGAACGGGAAAGACCACGCATCTCACACCGGACTCAAGCAACTTTTTCCGAAGCGGGCCTCCCGCCCGGAGGCAGCCCACCGTCACCGAGTATCCTTCTGCCGCCAGCCGCCGGGCGAGTTCCACGCACTGCGTTTCCGACCCGCCCAGTTCCAACAACTGTATAAACAGAAGCACACGAGTGCCTTCACTCGACGAAAGTGCCGTATTTTTTTCTTCGTTCATTTTTCGAAATGCATTCGTAAAAGGCACGGTATCAGCCCTTTCCACAGTTTTTTTTGTCTGGAGCTACGCCCTGACCAATTCTGACGCTTTTCCGCCGCCACCGGCCTCCAGGACAAAGGCGTTCGGCTGGAATGCTGCGGCCGGTTTCTGCTTGGTTTTCGTTTCCAGAAAATTGCGGTGCCAGAGTTCGAGAATCAGCAGCTGCCAGAGCTCCGAGGAGCGATCGCGAACTCCCTGACGGTGCTCCTTTAGCAGTTGTCGAACTCCGCTCTCTGCAAAGTATCCTCGCCGCAAGGTTCTGGGCTCCAGCAGGATATCGAGTAACGCCGGTCCCGGATTCTCGCGGAACCAATGGAACAAAGGCATCGTGAAACCCCGTTTTGGGCGGTACAGCACCTTCTTGGGAATGCGCAGTCGCTCCGCTAATTTCTTCAGAACGTACTTCAGTTCTCCGAATCGCAACTTCCATCGCGGCGATAACATCGCCGCCCACTCAGCCAGGGGATGGTCCAGAAACGGCGCTCTCACCTCGAGCGAATTCGCCATGCTCATCCGGTCTACCTTGGTCAATATGTCTCCCGCAAGGTAGGTTTTTGCGTCGAGATACTGCACTTCGCTCAGGGGGTCCGTGGCGGGACCGTGTTCCAGAAAGGGCAGAAACGAGTCGTACGGCGAAGGTTGTCGGTTTGCCCATGCCAGGAAATCTTTGGAATAGATGTTCTTTTCCCGCCGACAAGGCAACATGGATATTCCATCCAAATAGCGTTGCCGACAGGGCAGGGAAAGGTTGTAAACAAACCGGCGACCCCGCCAATGCATTGGAAGGATCGGGTGTACGCGTTCTCGATACCAGCGCCCTGATCCGAACGGAAACAAGCGAATTTTTCTGCGCCTCAGATAGGAAAAATACCGGTCGTAACCGGCAAAGAGTTCATCGCCTCCATCACCGGCTAGCGCCACCGTGACATGTTGCCGAGCCATGCGGCACACGTGATACGTCGGGACCGCCGAGGAGTCGCCAAAGGGTTCTTCGAGAGAACTTGTTAGATGCTGTACCGTTTCCTCGATCTTCGGCTCCACGTAAAGTTCGTGGTGCTCTGTCCCGAATTTCTCGGCGACCGCGCGCGCGTGTTCACTCTCATTGAAGTCTCGACTGGGGAAGCCGATGGAAAACGTCTTGACGGGCCGCGAACTAAACCGCGCCATCAGCGCCACCACGATGGAGGAATCGACACCTCCGCTCAGGAGTGCTCCGAGGGGAACGTCGCTGAGCAGGCGAATACGAACGGCTTCGGCCATGCGATGCTCGAGCTCTTCAAGGCATTCCTGTTCAGATGGAGGCTCATAAGTTCCATAAGCAGGCAAATCCCAATATTTTCGAACCCGCACGTGTCCGTCAGAGAATTCGAGAAGGTGCCCGGGCGGCAGCTTTTTGATGTTCTTGAAGGAGGTATGCGGATCTGGGACGTAACCAAAATGGAAAAAGCTCAGCAACCCCCGCGGAGCAATTTCGGCAAGGGCAGGTGCAGCGGCTAGGATGGTCTTGATTTCCGAACCGAACAGCAGCCGCGCGCCGTCCACCGCGTAGTACAGCGGCTTTTCCCCGAAGCGATCGCGCGCCAGCAGCAGCGTCTCTCTTCGCTGGTCCCAGACCGCGAGCGCAAACATTCCCCGCAGTTTCTTCACGCACGCGATGCCGTGTTCCTCGTACAAGTGCACGATGACTTCCGTGTCCGAATTCGTGTAAAAGCGGTGCCCCCGTGCTTCGAGCTCCGGGCGCAGTTCAGGGAAGTTATAGATTTCGCCGTTGAAGACAACCCAAAGATTACCATCCTCGTTATGAATGGGCTGGTGCCCCGTAGATAAATCAATGATGCTTAACCGCCTCATTCCGAGCCCCGCGCGGCCGTGCACGTAGATTCCTTCATCATCCGGGCCGCGGTGCACAATGGTCTGGCACATTGCGCGAACCTCTGCTTCTTCAGCAAGGTACCCGGGCGCAACGCCCACCATGCCGGCTATGCCACACATAATTTCTGCCACTTGAAAATCAAATCGACCAATTCTCAATCACAAAAGTGCGGACTTGGGAGAGGACCAGACAGCTCGTTTGCGCCCCTGCCCGTGAAGCTAAGTCGGTATGATGGAGCCTATCGGGGCAGTTCTTACCGGTTGTTGCGGTAAACGAGTTACCCAAGCACTTTCAACCTCCACAGCGACTGACCTTTGCAGCAGCGTAACGGACAGCACCAGTCGATAACGCCCCTTGAAATTGAGCAGGACCCCTTCCAGGCCCCTGAGTGGTCCCTCTTCGACCCGGACTCTTTCTCCAACCTTGAGGAACGGCCATGGATGCGTGGGCAGTCCGGCCTTGACCGCGGCCTGGAGTGCGCTCACTTCTTCCTCGTCCACGGGAAGGGGTGTCTTGCCGATCCCGACGATCTGGATAACCCCGGGCGCCGTAAGAATGGGCAGACGATCCAGCAAATTAAACCGGCAGAACAGGTAGCCCGGGAAAAGCGGCATTTCGAATTCGTGCATGCGATCAGACCAACGCCGTTTGCACGGGTATAAGGGCAAAAAAACCTCGTAGCCCCTGCCGCCAAGCTGTTTTGCGGCGAAGTTTTCGTAGCGCGCCCTGGTTTGCACGGCAAACCAGGGATAGATTTGCGGCGTGTACGTCGGCTTCATAAGCAGGAAGGCCTACCTCTTACCTGTCATCCGGTACGTCCAACGAATTGACTAAGCTACCGCCATGAGAGTCCCAAGTGGCTGACCCTGGAAGAAGGTTGTGTGGGCCTGGACGCAAGCTGCCGTCCGTACGGCCCATCGGTCTGGACGTTACCGCTTGGCCAGTCCGAATCCGGCGGAACAAGAGTAACCGCCGTAATTCGCCGCTTCGCTGCCGCCGTTCAACACAACGCCCAGAAGATTGCTCCCACGAAATTCTTGCAACGTCGTCTTAACGAGGTTGTGGGCTGTCTCACCGGCGCGGACTACCACGATTACTCCATCGCAGAAGTCAGCAATGATTCCGGCGTCGGCCACCGCTAAAACCGGTGGCGCATCTACGATCACCCAGTCAAAGACCGGACTTATCCCGTGGATGAACGCTTTCAGCATTCCGTTTGCGAGCAGCTCGGAAGGGTTGGGTACCGGCCGGCCGGCAGGAACGAAGAAGAGTTCGACTTTTAGATCGGCTTGCAAGATGGAGAATTCGTCCACTTTGGCGCCTAGGAAGTCGCTCAAACCCGGCGCCGCCGGCGCGCCCAGGCGCGCGTGAAGACTCGAAGCGCGTAGGTCCGCATCAATCAGCAACGCCTTCCTCTCGTGCTGACGCGCGATCGCCAGCGCCAGATTGAGGGCCACAAAAGTTTTTCCTTCTCCCGGCAGGGCGCTCGTTACCAGCAACGTTCGGATGGGATTTTTCTCTCGCAGCCGGTAGAGATGCGAGCGCAGAGTTCTAAACTGCTCGGCACAAAGCGACGAAGACTGTTTGGTCGAGAAAACGTCGCAGTCCGGATTCAACTCCCAGCCCGGCTTGATGCACCGCTGACGCAATTCTTCAAGTCGCAGGCCCCGTCCTACCGTTGGTATTCCTTTTGGCGTGGGTGTGGGCGAATGCAACGCTTCCCGAGCCACCGCGGTGTTGACATTGCCGCCAAAACCGAGCGGAGTCGGCTCGGAGGGCTTCCAGGCTGGCGGTTTCTGCTCCTCCGCCCTCTTCAGGGCTTCATGAATACGGCTCATAGCTTTCCTTCCCGGATCCAACGCCTACAGGGACAGGCTGGCGCATGCGCTCGAGGACTGTTGACAGATCGCGCAAAACTTTCTCAACCGACGTTGGGTTTTCCGAACTCGTGCTCCGGGGGGCTATGGGCCGATCCAGTTCAAACTCATGAGCAACGCCTTCGACGTGAGCAGCGCTAACCGTCTTTTCCTGATCCGCGAAAGCATTGATCAGGGCATGTTCGCAGAGCACGTTGATTACACGCGGGATCCCTATCGCGTGGCGATAGATGCTCTCGATGGCCTCACGGGAAAACAGTGGTCCGTTGCCGGCTCCGGCAATGCGCAAGCGTTCCGCAATGTAGCCTTGGGTTTCTTCGAGCGACAATGGGCTCGTGCGGCAGCGCACCGTGATTCGCTGGCGTAACTGACGCAAGTGGGGCTGCCTGAGTCTCTCTTCGAGTTCAGGCTGTCCCGACAGCACCACCTGCAACAGTTTTTCAGTGGAGGTTTCAAGGTTCGTGAGAAACCGGATCTCCTCCAATACTTGGTCGGAGAGGCTCTGCGCCTCATCAACAATCAGCACCGCCGTTTGCCCATGGCTGTACCGATCGAGCAGCCAGCGATTGAGACGTATCAGAATCTCGCTCTTGGAGTGCGATTCGCAGGAAATCCCCAGGTCTGCCATCATGCACTCAAACAGCTCGGAGACCGTCAGGTGCGTGTTGAAAATGAAAGCGGTGGCCGCCCGGTTCTGGCGGAGCCAGTCCAACACCATCTGGATCAGGGTCGTCTTTCCCGTGCCCACTTCCCCGGTCAGCAGGATAATGCCTCTCCTGCCCCGGATCCCGTAGGCTAGACTGGCCAAGGCTTCCTGAATCCCGGGCGTCAAAAACAAATACCGCGGATCCGGGTTGACTTTGAACGGGCTTTCTCGCAAGCCAAAGAACTTCTTATACATTTCGCTCTTTCCAAGACGAAGGTGTCAGACTTAATTCAGACTGCCTCGTGCGAATTCCTGCATTGCTCAGATAACGAATCTTGCCAGCGCTCCCTGTGTGGGAGATGAGCCCCAGTGTCGGGACCCCGAGGTAAATCTCGACGTCGCGCCGGCTTCGGATGGACTTGTCGCGAGCTTCGGACAAGTGGACGATGCCGACTCCCAGCGCCAGTCCCGCGCAAAAGCCGCCTAGAAGGAAAAGTTCGCGATTCGGGAAGGAAGGCTGCTCGGGCAAGCTCGGCGGATCGAGCATGCGAAACCTCTCCGCTTGCTGCTGATTCTCGAGCGTCGTGGCCATCTGCGACTCATTCCGTTCCTTGAGGAGATCGTTGTAAAAATTAAGCGCCGTCTGATAGTCGCGAGTTAATGCCTTGAATTCCTGCTGGATTGTTGGGCTCAACTCGATTCGTCCCTGTAGCACGCGGATTTGGTGCTGCAGGTCTTCCTGCTCTTTCGTTTTTTGCGCGATGCTCAGTTCGAGTTCGCGGAGCTGAGCGCGATCTTGCTGGATTTGCGGCGTGTCGGCCACCGGGATCGCCGGAGTCTGTCCACCCGCAGCGTTCTGATGGTTCGAAGGCATCGCCACAATTTGACTTTCCAGTTGCGCTATCGCGCGCTTCAGTTGGATCACCTTCGGATGCTTGTCCGTATACCTTCTCTCGAGCACCGCAAGCTCATTGTGCATGTCGCTAAGCTGTTGCTCGAGCGACTTGGAGGTCTGCCCGTCTCGAGTCTTCTTCAAATCCGCTAATTGTTGGTTTAGAAGAGATTCCACGAAAGCCTTCTGCTGCCGTGCCTGATTGAGGCTTTGGGTGACGGCTTCCAGTTGCGTGGTGGTGCCCGCCAGCAGCGTCACATTGGTCTTTTCATCGTCCGGCAGCGCTCCCATGTGCCGGCTTTGAAATGCAGCCAGCCGCGCGTCCTGCTCATCCAGTTTTGTCTTGGCTTCCTCCAGCTGTTTGGCTAAGAACTCGGTCGTATCCTCTGCTTGCTTCTGGCGTTGATGGATGTTTTGGTTCATGAACATGGAGGTGATTTCGGTGCATATTTGCTGAGCAAGCTTTGCTTCGCCAAGTGTCACGTCCACAGTAAAGCCCGGCAGTCCGTGAGACGAGGTGCCGGGCATGGGATTTAGCGGCGCCACTTTGATCGATTTCCTTAACTGTTCGATCATGGCCTCGATCGGCATCCGCCCCGCTTCCTTTGGATACGGATGGAACTTCTCGACCAGGTCCTCGAGCCTTGTCCGGCTCAGGATTTGCCCTTGCATGCTGGCTAAGCGCTGGTTCACATCTTCATTCACGACCGGTTTGACATAGCTGTCTGAGACCACCGGCTCTTCTATCAGCACCATGGTGTGCGACGTGTATTGCGGTGGTAGAACGACCGACAAAACCAAGCCGGCAGCTGTTCCCAGCACGGCCGCGATGAGGATTAGCCAGCGTCTGCGAAGCAAAAGCGCCACATATTCTTCGACGTTCAACTGGCGATGAACTTCCACTTCTTACCTCGCTCTCCTAGCCGCTGGCTCTTTCGCTTGCAGATTCCTGTACCGTGGCCCTCCGCCGCCATCGAACGGAGTAGGGCCCGGAGTTAGCAATCCCGGCGGGCTGCTGCGGTCTACAGGGCGGATATCGCAACGCTGAAACTGTTTCCGGTCGAACTGTTCCCCGGATCTTGCCCGAGCCCTCTTCAAGTGGGCTCTCTCTTTGAACGCAGCCTAATGGACCCTGCCTTGACGGACAATCCGGGACGTTCCCCATCCGGATAGGTGCAAATACCTGAAGCCGGCCTAAAGGGATTCCCCCTAATCGCTGACGGCCGTCAAGGCCATCCAGTGCCGCTTGCGTCGCTTGTCTAAAACCTGTATTCATGTGAGCGGTAAAAAAGCCCTACGGTAAACCGGTCTCTGTCTGTATTGAATGCAAAGGGCACAAACTGATTCGTGCGCTGGCGCAGGTAGTTGTACCCGAGATGGAGGCTCAGATTTTGAATAAGCGGGTGCTCGATAGCCATTCCTGCGGCCTGCGTGTCCACCTTCCCCTTTCCCGTGGGGCCTTGAAGGGCTACGGATCTGCCACTCGACACGGTCAGCACCGCATCCCAGGTTCCGGCCATGCGGCGCCGGACCTCTGCTCCCCCGAAGGAATTCGTGACTGCAGGTAATAATCCCCCGCCATCTGCTACCAGTTGCTGGCCAGTCAAGCGAAACACCGTTTGATTGGAGCGAAACGTCAGTGACGCACCCACTCCCGGGCCCCATTGCGTGGTTCTCAGCGTGGTCACAACGTTTCCCGGTTGAAGAGGGTTTGTCGAGGGGATCAGGAATTGTCCTTCGGAGTCGGAATGTTCCGCTCCGGCGAAAAGGGCGAGCGTGACATGCGGACTGGTATCCCACAGCACGCTCAAAAACACCCCGTGCGTTTCGTCGCGAGAAGACTGGCTGAATCTATAATCCTGGAATCGATATTCCAAACCTGCCGTGAAATGCCTGGTCACGCGATAGGCGTAGCTGCCTCCGCCACCGCCCCTTTGTGTGTTGAAGAGGCTTGGAACCACGCCCGGGTTTGTATTTCCAGCGCCTGTGAAGCGCCGGAATCCATAACCTCCTGAGAAATGAAATGAACTGCGGTTGCTCATGTGATATTCAGCTTCCCCCGAAGCGTCATTGGCAAACTGACGAACGTACGGTGTCATGATGGTGCTGTTGAGATTGGGGGAACCGCCAGTAGGAAGAGATATCTCTCCATTCGTCTGCGGCTCGAGCACGCCGGTCGCGTAGTCAACGGAATCTCTTAACCGGAAGATCAGGTGTCTTGCCGCGTAAAATTCGTTGTTAAAGTCCAAGCGCTGGTCGATTTGATTGAGGGCGCTGTTTGTCCGGTACAACAAGGCGTTGGGGCGGTAGTCCAGCCCGACCCTCCACTCGGGCTTGTTGGCCCAAATACTGAACTGCGCGCCTTCTTCAAACACATAATCCTCCAGGCGGCGCGCGTTGTTCCCGAGAATGTTGTTGTCCCAGCTGGATGCGCTGTGAAACTCGACAATTAATCCGCTGTTTTCGGGTTCCTCGCTTACGTATCGCGAATTGGTTTCGGGTTCTTTAGGGGCAGGCCGTTCTTGTCCTTGAACCGCAAGCGGGACTCCCATCAGCGTAAAAGAGGCCGCAATCCGAAGAAAAGATTTCTTCCGGAAGTTCATAAGGGCCACCGTCAGGGCACGATGATGGTGTCCCCTGGCTGTAACTCGACGTTCTGCGAGCCATCCTTGCCTTTGGACACGTTCTTGTAGTTAAACGGGAGGGTAATCGTGGTTCCCTCGCGAGTACGCCTTAGGACACGGATTTTGGTGACCTTGGCAAAGTCGCGAAAACCGCCTGCTTGGGCCAATCCATCCATCACCCGCGTTGGTTTAACCAGCGGGAATGACCCCGGATGTTCCACTTCTCCCATGACGCTGAATTGGCGGCTTTTTATTTCCTCAACAACCACCGTGACCTCGGCGTCTTTGATGTAATCACGGAGTTTTTGAGCAATGCTGGCCTGAACAGCGTCTGGCACAAGTCCACTGGCTTGAACTTCCCCGATGAGTGGCATCGAGATTTTGCCGTCCATCCGTACTGGAATCCTCTGGGATACCTCTGGTTCGTGAAGTACGTTGATGGCTAGCAGGTCGCCGGGCCCGATGATGTAGGAAGAGTTTGCCTTAACCGGGTCCGAGGAGGGTTGGCCACTTAGTCTCGAATTCACGTTTTCCACATGTTGCTGCTTTGTGGTGTGAAGAGAGTTTCCCTGGCCCCGCGCGCACGTGGCAGGCACGGGGCTTAAAATCAGAGTGAGAATCAGGACGTTTGCGGGATGGGCAGCATAAGGTGCATCTTTCATCTTACCACCTCGATTGCTGAAGGCTTACTTGATCCCGAAGCCCTTCACAGTTCCCACACCCAAGCGACAACCGTGGATTCCGGGATTACGGACCTATCCAGACTAGGAAGGCCGGGCCTCCATCACAATCCGGTGAGTACACGAAAGCCCATCTAGGTGAATCTCCTACCATGCTCCTGAAGCATGATCAAGGGAGCTGACTTGGCACCACTAACCAACTTTTTTTCATCGAGTTAACGTTGCCAACGCGCATATCCACATTCTCATATTCTTGCCTAAGAGCAAAGAGCGGCTCAGATTTGAGGTGCGAGCAGGCGAGAATGGCTTACTTCGTCAAAAGGCGGGAAAATATCGGTGAAACCTTGGGGCACCGCAGGGGGACCCCAAATTCCGAGGACGGAACCCGGACTGAACCACCAACTGAGCGGAAAGGAGCTTCCGCGGATTCATCCCTTCCCCTTACTTCCGCGAAAGCTCCCGTCCCAATGTTCCTCAAGCTCCTAGCGACCGTCTCACGGGAAGGGCAGATAGGTCCACAGGTCGTTCATGTAGCCCGGAGGGGCTCCGGAACTAGAGTCATAGCCCTCTCCGCCAAACATCCAGACATAATGATAAGCGTCTGGTTGCCATATGGCTGTCCCGCGGCGCCCGCCGGCCAGGTTGTTCACAAACGGTATGCCGTTGGTAAGATACGCGCCGTTTTCGTTGACGTTGCTGGTGCCCTTCCACCAAATCCACTGTCCGCTGCTCTGCTGGTATTCCCAAATATCGTTAAGGAATCCGGTCGGTTGCGTGATTTTGGAGCCGTATCCCCAGCCGCCGAAGAACCACAGGTTATTGGAAGCATCCGTCCAACCCACTGGTCCCCACCGCGACCCCGGAACATTCCCTGCCGCCGCTGCCGTCTGGGTGCCATAGACGCCATTCTGATTTGCCGTATTTCCGCCAGAGATCCAAATCCACTGGCCGCCCTTGAATTCCCACAGATCGTTGAGAATAGCACCCTGGGGAGTTCCGGTGCCGGCCGAGTCAAGGCCGAATCCGCCAAAGAGCCAAACATTTCCGGAAGAATCAACCCAAAGGACGCCAGCTTGGCGGCCGCCCGGAACAGTTGCTGCGGCTCCTGTGCCCTGCGTTCCGTAAACGCCATTTTGATTAGCAGTGTTCGCGCCTGAGACCCAAGTCCACTGGCCGCTGGCACTGTTGTACTCCCAAAGGTCGTTGAGCAACCCAATGGTGCCGCCAGAGTCTACGCCCTGGCCGCCAAATAGCCAGACATTTCCGGCGTTGTCCACAAAGTTTGCCGCAGCCCAGCGTCCTCCCGGTAGGTTCGTTGCTGCGGCGGTTCCTTGCGTCCCATAGACTCCGCTCTGATTGAAACTGTTCGATCCTCCGCGCCATATCCATGTGCCGGGGAAGCTGCCATCAGCGTTGAAGGTGGCACCGGGAACAAACTCCCAGACGTCGTTCAGCAGTTCTGCGTCTAAACCGGTGGCGGCAAATCCATGACCACCGAACATCCACAGGTTCCCAGTTGCATCGGTCCAACTCACGCCGCCCCATCGCGAACCGGGAGTATTTGAGGGACTGGCCGTACCCAGGGTGCCGTAAAAGCCGTTCACATCCTCGGCTTCCAGTTCGGGCCAGGTCCCTTTTATAGCAGGGCCGGCATTGACCGGTGTCCAAACGCCATCCCAAAACCAAAGGTCGTTCAAGAACCCGGGAATTTGGGCGCCTGAAGGCGAGATCAAGGGAAACCCGAAGCCGCCGAAGAGCCACTTCCTTCCGGAGCTGTCGCTCCAGGTCATGGCGAAGTCTCTGCCGCCCGGAGTATTGAGATCCGGGGTCGGAAGAGGGGTCACGGCTGTGGAATAGTTGTTGGATTTGTTTGTGCCGCCGATATACCAGGATGTCCAATTCCAGTCGTTGTGCTGGCAATCGACCAGGACGTCTGACACGTTGGCCGTTGCTATGCCCGTGTAATTAAACACGTTGCATGGCTGGGGCTGGCTGGTCGGTTGCAAAAATACCGAGACGTTGTAAATGCCGCCGTTCGTAACCGTTGTGGGGAATGTAAAGCTTGTGTTTCCTGTCACGAAGAGATCGTCACCGGCGTTGTCTTGCAATTCGACGGTATTCCCTGTACCGGGAACGAGGCCAACAACCGAACCGCCGATGGTGAAGGCCGGCTGATTACAAATGACTTGCACGTTGGTAATGCTAGTGTTGAGCGTCCCAGTGCCGTTCAGCACAGTGCAAGTTTGTGCCGGGTTAGAAGGCTGCGTAAGAACCGTCACGGCATAGGTAGCCCCGGCCGGCAGGGGCGTCGCAAAGGTGAAATTCACATTGCCGGTGCCGTTGATTGCGAGGTTGTCCGTGCCATTGTCTTGCAATACCATTCCCGTTCCAATCAAGCCGGAAATGGACCCGCCAACCGTGAAGATATTCCCGCAAGTGACCTGCACGTTCGTTACATTCGCCGTGGCTGTGCCGTTGCCGTTCGTCACGCTGCAATTTTGGGATGGTGTGGTGGGCTGCGTTTTCACGGTAACCTTATAAGCTCCTCCCCCGGCAATCGCGGTCTTAAAGATGAAGACGCCGGTCTTCGTGATCGTCAGGTCGTCGCCGCCATTGTCTTCGAGCACGAGCCCAGATCCGCTCAGCCCAACTACCGTTCCCCCAATCGTGAACGGCCCGGATGAGGTTCCGCCGCTACCTCCGCTTCCACCACTTCCTCCGCTTCCTCCGCTGCCCCCACTTCCACCCGTGGTACCACCCTTCACGCCGCTGCATGCTGTGGCGACTAGGCTAACGATGAGTAGATACGCCACAAAAAATGTTTTAGAGGCGACTTTGCTCACTTGATTTCTCCTTGGATCCCCTTCGGCCTTTCAATTCCCGGTGGAGCCTCTACCGTTCGGCTCATCCCGCCCGCGTCAGGCTTCACGCCTCTCAAGTGGCGTGACAATGGTGTGGCTGCGAATAGACCTGATCCGTCAGGGCTTCGAGGATGCCTTTCTGCCATTGCAGAATAGAGGGGGCTATTTTGGTGGGCAATTGGCACATAGGGCATCTGTGCCCACCTCATTAGTGACACTTAGGAAATCGCCTGCCTAGGCGAAGGTTTGGGGGGGGAAGGGAGAAAAAAGTTGGTGCGTGGGGCGATCGTCTGACGATGTTTGTTGCCTGGAGTAAATTGTCGGTTCTTCGAAGTCACGAAGAGCGCGCGGTAAGTCCTTAATATGGTCAGACATCCATCAATGCTTCGGCGCACCTACCGGGGCTAGCCGATCCAACCAAAACTGCTTTTCTTTCTCGAACGCTTTCCGAGCTTCGCCGGTAACCTTTTGAACCCGGCCCACCCCCTCCTCAACCGAGACTACTTTCCGCAGCACGCCTTGCTGCGAGGTCAAATAGAGGGTTTGGCTGTTTGTTGTCTCGTTCACAATAAAAAGAACAACGTCGTTTTTGTTTGAGGTCGAGACATCAAATCCCTGGACCACCTTCCCGGTCCGCACCACACCTTGCCTAACGGGGCACTCTTGTTCCTGCGATAGGCCTAGCAAAGTGGAAAGATGCGGCGGCAACTTTGCATGCGGGCCTTCTTGCAAGGTTTTGTCCACGGCCTGAACCATCCTTTTGCGAGCCTGCGGAGTTGGCAAAGGTTTCACCTGTGCCCAGGTGGCCGACACAAACATCACCCCCGTTAAAAGGAAGACCACAGCTACCGCCGATCCACTCGACCCTTCTCGCTCGGATTTCGACACTCATCCCTCCGATCCAATCGACCTCAATGCCAATTCTCCCGGGCTTGCCTGGCTCCGTCGTTGCCGTCCTCCGACTATCATACTCACATTAGAGTGCTCACTCGCATTCCTTCCCATTGGCAACGTTTGCCATGGGTTTGTGAATTTGCCTGAGATAGGTGGAGGCGGGGGAGTCGGAATAATCAGATGGCGTATTAAAAACACGGAGACACCCCCGCTGACCAACAATCCTTCCTAACTCCATAGGCGGTCCCAGGATCGTTCATTGTCCCATTGCGGTGTGGGCTCGAAATAGCCCGTACCCGGGGCCAAGTGCTGTCGCACTACATCTTCGTTGAGGGTCACGCCAAGACCAGGACGATCCGGGACGTCAATCCAGCCGTGCTCCACAATGGGATTGTTGAGCCCCTCCTGGATCATCGACGACCACCAAGGCACGTCGAGCGAGTGATTCTCCAGAGCCAGAAAATTCTGGGTGGCGGCGGCGCAATGCACGTTCGCCATACAACAAACCGGTGTTCCCGCAAAGTGCATGGCCATCGGTACGCCATATTCCTCGGCCATGTCTCCGATCTTGTGCGTTTCGAGGATGCCGCCCGAGGTCGCAAGATCGGGGTGAATCTTGCTGACTGCATGCTTTTCGCACAGAACATGAAATGGTTCCTTCAGGTAAATGTCTTCGCCGGTGAGGATGGGGGTGGGGCTTTCCTCCGAAATCTGCTTGAGCAAGTCCGTATAGGTCCAGGGAATCACATCCTCCATCCAAGACAAGTTATATTTTTCATAAGCCTTGCCGAGGCGAATAATGGACTTCACGCCGAGATGTCCGAGATGGTCCATGGAAAGTGGAACTTCCATGCCTACGGCATCGCGCACGGCTGCAACGTATTGCTCGAGCATGGCAATGCCTTTGTTGGTGACTTCCATTGCCAAGAAAGGGTGAGGAAGCTGGTTCATTTGCCATTGGTTCAAGTCCGAGGGATTGGTAACCGTGCCGGGTGTGTCGGCGACCATCTCGACGCCCAGGTCCATCTTCAACCAGGTTAGTCCCATCCTTTCCTTGCGCTCCTTCATCCGCTGCGCGTAAATCTTGGGATCCTTGGATTCCTCCGTATCCGCGTAGATGCGAATCTTGTCGCGGAACTTGCCGCCCACCATGGCGTAGACCGGAGCGTTGTAAACTTTGCCGGCGATGTCCCACAAGGCCATTTCGATAGCACAGACTCCGCCGCCCTGGCGCGCGTGTCCGCCGAACTGCTTGATCTTGCGGAAGATTTTGTCGATTTGTAGCGGGTTCTCACCGAGGATGCGGCTTTTCAGAAAAAGAGCGTAAGTCGGGCTAGCGCCGTCGCGTACTTCGCCGAGTCCGCTCACGCCCTGGTTGGTATCGATTCGAATCAGAGGACAAGGACTCGGCCCCGGCTTCACAATGGTGGCCACACGAAGGTCGGTAATCTTCAGATCCGAAGGTCGTGAGTTCGTATTGACGCCTTTGGGATAAGCGTCGATCGTCTCCCCCATGAGCAGGGAGCCGCCCAGAGCGGCGGCGGAGGATTTCAAAACTTCACGGCGATCGAGTAGCTGGCGATGGTCATTGCGCATAATCTTCCCCCATTCCCGGAGCAGTTTTTGCCTGCGTCCTGAACCCAAACCGTTGCTGGCATCTCGCGATGGTTGTCAGAGCCGCCCAAACTTTTTCACCGCCTCCCCAATGGACTTCGATTGCCGGGTGCAGTCCATTTCCAGCGCGAAGGCAAGACAATACCGAGATTGCCGCGTCGACACAAGGTTCGCGTTTGACAAATCCTGGCTCATCTGAGAGTTTTCCTGGCGCGACAGGGAAGGGTGGAGGTTATGAGTGCACGTGTCGCCCGCAAATCAAGATACTCGCCACGTTGGAGGTCCCATGAAAAGCACTGTCGTTAGCCTTCTCGGCAGCCTGAGCGTCAAGGCAGCTCTTTCGGTAAGTGTCATTACGTTCATTGCATCTGGGTCGACACAGGCGCAACTGTTGAGCTTCTCTAAACAGGATCTGGTGGATTACACGGCGCAGGAGCCATTTGATCGTCTTCCCGACGGCAGACCCAAGGTGCCTAACGACCTCCTCGAACGGGCGCGGGAACTTTCCTCCGAGGAGATTTGGGCCGTGCTCGAGCAGCGGGGCTTCCACAATCAGTACGCCGACGGATTCCAGATTCTGCGTCCGGGCAAGCCCATGGTCGGACGAGCTTTTACGGTGCAATTCATGCCCCTCCGCCCTGACGTTGACGAAATTGCCAAAGATAAAGCCAAAGAACACGGCATCCCACGGCTTACGAATCAGGCGGCGATCGACATGTTGCAACCCGGCGATGTGCTGGTGGTGGACCTTTTCGGCAAAAAGGTAAATGGAACTATCGTGGGCGACAACCTCTTTTACTATGTGATGAGAGCAACCAACGGCGGCGGTCTGGTTGTCGATGGAAGCATCCGCGACCTCAACGGCATTTCGGAGATCGACATGCCCGCCTATTTCCGGTCCGCCGACCCGACTCCCATCGGCAACGTCATGCTGACAGGCATCAATCTTCCGGTGCGTATCGGTGGCGTAACCGTGATGCCGGGTGACCTAGTTGTTGGCGATCGCGAAGGCGTGTATTTCATTCCACCGAAACTGGTGAGAGAGGTCCTCGACCGCGCGGATGAGATCCACATTCATGATGAGTGGACAAAAAAGAAGTTTGACGAAGGGAAGTACAAGTCGAGCGACATTTACTCCACGCCAAGCGATCAAAAGTTGCTGCAGGAATATCAGGAGTATTTGAAGAGGCGTTTGGAAGAGATTCGAAAGCAACGAAGCGCAAAATAGCCGAGCAAGACTTATGACTTACTGTGGAAATGAGGTTACCCGCCGCCATTGCTCTTGAGCCACGAGCAACCACGCTCGTCTTGCCGCGAATTCTTCGGAAGGCTCTCGCAGTTCAAACTTTTCGCTCGTTGTGACCCGTTACGGCACAGGATGTGGGTTCGCGGTCCCTCGTAGACGCACGGCGATGAGAGACATCTGTTCCAAGTCGGGATAGTGCCCTTCTGCGTCCGGTTTTCGTTCAACGGAGGGGATTTGCTGAAGGGTCGCCTCGGCCGGCAGGATCCTGCTGAAATACTTCTTGTAGACCTTTGCGAAGAGCGGACTATCTGACAAATCGTCCAAGTAAATGGTTGTCGCGACAACCTGATCGAAGCTCAGATCGGCCTCTTCCAGGTTGTCAAGGAGGTTGCGCATCGTCTGACGGGTCTGGTCGGTCGTCGTCGCCGCATAAACGCCGCCATTGGGCCCGGGAATAAATCCGCTCTTGGCTGAACAATACAGCGTGTCGCCAGCAAAGACACAGGGGCTGGCGGTCGGGCTCGGCGGCATGTTCTTCGGCCGGATGGAGCGCCGGCTCTTTAGATCGCGAACGGCCACGCCGGTGTAAGCGATGTGCGCGCTTTGCGGCAAACTGGAAACCTCAATCGTAGCCCGTGCGGGGGTATTCCCAAATTCAAAGCGCCGGGCATATTGCTGATTCATGATGCGCATGGGTACTTCGGAAGTGAGATAAGGGTTCACGAAAACCATGTGAGCCATCGTGAGACCCGCAGCCTGAAGCACGGAACTCATGTGGTCGAGCGCAAGATTCACCTGGGTGGCAGGGTCTTGAGGAACGGTCCCCGTAGAGACATCGTTGCCCGGCATGGTGGAAACAAACAAGCGATCGTAAGTCAGCATTCCTGGAGAGTAGCCCTTTGCCAGAGGGGAGTTGGGCTCTGACACCGGCTGCTTTCCCTTGAGATCGCGAACGGCGACAGCGTTGATTTGTATTTCTTCCTCTTGGGGCAGGCGGGCAACACCCAGGACTGCGCGTGCGGGAGGATCGCTGGGAAAATAGTCAGCGAAGACGTTGTTCAACTCCACGTACCGATTTATGTTCCGAAGATAGACCTGAACGTAAACGACGTGAGCCATGGTGAGGCCTGCTGCCTGGACCACGCTTTTTATGTTATCGAGAGACTGGCGGACTTGGTCCGCAAAATTTGCCGGAGTGCCACCGTCCACGAGTAAAGGTCCTTGGCCGGAGACATACACGTAATCCCCCGCGTCGATTCCTGACGACCCTAGCTCCTCGTTTGCCGCGGCCGTGTGAGGCGGCCTGACCGCTCGAATCTGACCTTGTGCGCCGGAGGAAAAGGAGAGCACCGAGGCGGCCAGGAAAAACCGGAATTTCATGCTGGCTTTCCTTTCAGCGCCGAGCTTAGGATGGTTCGCAGTCGCTGTCCCACGATCAATTCTTCGCCTGGTTGAATGGTCATCGAAACCAACTCAATGTGATTCTGTTCCTTAAGCTCCTTTGGGTTTGGTTTTTCCACGCCCTCGCGCACGGCACTTACCATGCTCGGATTGTCTACCCCAAGTACTTCAATCACCGGATCGCCCTCGCGGAGCTTTTCTACGCAATCCGTGATGGTGAAACCCCAGGCTTTTTGGTCCCAGGACACCCGCAAGGTGGGATAGCGATTCCCATCGTCGGGAATGTAGATTTCAGTGCTCACGCCGGGAACGGTCTCGACCAGTTTTGCGATGCGCTCGACGCGGGCGTTCCACTCGCTGTCAAGTTTCTTGGGGTCCGTTTTCAGCCAGGTTTCAATGGCGGTAAGACACCCAATAACCTCCTCTTTACCGACTTTCATGGGACGGCACACGGCGCCCTCGAAGGGGCAGGAATTACGCAGGGCCCCTTCAATTAAATCCCGGCGGCCGAGGAGCACGCCGCTGCACTGGGGACCGCGCAGGCCCTTGCCGCCGGAAAAGGTGTACAGGTCGAGCTTCATCTTGGCGTATAGCTTGATGTTGTCGATCGGGGGGATTCCAGCGGCGTCGTCCAGTAACAGCGGCACGTTGTGCTGCCTTGCGATGACTGCTTCGCGTTCGAGCTTTTCCTTCAGGTCTGTGGTGTAAATCATGGCGGTGTTGGAGTTGATGGCGTTCGCGATGTCGTCAGGCTTTTCGACGAGGACGAGCTTCGCACCAGTGAGACGGATGGCGCTGTCGAATGCGCTGCGGCCGCCGACCATGATGACTTCGTGCTTGAGGCCGGTGGTGTCAGGAAGTTGCCAAATGAGTTTGGGGTCATTGCCGGCGATGCAGGCAGCGGTGGCAGCAGCCATCGCACCGGCTGCGCCAGAGGTGATAATCCCTGATTCCGCACCCGTCAACTCCGCGAGCCTCCGCCCCACCGCACGCTGTAGTTCAACGATGTTGACAAAGTA
>Ga0137376_10000114_pt1 | contig 28540 bp, 26 predicted proteins | sample SagtaG_23_FD_104814 | JGI IMG/M metagenome (GOLD analysis project Ga0137376, IMG submission 104814) | Vadose zone soil microbial communities from Sagehorn Ranch, Mendocino, California, USA - Sage2_L_20_16 metaG | ecosystem: Environmental > Terrestrial > Soil > Vadose zone | place: USA...
ACTCCGGGGGCGTGAGCTTGCGGATCTGGGACATCTGATCGAGGTTTCCGCTCGCCTCTTTCACCGCCACGATGTTCCGGATCTGGGCGAGCCGCGCGATCGTCGCCGGTTCGCAGTTGACCGCGGTCCGGCCCTGGATGTTGTACAGCATCACCGGCAGGGACGTGCTCTCGGCCACCGCCTTGAAATGCTGGTAGAGCCCCTCCTGGGACGGCTTGTTGTAGTACGGGTTGACGAGGAGGACGCCGTCGCATCCCACCCGCTCCGCTTCGCGGGTGAGGTGGATGCTGTGGGCCGTATTGTAGGTGCCCGTGCCGGCGATGACCTTCGCCCGCCCGCCCACCGCCTCCCGGACGGTGCGGAACATCTGGACCTTTTCCTCGTCGGACAGCGTCGGGGATTCGCCCGTCGTTCCGCAGACCACCAGCCCGTCGGAGCCGGTATCGACGAGTCGCTTGGCCAGCGCCGCCGCCCGAACGTAGTCCACGGCCAGGGTGCGGTCCATCGGCGTCACCATCGCCGTGATCACCTGCCCAAAACCGGCCATCTCTCTCGCCTCCTCTGCGCGGGCAGATCCCCGCGGCCTATTGTGAAACGTTCAGGATTCCCCCGGGGCGCTCCTGCCCCGGGATGCCGGATGCGCGTGCCCGCCAGACTGTCAGATGCGCGCCCCGGTGAGGAGGCGCTCCTCGACCAGCGCCTCGGCGATCTGGACCGCGTTGAGCGCGGCGCCCTTCCGGAGGTTGTCCGCCACCGCCAGCAGGCACAGGCCCGCCGGAACGGTCGGATCGGGCCGGATCCGGCCGACCACGCACGCATCCCGGCCCGTCGCGTAGAGCGGCGTGGGGTAGACGCCCCGCTCCGGATCGTCCGCGACCTCGACACCCGGCGCCGCCGCGAGGGCGGCCCGCGCCCGCTCGACCGGAAACGGCCGCGCAAACTCCACGTGCAGCGCCATGAGATGGCTGATCAGGACCGGCACCCGCACCGTCGTCACGCTGATCGGGATGTCGGCCTCCATGATCTTCCTGGTCTCATGGATGATCTTGTCCTCTTCCTCCGTCGCCCCCCCGGGCAGCCACTTCCACTGCGGCAGGAGGTTGAAGGCGATCGGCAGGGGCGTGCCCGCCGCGCGCTCCACTTCCTGTGGAGTCGGGTGGTCTCGCAACAGGTCCGGCCGTTCGAGCAGGCGGCGGCTCTGGTCCAGCAGCGCATCCATCTGGTCTCGCCCCGCCCCCGAGACGGACTGGTACGTGCAGACCACGACGCGCCGGATGGGCACCACCGCGTGCAGCGGCGCCAGCGCCATGAGGATCGTGATCGTCGAGCAGTTCGGGTTGGCGATGATCCCGCGGTGCCCTCGCAGCGCGCGCCGGTTGATCTCCGGAATCACCAATGGCACGTCGGGCTCCATGCGAAACGTCGAGCTCTTGTCGATCACAACGGTCCCGGACGCGGCCGCCGCGCGGCCGAAGCGCTCGCTCGCCCCGTCGCCCCCGCCGAAGAAAGCGATGTGGACGCCGCGGAGCGCCTCCAGCGTCGTCTCGGCGATGGTGTAGGGCTGTCCGCGGAACGCGACCGTGCGGCCGGCCGAGCGCGCGGTAGCGGTCACTCGCAGCGACGCGACGGGGAACGCCCGCTCCTCGAGCACGCGGAGCACGGTCTGTCCGACGGCCCCGGTTGCACCGACCACCGCCACATGATATCCGGCCATCTCCTGCCCTCCTCCGCTACGGCTCGAGCACATGCTCCAGCCCTTCCACCAGATGCCGCAGGCCGCCGACCCGCTGGATCGCCAGCACCAGCCCCGGCATGAACGACTCCTCGCTCGTGGAATCGTGCCGGATGGTCAGGGTCTGCCCCGGGCCCCCGAAGATGACCTCCTGGTGGGCCACCAGCCCCGGCAGCCGCACACTGTGGACGGGCACTCCCGCGGTGGACGCGCCGCGGGCCCCCGCGGCTTCCACCATCTCCTCCACGGCCGGCGGCGGCGGGGTCCCCCGTGCGGCGGCGACGAGGCGCGCGGTTCGGGCCGCCGTGCCCGACGGCGCGTCCCGCTTGCGGTCGTGGTGCAGTTCGATGATCTCCACATGCGGAAAGTACCGCGCCGCCCGCCGGGCGAACTCCATCATCAGCACGGCGCCCAACGCAAAATTGGGGGCCAGGATGGCGCCAACCTGCTCGGCCTCGCACCGGTCCCGCAGCGAGGCGACGGATTCGGCCGCGAGGCCCGTCGCGCCGATCACCACGGGGACCCGGTGATCGAGAGCCACGGCGGCGTGGTCGGGCACGACGCCGCCTCGGCTGAGATCCACCAGCACCGTCGGCCGCCCCGCGAGGAAGATCTCGGACAGATCCGCGGTGATCGGGACGCCCACGGCTCCGGCGCCGGCGACCGTCCCCGCGTCCTGCCCCACCGCGGTCTTGCGGCCCAGGGCGCCGACCAGCAGCATGTCGTCACGGCGGGAGATGGTCCGCACCGCCGCGCGGCCCATCCGGCCGGCCGCGCCGGCCACGACCACCCTATGCACCTGCACGGGGGCCCACCTCTTCCTCGATGTCCCCTCTGAGCGCCGGCTGCTGGCCAAATGGGCCGATCGCCGCGAGCGCCAGGCGGTCGGGCACGAGGAGGTCCTGCGCCAGCCGCCGCACGTCCTCCCCGCGCACCGCGTCGACATCGGCGATGATCTCATCCAGGGTGATCTGGCGTCCAAAATACTGCTCCGAACGGGCCAGCTTGGTCATGCGGCTCCCCGGGGTCTCGAGGGCGAGCATCAGGCTGCCCTTGAGGGATTCCTTGGCCCGGGCGACCTCTTCGGGGGCGAGTCCGGCGCGCGCCCGAACGAGGCCGCTGCGGATCAGCCGGACCACCTCGAGCGCCGCCCCGGGGCTCGTTCCCGCGTAGACGACGAAGGCCCCCGTGTCGGCGTAGGCCGCCTGGTAGGACGAGATCGAGTACGCGAGCCCGCGCTCCTCGCGAATCTCCTGGAAGAGCCGGCTGCTCATTCCGCTCCCCAGGGCCGAGTCGAGGACCGCCAGCACATACCGATCGGGGTGGGCCTGCGGAAGACCGGGGAGACCCAGGCAGAGGTGCACCTGCTCGATCTCTTTGCTCCGGAACGCGGAGGCCCGCGTAGGGACCGGCGCGTGGGTCTGCGCCGGGACGGCGTGTCCCGCCCAGGACCCCAGCGGACGCTCGACGAGCTCGACGATCTGGTCGTGCTCCAGCTGACCCGCCGCGGTCACGAGCACCGCATCCGGCCGGTACCGCTCCGCCAGGTGGGCGCGGAGGTCGTCCCGCGTGAGACGCTCGATGCTCTCGAGGCTGCCCGAGATGGGACGGCCGAGCGGGTGGCCCGGCCACATGGTCTCGGCCAGCACATCGTGGACGAGATCGTCGGGAGCGTCCTCGTACATCTTGATCTCCTCGACGAGCACCTGCCGTTCCTTCTCCAGGGCCTCCGGATCGATGGCCGGGTGGAGCAGCATGTCGGCGAGGATGTCCACGCCCTCCGCGAGATGGTCGCTCAGCACGCGCAGGTAGTAGCAGGTGTGCTCCTTGTCCGTGAACGCGTTGAGCTGGCCGCCGATCGCGTCCATCGCCTCGGCGATGGCCAGGGCCGACCGGGTTGCGGTGCCCTTGAAGAGGACGTGCTCGATGAAATGCGAGATCCCGCCGTGCGCGGCGTCCTCGTAGCGGGAGCCCGCGGTGACCCAGACGCCGAGGGCGACCGTCCGGACGTGGTCCATCGGCTCGGTGATGATCTTGAGGCCGTTGCGCAGGACCGCGCCCTGGTACAGCGCCTGATCAACGGCCATCTAGGTAACCGAGAAGCCTCCTCGCGGAGGCTTCTCCTACGCCAGGATTCGCGGCCATGATTACGGCCCGGGCTTGCGCCGCGGCGGCCGGCCCCCACGGCGGTCGCGGTCGCGCGGCCCCCGGTCGTGCCGGTCAAACCGGTCCGGGCGGCGCCCCTCGCCTCCCTGCCCATCGCCCCCCTCGGGGGACAACCCCGCCGGGACTTCCTCGCCGGGCACCAGGCCGCGGCGGGTCAGGTTGACGCGCCCGAGGTTGTCGATCTCCTTGACCCGGACCTCGAGCTCATCCCCCACCTTGACCACGTCCTCCACCTTGTTGACCCGCTCCCGGGACAGCTCGGAGATGTGGACCAGCCCCTCCTTGCCCGGAAAGATCTCCACGAACGCCCCGAAGTTCATCAACCGGGTCACCCGGCCCTTGTAGACTTCGCCGGGCTTGGCTTCCTTGACGATGTCCTCGATCATCCGCCGGGCGCGCGCCGCGGCATCCCCGTCGGGCGAGGCGATCAGGACGCGCCCGTCCTGCTCGATATCGATCTTGACGCCGGTCTCGGCCGTGATCTTGTTGATCACCTTGCCGCCCGGACCGATGACTTCCCGGATCCGCTCGGGGTTGATCAGGACGGTGATGATCCGGGGCGCGTACGGCGACAGGTCGGGGCGCGGCGCCGCGATCGCCTGCTGCATCACATCGAGCACCTGCATCCGGGCCTCGCGGGCCTGGGCGAGGGCCCTCCCGAACACGTCCCGGGACAGCCCGCGGATCTTGATGTCCATCTGCAGCGCGGTCACCCCATCCCGGGTGCCGGCCACCTTGAAGTCCATGTCGCCCATCGCATCCTCGATCCCCTGGATATCCGTGAGGATCGCCACCCGGGAGTCGCCGGCGGGACCGGTGATCAGCCCCATCGCGATCCCTCCCACCGGCTTGCGCATGGGCACCCCGGTGTCCATCAGCGCGAGCGTGCTGCCGCAGACGGAGGCCATCGAGGTCGAGCCGTTGGACTCCAGCGTCAAGGAGACCAGCCGGATGGTGTACGGCCACTCCTCCTCCGGGGGAAGCATCGGCTCGACGGCCCGTTCGGCCAGGACGCCGTGGCCGATCTCCCGGCGGCCCGGGCTGCGGAGGGGCCGCACCTCGCCGACGCTGTAGGGGGGGAAATCGTAGTGATGCATGAAGCGCTTGCTCTCCCGCAGGCTCAGATCGTCGATGATCTGCTCGTCCTGTCCCGTTCCCAACGTACAGGCGGTCAGCACCTGGGTCTGCCCGCGGACGAAGAGCCCGGAGCCGTGCACGCGCGGCAACAGGCCCACCTCGGCCGACAGCGGACGGATCTGGGTTGGGGTGCGGCCGTCGGGGCGGACGCCGTCGTTGAGGATCATCCGGCGGACCTCTGCCTTGATGAGCGCCTCGACCGCGTCGGCCACCACGCGCGGGCGGTCGGGAAACCGGGCGGCCAGCGCCTGCTGCGTCTCCGCCGCCACCTGGGCCAGCGCGGTCTCGCGCGACTGCTTATCGCCGCGCCGCAGCGCGTCCGCGACCCTCGCCGCGGCGGTATCGCGCACCGCCGCCTCCACCTCGGACGTGTCCGGGGCGGTCACCGCGCTCTTCGGGCGCCCCGCCTGGCGGGCGAGGTCGTCGATCCTTCCGATGATCCGCTTGATCTCGGCGTGCGCCAGATCGAGGGCCTCCAGGAGGCGCTCCTCCGCCACTTCCCGCGCCCCCGCCTCGACCATGGTGACGGCGTCCCGGGTGCCGGCGACCACCAGGTCCAGGTCCGTCGTCTTCTCATCGATGGCCCGCTGCGGGGGGTTGACCACGAACTGGCCGTCGATCAGTCCGACCCGCACCGCGGCGATCGGCCCGTCGAACGGGATATCGGAGATCGCCAGCGCCGCACCGGCGCCGGTGACCGCCAGGATATCGGGCGTGTTGTCCTGGTCGGTGCTGAGCACCGTGGCGACGACCTGCACGTCGTTGCGGAATCCCTTCGGGAACAACGGGCGGATCGGCCGGTCCATCAGGCGCGCGGTGAGAATCGCCCGCTCCCCCGGCCGGCCCTCGCGCTTGAAGAAGCCGCCGGGGATCTTCCCGGCGGCAAACATCTTCTCTTCGTAGTCGCACGTCAGCGGGAAAAAGTCGATCCCTTCCCGGGGTGATGCCGACATTGTCGCGGTGACCAGCACCACCGTGTCCCCGCAGCGGACCACCACGGCGCCGTTGGCCTGCCGGGCGAGGCGGCCGGTCTCGATCGAGATCGGGCGGCCGGGCAGGTCGATCTCCACTCGGCCCGTCCTCACCGGGCCGCCGCCGTGGTCTGTCCTCACTTGGGCCGTCCTCCTCTCCGCGCGTTCACGCGGCGCCCCTCAGGGGGCAACCTCTGCTTGCCGTTATCTCCACTTTGGTATGGCGCCCCCGCAGGGGGGACACCCACCAAAACGGCAGCGGAGCGGGAACCCCGCTCCGCCGATCACCGCCGCAGTCCCAACCGCTCCACAATCGCGTGATAGCGCTCCGCTTCGTGCGTGCTGAGGTAGGTCAGGAGCCGGCGCCGCTGCCCGACCATCCGCAGCAGCCCCCGTCTCGAATGGAAGTCGTTTTTGTGCGCCTGGAGATGCTCGCTGAGGTGATTGATCCGTTCGGTCAGACGCGCGATCTGGACGTCCGGAGACCCGCTGTCTTTGGGATGCCGTTGAAACTCGCTCACCGCTACCTGCTGCGTCGCTTCACCCTCTGCGCTCATCTGCTCCACCTCCACGCGCCGGATCCCCCGGCGCTTCGACACGCGGGCCGGAGCGCCGCCGGAGCTGCGGGCGCCCCCGCCATACCGCCCCCCTCCCTCACCGGCACGGGAGCGGCCGCATGGCTACAGGAATTCATGATAACACACAGCCTGCAGGGCTGGCAAACCGCCGGCCCGAGGAAGGGCCCTAGCGCACGCGCTCGATGTAGGTGCCGGTGCGGGTATCGATCCGGACGGTCTCTCCGGTGCCGACGAAGAGCGGGACCTGCACGACGGCGCCCGACTCCAGGGTCGCCGGCTTGGTCCCCCCCGTCACCGTGTCTCCCCGGAATCCCGGGGCGGTCTCCACGACCCGCAGGTCGACGGAGTTCGGCAACTCCACCCCGATCGGCGTGACGTCGTGAAACACGATCGTGACGTCCATGTTCTCGCGGAGGAACCGCACCGCGTCGCCGAGCAGGGCGGCCGGGAGCGGCAGCTGCTCGTAGGTGGCCGCATCCATCATGACGTACTCGTCGCCGGTCGTGTACAGGTACTGCATGGGCTTGCGCTCGAGGTGCACGAGCGGCACCCGCTCGCCCCCGCGGAACGTCCGCTCCGTCGTCGCCCCGGTCTTCGTGTTCCGGATCTTGGCCCTGACCAGGCCGTGCCTCATCGCGACCTTCGAGTGTTCCGAGGAGATGATGACGTACACCTCGCCGTCGAGCAGGACGTGGACGCCCGGACGAAAATCGTTGCTGGAGATCACGGCCGGTCACCCACGGAGCGGAATCTCCAGCTCCTTCCGCGCCCGGGTCAGGTTCCGGCATCCGTCGGATGTGACCACCACGTTGTCCTCGATCCGCACGCCGCCCCACCCCGGGAGGTAGATCCCGGGCTCGACGGTGACGATCATCCCGGGTTCCAAGATTGCGTCCTCCTGCGGCGAAAGGCGGGGTCCTTCGTGCACCTCCAGGCCCAGACCGTGGCCGAGCGAGTGCCCGAACGCGTCGCCGAAGCCCGCGGCGGCGATGACGGACCGGGCGCTCTCGTCCACGGCGCGGCACGGCACGCCCGCCCGAATCGCCGCCAGCCCCTGTCGCTGCGCCGCCAGCACGATCTCGAAGATGCGGCGCTGCCGATCGTCGGCGGCGCCCAGCACCACCGTGCGGGTGGAGTCGGAGCAGTATCCATCATAGACCGCTCCAAAATCGAGCGTGACGAGGTCCCCCCTGGACAGAATGCGGTCGGTGGCGCGCCCGTGGGGCAGGGCCGCGCGCGGCCCGCTGGCGACCACGCTCTCGAAGGCGAGCCGCTCCGCCCCGGAACGCCGCATGAACATCTCCAATTCGAACGCGACGTCCCGCTCCGACAGCCCCGGGCGGAGGACGCCGGCGATGTGGGCAAACGCGGCGTCGGCGATCTCCACCGCGCGGGTGATCGCCGCGACCTCGGTCGCGTCCTTCGTCCACCGCAGGCGGTCGACCGTGGCCAGGGGGACGAGCTCGGCGGGGGCGAGCTTCTCTCGAAGGCGCGTCACCTGGGCGAACGGGACGAACTCCGACTCGAACCCGATCGTCCCGAGGCTCCGCCCTGCCACCGCGGCGCTCAACGCGGCCAGCGGGTCCCGGCCGCCCCGGAGCACCGTGCAGGCGGTCGCCTCGGCGGCCGCCTGCTCCTCGTAGCGAAAATCCACCGCGAGGAACGCCTCGGCCGGCGAGATCAGCGCGAGACCGGCAGAGCCGGTAAACCCGGTGACGTACCGGCGGTTTTCCGTCTTCAAGAGGAGCAGCGTCCCGACCCCCGACGCCGCCAGATAGTCCCTGGCCCGGTCCAGGTGGTGGCGGCTGGCCGGCACCGTGCCGAGCGTCATCGGTGTCTGCGACCCCCCAGCAGCGCGCGCTCGACCACCCTGGTCAGACGGGTCAGCGCGAACTCACGCCGCCTCTGCGGGCGGACCAGGATGGTGTGAAGGCCGAGCCGGTTGCCGCCGAGGATGTCGGTCAGCAGCTGGTCGCCCACGAGCGCCGTCGCGTCGGGGGTGGTGCCCATCTGGGAGAGCGCGCGGCGAAGCGCTTTCCGGCGCGGCTTCAATGCGCCGGTCACGACGGGCAGGCCGAGCATCGTCGCCAGCCCGGTCACCCGGCTCCCCATGTTATTGCTCACGATGCAGAGGCGAAACCCCGCGTCCTTGGCCGCGGCGATCCACCCGGGCAGCTCCGGGCCCGGCTGCCGGGCGCCCCAAGGCACGATCGTATTATCGAGGTCCAGGATGACGCCGCGGATGCCCCGCGCGCGCAGGGCTAGCAGGTCGATATCGTAGACCGTCGCCACCTGGGCGGTCGGTCGCAGCCATCGCAACACGGGTCACCTGCAGCGCTGACCATCAGTGGGTGGTCTCGCTGGAGCCTTCCGTTGACGCGTCCGGGGCCCCGCCGGCCTGATCCTCGGACGGCTGGTCCTCCAAGGCTTCGAAGGCCTGGCGGACACGCTCAAACTCGGCGTCGTCCTCGATCGTGATCAGCGTGTCGTCTTCCATGCGAAAGATCACCGCCGACTCCGATTCCTCGCCGCCGACGACGGGCTGGAGCACCGCATAGCGGCGCTGGTCCACCTCCAGGACGTCGACCACGCTGAACTCGTGCTCGACTCCATCCTCGTCGAGCAGAGTAATGACATCCTCGTCACCGCCCACGCGGGACACCTCCCGTGCGCGTCCGCAGCCATGCGCCCCACCACGCGGGCGTCAAGTGCAAGAAAAGTCTAGCACCCATGCGGAAGAAGTGTCAACGAAGGCCACCGTACACCCAGAGCACGGCCCACACGTACCACTGCGTCTCCGCGTACGGCGGAATCCCACCCCACCGGTGGACCGCTGCTCTCCCAGCGTTGTAGGCCGCCAGCGCCAGGGGCAGCGTGTGAAACTCGTCGAGGTTCTGACGCAGGAACGCGGCCGCGCCGACGAGATTCTGCAGGGGGTCGCGCGGATCCACGCCCAGCCCTCCCGCGGTCCCCGGCATGAGCTGGCCCAGCCCCTCCGCGCCCGCCGACGAGATCGATTGATGATTGAACCGGCTTTCAATGTAGACCACCGCCGCGAGGACCCGCGGATCCAGGTGGGACCGGTCCGCCGCAGAGACCAGGGCATAACCGACCCACCGGGCCTGACCGGAGGACAGCCCGGAGTTCGCCGCGCGCACGAACGCGGCGTAGTCCTCCGGGGTCTGGAGGCGCCACTGCGGACGGTTCACCTCGATCCCGAGCATGTCGAGCCACACGGCCGCGCAGCCCTGCTCGGCCAGGTCGGGGTGGCGGCGAAGGGCCTCGTTGAACCATGACACCGCGGACCCCCGGTCGCCGCGGGCGACAGCCACGACCCCCAGCCAGAGGACGGGCCGCGCCGACTCCGGCGCGAGCGCGGCGGCCTTGCGGAACGCCTGCTCCGCCGGCCCGAGCGCCCCCGAGCGCAGGGAGGCCGCCCCCTGCGTCATCCAGGCCGCGGGTCCCTCGGCGCCCGCCGCAGCAGCGGCGGCCAGGGCGACGGCCGTGCCGCAGATCAACGACGCGCGCCGCCCGCGCCTCATGCGCGGGTCAGCCCAGCGTCTCCGCGTACGCCGTGACCTGGTTCTTGCCCAGGCCCTTCGCGTGCCGGCAGGCGCGGCGCGCCCGCTCCACCAGTTCCTCAGCGGTCCCCGCATCATCCGGGAACCCGGCGACCCCCGCGGAGATGCCGACCGTCCCCGGTGCAAACAGGCCGGGCACGATGAAGCCGTGCGCCCCCGCGGCGGAACGGATCCGCTCGGCGACCATCACCGCGCGCTGGATCGGCGTTTCCGGCAGGATGACCGCAAACTCGTCGACGTCGAGCCGGCACATGATATCGACCTCGCGGACGCGCCCCGGCACGATCTGCGCGAGCTCCTTGAGCACCCGTTCCCCCTCCCGCGCTCCCGCGTCGTCGACCAGCCGCCGGTAGTCGTCGACGTCAAAGACGATCAGCGCGAGGAGCCGGCGGTAGCGCCGCGCCCGCTGGACCTCCCGGAGGAGGACCTCGCCGAACAGGCGCGCCGTGAACAGCCCGGTGAGATCGTCGATGCTCGCCGACTGCTGCAGCTGCCGGCTGAGCTCGTCCAGTTCCTGCTGGTGCGTCGCGATCTGCTCCGCGAGCAGCCGCTGATACTCCTTGACCGTCTCTTCCATGCTCACGGCGCCCCGCCCATCACCCCAGCATCTTGGTCAGGTACCAGTTCAACAAACCGGGGCCCCACCACATCGCCGCCAGCGCGCCGGCGGCCATGGCGGGGCCGAACGGGATCTGCTCCCGACGCCCCTTCAACCGCAGCGCCAGCAAGCCCACCCCGAGCGCGCCCCCGATGAAGACCCCCATGAGGATGGCCACCGCCCCGATCGGCCAGCCCAGGAATGCGCCGATCATCGCGGCGAGCTTTGCATCGCCCATCCCCATCCCTTCCTGCCCGATGATCCAGGCGCTCAGGACGTTGACCAGCACAAACCCGCCCCCGAGCGCGAGCGCGGTCACCGCCGCCACCGCCGCGTGCCGCCAGTCCAGGCGCCCATCCGATACTGCGGCGAACAGCAGGCCGACGATGGTGCCCGGATACGTGATGCGGTTGGGAATAATGTAGTGGTCCAGGTCCACAAAGAACACGATGAGGAGGAGCGTGCCGAGGACCAGGCTCTGGAGGGCGCGCGGGCTCACCCCGAACGCGGCCACGCTCTGGACGAACAGCGCCGCCGTCAGGAACTCCACCAGCGGATAGCGCCAGCTGATCGGTGCCCGGCAGCGCCGGCAGCGCCCCGCGAGGAGCGCGAAGCTCAGGAGCGGGATATTGTCGTACCAGCGAATCGGGGCCTGACAGTGGGGGCAGTGCGACCCCGGCCAGACCACCGATTCCTGGCGCGGCAGCCGGTAGATGCACACATTCACAAAACTTCCAACGATGAGCCCCACCGCGAACGCGACGATCCCCATGGTCGGACGTGTCAGCTGCGCCGGCCCACGACGACGCGGACGGCGATCGTGGTGCTCCTAGGGCGGCGGGCAGATCGTGGCCGGCTTGTACCCCCGGTCGAATGCCTGCCACTTGATCAGGAAGAACGCCGGGTGCTCGATGGCCGGGAGGGAAGAACATGGGTACTGGTACAGGAGTTTGGTGTCCTGGTCACCGATCACGTAGTAGTCTGCCGGGTTGAACTTCTTCTTGGTCGGGCCGGTCGAACCGGCAGGCCCGGGGGCCGGGCCCGGTTGGCCGGCAGGACCGGTCGGGCTCGTCGGGGCGGTGGTGCCCGTCGGCCCGGTGGTGGGATTCGGCGGCGCGGTGGTCGGGGGCGGGGGCGCGGTCTGGCTGGGCGCCGCCGGCGGTGAGGAGGGCGCGACCCTGCCGCCGCCCTTGGGCTGCGGGGCTCCACCATACGCGATCCCCTGCTTCTGGGCCAAGATGATCAGCTTCTCCGCCGCCCGCCAGCCTTTCTGATCGTCGCTGAGCCCGCCGACCAGGCCCCCGAGGCCGAAGAGCTGGCTCGAGCCCCGGGTCGGGTAGGCGGCCGCCAGCAACTGCCACGCGGCGAAATGATTATCATCGATGCTCACCGCGCGTTCGAGCTCGGCGAGGGATTTGTCTAGGTACCCGTCCCCGTAGGGGATCAGCAGATTCCGGTGCTGCAGCGAGGCCTCCCAGTAGGCGACCCCGAGCCAGTAGTGAGCCTCGGCGTCCCGGGGGTTGGCCGCCGCCGCCTTCTGGTAGACCTGGATCGAGCGCGTGAAGGCGGCTTCCGTGAGCGGAATCTTCGTCAGATCGAACGGCGGCACGGCCGCGGTTGCCCTCGCGGCCGCGAGGCCGACCAGCCCCAGAACGGTCAGCGCGGTCAGCGCGGTCCGCGCGAACTGCCCCACTACCCGGCCCCGGCCTTCGCCAGAATGTGCGGCGTGATCACGAAGATCACCTCATTGTCGATCTTGTCCGTGGACGTGCTCCTGAACAGCCACCCCAGGATGGGGACGTCCCCCAGGAGGGGCACCTTGATCGTGGTCTCCACCTCGTTCTTCTGGATGAGCCCGGCCAGCACGATCGGCGTGCCGTCCTTCACGGTCACCGAGGAATCCGCTTCGCGGGTGGCGATGGTCGGCGGCACCCCCGGGGACGGCGCCGTCAAGATGCTGCTCACCTCGGGGTGCATCTTCATCGTCACGTACCCGTCGGAGCCGATGTGCGGCGTGACCTCCAGCTGGACCCCGGCCTCGATGATGATCACCGAGGGCACGCCCTGCGCGTTCACGACCTGGAACGGGATCTTGTTGCCGATGTTCATCCTCGCCGTCTCGCCGTCGCGGACCGCCAGACGGGGGTTGGCCAGGAGCTTCGACCTGTTCTCCGTGATGAGGTTGTTAATCGTGAACACGAGCGCCGGGGTCGTAATCAGGATATTGGCTATACTGGGGGCGCTGAAGACCGAGCAGCAGGTGCCCGGCGTAGACTCGTTCCACGTCAGCGTCATCGCCTCGGCGGTCCCCCAGGCGACGCCCAGGTTATGGGTGACCTCGGTGGGCACCTCGACCACCATCGACTCGATCAAGACCTGGGCCAGGGGTGTATCCACCTGCTCCAGGAACGAATCGAGGATCTGCATCTGCCCCGCCGAGCCGACCAAGACGACCGCGTTGTTCACCTTGTCGACCTTCGCCGCTTTTGCGGCGTCCGGGAGCCGTGTCGTCAGCAGGTCCACGAACGCCGCCGCATCGAGATAGTTCAACTTGACCCGACGGGTGATCGCGCGCTCGACCGGAAGGTCGACGCGCGCCAGCAGCGTCGCCACCTTGCTCTGGTCGTCGTCCGACCCCAGAAGGAAGAACGAGTTCGTGGCGTCATCCACTACCGCCTTCTCCTTCCCTACGCCTGTGAGCGGCGTCAGGTAGGTCGCCACAAATGCGCTGGCCAGCATGTTCGTCACCCGGTGCTGGCGGATGCCGGTCAGCTTCTCCTTCCTCGCCACGATCATGTTCGAGCCGATGAGTTGGAACCCCAGCCCGTTCGGATCGAGAATGAGGTGCATGGCTTCGGCGAAGGTCACGTCCGTCAGCCGGACGGTGATCCTCCCCTGCACACCGGCGTCGGTGACCAGGTTCACGTGCGCGAGCTTGGCCAGCGCGGACAGCACGTCGGTGATGTCCACATTGCGCAACTCGAGGCTGATCTTCTGATCGAACCCCACCGCCGGCCCGGGCTCGGGCGCCGTGGCGGGCGGGGTCGCCGGCGGCAGCGGAAGCTGCGTCGGTTCGGCGCGCGGGGGGATCGGCTGCCCGCCGACGATCGTCGGAATGCCGAGGAGAATCGCGCCCCGATCCGGCGAAGTGGTCAGATGGAACCTGATCGGCTGGACGAGCTCCAGGACCACCCGGACGATGTTGGGCTCGAACTGCCCGACCCGCACTTTGGTGACGAGGCCGCGGGCCACACGCACCTCCCCGGCCGGAATCCCGAGCTGCGCGCCGGGCACATCGACGACAATCCAGTTGGGCTGCACGTCGCGCACCTGGTACCGCACGGGCCCCGACGCCACAATCGCGACCTGAAGCTGGGAGGCCACCTCCTTCAGGTTGATCCCGGTGACCTTCACGGGCGCGGCCTGGGCCTGGCTCGCCGGCCAGAGAGCAAGTGCGAAGACCAGCGTGAGTCCGACGGCGGCAGATTGGCGGCAACGCCGCAAAGGGGCCTTCATGATGACTGCTCACCTCCGATGTTCAGTTCAAAGGTCACATTATTTTCCTTCAGCACGACTTTTTCCGGCAGAATCGACACCACCACGGCGCCGCCAACCCGCTCGCCCTCACCGACGATATAGGTCCTTCCGTCCGACTCGATGATGGCCACCCGGGAGCGCGAGCCCATGATTCCCGCCACGCGCATGCGGCCGCCCCCGCCCGCTCCGATCCCGGGGCTCGTGAATCCCGGCAGCTGCCCCGGCAGCTGCCCAGGCAGGGGCGGCAGCGGCAGAGATGGGACGCCTCCCCCAAAACCGGGCGTCGCCAGGGGGATAAACGGATCTTGGCGGCCACGGGGGCCGGACCCCACGATCGCCGCTTCTGAGTTTGGGTTCGGCGGGGTTTGGGCGGCCGGCGCAGGGACTCCGGGCTGCGGCTCCCCACCCGGCGGCACTGTGCCAGGCTTGCCCGGCGTTGTGGGGGTCCCCGGTCCCGCAGGGGGGACGGCGGGCGACGCGCCTTGAGCCGGCGGCTGCCCTGGGGTTCCGGGCGCCGGCGCTGCGGGCATCACCCCGGCCGGCGTGGGGCCTCCCTTCGCCGGCGCAGGCGGCGATGTTGCGGGCGGCGTGGCGCAGGGCGTCCCCCGCGCACCGCCGGGCGATGCAGCCGGTGTGCCGGCAGGCGCGGCGGCCTGCGTGGTCCCCGGCGGCGCAGCCGGCGCGCCGGCGGGCGGCGCGCCCGGCTTTCCGGTCACCGGCATCGGCGCCCGGGATGGAACCGTCGCGGCTCCGGGCCGGGACGGCCGCGTCATGAGGTTCGGCAGGCTCATCAGCCGCGAGACGTTCCCGTGGCTCACGTAGAGAAGGCCCGCCGCGACGACGATGAGGAGCCCGAGCAGTGGACGGACCTTTTTCATCGGCTCCCCCCGCTTTCCGGCAGCACGTAGGTGGTCGCTTGGAGTCCGAGGGTGAGCATCGGCCGCTCGGAGGAAATCTGTCCCACCCTGGCGGCCGGACTGAGCCGAAGGTCGGTCATGGAGATAAACCGTGGGAAGGTCTCAATCCCGTGCACGAAGCTCGAAATCACGTCGAACGAGCCTTCCACGTTGAGCTCCAGTGAAAAGGTCTGGTAGGAGATCGTCGCGGTCGGCGCCGGCGGCGCGCCCGGACGGCTGGGTTGTGGCGACTGGCCTCCGGCGGACGGCTGCGGATTCTGGAGCGGCCCGGGCTTGATCAGGATCAGGTTCGCGCTGACCTGGGAGGCGAGGGCCTCAAGCCGCACGAGCAGCACCGGTATCTCGCGGGCGGACGGGAGCTTGGCTTCGATGTCTTGAAGATCGTGCTGAATCTGCTGGACCCTCCGGTCCAGTTCCTCCTTGCGCGCCGCCTGGGCCTGCAGCCGCGCCAAGTCGGCGTTCGCCGCCTTCAGCTGCTGGGACACCACGTTGATCTCCCGGATCTTCGGCGTGTAGACATAAAAGTAGAAGACGACGAGCAGCGCCACCACAGCGAGCCCCCACACGACGAGCTTGTCGCGCGGCGTCAGAGGCTTCATTGCACCTCACCGGTCTTCTGGACGACCAGCCGGGTGGGCTGGGTCCCCCCGGGCGGCGCGCTCGGGGTGCCGGAAGCGCCGCCGGGAGCGGTGACGGCGAGCCCGGGAAGGGAGCTCGACCCGCCGGCGCTCATCGGCACCAGCTCCCCGGTCACCTGGAACTTGACCACATCGCGTTCGCCGATCTTCTCCTTCTGCGTCGATGTCAGGTCGATGTTGCGGAACCTGTCGGAGTCCTTGAGGGCGACCATGAAGCGCGCGACCGACTTGAACGTAAAGGTGTACCCGTCGAAGACGACCCCGCGCGCGCCGGACGTGGCCAAGTCGATCAGCCAGACGTCCTGCGGAATGACCGTGCGGAGCGCCCGGAGCGAGTCCGTGGCGGGCAGCTGCCGGGACAGGAGCGTCCGAAGGACCGTCTGACGGTCCTGCAGGCGGCGCAGCGTCTGCTCCAGCCGTTCGACCTCCTGGGCGATGGGCCGCAGAGCTTCCATTTTCTTGTTGACGTCGTTGAGCTGTCGATGCAGCGCGCCCGCCCTGGTTCCCAGGAAGATGGTGACCACGATCAGCAGGCCGACGACGGCCGCCGTGGCCAGGAAGGCCAGCATGACCCCGGGCGCGGGACCGATCGGCCGGCGCCGTCCCGGGGCGAGGAGGTTGATCGTGATCATCGCGGCTTACTCTCCCCTCAGGGCCAAGCCCACGGCTACCGCCATCATCGGGCCGACATCGCTCAGGTACTCCTTCGGGAACGCGTCCGCGCTGCAGCCGGCAAAGGGGTTCCCGATCTCCACCGGAAGCCCCAGTTCCTCGCTGAGGAACGGGGCGAGGTTCTTGAGTTTCGCCGTTCCCCCCGTCAGGATGACCTTCGAGACCGCCTGCCCGCGCGACCGCGTCTGATAGTAGTCGAGCGACCGGCGGACCTCGGTAAAGATGCTGTTGATCACCGGGAGAATCGCTTCGTGCACCTGGACGAGCGTGTTGTCGCCGGGCTGCTGCCCCTCCAGCAGGAGCTGGGCCCGCTCTTCTTTGAGCGTTTGCGCCGCCGGGACCTCGAGGCTCAGGGCGTCGGCGATGGCCTTGGTCACGGCGGTGCCGCCGGTGGAGATGTTCCGGGCAAGGCGCAGGCGCTCGCCCTCCATGATGATGATGTCCGAACTCTCCGCGCCCAGATCGACGTAGATGATGGTGCCCTGCGCCTGGCCGTCCCGGCGTACGACGGAGCGGAGCATCGAAAACGGCGCGACGTCGAGGATGGACGCCGACAGGCCGATCGTGTGCAGGGCCGCGAGCTGACGGTCTACGACTTCCTTGCGGGCGGCCACCAGAAGAATTTCGACCTGCCCTTCTTCGGCGGCCTTCCCCAACACCTGAAAGTCCCGGCTGACTTCTTTGACGCCGTACGGCAGATACCGCTCGGCCTCGTACGCGACCGCCTGCTCCAGTTCCGCCTCGGGCATATCGGGGAGCTTGAGCTCGCGCACGATCACCGCTTCGCCTCCCAGCGCGGTGACCACTCGGTTGCCTTTGATCCCGGCGGTGGTGAGGAGACTGCGGATCGCCATGCCGAGCACGTCGGCGCTGGCGGCGGCTCCGTCGGCAATCGCGCCTTGGGGGGTCGGGGTGACGCCAAGGCGGGCAACCTTACGCCGGTTGCCACCCGCCGGTACCACCTCAACCGCTTTAAGGGTATGGCTTCCCAGATCGAGCCCGATGGACGAGCGGCTCCCAAACAAGCCCATACTCCGGAGCCTCCTTCACGGTGGCACGAACCCCTATTCGCCCTTCCAATTCTGGGTCCTGCATTAGAATGCGAACGCGCGTTCGCCTGGGTATCCGGACCCCGGCACGTCCCTCGCTCACGCCTCAGGCTGCGGGTGCACGGGCCACGGATGCTGGCGCCGCATGTATGCTGTAAATTGTATGCCGCAATCCCGCATCGCTTAGACATCGAACTACCGGCCCGGAGCCGCCCTGCCCCAGGCCGTCACCTGCCGGCGAGAATCACCGGGACCGTCTTCACCAGGACGATGACGTCCAGCCACAACGACCAGTTGTTCACGTACCATCGATCCAATCGCGACCGCTCGCGCAGGTCCAGGGCATTCTTCCCGCTGACCTGCCACAGACCGGTCATGCCCGGCCGAACATCGGTCAACCCGTCGTGCTCGATCAGCGCCGTCTCGGGGCTCAGGTACGGTCTCGGCCCCACGAGGCTCATCTCTCCGCGCATCACGTTCAGCAACTGCGGAATCTCGTCGAGCGAATACCTCCTCAGGAACCGGCCGATGCGGGTCACGCGGGGATCATAGGTGCGCAGCTTCCGATAGCGCTCCCATTCCGCGGCCGCCGCCGGCTGGACCTCGAGGTAGGCCCGGAGGCGCCGGTCGGCGTCCCGGAACATCGTCCGCAGTTTGTAGCACGCGAAGGGGATCCCCCTGCGCCCGACGCGCGGCTCCACATAGAACGCCGGTCCCCGCGACTCGCACCGGACCGCCAGCGCCGCGACGGCCACGAAGAGCGCGAGCGCCAGGCCGAGGGCGGAGGCCACGGCCAGGTCGAAGACTCGCTTCACCGCCAGGTTCCACGGCTTCAGCAGATTGTTCGGGACCCGCAGGAGCAGCGCGCGATCTTCCAGAAGCCCGATGACCTCCACGCCCAGCACCGGCGCCTCGGCGAGGTCCGGGGCGATGACGACGTTTTCCGCCACCTCTCGGAGGCGCTCGACGAGCCGCAGGAACTCCGCGCGGCCCAGTTCGGGGATCGCCAGAATCACTTCACGCGCCCCGACCGCGACCGCGCGGTCCGGCGCCTCCAGCGGATCGGCGATCGACTCCACGACGTCATACCCCAGGGTGCGGTTGCGGCGGAGGGCCTCCAGGAGCGCCGCGGCCCGCCGTCCATGCCCCACGAGCAGCGCCGGCTTGCGCCACGGCCCCGCGGCGAACAACGCCTCTTTGGCGGCGCCCCTCAGGAGGGGCAGGGCCACAAGCAGGATCCCCCAGGCCAGGACCACGACCGGCCGCGAGACATCGCCGCCGGTCTTCGCCACCGACAACGCGGCGAACATCAGCACGACCGCAATCGTGGCCGCCTGCAGGCAGCGGCGGACCTCTTCCCAATAGGGGTCTCTGCGAGTGTAGAGCCCCGTGTACGCGAGGGCGGTGAGGTAGACCACGGGGATCCACCACAGGGCCGCGTAGTGGGCGAGGGGGTAGGTCGGCCGCTCAAACCCTCGGGAAAGCACCGGGAGCAGCGAGATGCGTATGCCGACGGCAATGCCCAGCGCGGCGGCGAGTGCCAGGAGATCCGAGGCCACAAGCGCCAGGAGCGAAACCGTCCGCGCCCAGGCTCGAGACCGGGCCAACTCGCCCGGCAGCCAGAGCGGGCGCGCGGTTACCTTCCGGGGGTCTTGATGCGCTCTCTCCACCATTCCTTGAGCAATATGCCCAGAAACGCCGCGTCCCGGACGAGGTAGCGCTTCCAGAGGCGCCCGGGCTCCAGCGCGAGGCGCCACAGCCACTCCAGCCCGGCCCGCTGCATCCAGCCGGGGGCGCGGGACCGGCGTCCCGCCGCAAAATCGAGCGCAGCCCCGACGCACACCGCCACGATGGTGTCGAGGCGGTCCCAGTGACGGTGCACCCACAGCTCCTGCTTCGGCGATCCCAGGGCCACGAACAGGAGCGTCGGCTTGGCCGCGTTCACCGCGTGCACGGCCGCCTCCGCCGCCGTCCCTTCCGGCTCGAAGTGGTCCGGAGGGCTGTAGGTCCCCGCCACTTGCAGCCCCGGAAATCGGGCCTCGAGCCGCCGGGCCGCCATGTGGGCGACGCCCGGCTGCCCGCCGAGGAAGAACACCGTGTGCCCCCTCCCCGCCGCGAGCCTGCATAGGGCCGGCACGAGATCGGCGCCGGCGACCCGGGCGCGGAGCGGCCGGCCGAGCAGACGCGTCCCCCAGATGATCGGCATGCCGTCCGCCACGCGCAGCGCGGCCCGCTCGCACGCGACCCGAAACGCGGCGTCCTGCCGGAATCGCACGACGAAATCGACGTTCATCGTGACGACGTAACCCCGGATCCCACCGGCGATGACCCGGTCGAGCCCCGCGACCGCCTCTTGAAGGTTGACATCGTCAAACATGACATCCCCCAACGCCACGCGCCGGGCCGGGCGAGGCCCCTCCCCTTCGTGCTGCCCGGCTGACGCGCCGCCGGCGCTCACCCCCTCGCCTCCGCCGTCGCGCTTTCGCGATACACCCGCTCCACGCGGTCCACCACGAGGTCCCAGCCAAAACGGGCGGCGGCCGCGCGCGCCCGCTCCCCCAGGCCCGCCAGATGCGCGGCGGGGAACCGGAGTGCCTGCACCACGACCTCCGCGGCGCGTTCCTCGTCGCCGAAGTCTACGAGGATGCCGTTGACGTCCGGCTGGATGAGCTCTCGGTGGGCCTCGATGGTGTTTCCAATCACCAGACTCCCCGACGCCATCGCCTCGATCACGGCGATCCCAAACCCTTCGTACGCCGACGGCGCCAGCACCAGGTGCGCCCGGGCCAGGTACTCCGTCAGCGCGGCCCCCTCCACCGCGCCGGCGAAGGTCACGCCGGCCGCCACCCCCCGCTCGCGCGCCAGGCCCTCCAGGGACGCGCGCAGCCCCTCCGCGTCCGGTCCCACGATCACGAGACGGGCGTCGGGGATGGCGCGCCGGATCCTCGGGAGGAGGAGGATGGCCCGGTCGATCCCCTTGTGTCCGGCGACGCGTCCCACCATCACCAGCAGCCCCGGGTCCACGGACTTGCGGACCTGGAAGAAGACATCCTCGACGCCGTTCGCGATGGTCACCCGCTTCCGGGCCGGGACGACGGGCGCGAAGAGGCGGTCGTCCTGCGCGCTGTCGCAGATGACCTTCGCCGCCTGGGTCAGCGCCAGGCGGGTGACCGTATGGAAGTAGACCCGCTTCGCCGCCAGCGCCCACCCCGTGTGGAAGAACCCGCCGTGGGTGGAGACCACGAACGGCGTCCGGTGGCGCCACCGCGTCGCCGCGAGGAAGTCGAGGAAGAAATCGATGGCGTGAACGTGGATGATGGTATGCCCGGATGCGAATTTCAAGATCCCGGGCGCCAAAAAGTAGCGGCGCCCCCCGACGAACGGGATCCGGTGAACGCGCAGTCCCTCGACGATGTCGGTCGAGGCCAGCGGGTGCGCGTGGTCCCAGAGGCGTCCGAGCGTCACGATTTCGCACGCGTGCCCCCGCCGCCGGAGGCGACCGCACAGCGCCATGACCGCGCTCTCGATGCCGCCGACCGAGGGAGAGAACTGCCGGACCACGTGGAGGACGTTCACCGTTTGAGACCCGGCGGCGGGGCGGACCGGCCACCCGCCTCGATCAGGGGGCGTCCCAATCCTCACCGCGGCCCCCGGGGACGATCATCGCTGCCGCCCTGCCTTGATTTTGTCCAGGAGAAGCTCCCCCCGGCGCACCAGCTGCCTGGCGACAAAGCCGTATCGTCCAAGGAGCAGCGCGAACTTGAGCCGCCAGACCGGATCCAGCGACCCCGTCCGGCGCATGCCCTCGGGAACGTGGCCGGCCGCATGCGCGGTGAACCAGCCGATGTAGTCTCTGGCCTCGGACCGGGTGAACAACGGCACTTCGCGCTGCCGGCGGATGAGCCATCCGGCCAGGAAGCGATATTCGAACAGCACGTCGGGCTCGATCTCGAAGGCGGCTTTCATCGCTTCGGCCGCCCTGTTCAGATCGGCCGCGCAAAAGTAGAAGTACGTGAGCTGGAGCTGGATCATGGCCCGGTTGAACGGGCGGACCAGGCCTCCGCCGACCTGGAATGTCTTCGCTTCAAGGGCCTGCATCACTTCGAGACTCCGGTCGCGGTGGAACTCGGGCTCCTGTCCGATGGGCGTGTTCGTGGTGTGGATCCGATAATACGCGACCGGCCCGGGCAGGAACGCAATCTTGTAGTGGGCCGCGACCCGGATCCACAGCTCCCAGTCCTCGTACTCGAGATTCTCGTCGCGCAGACCGACCTTCTCAAGACATTCGCGGCGAAGCATGACGGTTCGTGGATGCAGGAAGTTCCCCTCCAGCAGCGACAGCAGGGGATCCGGCTCGCGCGTCAGGTCTCTGGCGAACGTGAGCCCCACCCGGCGGCCGTCCGCATCGATCACCGTTGCCGGACCGTAGACCACCCCGATCTCGGGATGCTCCCCCAAGAACGTCACCTGTCGTTCCACCTTCTCCCGCACGAATGCGTCGTCGGAGGAGAGCCCGCACCAGTAGTCGCCGCCCGATCGCTGGAAGGCGAGGTTGGCGGTGGCGGAGCCCCCCCGGTGCGCATTGCCCTCGTGCGTGTACACCGACACCCGCCCCGGGTAGCGCGACGCGTAGCCCTGGGCGATGTCCAAGCTCTTGTCCGTCGAGCCGTCGTCGACGATGATCAGCTCGACGTGAGGATAGGTCTGTTTGAGCACGCTCTCGATGGCCGTGGGGAGAAACGGCGCATGGTTGAACGACGGCATGCAGACGCTCACCAGCGGGGCACGGCCCCGAGGGCGCGGTTCTTTCAAACGCTCAGATGGCAGGGACGTTTGGATGCTACGCTGAGCCTGCATCGCGTCTTCCTGTATTCAGGGGATCACCGGCGACGGGCTTCCTCCAGGATGTGTGCCCCAAACCCAATCACCGCATGACATCGAAGAGGAACCGCCTCTCCTCATGGTCAAGACCCGGCCACGCGGCGTGCCAGGCGTTTCCAGGCCCACAGCCAATCCTCTGGCATCAGATTGCACAGGCAGGCGAACAAGACGCTGAACCGAACCTTGCCCGTCCGCATCATGTCCCGTCCAACCATGAGGAACGGGCTGGGAAACTGCGCACGATCAAGGTCTCTCGACAGCAGGTAATCCTCATCGACATGACCCGTTCCGGCCATCTCGGAAGCGCGTCCGAGACCCTCAAATGAGGAGGCGCCGTCGACGAGCGCCTCGAGCTTCGAGCGGACCAGTTCAGGCGGAAAGTCTTGCCGAAACATCGCTCCCAAGAGCTGGCCGCAGTGCCGTCTCAGATCGGGATGTGTCATGAGCGCTTCCGCGTGATGGATCACGTCAACGTTTGAGTCGGCAATGAACGGGTAGCTCCCCGCAATGGTGTCAATCCCGGAGTGCGCGATCATGAGGGAGAGGTGAGGATTTCTCACAAAGATCATTGGGAGGCCGAACGCCATCGCCTCGACCCTGACTTGTCCACCCGAAAATGGAAAGGTCTCAATCAAAAAGTCAGCCTGGCGATAGTACGGGGTCAGGCCGGTCACATTGTATGCCACGCTCAGCCTGTCCAACACGCTCTTCGGCCAGCCGCGGAGCGCCTCGGCGATATGGGGATCCGGTAGTGTCAATAGGACGTGCCGATGTGTTGGATTGCGTTCCAGGATCGTCCTGATTACCGCAAAGTAGTCCCACGTTCCATCCGGGATAATCTTCAATGGGCTGGCGATCGATAACGACGACGTGGACGCTCTGGCCTCCTCGGGTTCAGGCTTCGAAACCCCGCCGTCTGTGAGATCTGTCGTCAATGGGACGACCGCCAGGCTCCCCTCATAGTGTCTGAGTGTCCGGGACACATACACCTGGGCGGGGCTGAACTCGACCAGCACGTCCGTGATCTGCTTGCCCAACCAAAAGGCGAGGTCAGCGTGATCGCAGAGCATGACCCGTACCCCCAGGTGAGCTTTCAGCGCGCCGACTGCGGTGATCGCCACGACATCATCCGGGTCGGTAAAGAGAAAAATATGGCCGGGCTGCACGTCCAGGCACTGCTGGACGAAGGACTCAATTTGTTGGGTGAGCGTCTCTCCTCCGATGTTCAGCAGGGTACACCCGGTGCCTTTGATCTTTGCGAGGAATGCTGGAGTCACCCGTCGGGTCGGGAGGAGATACTGTTCCACATTCTGCTTTCCGGCAAGCAGCTTCAGCCAGAGTCGCAAAACCTCGCCGTGGCCCCCTATCGCGTCGAGGTGTGTCGCGACGTAGAGGATCTTGCCGCCGCTGCGCCCGCCGGAAGGAGGGCGATCCGCCAGACGGCTCAAGATCGACACGCCAATAGCGGATAAGAGGTCCTCAAGCTCGCCGTCAGACCATACCCCGAAGTGGAACCACCGCGCAAAGGTCGCCGACGTCTGGGCGAACACCAGGCTCTCCTCAACCTGCTGATTGCGGAAGTACCCCAACGCATGATCTTTCGCGAGCCGATATTTCCGCACGCACCGTTCACGGCTCCTGTCCAATTTCCGTCCAACATCGCTCGTCGTCTTCATCGGCATTCCCCGGCGCGGGTCTCCCGGCCCCCAACTACTGCTCGACGATGTGGAACCGAGGGGCCGTGGCCACATACAGCCTGTCCCTCCCCCTCGTCTCCCGGTCTCGCTCGACGATCTCCCGGATATGGGTCGGGGCAGTGATGAGCACCATGCTCGCGTCTCCCGCTCTCGGATCATCCCGGGCCACGACCTCCGTCCCCACCCCTGGGACATATTTCCCCATATAGCCGGGGGTGTCATCGATGACGTACGGGATGAGATGGGTGTCCAGCCCCAGCAGATTGAGGAGCGCCTGCCCCTTCCCCCCAGCGCCGTACGCGACGATCCGGCGACCCATACGGGCGTACTCCGTCATCAGCCCGCGAATCTGCGTGCGCTGCCGGGCGACCTCCGCAAAGAACTGCCCGAATCCCGCGGCGTCGTGCAATCGAAGGAGCTGTTCGACGCTCTCGATCTGAGCCGCCCGCTCCCCATCCGCGCCGGCCGGCCGGCGCTTGTCCGCGCACACCACGACAGAGCCGCCATCCATCTGACAGAACCACGCATCGCGCACGCGGAGCCCGACCCTGCCGAACATGTTCGACAATGCGCTCAGGGTGAAAAAACAGACATGCTGAACGCCCATCGACTGGAACTGATTGTTCATCATCTGCAGCTGCAGGTACGGCACTTCGAGCACGGCGACGCCATCAGGAGCGAGGACCGCGGCAATGCCTTCGACGAAGTCCACCGGCTCAAAGGCGTGCTCCAATGTGTGGCGTGAAATGACGAGCTTCACGGTCCCGTGCGTTCCGGCAAACCGGCGCGCCGACGCCGCGCCGAAGTACTCCCGGAAGATCCGGTATCCCGACCGCGCCAGGGCTGGATCGATCGAGGGGTCGAACCCGACCGGCGCCAGGCTCCGGTGTTTGAGCAACCCGAGGACATACCCATCGTTCGATCCAATCTCGATCACGGCATCGCCGGCCTGAACGCCCGACAGCGTCACCGCCGCGTCCAGCAGTGATTCTTGATAGGCCCGCACCGCCGCCGACATCGAGTAGGTCGGTTGATAGTTTGAGTACACAAACTCGACCAGCGCCTCTCGGGCACTGTCGGAGGCCTGCTGCACGAGGCCGCACGCGCCGCAGATCGCCAGCGCATTGACAAACCTGGGGGCCTGGCGGGCCAGCGCCGCCGTCGGCAGCAGGTACCCTCCCAGGGGCAGCTCACCAAAATCATAGAGGGGGCTCAGGCCCGCGGACCGGCAGTTCCTGCACTGGACCATGGCGCCACGGTCGCGAGAGCTATCCGTTGTGGGCATATGATATTGTAGCATCCGGGCGATGCCCGGTCGCGGAGTCCCGAGAGCAGGGGGTGCGGAGACGATGCCCACGCAGGCACAACACGGAACACACGGAGTCGTTGAACGCCTCCGGGCGGACGACATCTACGATGAGGTGGCCGCCGAACTGCGGGTCAATGGATACGCGATCCTCGACGGCGGCTTCCCGCCGGAATTCGTTCGCGGGCTCCGGACCGGCCTCGAACGGGCGTACGCAAAGCAGGTCGACGAAATCGGGGGCGACGACGCGTTGCGCCGCATGGGGGATGCCGACATCGCCCGATGCGTCCTCGCCTACGAACCGGATTTCATCGCCGTGGCCGCAGCGCCCCCGCTGATCGAGCTCGCGAAACGCGTGCTCGGGCCGGAGTTCGTCCTGCTGCAGCAAAACGGGATCATCAACCGACCTGATCGAAAGAACGCCCTCGCCCAGTGGCATCGCGATCTCAGCTATCAGCACTGGACCAGCTCGAAACCGCTGGCGATCAACGCGCTCTTCTGCATCGACGATTTCACCACCGAGAACGGCGCCACGTTCGTCCTCCCGGGAACGCATCACGTCACGGCGTTCCCGCCCGACCGCTTCGTGCAGAAATTCGAAACGCAGATCGAGGCCCCCTCGGGTTCCTACATCGTCCTGGACGCGATGCTCTTCCACCGGGGGGGCGTCAACCGGTCCGCCGGCCTCCGGCGCGGGGTCAATCATGTGATCGGGCTGCCGTTCATGGCGCAACAGATCGACATCCCATCGGCGGTCGCAGCCACGGGTGCCCGGATCCCCGACGGGGACGCCGTCGGCAAGTACCTCGGCGTTCGCTGGGCGCCGGCATCCAGCGTGACTGATTGGCGCTCCCGGCGGATGCCGAAGTAGGCCGCCGGCACCCCGGATCTCCCGGCTCACGCCGCAGGGGCGGCGTCAGGCCGGTAGCGGCGAACCACCCGCCGGAGGCCGTCTCTCGCGCCTCGCCGCTCTCCGGGGGTGAGGATCGTCCAGGCAAAGCCCATGGCGGCCGCGATGTAGGCTGCCGCCGGCAGAGGGTGCACCTCCACATCGGACCAGGTGTGCGCCGAGGCGGCCAGGATGAGCCCCAGACCGGTCAGCCACGTGCGCGCGGTTGAGCGATCCAGCACAAAGTGGCGCCGCGATGTGACGTAGGCGAGGATGAAGACGAGATACGTTCCGTGCACGAACAGAAAGTTTGCCCCCACCCCCTGAAAGGCATTGAGGGACAGGATCGCGAACGCGGCCCCTCCCACCTGCAGGGCTCCCCACACGAGCTCGGTCCAGATCAAGGTCTTGACGTCGGCATAGGCAATCATCGTCAGGGCGAAGACCCAGTCCGTCACTCTGAAGTAGTCCCCGATCAGCATCCAACGGATGATGTCGAGCGCGGGGACGAAGGCGGACGTATACAGGACCCGCACCACCACCGGCTTGAGCACGGTGGTGGTGACCACCAGGGGCACCATCAACAAGATGGTGAGGCGTAAGACCCGATGGATCAGTTCCTGCCGGTCGTGCGGCTCACTCAACCGGCTGAGGCTGGGGATGTAGTAGGTGGTGAAGGACGCCAGCGCCAGCAGGACATAGTTCATGCTGATCGTCCAGGCGACGTCGAAGAGGCCCGCCCCGGGAAGGGCGAAGCGGCGGACGACGATCGCCCGGAGCGCAAGGGGGACGGCCGTGGCGACCACGCCGAGGAACAACATGGTGGCGGCCAATCGTAGAAAGCCCCCGGCTGCTCCCGCGTCGAAGCGCAGACCGGCGTGACGAAACGGCTTCGGCAACCAGCCCCCGCGGCCGACGAAGACCAGCCCCAGCGCGCTCGTGGCCAGGGCGGGCACGGCGATCTGCAGCGCCAGCGCCGCGGGGTGTCCCTCCCGGAGCAGGAGCGCGACCGGATACGCGAGCGCGGCGGCGACGGCGGCGCCGACGATCTGGAGGAGCGTCAGACGGCCGATCGCGCGATGGCCGGTGAGCACCCCCGAGAGATAGGTCGACATCCCCCCGGCGAGGACGCCCAGGGATAACCAGCGGATCACCTGCACGCGCTCCCCGTCCGCTCGCCCCATCACGAACAACGCGATGGCTGACGGGAAGAGGAGGAAGGTCAGCGCGACCGCTCCTCCGCCCAGGAGAAGAATCCAGAACACGGTCGAGCGATATCCCGCCTGCTCGGCCTCCTCCCGGCTGGCGATCCCCTGGGCCATCGCGGTCTGCCCATTCAGGGTGCCCAGCATCAGGGCGGCCTGATAGGTTTGCCCCACCAGCGAGATGAATCCGATGCCCGCGGGTCCCAGGATGACCGCGAAGATCTTGGTGGCGACCACGGCAAAGCCGAGGGTGAGGAGCGACGCGCCACCCGTTTGCAGGACGGCGAGGGCCAGCTCGCGCATCAGCCGCGGACTCTCGCCTCGACGAACATCTCCGACCCCATCTGCGGCAGGTATTTGGTCATCGCGTCCAGCGCGGCGACCGCCTTGAGGTCGATGATGCCGTGCCGGAGGAGCGCGTCCATCTGATCATGGGTGAACGGCTTGATCAGGTAGGTGTCAAAGTGGAGGACTCGAAACCCATTCTCCTCCACGAGCTTGAGCAGCGATTCCCGGTCGAATCGTGTGTGCCGCTGGAACCGGATTTCCGTGGCGGACGGCTCGAAGAGGCTTCGGATCAGCCCCATTTCCAGCGCCAGCAGGCGGTGAAAGGAATAGACGTTTGGCACGTTGATGTGGACGGTCGTCGATGGAGTGGAGAGCCGCCGGATCGCCTGCAGCAGCGCCGACGGATCGGGGACTTCATGGAGCAGGCTGCTCACGATGATGAAATCGAACGCCCCTTGGGCGCGCAGGCTCTCGACGAGATCCTCGAGAGTCCCCCGGACCACGCGAATGTTCGCCTTCCCCTCGGCAAAGCGCAGCGCCCGCCGGACGAAGTCTTCCGATGGCTCGACCACGGCGTAGGCCGTGTAGTCCTCGAGATACGGGAAGCACGGCTCCATGCCGCACCCGACCTCGAGGATGCGGTCGTGCGCATACTTCCGGACCGAGGTGAGCACCCGCGCTCTCCGCGCGGCGATGGC
>Ga0137376_10000115_pt1 | contig 28456 bp, 37 predicted proteins | sample SagtaG_23_FD_104814 | JGI IMG/M metagenome (GOLD analysis project Ga0137376, IMG submission 104814) | Vadose zone soil microbial communities from Sagehorn Ranch, Mendocino, California, USA - Sage2_L_20_16 metaG | ecosystem: Environmental > Terrestrial > Soil > Vadose zone | place: USA...
GGAAAACAGTTGGAACTTCTCAAGGAAGCATTTCCCAGCGTTTCCCGCGTTGCTGTTCTCTGGTGGTCGGGTATCGGTCAAGACGCACTCTTGTTGAGAGATATGAAGGTCGCGGCCGGCGCATTGCAGGTGACACTTCAATCCCTGGAGGTGCGCGGTGTCGATGATTTCGAGCCGGCATTCTCCGCTATCAAAAAAGATCGTGCCAATGCCCTTATCGCGCTTAAGGAACCCTCTCACCGCTACTCACCGAACACGGATCGTGGACTTTGCGGCCAAGAGCCGGTTGCCAGCGATCTATAGAGACGGCGAGTTTGTGGATGCCGGCGGACTCATGTCGTATGGGGTCAATGTCGCTGACTTGTGGGGACGCGCCGCTAACTATGTCGACAAAATCCTCAAAGGAACGAAGCCCGCCGACCTACCCGTCGAGCAGCCTAAGAAGTTCGAGTTTATCATCAATCTGAAAGCGGCCAAGCAGATCGGCCTGACGATTCCGCCTAACGTGCTGGTGCGGGCGGATAGGGTGATTCGGTAACGAAAGAAAGCCAGACGCGGGCGCTAGGATTGAATTGAATTCTCCTACAATCGGAAGGCATAAAGCGGCGACAGGTCGTTACCCGTGCTAAACTCCAAGATTTTGACTCGTCTGCTGATTGAGTAACCGAAAACAGCCATCAACTATGGCGCTGATAGCATGTTATGAATGTGGAGATAAAGTCAGTACAAGCGCTGCTGCTTGTCCGCATTGTGGCGCGCCTTCGAAACAGCAAATGTCTGTTCTGAACAATGACACGCTCGGGGAGGACAGTGAGGTCAAAGCAGAGAATGAACATAAAGATTCTCGCGCCATCAACCAAATAAGCGAGGTTGTCGAGCAGCGGGTTAATCCACCCGAGCTTAAACGAAAACCAAAGCTGGGCGCTGGACTGATATTAGCGGCTGCAGTAGGTTTTATCATTTTGGCCGTTGCAATTCTTCTATTTTCTCGATCGAACCACGATTCGCTCGAGACTGTCTCATTCATAAATAGCGAAGGCAGTACGCTCTCGTGTTCCCCCGAAAACAGAGAGAGTTGCGTGCGAGACGCTGAGCGGAAAGGATTTGTAAAGCTGTCGGATACTGTCGCGGGGATCGCAGTAGATTGGACGGCAAAGCCGTTGCGGATCGTCGGCGTTAGGGGAACAGCGGCGGATGCGGGCGTGCGAAATGGCGATATTCTGATCGAGCTCGATGGTAGTGAGATAACGGAGCCATTCTCTATCTTCAGGATCATGAGCACAAAACATCCTGGGGACAAGCTAACGGTGAAAGTGTTGCGCGCTGATAGGCAGTTGTATTTTGCATATACTGTCATGCAAAGAGAAAAAACACACCTTCCATCAGCACCCCAATCTTGACAGCTTGAGGCCAGCGAAGATATTGCGAACGATTTCGTTTGAAAATTCTCACGATTCCGCCGAAAGTGCTCGCGCGAGCGGATAAGGTGATACGGCGATGCTAGGATTGAATTGATTTCTCCTACAACCAAATCCTGTGAGATTTGACTGAAGCGTCGTACAGTTCAATCCTACGGCAACATCTCTCGATTTTCAGAGGTACGCTGGGGTATTTTGCCCATCGTGAGTAGCGAATTATTTGGACCAGCAATTTACGTTTTCTCTATCGAACAAATCTTGGGAGATTTGCCTAAGATGTCGCAGCTGCCGCCATCATTCATTAAAAGGAATTTGTGGAAGAATTTTTCGGCGCTGGACGAAAAAACTGGTTTCTTACCGCCGGCAATATATGGCGATTAGTTTACTCCAATGGGTTGTTGATGCCAGATCGTTAAGGGCTATATACGTTACGCCATGAAGTATTTTTATTTCCTTATGTTTATTGTCGTGGGCTGTAGCACTGGTCCGCGTCAGCCAACGATGTTCATGACTATGGAATCTGAAGAAGAAACAGCGCCCCCAATGAGGAGTGTTGAGACGCCGCGAAGTCAAGGCAATTCGCCACAACCACCGCCAAGAACGCAGTCGGCCCAACCAGAGTCGCCAGGCAACAGGGGCCAACTTCCGTCGTGTCCAGGTGCCTACTACGCGAAATGGACGAATTGTGTCGGCACCGTTAAGCTTTCAAGTGGTGTGGAGTACGTCGGTGAGTGGAGGGACGGCCAGGCCAACGGGCAAGGCACCTATACATGGCCCGATGGCCAAAAGTACGTCGGTGAGTTCAGGGACAGTAGGCGTAGCGGGCATGGAACCCAGATGTATCCCAGTGGCGCGAAGTACGTCGGCGAGTGGAGGGACGGCCAGGCCAACGGGCAAGGTATTGAATACGGTGTCGACGGCTCTGTCCTACGATCAGGAATTTGGGAGAACGGGGTTTTTATCAGGGGCCGGTAAGCGCCATCTCCACCAGCTCATCAGCAGCGTAGGATTGAATTGAATTCTCCATCCAACAAATCACGGTAGTTTTCGCGCCTAGTCCAATCGTAGTTTCGTATAAGCCGGGTCTTAATTTCAATCCATTGCTTTAGACCGAGCCAGCGTCGCTTAACACCAATATAGTATTTTGATATCAAGATACTATGAAAACAAGAAAGGAGGCTAAGCCTATGCGAGCAACCATTTTGCGGCTCGAATCTGAGACGCACAAAAGCTTAAGGATTGCCGCGATTGAGGCGGACATCTCGATGAACGACGCCATCAATCAAGCTGTGATTCTATGGCTTAAGGAACATCAAAAAAGAAAGGGGGTAAAAAAATGAAGGGCAAGAAAGGTAACGGATCAGTATTCCAACGCGGCGCCGTTTGGTGGGTCAAGTATTACCGCAACGGAAAAGCTTACCGGGAATCGAGCGGATCAGATAAAGAAAGTGACGCTAGGAAACTCTTGAGAAAGCGCCAAGGCGAAATCGCGCTAGACCGCTTCATTGGCCCGGAGTCGGAGCGGATAACCGTACGCGATTTGTCAGAAGCCCTCGTGAACGATTACCACGTGAATCAGAAAAAGAGCACGGCAAGAGCAGTGCGTTCACTGACGCATATCTTGCCCTACTTTGGCGACTACAAAGCGCACCAACTAAGAACAGATACCGTGAAAAACTACGTCGCACACCGGCTAGAGCAGGGCGCGGCAAATGCCACGATCAACCGCGAACTGTCAGCCTTGAAACGTATGTACACGCTGGGCATGCAAGCGGAGCGAATCCAGCGTCGTCCGTATATTCCAATGTTAGAAGCGCACAATGTAAGGCAAGGATTCTTTGAACGTGGCGAATTTCTCAAATTTCGCGCAGCGCTACCGGATCACCTAAAGCCGGTTGTGACGTTCGCATATTCCACCGGCTGGCGACGGGGAGAAATTCTCGGGTTAAAGTGGAATCAAGTTGACCTTGCCGCTAAGACCGTACGGATCGAAGGCGATTCGACCAAAAACAAGAAGGCCCGGACGATCGCGCTAGATGGTGAGCTACTCGAAGCGGTTCAAGGCCAATGGGAAAAGCGCGTTGTGGCAGAAATTCCCGGCCAGTCCCCTACTCTACTTTGCGCTTATGTATTTCACCAAAATGGGAAACCTATTGGCGACTTCCGCGACGCATGGGCAAAGGCTCTCAAAGAAGCCGGACTAACGGGTAAAATCCTTCACGACTTCCGGCGCACCGCGGTTAGAAATATGACTCGCGCCGGGGTTCCTGAACGGGTTGCGATGATGGTCAGCGGGCACAAAACCCGCAGCGTGTTTGATCGTTACGATATAGTCAGCGACGATGATTTGCGGGAAGCAGCGCGCAAGTCTTGGGAACACGCACAGAACCAGGAAGCAGCGGCAAAGGTTGTCGCACTAAGATCGAATCAATAGACGTTTGGGCACAGAATGGGCACAGTGAGCGCACACAACAGTCTTATGAACCTTCGGACCAAGGCACTAAGTTATTGTTTTTATGGTGCCCGGAGCCGGACTCGAACCGGCACAGACCTTTCGGTCCGAGGGATTTTAAGTCCCTTGTGTCTACCTATTCCACCATCCGGGCGTAAGTGAATTCAATAACTTGCAGCGCTCGCGTTTTCAACCGCTTGCGCTCGTTGCAACTGAGTTGCCAGTCTGAACGCACTTTTTACGTCGTCGGCCTGCAAAATTCGGATAAGCCATGCTCCGGTGTCAATTGGTGCGCGGTCAGCCCGATTGCCGCATAATTCATACGAGGGAACATCTTGCCGAGCCATCGGCTCGAAGCAGCAGGGAAGAAATCGTTTCAACTCGTAAATAGTCATTCTTTTGCTCCAGCGCCCGCGCCGCCAACCGTAACTCACGAAATGGACTGATCGCACTTGCTGTATTTAATTGGGGAGCAGACATCGAATCGAATTATTGTTGTGGGTTCGGTGGTGCGCTAAAAACAACTTTGGGTTTTTCGTCGCATGAATTCACTGCATATCTTTCGCTTCCTTCGAACAGCCAGCATTCATTGTAAAGAGAACAGTAGCAGCCCCCAAGGCCAATGCGATCCACCTCTTTGGAAAGTTTTTGGTAGTCTGGACCTGGGCGAATTTTCAATATCTCTCTCGAGAAGTCGGGACGAAACCATGCCTGCGAAGCTGGCACAACGAAGTCAAAGATCGGTGGCTTTTCGAAACCAAGGACCTTGAACACAGAGAGCCAGTTGGGCTGGGGCTTCCTATCTACAGCAACCGTGAACCAGTGCAGTTTTCCTGGCCCGAGTCCCTATTCCCAAATATGAATCCCGCAAAATCTTTCGTGTAATAGTAACTCACGACCATCCTCGGCTCCGCAAAAAATCGTTCATGCGCGCGTACTACTCTCGACTGGTAAATCGTAAAAAATAAAGCACAGAGCGCGTTCAGAAAGGATGATAGAGCGATCCAGCGTTCGGGATACCATCGAAAAGGGTTCCAAGGATTCGCGACCGTTCCTCATGAGCGCTCCGTAAACCAAGGGGAAGGGCAGACTATAAGCCAACTCCGCGCCCAAATTGCCATGATCGGCCGGGGCCTTCCTTCTCACGCCCGCGGGTGCGCTTTGTTGTAGTTTCCAGTCACTTCAGTCGAACTACCGCACATAGAATTCCCACGGCTCCGGCAGTTTCTCCAGCTCAGCCGCGAGCCGGTCGAGTTCCGCTTTCACCGCGGGATCCTTCGTTTTCGTGTACCGGTAATTCAATTTGTTGATGCGCGCTTCGGGCAGCTGTCTCACGCAGGTGTAAATCCCGCCGAAATAGACCCGCAGGTTTTGTTGTTGACCTTCTAGCTGATGACCGGCTTGGCCAGCGTGGGGCCTGAGCTGATGGCTGAAACCGGGAACCGTCCACTTCGGCTGGCATATCGGATCGAGGAGAGCGAGCGCTTGCCGGACTTCAGGAGTATCGATATCGCGTTTCTTCGAGTCGAGTGTGGCGTCTTTTAATATTTTTAGAGCTTCGAGCAGGCGCACGGGACCTTACACTTCATCGAATTTTCACTTCTTGAGAATCCATATGATCAGTCCCGCGGAGGTAAAACAAATCACTAAGAGAATGACATTTATGGGGTCCATCTGCTTCTTCCTCCAGCACGGGATTCATCGGCCCCGATGCCGTGTGTCGTAGCTTCGTTTTGTTCGCTTACTTGATCACCTTATTCGCTCGCTCAAGCACGCGGACTGGAATTGTCAGACCAATTTGATTTGCCGCTTTGAGGTTGATGACGAATTCAAACTTCGTTGCCTGCGCTACGGGCAGGTCACTCGGTTTCGTTCCCTTGAGGATTTTGTCCACGTAAACAGCCGCGCGCTGATGGAGGTCAGCGTAGTCCTCACCGTAAGACATGAGGCCGCCCTCGTCGACAAATTCCTTCTGAAAATAAATAGATGGTAATTGGTATTTGCCAGCAAGGTCGACGATCCGGTTTCTTTCGGCGAAAAGAGTGCGACTGGTGACCGTCATAATCGCGCCGACCTGTTTTTGCTTTGCGGTTTGAAAGGCACTCTCTAAACCTTTGGAGCCGAGTTGAGTCTCGATTTCCTCCAAAATGAGTTTCAGTGCCTGAGCCGCACCCCTAAGTTCCTCCAGTTGGCGTGGGTTGCTTCCCGGCAGCTTCAGAAGTCCAACTCGGGTTAGCTTAGGGACCAAGTCCTTGAGTATCTCTAATCGCTTCGTATTGAGCTCGGGCGAGAAACTCGCGAAACCTGTGTCATTGCCTCCCGGCCGCGCCAGACTGGCAACCAAACCTGAACCGACAGGGTCGCCTACGTTCGTCATCAGGACGGGGATCGTAGTGGTGGCGCGCTTGGCCGCTAACGCCGCCGCTACCGATCCGACCAGAATTAGATCAACCTTTAGATGAACCAACTCGCCCGCAAGTTCAGGCAGGCGGCCAGGTTTTTCCTCACCAAATCGGTACTCGATAGCGAGATTCTTTCCCTCGAGTCCATCCAAGCTTGCGCAGCTCTGGCCGGAACGTGTCCACAATGACCGCGATGCCAGAAGCAGTGCCATTATCCAGGAAGCCTATGCGGGCGACTTTCATTGGTTGCTGCGCGTCGACAGAAGAAAAGCACAGCACGAAGAGCAACGCGCAAAGTATAGGCGTGATTATTTTCTTCACGTTCGCCCTTCTCACTTGATCACCCGGTCCGCTCGCGCCAGCACGTTCGGTGGAATGGTCAGACCGATCTGCTTTGCCGCTTTCAGGTTGATGATGAACTCGAACTTTGTCGGCTGTTCCACTGGCAGATCGGCGGGCTTAGTGCCTTTCAGAATCTTGTCCACATAGGTGGCGGCGCGCCTGTAGTGCTCGTCCAGGTCGGTTCCGTAGGACATCAAGCCGCCGCTTTCGACAAATTCGTCCCGCGCGTATATCGCCGGCAGTCGAGTCTTTGCCGCCAGTTCCACGACTTGCTTTCGGTTTGAAGTGGCCAAAATCATAGGTGTCACGGCGAGAGCGGCACTGCGCGCCTTAATCGCGTCATTGAACGCGCCCTCGAACTTGTCCGCGCTGCTTACTTCCATGGAATAAAGCTGCAAGCCCAGTTCTCGTGCCGGCAGTTGGCTTTCTTTCCACGCTTGCGCAGAGCCTGAATTCTGCGGGTCCCACAGCAGCGCAACGCGGGTGAGCTTGGGAACGGTTTCCTTGAGCAACTCCAGCCTTTTGCCGCCCAACTCTGCAGCAATGTTGGTCAACCCCGTAATGTTTCCACCCGGCCGCGCCAGGCTGTCAATCAGCCCGGCCGCAACAGGATCAGCAGCTAGCAATATAAAAACGATAGGGATCGTCTTGGTAGCGTTCTTGGCGGCTATGGCACCCGGCGTCGTGCTAGTGACGAGCGCATCGACGTTAAGGCGGACCAGCTCACCAACCAAGGCGGGTAGCCGGTCTAACTTATCATCAGCGGATCGATACTCGATAGTGATGTTCTTGCCCTCAACATATCCGAGTTCACTGAGCCTGCGCAGGAATAACTCTCCCAGCCGGGTGCCTCGAACGCTAGGACCACTGTCGAGCCACCCAATCTTGGGTAGCTTCGCCTGCTGCTGCGCCTCGGCTATGACCGCAACAGCAAGCGGTACCGTTACAAACAGGATTGAGAAGACGCCAACTTTCCTCATTGCACGCATCATTGGTTATGTATCATGCGCACGGTAGCGGTAGTAGGGAAAAGTGAGATTTACGACAGAAGGCGGACGTATTCGTCGGGGTGGGGAAACCAGATTTTCCTCCGCTCTCGTTACAGATCAAACGCGGACCATAGGCAACGAGGGCGCTGGTAAAATATGCCAGTCGAGCTCAGCTTTTCACCGCGGGATCGTTTGTCTTTCGAGTACGAGGACTACTGTCGCGTAACTGCAAGAAAGAGGCAGGTCAGTGAAGTTATCTGGCAGGATTCGAACCTGCGACTGGTCAGGTGCACCTGAAACCCGCTCTGTCCTCTGAGCTACAGATAACTTCACTTGTCTGCCAACCGACTGGTTAGGGCTTGATGCGCTCCATGCACTCCTGAGCCGCCAATGATTCGCTTTTTAATAAAGTCTTACCTTCGTCGTACGCCCATTTCCAGCAGATATCCCATGCTTCTTGTCGTCTTTTATGATCGTAGTATTGGCGCCAGATGTACGTGAGGCAAACCAAAGAGACGAGAATCAAAGTCAAGAGCTGGACCGCTTTTAGGAACTTATCCATTTGGCCTTCCTGCTCTCCGATGGGTCTAATCGGGTGCGGCCATCTGACCAGCCGATTCGGTCCGTTGGACTTCGTTGTAGCTGAATTCGCGGTCGACCTCACCTTGTCTAGCATTTTTGTCCATGCCTCATGTCCGTCCTCCACTCATCGGCTGTAAGATAATCTTTTTATCGGATCATCGGCAACGCCGGCGCCGGCAAAATATGCCAGCCTTCAACGCCGGCATCACAAACGATCTTGAGTTCTAAAAACTCCAGTTCAGGGTAGATCATGGGATCGCGTGGCTCGGCGCCAAGATTTCCGATGTATTTTTTGACTCCTTCCACAAAACGGGATGGATATGAAGGCGGTAATCAATCGCCAGCGATTCGCCTTTGCGATCACTCGCGTTTTGGATCGCGCGCCATTTTTCATTGATGGCGTCGATCTCACGGCGGTAGAAATCAGTGTTCATTTTCGTTTGTTAACAGACCTATGGGAAGATCCGGCTCTAGGCGGAGCCAATCGACCGTTACAACGAATCACGACCCAAGCCATTCGATAGCTACACTGCACGCAATGACCGTTGACCGCTTGTAGCGGAGTATTTTGGCCGGGCTCACGAAGAACGATACCGACGTAGCCGCCGCAACGCGGGCAGGACGGTAGAGATAGCGTACCATTGACGCCCGGCTTTATCGCCGACAGGTTTTGATTGCAAGAGAGCGCTGGATGTTGGGGCGCGGTTGGTCAGTGAGAAAGGGCCGGGGCTTACTCCTTTCGACCGGCTCTCTCTGTTTACCTGCGAGGTTTTTTCTTCACGACTGATATTTTGCTGCGTCGTGTGTGAACTTCGGCTTCCTTAGCTGCCATTTCCGTGGCAATCAGAGCGAGCGTTTGAGCAATCGGCAGAACTCTGACGGCAGCTTCCAGGTTGTTCTGTTTGATCATCCACTCGGCGCATTTGTTCAATTCCCCGCTTAAAGCTAACAGGCGGGATACGAAGTTATTCATTCTCTTCTGTCCTCCAGTCCGCGCCTTCTATCGCAACCCCGATTAAAAGCAAGGTCACGCGCAGGATGGCAACCTATCAAATCGTCACTTCTTGAGAAGCCAAATGATCAGTTTCGCGGAGGCAAAAATAATCACTAACAGGATGATGTTTGTAGCTTCCATTTGGAGTATGACCAGCCCAAAAAGCGTCTTAAAGTCGTTTTCGCCCCGGCTTTATCGCCAAGGCGAATTGATTGCAACCTCACGCCCGCGGGTGAGTGATTGCGTGAACGGTCTTTACCTTCTGAATCGCCGCATCGAGTGTAGATCTTCAGTCGTGATTATCAAACGCATGCCCGAATAGCCGCTGAATGACGCTGACAATAAAGTCGGCGATTAGGTGGTGTCCTAATTTCAATTCTAACGGCGTTCTGCTTGCTAGGTGTATGTTATGCAGCGTGCGACGCCTACTGGGTCAAAATACGGCCTTCCGTTTCTGTAACCCCAAATATTGCAAAAGCAAGTTATGTGTTCCCGCTTTTCGCCAAGCCGACTTTCATAAATCAGCCTGCCATAAAGCAATATAACTTTTCTGCCGGTTCTAATTTCCTGGACCGTTTCATATGGGATATTGGGTACCTTAGATTCTCCACCATGTGCGCCTCCGGGTGGAATAACAAAGTCTGGGAATTGAGATTTGCCATAAAGCGGTTCTGGCAGTGGGATTTTTATAACGACCCCCTTGACCGAAAGAGAGGTGATAAACGCGGGGCTGTGGCCGACATTATTAATCGTGTAGCTCATCCCCAAATTAATCGTGTAGCCCACCCCAAACCTCCACAATGGCCAGAGTTTGGCTCTGAGCGGCCAGCCGTTAATTTGCGGCTTTACGGATATCAGCCAGGGTCGTTCAATGGCTATCATCGTGGTCGTCGTGTTTTTGGTAGCGACAGCTACGTCTTTCGTGACTCGTACGAGTTGAAAGGTAAAGAGAGCCAAAAGGCCGGTAAAGACGGCGGTAAAAAAAATGAAATAGGTTTGTCCGCTTATGGTAGCCAGCAAGCAAGCCAGCCACCACCAGTATTCTATCGCCTTGGAATGGGTCTCTCGTTTCTGCTCGGTTGGTTTCTGGCCGTCGCCGGTCTTTATAGTTGGGCCATGAGGGGTGGTTCTGCTTATGCCTTGGCCGCTACTTGCTTCGGCTTCCTTATCGGCCTGCTCGGTCAATCCAGACCTTTCTGGTTTGACGTTTGGAGCTGGATGTTCACATAGCAGCGCAGTAATGAATAACGCCAAAGCCAAAAGCCCGATGGTGCAATACGTCAACCGTAAGTACATGGATTTAAACCTATTATCTGTATTACAAATACCCCTTGACAACGGCTAATTTATGTATTACAATAAACTCCATAATCAAGGAGCGATTATGGCAAACATTCTAGACACAGACAAACAGATTATGGTGATTTCGGCATTGGCCGAAGGTTCTAGCATCCGGTCAATTGAGCGCATTACGGGCATTCACCGCGATACGGTAATGCGCTTGGGCGTGAAGGTCGGTAAGGGATGCGCAAAACTCCTTGATGGTAGGATGCGCGATCTATCCTGTTGTTATCTCCAGTTTGACGAGATTTGGGGTTTTGTCGGCAAGAAACAGCGCCGTGTAACAGAAAACGATAGCGCTGATTATGGCGACGTTTGGACGTTCTGCGCGATTGATGCCGAGAGTAAGCTGGTTCCGTCCTTCAAGGTCGGCAAGCGTGATCTAGTCACGGCTAAGGCGTTCGTTGGCGACGTTGCGGCGAGAATGAAAAACCGCGTTCAAATCTCCAGCGATGGCTTGAGAGCTTACGTTGATTCCGTTGAACAGGTTTTCGGCACTGACGTTGACTACGCGCAAATCATAAAAACCTACATAGCCGATGGCAGCCAAAACCCCGACCGGAAATACAGTCCGCCGCGCATAGGTTCTGCCGAAAAGATTTATATCACCGGCAACCCCGACAAGAGCCTAGTTTCAACTAGCTACATCGAACGATTGAACGCCACGACCCGCTTGCACATGCGGAGATTGACCCGGTTAACCTTGGCTTTCAGTAAGAAGCTAGAAAACTTTGAAGCAGCGGTAGCTTTGCACTTCGCCTATTACAATTTCGTGAAAATTCACAAGACCATTCGCTGCACCCCGGCTATGGCGGCAGGCGTCGAAAAGAGTCTTTGGACCGTTGGCGATCTAGTGGAAAGAGTAAAATAATTAAAAAACTAACAAAGAATCACAACGTAATCTTATTTTAATCTTGGTTTGAGTTTTTAAATGTACTACGCTTATAGAGAATTGGCGGAGAGTGGGGGATTCGAACCCCCGGACCACGAGTGGTCGCCTGGGTATAGGCCAGGTGGCATAAACCGCTCGCCCAACTCTCCGTCAGTGGTGCGGGTGAGGGGACTTGAACCCCTACGACGAAAAATCGTCAGCGGTTTTAAAGACCGCCGCGTTTACCAATTTCGCCACACCCGCAGACTTAGAAATAGGCGGTCATGTCGAGCTAGTCTCGCTTGGCCGCCTACTTCTATATTGGCCCCTACTACGCAGATTCAAGCCTGTCTACAAATATTTTGAAGAGCTTATTCACATGGCAATTAACGAGCTAAAAGAAACCGTAGAACGTCTACATGGTGGCACGGCTACCCACGTAGAAACTGTTCCGGTTAAAGAGGTATTTGAAGGCAAGACAATCTGGCAAGGCGACGTAGAAGTTTTTGATTTGCAGAACAACCCCAAGGCGACTCGCGCTTATGCGTGGATGCACGGACTAGACGATACTCGGGCCAAGCGGCACGTTGCGGTTCTGCATGTTCCGCCGATTGACTCCCCACAGGCGGCAGTAAAAGCGGTTATTGTTTATGAGTACAGACAACAAAAAAAGTAAACGCGGACCCGGCAGGCCAAGAAAGCCCAAAGGCGAACATCAAGAAGTTAGAAGCATCCGCTTTAAAGACTGTGAGTTTGCGTTATTTCAAAAAGCGGCAGCAAAAAGCAAGCAAGAGTTTTCGGAGTGGGTGCGATCTACGCTCCGGCAGGCTATAGGGAAATGAAATTCAAATTAGGACACTACCGGCGATTATGATCTCTTGTCCACCCTTTGGCCGATGGTATATACGGCAAACTAGGGAGGCTCGAAACATGAACCTGAACCAAATCGTGTATGAGCTCACCTACTGGTTTGATTACGGTATGCACATGGTGCTCAATCACCCTCTCATCTCCGCGGCCGCAGTCCTAGGCGGTTTTCTTTTCCATCAGACCGTAGGCGCAATTAAACTCATATTCAGCTTTGGCCTAGCTGTGATTACGGCTATTATCTTACGGATGCTGATGTTCTGAGTTGACGTGATCGGTTGGCGACTGCTTTGAGTCAAGGGAAAGATAAACCCGGCTCACTACCCGCTTGATCCAGTTTAAGCGCTGACGCATCCAGACCATTTATTGGAGAACGTATGTACGTGAATCCGGCGCCGACTACCGCACATAGAAATCCCACCGCTCCGGGAGTTTCTCCAACTCGGCCGTGAGATGATCGAGTTCCGCTTTCACTGCGGGATCGGTCGTTTTCTTGTACTGGTAATTAAATTTACCGATCTGCGCCGCGAGCAACTCTCTCACGCACATATAAATGCTGCCAAAATAGACCCGTAAAATTTGTTGTTGACCTTCCAACTCGTGACCGGACTGTCCGGCGTGGGGTTTTAGCTGATGCCGGAATCCGCCGACCCTCCATTTGGGCTCGCATATCGGATCGAGAAGATCGAGCGCTTGCCGGACTTCGGGCGTGTCGACATCGCGCTTCTTCGAGTCGAGAGTGGCGTCTTCTAATATTTTGAGGGCTTCGAGGACGCGCACCGCGAGCAACTAAGATAGCGGCGCACCGCAATCTGGGTCATTGTATCTGCTGTTGTTGACACGAGTCGAAGTGATGTGCGCTGCCATTTGGTCGGAAGGATAGGGAACGAGCAGGGGCGCGACTTTGTCGAAAGGATTCCCGTTGCAGTCGAGCCACTGTTCCTCGTCTTCGGAACGTAAGATCACCGGAATTCGGTCATGGATCGGACGGATGAAATCGTTGGCAGGCAAGGTGATGATGCTGAAAGACTCCAGCACGGCTCCGTCCGGTTTCTTCCAGGAGTCCCAAAGTCCGGCGAGGGCGAAAGGTTCCTTGGATTTCAGATAGACGAACCATGGGATCTTGGAGCCCTTTTCGCCTGTAAATTCATAGAAGCCATCGACCGGAATGATGCAGCGCCGGCTTTGCAAAAGTCGTTTGTACACCAGGCTTTGATTCAGCCGTTCTACCTTCGCGTTCATCGTACTGTAGGAAAGCTTCATATTTTTTTCGTACGACGGGATCAGTGGCCAATACATCTGCCGGCCTTCGTTCCCGGTCCCGGTGCGCAGGATTGTCGGGATGTCGGCGTCCGGGCGGCCAGGTGAGGCGTTATAAATCGGCTTGAACTGCGGAAGGTCGTTGACCAAATCCCAGCGCAACTTGATCTCGCGGAACTCGAAAGACGCGCGCACGCGGTTACACATCAGCTTGCTGCTTTATCTCATTGCGTATGTATCGTTTGATCGCGTCCACGAGCAAGGTGGCGTCGTATTTTTCCGGCCGAAGTTTTCCGAGGCGCAAGGTCTCTACATCGAAAGCCTGGCAGAACCGGTCCAATGGTTCATGGAAGTCGATCGAGTCCACTGTGGCAACCATCGTGCGGTTTTTTTCTCTGTCTTCGAACAGCACAGTGTCAAAGGATAGTTTACGGCGATCGTTCGTCTTCGTGAGGAACGAGGTCGATGATTCTGATGGTCATGGGCCGTCACCGTATCAAACCGACTAGGACTATTCCAATAAAAAGTCGATTACAGATTCTTTCTTCCAAGCACCCGCTGGCCGACGACGATGAACAGGTAGGCCGCGGCGAGAGCAAACACCAAATTGACGGCTAGACCCCATGGAGAAAGCCAACGAGCGACAAGGAAAACGACGACTTCGGCGACGCCGAGTAACAGGTAGAATTTAAGCGCGTACGACATGAGTTTTTACTCATGACTGTGAGATAGCCCTTTTCTCGGGTGATCGTAATGAGTTTGTTTAATTTTTAAGGCCCCGATGGCTCCCTCACACGCGACTGGCCAGTGTACCGAGCGCGTGTCGCACACGTTGTTCGAGTTGCCGAAGCCAGACGAACGCTCTCTTGTGTATTTTATCCTCGCTTTGTTTTAGCCCACGGCTGTCAACTATCTCCATGGTTACATTGCGCGCGTCATAGCGAACAGCAACGCGCATGTAGAACTGACGGTCTTGGAAGCCAGCATAGACTATGCGAGGTTCACGATCTTCAAAATACCAAGATTCCCTTTGGCGACGCGCGCGATTACTGGCGGGATCATTTACCGCACTAAGAAGATTGTCCGTTACTTTTTCACCGGGTGTGAATTTAGGTGGAACTGCGCGATCCGCAATTGCCATCAGAATAGCCAGCTCAACGTCGTTCTCCGTGAGTTTATTTGGAACTGCAATCGGAGGCGGAACTACATTTCGAACCGTCGAGCATGCAACCAAACACATTAAGAGACTTGCTGCCAAGAGCTTGTAGTGCATGATTAACCTCCTATAGGCTTGCGGTTCCTTTTGCGGTGGCCACGAGACCGCCGATTCTGTGCTCGACTCCCAACTCGATTAAGCGAGCGTCTACTTTCGGGTCGACGGCTTTTTCCAATAAACCAGTACGACCGATCTCGCGAAGTGCATCTTTTTCGCTTGGAGTGAGTTCTTTTTCTTGAGTCATTTTTTCAGTACTTGCTGAAATAGCCGCGGGCCTTCATGCAATCTGCAAACAAGCGTCTCATTGACGGCTGGTCGTCGGGGTTCGTCGGAGCTCTTAACTCTGGACTTGATGGCATCGGGAAGCTCATCAGCCTAGCCTCCCGGTCGCACTCATCGGAATCGCGCTTTAATTCCGCCTCTGTGGTGTCGGGCCGCGTCCATTGGCCGCAGGCGGTTAGGAGCAGAGCGGCGACGATGGTTAGACGGCGCATTGGTTTTTTTGATTCGCGGTCGGAGGGGTTATTTGTAAAACGGATCGGAAATCGATGGCGCAGCGGGCGACCTGGCTTGTCCCTTTTTCAGTGCTCAACGATCGCCACGGCGCTGATCGCGACCGTACAGATCAAAGGTCCAAGCGCTCCCTCGATCTCGTGGATGGCGCTCCGTGAGGCGATCAGCGTCATCATGCCGAAAAACCCCGCAACGCCGCCCCAGATTAAAAGTACGATTGCCAGCATGATCTCACCTCCCAGCTTTGCGAGCATTTTCCAGCAGAAAACTGCGACGGTATTAGCCCCATATAGGGAAGAGGGAAACAGATTTCACTCTGCTTTCGGCGCCGAGAGGCCGAAGAACTCAATCGGGCCTTGTAATGAACCTTGCGAGCGGACGTACAGATGCAATCCCAGCGCTGTCGGTTCAATGTCTGCAAGAGGAGTGGCACCACGGACAGAAAAACCACGCTCGATTAGACCGAGCGCACGCAAATGGTCGAGTTCGCGATCGATACGGTGAACATCCTGGCAGTGCGTAAGCGTGATAAGTTCGGCATCGGTTCGAAATAATGAATTTGCCGCGATCAAACCATTATTTTGCACAACCTTCTCCGCCTGTTCACAGGCGTATTTCAGAATATGCACCTGCATCGAGGTTAGTTGGCGGAGTAGGTTGATGAAAATCCAGTTGCTTTCGTCCTTGCCGTCCGCTGTGCAGGATGATACGAGCAGCCCCGCCCACATGTTTTGAACTTCTTCGTTGTCAGTCCACGACGCATGATTCACGCTTTCCATAAGCAGTCGCGGGTGAGCGTGACGATTGTCCGCGGCCGCTGTCTCCAATCGATTTCTAGCCTTCTCAATAGTCGCAATAGCGTTCCGTTGCCGCCAAGCGCTTACTTTGTCTCGGAATAATAGACCTAATTCTTCGGCGGCAGGAAGACAAACCCGCCCGAGGATAGCCTCAGCGCCGCTCATAACAGAGTCAGTAACTCGCTCGACAGCTCGACTCACGGGAGCGATGCCTAGAAGATCCCCAAATTTGGATTCGCCGTCACTCATAGTCTCGCTTTCTCGCGTCACCCGGTCCGTGTTACAACGTCGTAACAACGGTAGCCGCTCTTTCTAGCACTTTCTGAACAATCTGACCAGTTAGACTTAGGAGAACAGAAGCCGAAAGAACAAATGAAAACGGGGAGTTGGCTTAACTCCCCGTCTCAACTGAAATTTTGAATTTTGCCCGAGGTCGGATTTTAAGTCCCTTGTGTCTACCTATTCCACCATCCGGGCGGGAACGGAGTAGCAGACTAGTTTTTTAGCACAAACTTTTATGCCGGAAAATGCGAAGGCCCCTCCGCATGGAGAGGCCTTCGCGGAGAGAATGCTCTGCTTAAACGAACAGCGGCGCGAGCACAAGCGTGATCGTGGCCAACAGCTTGATCAAGACGTGCAAGCTCGGGCCGGCCGTGTCTTTGAACGGATCACCCAAGGTATCGCCGACGACCGCGGCCTTGTGAGCATCGGAACCCTTGCCGCCATACTGCCCGCTCTCGATGAACTTCTTGGCGTTATCCCAGGCGCCGCCGCTGTTATTGAAGAAAGTCGCCATCAGGATTCCAGCGATGGTGCCAACCATCAAGAACGCCGCTACCGCCTCCGCACCGATACCGAACATTCGGAAAACGAGACCGACGGCGACGGGCATGGTGACTGCGAGAACACCGGGAACGATCATCTGCTTGAGCGCACCCACAGTGACGATATCGACGCAGCGGCGATAATCTGGCTTTACGGTGCCTTGGAGAATGCCGGGATTCTCTTTGAACTGCCTGCGCACTTCGTTGATAACATAATAAGCGGCTTTACCGACCGCGCGAATCGCGAAAGACGAGAACAGAAAAACCAGCATGGCGCCAAGCAACCCGCCGACAAACACCTCCGGCTTGGCGATGTTGACCACTTCCAACGGATGGCCGTAGTGAGCGACTTCGTCGAGGTACGCCGAAAACAATAAAAACGCCGCCAGCGCCGCTGAACCAATGGCGTAGCCTTTGGTCAGAGCTTTGGTGGTGTTGCCGACGGCATCGAGACGATCGGTTTTTTGACGAACCTCTTCCGGCTGGCCGCTCATCTCGACGATACCACCGGCGTTGTCGGTGATCGGACCGAAAGTATCCATGGCTAAGATGTAAGCCGCGGTGCCCAACATACCCATGGTGGCCACAGCCGTGCCGAACAGGCCGGCATTCTTCACACCGCTCGCCAGGCCAAGATAGTATGAGGTGATGATGGCCACGGAAATCACTAAGACCGGAATCGCAGTGCATTCGAGGCCGACGGCGATGCCCGCAATTATGTTAGTGGCCGGGCCGGTCTTAGACGCTTCGGCAATTTCTCTGACCGGCCGGTACTTATATTCAGTATAATATTGAGTGATGTAAACGAACGCCTGGGCCATCAGAATGCCGACAACGCCGCAGAGGAAGAAATAGATCCAAGCGGACTCAGCTTCAGGATACCTCGACACATCGACCGCGAGCAGCAATTTGGCGGTCACGAAAAACCCGGCAACCGCGAGAATACTTGTCACGTAGTAGCCGCGGTTGAGAGCCGCCATGGCATCGCCCTTTTCCTCGGTCTTGACAATCATAATACCGACGATCGATGCGATCAGCCCCAAGGCTCTGGCAACCAAGGGGAAAACGATCCCTTTGATTCCGAAGTAAGGATAGAGTCCGACGCCGAGAATCATCGCGCCGATGTTTTCGGCGGCGGTGGATTCAAACAAATCCGCGCCACGGCCAGCGCAGTCACCTACGTTATCGCCGACCAGGTCGGCGATCACCGCGGGATTACGTGGATCGTCCTCCGGGATGCCGGCTTCAACTTTACCGACGAGGTCGGCGCCGACGTCAGCGGCTTTTGTATAAATGCCGCCCCCGAGCTGGGCAAACAGCGCGACGAAGGATGCGCCAAAGCCGTAACCGACGATGGTAAACGGAATTTTTTGCGGATCGTGGCCCAACGACTCAAGCAACGCGTAGAGGCCGCCGACTCCCAACAGACTCATGGCGACGACGAACAAACCGGACACCGCACCGCCGCGCATCGCGATCCGAAGGCCCTCATTGAGACTGGAACGAACCGCGGACGCAGTCCTGATATTAGAGCGAATGGATACCCACATACCGACATAGCCGGCGATCACGGAACAGGCGGCGCCCAGGACAAACGATAGTGTGGTCCAGAAAGCCATCGCCACCGGCGGCACCGGATCGGCTGGGCTCGGCGTGCGCACAAAGGCATAGAGGAGAAAGATCAGCACGGCCAACGCTACCGACAAACTGATGATCGTTCGGTTCTGCCGCGACATGAACGCTTCGGCGCCCTCCTTGATCGCGTTAGAAATCTCCTGCATCTTTTGCGTTCCCATGTCCCGCTGGAGCACCCAGCGGGCCAAATAGACCGCAAAGGCCAACGACAAACAGCTAATCGCGATAACAAACGAGATCATTACTCCTCCTCATCCCTGATTCAGGTCGTAAATTCATTCTTTCTTGCGCCACACATAGGCCACCCCGATGCTCAGGATATACAGAAGCAGCATCGGACCGGCCAAAAGAGTTTGGTTTATCACGTCGGGAGTCGGCGTCAATATCGCGGCAATGATAAAAATCCCTACGATCGCGTAGCGGAACGATCTGAGCATGAAGCGGTAATCCCAGAGGCCGATCCGGACTAGAAAAAAAGTAAAAACCGGCAACTCAAAGGTCACGCCAAAAGCTAAAACCATTCGAAAGAAAAAAGTAAAATAATCGCCGATCCGTATAGCGGGGTTCACACCCATGGTTTGGTACTGTTCGATAAAGTATTTGAATGCCACCGGGAGAACGAATCTATAACAAAAGAACGCTCCGCCGACAAAGAAGCCGGTGGCGCACAAAACAAAAGGGACAACCCAGGATTTTTCCCTGCCCGTGAGGCCCGGAGCCACGAAGCGCCAGATCTGATAGAAGATAAACGGGCAAGAAAACAGAACCCCCGCGCCTAAAGCCACCTTGATTTCAACAAAAAAAGCTTCGGTGACGCTGGTGCCGATCAGATTCTGCCCGGGTTGCAGGTTTTGCCGAAGCGGGGCGACGACAAAACTAAAAATCGCGTCGGAAAAAAAATAACTGATTCCCGAAGCAAGAACGACGGCCAGAACCGACTTAAGCAAACTCCAGCGGAGCTCCTCCAGGTGCTCCGTGAGAGTCATATGAGAATCGCTCGCCAAGACCGCTACACAGACCGAAATTGCAAAAAAGGGGAAGGTTTCAATCCCTTCCCCTTTTTCGGTTGCCGAAAACCGCAATGAAGGTTAGCGAAACCTTACTTGGTTTTCGCGTCGTCTTTTTTCTCAGGCGCCTTATCAGGAGCCGGTGCTGCATCCTTCATAGGTTCAGCCGCTTTTTGATCACCCGCTGGCGGCGCCGCTGGTTCTGGTGCTGGCGCTGCTGGGGCCGGCGGAGGTGGAGGTGGCGCTGGTTCCTCCTTCTTACCGCAGCCCACAAACGTTAAAGTAAAAGCGAAGAGGGTGACTGCTGACAACAATACGAATTTTTTTCCCATCCTTAGTTCACCTCCTTTCCCGTCACACGTGTTCAGATCTTCATCTATTAAGCATTTTGTATCGCACATGTCATTTAAAGATTCAAGCATGTTAGGCACTTGAGCGTTGGCTCCGTAAAGAGGTATTCGCCCTGCTGGCCGGCGGTCGGCTATTCTCCAATGGGTCGGACGAAGACGATTATGATTTTCTCGCCACGGCGGATTGTCTAATAGATTTGTTCATGACGTGATCGACAAGTCAACTCATTACGTAAGATCTTTTTCATCGCCTAGCAATGATCCGACTCTCAACTTCGCCGTCAATGCATTGGCCGGAACAACATTTCTCTGCACACTCCGCGTTGTAATCGATGAGCAGACACAATTTTTTAGGAAATGCTTTTCTCTGCACACTGTCGCGAAGTCGGCGGATAGAGCAAATAACCCACATCAAATGTTAATAACTTGTTGATAACCGCAGTGAACCTTGGCGCGGGAGGCTAAAAGTCGCGGAGCTTAGCGAATTGCCCAAATTCCAAGCGAATCAAAACGTTCAATTACCATGACTTGGAAACGAACTTAAAAATACAGAGCGGAAGATTAAGCGTCGAATTATGAATTTCTTGAGTGCGCCCCCGATCTCGCTATGTTGTGCCGTCGAATCAACGGGTGTCCGCCGCAGCGCCGTCATCGAAAAACCACGCAACATCGCTTGTCCCGCTCGAACTATTTTGCCCTCGCGGCGGTACAGAGTTATGGCAGTGACAACCTGCAATCGCAGATCGACGATATCGAGGCAGAATCTATTCCATTGATATCGTGCAGCGATGGAAATCGGCGCGAACCCGCGTTGACTCCTTACAGTGTCGATGGTAAAAAGTTCGCTAGCTCAATACTTGGAGGAAACCGTTGGCCATTCACCCGTCAGCAATCAAAAGACACCGTCAAAGCCTAAATAAACGGGCGCGCAACATCGAGACAAAATCAAAACTCAGGACGTTGATCAAGAAGACGCGGCAGGCGGTCGAAGCGAACAACCGCGAAGACTCTCAGACACAGCTCCGCGCCGTCAACCGAGCTCTCGGCAAGGCCGTCAGCAAAGGCATTATCAAGGGGAATACTGCAGCGCGCTGGCTGTCTCGCCTCTCGCGCTCGGCGCAACGTCCAACCGCATCCAGCTAAATCCCACCCTGGGTGGCCACGGCCAGTTTTTTCTCTCGAGAAAAATTTCCGCTACGGCCTAAAACATTTCCATAACTCTCTGATGGAGTTCCTTGGCGAATTGCTCCATCAGCTGGTCTCTGACCGCTCGGCGCTCGGCCTCGGTCAATTGAATGTCCGTCATGCGCCGCACATCTAGCGCGTTCAACGTCCCTGTCCGAAACGCCGAAGAAGTCGTCACCACCGCCGATCGAGAACCGCCGTACACTTGGTTGAGGCGCACCCCTTGGCCGCGCCACAAGATTTCATTGGGCTCGCGGCGCCGTAAAGTCACGTCTAAAATGAGCACGGACTCATACTGGAGTACTTCATCTTCTCGGTTCACCGTAGCCACGCTGCTATCCAACGAGCGAATCACGCCGCTGAGAATCACATCGGCCTGTTCGGAGCTCTCGACCACCTTGAGTTGTCCGCGACGGTAGAATTCTCCCCGCAACGCGGTCGTTAGTTCCTTTTCTATTCCGACATCGCGGCTGCGATTGACGAACGGCTCCACATACATCGTTTTGGCTTCCTTGGGCAGCAAGGAGCTCTCTCCGACAAATTGATAGCCGCAGCCGCCGAGCGTCGCAAAGGTCGCCAACCCAATCGATAGAACCAAAAAACACCAAAGCAAGCGAATCTGTTGCACGATTTAACCCTCCACGACAATGTTAACCAATCGACGCGGCACGTAAACCACCCGCCGCACATTTTTACCGTCCAAAAAGCCGACTACTTTGGGATCCGCCAGCGCATTGGTTTCGATATAGTCCTGACTCACATCCGCCGGGACTGTGATCTTTCCCCGTACCTTGCCGTTGACTTGAACGACAATCAGTAATTTTTCTTCTTCGAGCGCTGCCGCGGAATAGCTCGGCCAGGGAACTTGATCCAAGCGATCTCCCTCTCCGATCTCTTCCCACAGCTCGTTGGCCACGTGGGGAACGAAGGGCGCGAGCAAGACGATCATCGTCTTCACGCCCTCTTTAACGAGCGCCGTTGCCGCACCTGATTTGGGTTCGGTTTGTGCCGCCGCGCTTAAAGCATTGAACAGCTCCATGATCGCTGCAATCGCAGTATTGAAATGGAAGCGCCCGTCGATGTCGTCGGTGACCTTCTTAATGGTCCGGTGGATCATGCGCCGGAGATCGCGTAGCTCCGGTGAAATTTCACCGCCGCCATTGGCCGAGATTGGCGACCAACCTCCCCGGTTTTGATAAACAAATCGCCACAATCGGGAGAGAAAACGAAAGGCGCCAATGACGCCCTGATCGCTCCACTCCAGGTCTTTTTCCGGCGGCGCAGCAGAGAGCGTAAACAACCGCGCCGTATCCGCGCCATAGAGATTGATCAAATCTTCCGGGTCGACGATGTTCTTTTTCGACTTGGACATTTTCTCGACGCGGCCTTTTTCGACCGGCCGATGGCACTGCGAACACTTCCAGCCGTCTTTTTCAGAGCCTATCAGTTCACTGGGAAACAGCCAGTTATGCTCGACACACCGATACGTCTCTTTAGACACCATCCCCTGGGTCAATAGATTCGTAAACGGTTCATCGACTTTCGCCAGTCCCAAATCGCGCAACGCTTTGGTAAAAAAGCGCGCGTAGAGAAGGTGCAGCACGGCGTGCTCGACGCCGCCGATGTACTGATCCACCGCCATCCAGTAGCGCGCTTTTTCAACATCGAAGGGCGCTTCGGTGAATCTGGCTGACGTGTAGCGCAGAAAATACCACGAAGAATCCACAAACGTGTCCATGGTGTCGGTTTCGCGGCGGGCCGGGCCGCCGCACTTCGGACAGGCAACTTGTGAAAAAAGCTTGCTTTCGCTAAGCGGCGAGCCACCCTTGCCGGTAAACGGAACATCTTTCGGAAGCATGACCGGTAGTTGATCTTCCGGAACAGCTACCGTGCCGCATCGGTCGCAGTAAATGATTGGGATCGGCGTCCCCCAATAGCGCTGCCGCGATACACCCCAATCGCGCAGGCGATATCGAATCGCCTTTTTACCCCAGCCTTTTTCTTCCGAGTGAGCCGCGATCTGTTCTTTTCCTGCCGTATTCGCCAGGCCCGAAAAGCCGGCGCTATTCACCATGATGCCCTCATCGACATAGGCCTCGGTCAAATCATCTGCGGCCAGCGGCTGATCGCGCGGTTGGATCACGACGCGAATCGGCAGCTGATATTTTTTTGCGAATTCAAAATCTCTTTGGTCGTGTGCGGGCACCGCCATGACCGCACCGGTGCCGTATTCCATGAGCACAAAGTTAGCCAAGTAAATGGGAATGTTTTCACCGGTAAAGGGATTTCCGCAGTAGGAGCCGGTGAAGACGCCCTCCTTCTCTCCCTCTTCCGCTCCGCGCTTCGCTTGGCTGACGCTTGTGAAACGCTCGATAAATGCTCTGACCGTGTCTTCCTGCGCCGTACCGGCGGAAAGTTTGCCCGCCAACGGATGTTCGGCCGCGAGGGAAACGAACGTTGCGCCGTAAATCGTATCCGGACGCGTCGTAAAGATTCGCAGCGCCCCTTCGCGGCCGACCAACGGAAAATCAATTTCGGCGCCGATCGATTTACCGATCCAGTTGCGCTGCATGGTGAGCACTTTATCGGGCCACCCGGTAAGTTTGTCCAAATCGTGGAGCAATTCTTCAGCGTAATCGGTGATGCGGAAAAACCATTGTTCGAGCTCCTTTTGCACGACCGGCGAATCACATCGCCAGCACGCGCCGTCGATCACCTGCTCGTTCGCCAAGACCGTTTCGCACGACGGACACCAGTTGACAAAGGAGCTTTTTTTATACGCCAATCCCTTCTTGAAAAACTGCAGAAAGATCCACTGATTCCAGCGATAGTAGTCAGGCTCGCACGTGGCAATCTCGCGATCCCAGTCGTAAGAAAGCCCCATGCGCTTGAGCTGGGTCTTCATGTAAAGAATATTTTCCCGGGTCCATGCTTCGGGATGCACGCCGCGCTCGATCGCCGCGTTTTCCGCCGGCAAGCCGAAGGCGTCCCAGCCCATCGGATGAAGCGTGTTGAAACCGCGCATGCGCTTGTAACGCGCAATTACGTCACCGATGGAGTAATTGCGCACGTGCCCCATGTGAATGCGGCCGGAAGGATAAGGAAACATCTCCAGGACGTAATATTTCGGCTCACTTGAATTCTGGGTGACGTGAAATGCCTGGTCTTCTTCCCAGCGGCGCTGCCATTTTTCCTCTATGGCTTTGGGTTGATAACGCTCTTCCATAATTTTTCGATTATGGCGATTTATCGCCGCTCGCGTGCGCCACGTGATCCAAGACCCCATTGATGAACGTGGCCGATTCGGCGCTGCCAAAGCGTTTACCGATTTCGATGGCCTCGTCCAAGCTGACGCGCGACGGGATGTCGGGACAAAAGACCAATTCGTAGGTCGCCACTCGCAAGACCACGAGATCGACTTTCGCCAAGCGTGCGAGCTTCCAATTTTCCGTGCATTTTTCGATCAGGCGGTCGATCTCCGCGCGCTGGCTCACCACTCCAGAAACCAATCGGCGCGCAAACTCCTTGGCTGGCGCGTTGCCCTCGAAATGCTGCAAAAACATATCCACCGCCGCAACCGAAGCATCGGCCGTTATTTCGATTTGATACAGCGCTTGGAGCGCCAGCTCACGCCCTTTGCGTCGCGTGGTCTTAATCGACTGCCCAGGCGAAAAAGTTTCCTGATTCTCTGACAATGGCAACTCAAACGTAAGTGCGGTGAAATCGTAATGAGCGCTACGACAGCTGCCGAATAACATCGATCATCTCGACAACCGTCAAGAGGGCCTCATAGCCTTTGTTGGCATCCTTCGCACCCGCGCGCTCCATGGCCTGTTGGACGTCGTTAGTGGTCAGCACACCGAAACCGATCGGAATCTTATGCGTTCGGACCGCATCGCCAATCCCCCGCGTGACCGCATCGCAAACATAGTCAAAATGCGGGGTATCTCCGCGGATCACGGCGCCCAAACACACCAGAGCGTCGAAACGGCGGCTGGCGGCCATCTTCTCGGCGATCAGGGGAATCTCAAAGGCGCCAGGGACCCGCACAATCGTCATATTTTTATCTTCTCCGCCGTGGCTTTGAAATCCGTCCAAAGCACCTTCAAGAAGTTTTTCCGTGATGAAATGGTTGTAACGGCTTACTACGATGCCGATCTTAAGTCCCTGCGCGTTTTTCTTGCCTTCGATCGATGCGGGCATCGCTCGTCACCGAGGGGTCAGCTTCTAACCCTTAGCCGGTTTGGACTCGAGATTCGTCAATAAATGGCCAAGCTTGGTTTGTTTCGTCCGCAAATAGTGGATAGTGGTGTCCCGTGGCTGAACCTCCAGCGGCACGCGCTCGACGACTTTCACGCCATAAACTTCCAACCCGGTGATTTTGCGCGGATTGTTGGTCAACAAAGAAATTTTCTCCACGCCGAGCTCGCGCAGGATCTGCGCGCCGATACCGTAATCGCGCAAATCTTCTTTGAATCCCAATTCCAGATTCGCCTCGACGGTGTCGCGTCCCTGGTCCTGCAGCGCGTAGGCTTTGATCTTGTTGGTCAAGCCGATACCGCGGCCTTCCTGATGCATGTAAATGAGCACTCCTCGCCCTTGCTCGTCGATCAGCCGCAGCGATTGACGGATCTGGTCCCCGCAATCGCAACGTTCCGAGCCGAACACATCGCCGGTCAGGCATTCGGAATGGACCCGAACTAAGACCTGTTCGGCGTGACTGATATCGCCTTTAACGAGCGCCATATGTTCGAGGCCGTCAACCTCGTTGCGAAAAACAATCGCCCGATACATGCCGCCGTGAATCGTCGGAAATTCTTCTTCAGCGACGCGCCTCACCAAGCTTTCGTTGCGCAAGCGATGAGCGATCAGGTCTGCCACCGAGACGATTTTAAGTCCCTCTTGCTGGGCCAGCCGTTGGAGTGCCGGTAGTAGCGCCACCGAACCATCGTCGGCCAAAATCTGGCAGATGGCGCCCGCCGGTTTGAAGCCGGCCAAGCGGGCTAAATCCACCGACGCATCGGTGCGGCCCGAACGCGCCAACACGCCGCCGCTGCGGGCCTGAAGCGGCTGCACGTGGCCGGGAATAACGAGATCTTCGTGCTTCGTACTATCCGCGATCGCCGCCTGGATTGTATGCGCGCGTCCCTGCGCTGAAACTCCGTGGACGCCTTCCAATCTCACGGAAAAGGACGCGCCGCAAAGCAGACCCGCCAGTCGGCTGTTCTCTTCCGCAATCATCGGAATTCCCAGTTCGCGAATTCGCTCGTCGATCAGCGTCACATAGATAATGCCGCGCCCGTGTTGTAGCAAATAATTGAGGCTCTGGGCGGTTACTTTTTCGGCCGCGAGACAGAAGAAACCGTCGCTATCGGGCGAATCTTCGTCGACCAAAATGACCGGCCGGCCGTTGCGGATTTCCTCGATACCTTCTTCAATCGTAGAGAGCGGCATGGAACTGAGCGTTTCGAATTCATATGCGCGACATACTTCTAGCGTCGTCGCATGAAGCTTTGCACATATTTCCCGATCAAATCGGTTTCGATGTTGACTTTATCACCAACCTTCCGAGCGCGCAAATTAGTGTGCTTCATGGTAAATGGAATGATCGCCACCGAAAATCGCCGCTTTCGGCAAACATTGACCGTCAAGCTAATGCCGTCGACGGCGACCGACCCTTTCGGTACGAGCAAGGCGCCGAGAAGCGCGGGAACCGCAAAAGTAACGATGGTGAACTCGCCTTCCGGTTCAATCGTCTCAATCGTGCCGAGACCGTCGACATGGCCGGTCACTAGATGTCCGCCGAGCCGATCCGCCAAGCGCATCGGCCGCTCCAGGTTGACGGAACTACCGACGGCCAAGGTTTCCAAGTTGGTGCGCTGCAACGTCTCCGGGGAAACATCCACGGTAAACGTCTTGCTGCTCTTCCTAACAACGGTTAAGCAGGCACCATTGACGGCAACGCTCGCGCCCCGCGGCATCGAATGCACCGGCAGGTTGGTCTTCACAGTTAAGACTGCCGCATTGTTTTCCAGTCGCAGCACGCCAATTGTTCCCACGTCTTCGATAAGTCCGGTAAACATGCGCCCAATCTCCAACTCCTGATCGAATCTCGTCAATGACCGGCCGCCTCTACAGATAACCGGTGACCATTAAATCACCGCCGGAATTCATTGCGTGCAGATTCTTGACCGGCACCGACTGTTTCACCCGTCTAATACCCAACCGTTCGATCATTGCCCATCCATCCCCGCCAAGAATTTTTGGTGCGTAGAAAAAAATAATCTTATCGACGATTTTTTCCTTGACTGCCGACGCGGCGATACCCGCCCCTCCTTCAATCATCACGGTGACGACTCCTGAAGCCGCGAGCTTTCGCAGCAGAGGGCGCCATGCTACCTTGCCGCGCTTAAGCGGCAGTGGCCATACCTGCGCGCCCAGCGCTTCGATCGCGCGCGTCTTTGCTGCGGAAACCCGAGTCCCCGTCGCGACGATCGTCTTTGCCGGATCGACTTGGCGCAGAATGCGCGCAGAAAGCGGAATACTTAGACGGCTATCCAAGACGATCCGCCACGGGTTACGGCCGCGCGGAATTCGACATGTCAGTTGAGGATCATCGGCTTTTACAGTTCCTACGCCAACGACGACGGCATCGACCGCATTGCGCATCCGGTGAACGATTTGGCGCGAATCTTCACCGCTGATCCAGCGCGCATCGCCATTAGCTGCGGCGATTTTGCCATCCAAAGTAGCTGCCAGTTTGAGAGTTACGAACGGCAGCCGGCGAGTAATGAATTTCGCGAAACTCTCGATGAGCGCGCGGCAGTCGTTTTCCAACACGCCGACGCGAACTTTAATCCCCGCCCGCCGTAGCCGGCGAAAGCCCTGTCCCGCGACTAGAGGGTTGGGGTCCCTCGTGCCACATACCACTTCTTTGATCCCGGCACGGATCAACGCCTGCGTACACGGCGGCGTACGACCGTAATGGTTGCATGGTTCCAGAGTGATATAGAGTGTCGCGCCCCGGGCCTTCGGACCGGCGTGCTTGAGCGCGACGATTTCAGCATGATCGCCACCGGCGAATCGATGGAAGCCGGTGCCGACGATCCGGCCGCCGCGCACCAGCACGGCGCCGACAATAGGGTTGGGGCTGGTCCGGCCCGCCGCCCTGCGCGCCAGACGGCAAGCCACGCGTAAGTATCGTTTATCGGAGTCGCTCCACGAGGCGCCGGACAACGGAGCTATTCCCTTCTGCGTCCCGGTTCGGCAGTTTTGGCCAGCGGCAAACCTTTGCGTTCTTTGATCAGCTCCTCCAACTCGACCATAAACTCGCCGATATCCTTGAAGGAGCGGTACACCGATGCGAAACGGACGTAGGCTACGGGATCGGTATCGTGAAGCTCGCGCATCA
>Ga0137376_10000127_pt1 | contig 27501 bp, 25 predicted proteins | sample SagtaG_23_FD_104814 | JGI IMG/M metagenome (GOLD analysis project Ga0137376, IMG submission 104814) | Vadose zone soil microbial communities from Sagehorn Ranch, Mendocino, California, USA - Sage2_L_20_16 metaG | ecosystem: Environmental > Terrestrial > Soil > Vadose zone | place: USA...
CACGAACTAAGAAATTTTCCAGTTCAAGAAGTAGCTAAGTATCCCCCTTGGTTTTTGCTTCTGCTAATCAAATGGTCCGTACTCCATTCGGACCCAGGATACCGTCGACATTGTCACGCCAGCCCGGGTGATTTCGATAAATTAGTCAATCTGGTCCATAAGTTATTCGGCGAAGTCCGACTACCGAGCCAATACAGTAGTCCGTCTATTTTCCTCAAGAATACCGCATTCCAGCAGCTTCTATTTCAAATACCACTGTCATCCTCGGACATCGGTAGACAGATTCTTCTGTTTGATCACCTTCCTACGAAGCCAATTGTTAAAGACTTATTCTTCGAATGCACAGGATTCGCCATATCTGATTTCCTCAAACTTGCAACCATACTCGTTGGTCACTTTTTAACTTCGAACGACATAAACATCTCTTCTGCATATTTTGCGCCGCTTGGCATCGCTCCCGAAGTTGTTGTGCGATTTCTTGATACACTTTCATTGGAAATGAGTGAGCTCAAGCCGTTTTTTGAAGCGGAAGGGAGACGATTCCAGAATTTTGAGTCAACACTCTACGCGCAGACCCCATTGAAACAGCGTCCGCTTCTTCGATTCAGGGACAAGGATAGGTATGTTTGTTATTCACCTAATGTATTGTTTCATACTGTTTCGACGCTCGTGTATGACAAATTAAAAGACCACTCCGCAGATTCTTTTTCGCCGGAATTTGGACAAATCTTTGAACGCTATATACGGGCAGGACTGGAATACGCTGGACTCTCGTTCTCGGATGAAAAGCAACTTCAGAGGAAGTACATAAATTCTCTTGTTGTTTGATTTTGCGGTTTCGTCAGAGGGCGGTAATGTATTGATCGAGTCAAAGGCAATTGAGCTAAGTCCTTTGGCAAGAGTTGCTCCTGATGCTGCGGTAATAAGCAATGCCCTTCGAGATTCGATAACCAAAGCCATCAAACAAGGAGTCACAGTCGCGTCTCGCCTTGTTGGAGATAGCGGTTCAAGAGAATCTTTCTTGCTCGTCGTGACTTTTAAGGATCTCTACATTGGTAACGGTAAGAGTTTTTTGGAGCAAACTCCGGCCGGCAAGGAAATTGAGGAGTTTATTAGCAACAATCGTTTTCAGGCCAATTGTCTTCCTTTCGAAAATATTTATTTCCTGTCTCCACGTGAGTTTGAATGGCTCATCTATCTAGTAAAGGAGCATAAATTGACTCCTGGAGAAATAATTCGAAAAGTTATCGAGGAAGAAAGACGTGATAAGAAGTTGCAGTTCGGGCAACACCTTCGAAGCGTGTTTCCGGCCATGTTAGGTTCTCCCAGTTTTGTGAAAACTCCCTGCGATGTACTATTCGCTCAAGTTGAGCAAGTCCTATCTGAAAAGAAGCAGGATGCAGCGTTGAAGAATTGATCCACACATTCTGCATCTGTGCGATTTTCGCGGTTCCAGTTGCAAACAGCTCGTTTTCCGTTCACTTTCATCGGCAGAGCTTTTGTCGATGAAGAAAACTCCCGCGCTCGAACTCCGTGACGTTTCCTACGTTGCCAACAGTAAGACCATTCTTCATTCGATCAATTGGACGGTTCGCCAAGGCGAGCATTGGGCGATTCTTGGACCTAACGGTTCGGGCAAGACGACTTTGCTCAAATTGGCTTGTGGTTATCTCTGGCCGAATGCCGGCGGCGTTGTGCTACGCAAGGGTGAAGAGCTGACGTTTCTTCCCGAGCTGAGAAAGAGCATCGGTTGGGTAACAGCCGCGCTGGCGAGCGAGATTCCCGCCCAGGAAAATGCGCTCAACACTGTGGTGTCGGGAAAATTTGCGCAAATCGGCTACCTCGGCGGCATTTGGGGGCAGGCGAACAAGGCTGATTTTGCCGCTGCGCGACGCTATCTCAAAGAGCTTGATTGCGGTGATTTGCGTGGCCAAGAATTCGGTACGCTATCGCAAGGCGAACAGCAGAAAGTGTTGATCGCTCGGGCGCGCATGACGAAACCATATCTAATCATCCTCGACGAGCCTTGCGCCGGTATGGATCCCGCCGCGCGGGAAAAATTTCTCGCTTCACTGCGCAAGGTCGGCGGGCGAAAACAAATTCCTGCACTGATTTACGTCACGCACCACATCGAGGAGATCCTGCCGTTGTTCCGTCACACGCTGGTTCTGCGCGATGGCAAGGTGCTTTACGCAGGCCAAACCGGGCGTGTCCTTCGACATGATGTTTTGGAGGATTTGTACGGCGTTTCGCTAGCGGTTGTGAAACGGAAAGGACGCTATTGGCCCGTCGTTAAATGACCGCCGTGCGATTTGCGTCAGGTTCTACTCTCCCCGTCGTCTATACTCCTAGATTCATCATGGCTGCGCTCAATCAACCCGCTCCACCGCGAAACCGCTGGTGGTCTTTGTCGGTTGCCTCTCTGGCGACGTTGATCGTGACGGCGGACTCCGGGCAATTGAGCATCGCTTTGCCGCTAATCATCAAAGAACTGAACGCGGACCTGGCACTAGCGAGTTGGATTGCGCTCGTTTACGCCTTGATTACTGCGTCTTTGTATTTGCCCTGCGGCAGACTGTCGGACCTTTTCGGCGTGGGCAGATTATTTCTCGCGGGTTTTGTTGTCTACTCGTGCAGTTCGCTGTTCGCGGGCGTATCGCAGAGCGCCGGTCAGCTGATTTTTTTCCGCGCTCTGCAGGCTGCGGGGAGCGCACTCATCATGGCCAATAATTTTGCCTTGGTTACGGCGTTGTTTCCGCCCGCCGAGCGCGGCCGGGCGATGGGCATCGCTGGCGGAACAATCTCCGCGCTAGGTTATACCCTGGGGCCGGTGCTTGGCGGGCTACTGACGAGTGGTTTTGGTTGGCGCTCGAACTTTTATTTATCGGCAATCCTTGCCTTGCTCGGTTTCGCCGCGGCGCGGATACTCTTGCCCGAGGAGAGCTTTAAAGGCACGGGCGGGAAGAAAGAACCGTTCGATTTTGCCGGTGCCGCGAGCTTCGGCTTGGCGATTTCCTCGCTCCTGTTCGCCTTAGCGCTTGCCCAGAAAGGCGAGTGGCAAAATACCTGGGTTGCCGCGTCAACGTTCGTGGGTCTCATCATGCTCGGTTTTTTTATCTGGTGGGAGAAACGGGTCAATTTTCCGCTACTCGATTTGAGTATTTTTTCTATCGCAGCATTTACGCTGGGGAATACCGCCCGCTGGTTCAGCTTCCTTATCATGAGCATCAGCAATCTGCTGATGCCGTTTTTTCTACAACTGGCAATGCGGTTGGATCCGTTAAGTGCCGGATTGCTGGTGGCGCCTACGCCGTTTGCAATGGCGCTACTGGCGCCCCTTACCGGTTGGATGTCGGAAAGATTCGCACCGGAACGGCTCTGTGCGTTGGGGCTCACGGTGAACGGCGCAGCGTTGATCTTTTTAAGTTATCTTCGAGCCGACGCGAGCGCGATGGAAGTCGTCTTCGGGTTGGCTTTGTTGGGCGTCGGTATGGGGATCTTTCAGACTCCGAACAATAATTTGCTCATGAGCTCAGTGCCGCGACGCCGCTTGGGCATCGGCTCGTCGGTTTTGTCGATCGTGCGCAGCATCGGCTATTCCATCGGCGCGACGATGGCGACGGCCATCGTCAGTCATTATCTGTTGCTATCGACCGGCGACACGTCATTACAGAATTTTAGCGGCGCGGGTGCGAGCGTCGGTTCCGACGCGCTGGTTCTTGCCGCATTCTTGGGCGGCTACCGTTGCGCCTATCTGATCGCCGCAACGATAGCTTTCGCCGGGGCGGTGATCAGTTTAATACGCGTATCAAATCATTAAACATGGGCGGGTGTGGCTATCACTGGCTGTTATTGCCGCGGGGCCCCAGCCGCCAATAGATCTTCACGAGATCCAATGCCGCGCGGGCCGAATCACGCATCAAGCGAATTGTCGAACCAGGTTTGTCTTGCCAGCCGACGAAAGCTTTTTCTAGCCGATATTTCCTGCGTTGGGCGAGCATGAGAATCTCCACGTCGAAAATAAGACCATCGATCTTTTGTCGGCTGAAGACATCTTTTGCCGCAGCTTGAGTGAATGCTTTCAAGCCAGCCTGAGTATCGCCAATGCCGGGTGTAATGAATCGTTGAAAAGCAAACCGTGAAGCCTGGGCCATCCAGCGCCGAGCGAGTCCCGCATATTTGGTTTCCTCCGTGCGTTGGGCAATCACGATATCCGCGCCCGATCGTAAACGCGTGACAAAATCGTCGAACAGTTTTGGTTCATAAGCCAAATCGGCATCGGTGAATAAAACATACTTTCCGGTAGCGGCCAGCATGCCAGCCCGCACGGCGGCGCCCTTGCCGCGTGCCTCTGGCAATTCGATAATCGTTAATTTCGCTTCAAGCTTGTTTTCATACTGGCGTGCAATTTTTACGGTGCCGTCGGTGGAGCCACCGGACACCACGATTATTTCCACTTCTCCCCGGGGCTTTTGAGCCAAATATTTGCCTAATTCGTCGAGGGTTGGACCGATGCGCTTTTCTTCTTGATAGGCAGGAATAACAATACTTAAAAGTGGTGCGTCTGGTCGCATGGCGCGCACTATGCGGCGTTTGGGACCATGATTGCGTAGTTGATGCGGACCAGAATTAAAATAAACAGTATGAACAAGATCATCTCAAGAATTAAGGCCATACCGACGGGAGTTTTGAACAACAAAAATATTGGCATATAAAGACTGATGCTCGCCCAGGCTAGCCGCGCGGGTATTTTTGTCCCGACGATCTTATCGACCAGATTATTCCTGGTCGCGAGCATGAACCCCGCCGGAATGAGGATGCAAAGATCATAATAGAGCAAGTGTGGTAGGGCTAAACCAGAAAGCACACAACCGACCGCCAACGTTAATGAAAGTTTCTTACGCGACTCCCACGGTCCACGGCTAATTTTCCAACAATACCAAAGTCCCATCAGCCAGATAAGTAGTGCACCAAAATATGCCGGCCATTTCCATGCGGACCTGCTGCTTGTAGGTAAAAGAAAGAGAACATCGGCGGGAAGACTAGTAACGAGATGCACGGGAATGCCATATCGTACGTCGGTGAATAGAGTATCGCTCAGTTTGTGGCTCGCGAGCCAATTGGTAACTAAGCCTGGTGAAAATAGGAGCAGATTCGCGGCTGCCACAGCTGAAATCCCCAGCGCTAGGCCGAGCGCAAGCCGAAATTTTCCATTGAGAACGAGGACCAGCGCGACGAACGCGACCGCAGGAAAATACTGCGGCTTCAAAAGTAACAGAGACCAAACGAGTCCCGCGATTAGCGCGCGATCCTGCATTAAAAAAAGATAACCGAGACAGAGAGGAAGAAGTCCGAAGACAAGGCCGAGTTGACCACTCCAAAGAGTGATAAAAACAGGCGCAAATAGGGAACAAAGAAATAAACTCTCGCTAAAATTGACTTTCGTTAATTCAGCGAGAATTTTGCAGCTCAAAATCAACCCCATTATCGAAATTACGTGCCACATCAGCAGCGACCAATTGGGGCTCAGTTGGCTCAGGGGCGCAAAGAATGTTGCAACTAGCGGGCTATACATGTATATGGCGGTGGTTTTTTCGGGAAGACTATCGAGTAATCTATGGGCAGCTTTATTAAATGAGGCGTCGACAAATGAGGTCGCGTCGGGCGCGGGATACAGGTCGGACTCCCTGCCCGCCGCAACAAGACGTCCGGCGACATAAAAGGTCATAATATAGTCGGATTCTTGGAACTGCTTAGGGCGTGAAAAATTCGCATCGACCAAAAAGAGAATTTGCGTTAGCCCGCAGACTGTAGCCAAAAAAATCAGGATGCGGTAGGAGGTCACGCACAATCGGCGTTCCGTCGTTCCGGTCATCTTTGACAAGGAATTTCGCGCTATCGCTTAGCGCTCGCCCATACCGAGACGGCCGATAAAGGGCAGCTTGAGTGCGGGATTGAAGAAGTCGATGCCGAAGTTCAAGCCGAGTAAATTAACTTCGAGTCCTTCTTCCCGCGCTACCGATATGCCGAACAGGCCCAGCACGGAGAATTGGTAACCGGTGCCGCTCGGTGTGCAGGCCCAGAGCGAGCCGTTAATCGGATAGTCCTTGCCAATAGCTGTCGCTGGCAGATCCATATGGAGCTCGGGCACATGTCGCCCGATGTAAGCCATGAAGGTATTACTATTGGGGCCCGGCCATACTTTGTATTCGTCAGGGTAGGGATAGCTAGCCACCGCTTCGAGTATTTTCGGAATCGCTTGTGCCGCGGCATCGCCTCGCAGTTGGGCGAGCAAGGTTGGCTCATTACCGAACCAACGACCATCGGGAATTCCCGGTGCCGAGAACACCGCCGGCAGACCGCGAAATAGCCGCCAACCGATCACTTGATGAACGGTGTATTCTTTGGCGTTCTCGGGCTTGGTGGCGATCCAGGTGTGGACGCCGAAGATGCCGCGCCAATTGAGCGCCCGCGCATAGTAGATTTGCACGACGGCTTCCGATGTTGTTTCCACCGGTGGCGCAATGCCGGCGCTGGAACGATCGGCCGTGCGGAAATCGCGGCCCAATGGTGCTTGTCCAGACAACACCGTATAGAGAGGCAGGGCGATAAAAAGCAGCAGAAAAAGTAAAAGCATTCGCGATCGCATCGGCGTCGACTTGGAGGGGAGTATAGCCCAGCGCGCCGATCAACTCCAGACTGTAACAAACCGGAAAAGTAAGGCCGCAGTTAGGCCGGATTATTGATTGTTCGACGCGTTCGAGTGATGATGCCGAACTGTTAGGAGCGATTTCGCAAATCATGGCAAAGGAAATTCGCATCGGGCATGGTTTTGACGCGCATCGGTTTCGCCGCGGGCGAAAGCTTATATTGGGCGGTGTCGAGATTCCCCATGACAAAGGGCTTGCCGGCCATTCTGATGCGGACGCGGTCTTGCACGCGCTGATCAATGCGATCCTCGGCGCTATGGCTGAAGGCGATATTGGCACTCACTTTCCTGATAGCGACCCCGCGTACAAGAACATCGCGAGCACGGAGCTATTGAAAAAGGTGTTGCAGATCGCCGCGCGCAAGGGGTTCAAGCTCGTCAACGTTGATGTGACTTTGGTCACACAGCAGCCGAAGTTGTCACCGCACTATTTGGGGATGCGAAAAAGCGTCGCAAAACTCTGCCGCGTCGCCGAAAACCGGATCAGCATCAAAGCCGCGACCACAGAAAAATTGGGTTGGACGGGCACCGGCAAAGGAATGGCTGCGAACGCGCTAGTTTTGCTGAGTCGTTGAGCGGTTTTCACCCCGGTTGGTTGACAAAGAAAAAATTCTATAATAATCAACAACTCTAATCTCAGGTGACATCTGATCCTGCCAATTTAGCGTCCGAAGCGCGTGAACAAGAGGTCGAAAGGTTAGCCCAAGAGCTTGGCCGCCTCATTCAGGGCGCCGACCCTGAGCGACGCGAAGATCTCAAGGAGCTGGCGTTTGCTCTGATTCGCGAGGAGTTTATCCACAAGGCTGACGACGAGGCTGGCACTGCAGGATCGACTCCAGCACCGTTCAACCCGCTTGGGACCGGAGTCTTGATATTTGTTTTGGGAGCGGGATTGTCGTTCGTGTTTGGGCCCGTCGGGTTGGTTTTAATGCTCGGCGGGGTAATTTTTATCGTATGGGGCGCCGTGATCAGCTGGATTAAAGGGTAGACTTATTATGGCAGAACAGGAGAAAGAAAAACGCGGCATTTGGTCCCGCAGGGATTTTTTTACTCGGCTGGGATGGAGTGGTTTCGGGATCTTCGGTGGTTTGACTCTTTTGGGATTTCTCCGCTCGGCGTTTCCTAGGGTGTTGTTTCAACCTCCGGCGACCTTTAAAGCCGGTTCACCCAACGACTACGCCATCGGCGAAGTTAGCGAAAAATACAAACAGGACCAGCGCGTTTGGATCATACGCGAGGACACCGGTGTCTACGCCATCTTCGCAAAATGCACCCATCTCGGCTGTACACCGCGTTGGCTGGCCGCGGAAAATAAATTCAAGTGCCCATGTCACGGCAGTGGGTTTTTCAAGTCGGGCCTAAACTTCGAAGGGCCGGCGCCGCGGCCGCTCGACCGCTTTAAGCTCTCCGTCGGCGACGACGGCCAGTTGGTCGTGGACAAAAGCAAGGTTTTCAAGATGGGACCGGGAGTAGAGCCCGACGAGCAATACGCGGACAGTGTCCTTAAAGTTTAACGGATAGGATCATGAGCCTGCGAGATAAAATCAAAAACGATATCGTCGAAAGCCACGTTTGGAAATCCATCTTTCGCCACGGCTACGAAGATACACCCCGCAACCGCGTCATGATGGTAACGGCCAACGTGTTTCTGCACCTCCATCCGGCTAAGGTGCGCCGCCATGCGGTCCGCATGCGGTTTACCTGGTGCATGGGTGGTCTCACTTTTCTGATGTTTCTCATCACCACGGTGACGGGGATTTATTTGATGTTCTATTATCGGCCAGTCGCCGAGTATGCCTACGCGGACATGAAGTATCTCGACAACGATATGCCCTTCGGCATGCTGATGCGTAACATGCACCGGTGGGCGGCGCATGCGATGATCGTGTTCGTTTGGCTGCATATGTTTCGCGTATTCTTGACGGGCTCGTACAAACCGCCGCGCGAGTTCAATTGGATCGTCGGCGTGCTGCTGTTGGTTTTGACCCTACTGCTGAGCTTTACCGGATACTTGCTGCCGTGGGATCAGCTGGCGATTTGGGCGGTGACCGTCGGCTCCAACATGGCTCGCGCCACGCCATTGCTAGGTTACGAAGGTCCATTCGCCGATTTTGTCGGCGCCAATCCGATCTACGACGCCCGAGCATTTTTGTTTGGCGGTGGTGAAATCGGTCCGCACACGCTGCTGCGCTTCTATATTTTGCACTGTATCTTCATTCCGCTGGTGGCCAGTATCTTGATGGCCGTCCACTTCTGGCGCATCCGCCGTGATGGATTTTCGGGTCCGTCTTTATAGTAATTTCAAAGTCGAGGCACGCAAATGGCAGAGGCTGCTCGCGAACGAAAGCTTCCCGTTGACGACAAAGTTCACACTTGGCCGCATTTGGTGCGGATGGAGTTTCTCGTCGCTCTATTTGTCCTGGTCGCGCTGACGCTGTGGGCCTTGACGGTCGATGCGCCGCTGGAGGAAGCCGCAAACCCCACGCGCACGCCCAATCCGTCCAAAGCGCCGTGGTACTTTCTCGGACTCCAGGAGATGCTGGTTTACTTCGATCCCTGGAACGCCGGAGTCGTGCTGCCAAGTCTCATCATCGTCGGCTTGATGGTGATTCCCTACATTGACATCAATCCGAAGGGCAACGGCTACTATTGTTTCAAAGACCGGAAGTGGGAGCTCCTGACATTTTTTTTCGGCTTTCATATCTTGTGGATCACCATGATCATCATCGGCACATTCTTCCGCGGTCCGGGCTGGAACCTATTTTGGCCGTGGCAGAAATGGGACCCGCACAAAGTAGTGGCGCTGACCAACGTCGATCTGCCCTATCTGGTCGGGTTCAGAGACTATTTGTGGTCTGCGGTGTTCAGTCTTGTGATGATTGGCGCGTACTTCGTGATCACGATCTCGTTATTTTACTTCTTTGTTCTTAAAGTCAAAGGCAAAGAGTTTCTCGAACGCTGGGGGATGGTTCGTTTCTCGATCACCGCGGGGCTGGTTGCGCTCATGCTTTCGCTCCCGGCGAAAATGGCATTGCGGCTGCTGTTCAACGTCAAGTACGTGTTAGTCACGCCTTGGATCAATATTTAAATGTTTTACGTGGCGAAGATTCTCCAGGCATTGGGCCTCGCCGATATCGGCTACGCCCTATTCGTCGGGGTTATGCGAAACTCATCAATGGCTGAAGAAATCGTGTTGTCATTAATCGGTCTCGGGGTATTTTCCTTGGGACGCGTGCTGGAGCGCAAGGTGGCATAAGGGAGTCGGGATGGCGGAGCGGGGAGTCGACCCAAAAGAAGAGAAAAAATCCTACGGCAGTGTCTTCGTGATCGGCATCGCCCTTTTGGTGGCGTTGTCTATATGGGCCTATGTGGATGACAACTTCACGCGGCGGCCGTGGAAAGTGGTTCAGGCCCGATTTTATCGGCTGGACTATAGCCGGGCCCAAGCGGCTTACGACGAAGAGGACAAGAAGCTTAGAGATGATGCCAAGTATCAAGAGCTCGCGAAAAAGCTCGCGGCTTATCAGTCAAGTCTGGCGGGCGGCGAGCTAGGCAAGAAACTCAAGGCGCTCGAAAGCGAGGAAGCTCGGGCGACGGTTAAGTTCCAAGAGATCGACCAGAAAGTCAAGGACGTAAAAAGCGAGCTTGAAGAAGCGTGGTACGAACATGATCACGCGGTCCAGCAAAAGCGCAATCCCAAACCTTACCTGGACCTTATCGGCGACCTTGACAAAAGAAAGGCGCAGTTGGACAAAGAGCTTCTGCCCGCGCGCGACAGACGCGTTCAATTAAAGGAAGAAATAAAAAAGATCCAATCCGGCGCCAAGGAAATCGAAGACGAACTCGCCAAGATGACGGCGGAGCGGGACAAATGGGTCCGGGTGATGGAAAACGCGACGTTCAAGCTCGGTCCGATGCGTCCCTACAAGATTCCCAAGATTCAGCAGGTGTCTCTCGATCAGTTTGACCGTAATCGCTTCGATCAGCCGGTAGCGCGCGTCGATCGCTGCCAAACTTGCCACATGGCGATCAACCGACCCGGTTTTGAAAAAGAGGCCAATCCTTTCAAGACTCATCCAAGGCGCGAAGTGCTTTTAGCGGACAACGCGCATCCGCCGGATAAATTCGGTTGTACCGGGTGCCATGAGGGTCAAGGCGTCGCGGTCAACAGCGTCCATCAAGCCCACGGCGAAGGTCCTCTGTGGGAATTGCCGCTGCTGCGCGGCTCTAAGGCGCAATCGAGCTGCACTTCATGTCATCTGGATGTGCAGAAATTCGCGGACGATGCGCCGTTGCTTGTCGAAGGGCAGAGGCTCTTCGAGCAAGTCGGCTGCACCGGTTGCCATTTGGTCAAGGGCTACGAAAATATTCCGAAGATTGCGCCGAGTCTGTTGAAGATCAGCGCGAAAGTCGATCCGAGTTGGATGGTGCGCTGGATCGAGAACCCGCATAAATTTCGACCCCGCTCGCGCATGCCGAATTTCGACCTCAAAGAGGACGACGCCATCGCGCTCGCTTCTTACATTTGGTCACAGTCTAAAGAAGAAGGCGATAAGTGGACGCAGGAACATCCCGCTCCCGCGGGATTGCGCGAGGGCGATGCGAACGCCGCTGCAAAAGGCAAAAAACTGGTTGAAACCATCGGTTGCAAAGGGTGCCACGGTTTTGCCGACGGTGAGTTTACAACCCCGCTCGGCAAATCAAAGGACCTGGTGCCGAACTTAAAGGATATTTCAACTAAAGTCGGCCCGCAGTGGATTTACCATTGGCTGAAAAATCCACGCGGTTTTTCGCCCGATACGCGGATGCCGAGCCTGCGCCTATCAGACGATGAAGCGCTATCGATAACGACATACTTGACCACGCTTGGCGCGAAGAGCGATCCTATAGCGGGGATTCAAGAAAAACTCGCCGATGCGGCTAGTATCAAAAAAGGCGAATCGCTCGTGCGCAAGTGGGGTTGCTTCGGCTGCCATGAGATCAAAGGCATGGAAAAAGAATCTCGCATCGGCGCCGAGCTCACGACGTTTGGTTCGAAGGCAAAAGAAGAACTGTTCTTCGGCAACCGCACCGATATCAAGGAGACTTGGGACGATTGGACTTATAGTAAGCTCAAGACGCCGCGAATTTACGCGACCGAACGGATCGAGCAGGTGATGCCGCAATTCGATCTCGCGGACGAGGATATCAAAGCGTTGCGCATTTTGCTGGGCGGTTTTCGCGAGCGAAAAGTCGGCCAGCTATATCTGGCGGACCAGGGACTGCGTGTACAGCAGGTGGTTGAAGGACGCCGCTTAATGCAGCAGTATAATTGTGTTGGCTGTCATGAGATCGAAAAACGCGGTGGATACATCAGGAAGTACTACGAAGAGAGTCCGACTCTAGCGCCGCCGGTTCTCAACGGTGAGGGGGAAAAGGTTCAATCGAATTGGTTCTTTAGCTTTTTGAAAGCGCCGATTCCGATTCGACCCTGGCTTGAACTTCGTATGCCGACGTTTGGTTTTTCCGACGAACATACGAATCAATTGATCGGTTTCTTCAACGGGCTTTCCAAAGTTGAAATTCCATACGCGTATATCGACGATAAGAAGATTCCGCCCGATCATATCGAGGCGGCAAAAAAACTTGTTTCGAAAGATTACTTCAACTGTTTCAGCTGCCATCAGCAGGGCGAAAAGAAACCGGAGGGTCCGGTCGAGGGCTGGGCGCCAGATCTGACATTGGCGCGGCAGCGGCTTAATCCGAATTGGATACTCAAATGGCTGAAGGATCCGCAGAAGGTGCAGCCTGGTACGAAGATGCCTTCTTTCTATCCGGGCGGACCGGACGATATTCTTGGCGGCAAGGAAGATTTGCAGATCGAGGCGTTGCGCGATTACCTGATGAGCATCGGCCGGGGTGCAGCTGCTCCGGTGGCTTCGGCGCCTGCAGCGGCCGGCCAGGCCGTCGCGGCGAAAGCGAAAACTGCAAAATAATGAATAGGGGGTTTTAACAGGGCGTCTAAAGTTATAGGTTTATTTTTCTGGAGGAGAAATCATGAATAAATTTGCCTCATTTTTATTGTTCGCGGCTCTAGTCACGGTTCCCGTCAGCGCTATGGCCCAGTATAAGGGCGGCGACGTCAAGGACGCCGGTTCGATTTCCGGCACTGTAAAGTTCAAAGGCACCGCCCCGGCGCCGAAAAAGCTCGACATCAGCAAGGACAAGGAAGTCTGTGACAAGTCACCTAAGACGGACCCAACTTTGATCGTGAACAACGGCAATCTCGCCAACGCCGTCATTACCATCACCGATATTAAGAGCGGCAAGAAGGTCGACGCGAAAAAGGTTACCTTGGACCAAAAAGGGTGTGAGTATCATCCCCACGTGTTGGCTTTCCCCGCCGGTAGCGCCGTGGAGATTTTGAACCCGGATGGAATTCTCCACAACATCCACTCTTACAGCAAGGTCAACAGCCCATTTAACCAGGCTCAGCCGAAGTTCAAAAAAACCTTGGAAGTCAAAATTGATAAGCCCGAGGTGATCGAAGTGAAATGCGACGTGCACGGTTGGATGCACGGCTGGCTCGTCGCCACCGAGAATCCTTACTTTGCAGTGACGGACAATTCCGGGAGTTTCAAGTTAACGGATGTTCCGGCGGGCAGCTACACAGTCGAGGTCTGGCACGAAAAGCTCGGCAAGAGCACGCAGAAGGTCACCGTGAAGGGGAAGGAAGAAGCTAAAGTCAGCTTCGAACTCGCCGGCAAGTAAACGCAGAATTCTCCGATTCGAGCGCGGCGCTCACAGATTGAGTGCCGCGCTGTTTTTTTCGCTCGCCTTCAGGCTCGTCTCCGATCTTTTGGCCGGGTTCCTGGGATCGCACCGGTATCCAATTGCGGAGCTCGGATCGCCGCTTTAGAGATTCTCCGCGCGATTCTTAAAAAAATTCCACGCCCGTTCTAAGTCCACTGGCGGCAAAGCCTCTACTTGACGCCGTTCTGCTTCATCCAGAGTTAATGGTATCGGTGTACCGATCTGCAGGGCGCCATGAAGGATCTCTGCGGCTTCTTCCAGATAGATCGCCATCATCACCGCTTCAGGGATAGTTCTGCCGACTGTCACTTGCCCGTTACCTCGTAAGAGGATGGCTGGTTTGTTCCCCAACGCTTGAGCTACTTCGTCGCCCAATTTAGCAGTCAAGATCAGATCGGGGGTGAAAAATACCGGCACACCGCCGGCGAAAAAGCTTCCATGATTATGCACCGGTTCGAGTTTGCGGTCGGTGACCGAGAACATATTGGCCAGGCGGGCGTGTATCCGCGCGATTGCATTGACTCTTGGCTTGGCCTTCATGATCGCCGCGTGCAGCCAGGTTTCGGCGGGCGCTGGGCGGCTGCCTTCGATGACTTCAGCGTTCAAATTCACGGTCAGAAGGTCGGGTTCTTCGACGAGGGAAAGGCTAATTCTTGGCGTCATAAGAAATAGCTCCGAATCCGCCAGTCGCGCGCTGACGTGGCCAAATCCCTCGACCAGTTTTTGCTGGGAGAGAATTCGGCAGGCGCAGATGACGTCTTGTTTCAATTGGCTGTTTGTGGCCATAGGGCTCCTTTAAAATTGCGGAATTTTGCGTTATATTACGTTCTTCTGTTTTTAAGGGAAAGCGAGTCGTCATGAAGATCAAAGTCGAATCTCAATCCGACTCCAAGGGACAAGAGAGTCCAACCCGCTTTACGCTCGGAACCCGCACCATTCAGGTTGATGCGTGTGTGGATCGCTGGCACGGCGAGCAGGCATGCTATTTTCGCGTGCTCGGGAGCGACGAAAATTCCTACATATTGAAGGGTCCTTTGGAAGACGGCTCGTGGGAGTTGGTCTCGTTTACGCACAAAGATTCCCGGGGCACTGAGTTAGAATACGAAGGTAAAAGAGAGCTTCAGTAAAACACTTTCCTACCTTTCCTTGTAGCTCTTTTTCCGTTTCGAATCCTCTCAACGGCGAGAGCAAATTAAAATTTTTGGCGTTGAGGTAACGCATATGCCGCAGCAACATTTAGTCGCCGTCGTTGGCGCGGGGCCAGCCGGAATCTACGGGACGCGCAAGCTCGCCGAAGCCGGTCACCGGGTCGTTCTGCTCAACCGTGATATCAAACCGGGCGGCTTAGCCGAATACGGCATTTATGTCGAAAAAGAGAAAATGAAAACGGGACTGCGTAAGCAGTTTAAAAAAATTCTCGCCGATCCCAAAGTCTTTTATCTCGGTCACGTGACAATCGGACAAAACCAAGCTTTGACGTTGAACGATCTCAAAGCCATGGGCTTCGGTGCCATCGTCGTAACTGCGGGCGCGCAGGGCACCAAGAAGCTCGGCATCGAAGGCGAAGACACCGTCGGTGTTTATCACGCGAAGGATGTCGTCTATCACTACAATTCCTTGCCACCGTTCAGCCAAAGGACTTTCGAGATCGGCAGGCGGGTGGCGATCATCGGCATGGGTAATGTCATGGTCGATATCGCCAATTGGCTGCTCAATCTTAAAAAGATCGATCAGGTGGTGGTCGTGGCGCGCCGGGGACCTATCGAAAAAGCCTACGACGATAACGAGTTCGAATATATCGAACAGTACCTCGACAACGCCGACATGAAACAGGAAATCGAGCGCATCGCGCCGCACCTCGCCGCCGTCGGGCAAAACGTCGACGAGATCCTGAAAAAGTTCGTCAAAGAAGGCGATCCGGCCGAAGGCCGCAGGTTAACGTTTCGCTACCTCTGCTCGCCGACGAAGGTCATTGCCAACGAGCAGGGACGCGTCGCGGCACTCGAAGCCGAGGACAACGAAATGATTCTCCAGGACGGTAGGACGGTGGCCAAAGGCACGGGCAAGACCCGCCGGGTAGAAGTGGATTGCGTCATTTACGCAATCGGCGATCAGGTTGATGCTTCGCTTGGTTTGCCGTTCTCACGGGGCGCGTTCGTGACCAACCCGGAAAAACTACCCGGAGATCCTAGTCCGGCGGCTTACCAACCGTACGATCCGGAGACGAAGACGGTGCTCGACGGTATTTTTGTTGCCGGTTGGTCGCGCAACGCCAGCGTTGGTCTGGTCGGTGTCGCCAAGCAAGACGCCGAGCGGGGGATGAAAGTCATCAACGCGTATCTTGCCAACAAAGCCGGTCTTTCGAGCGGTGAAATGGAGGAGAAAATCGAGGCACTGATCGAGACGCTGCATAAAAAGGGCGCTTCGGTTGTGACCAAAGAAGATATCGAGCTGCTCGAAGGCGCCGAGCAGGAGCAAGCGCGCGCGCGAAAAACCTGGGACTTCAAATACATCAGCGATGACAAGATGCTCGAAGTCATCGCGGCGCGAAAGGCGGCGCGATAGAACGAGCGACTTTAAGATTCGCCTGAATGCGAAGAGAAGCCGGAAGCGGGAAGGATGCCACTTCCGTTGAAGTGGCGTTCGAATTAACCCTGAAGGTCCTTGAGATCAACGATGCGACCGACCAAAGCTTTTGCCGGAACCTTAGATTTGATTTCTCAATTTGGTATTGCACCGTACTAATTTTCCGACTACGTCATGATCCGGCCGCCATTCACGTGGATCGTCTGTCCGGTCATGTGTTTGGCTGCGTCGCTGGCAAGGAAATAGACGGCTTCGGCGACGTCTTCCGGTTCGCCGGCGTGGCCGACCGGGATTCTCTTAGCGGCGGCTTCCCATTCAGCGTCGGTGTAGCTCGCTCGGACCCGCGGCGTGGCAATGCGTCCCGGCGCGACGGCATTTACGCGTATGCCCAGTGTCGCCAGTTCAAGCGCCAGTGATCGAGTTAACCCGAGAATGCCGGCCTTGGCGGCCGCGTAAGCCGAACGATCAGCGTCGCCGCTAAAGCCGATATCTGAAGATATATTAACGATGGCGCCGTTTTTTTGACTCTTCATGAGCCGGATAACCGCGCGGCAGCATAAAAAGGTCGAAGTGAGATTGGCGTCGATGACCGCGCGCCAGTGCGCGAGGGGGAAGTCTTCCAAGCGGTGGCGGTGTACGCTGCCACCAGCGACGTTCACCAGGGTATCAATGCGTCCGCGCGCCGAGATGATCTTCTCGAACGTGACCGCGACGGCACCTTCTTGAGTCAGATCGGCCTGGAGAAAAGAGCTCTCGATACCGCCTTTGCGAAACTCATTGGCGATGTGCTGCCCAGCTTCATCATCCAGATCAACTAGGACTAAAGCGTAGTCGTCCCTGCAGAAACGATGGGCCACGGCTTGACCGATTCCTCCAGCTCCTCCCGTTATGACGGCGACTTTGCGCATGCGCGTCTCCTTCCCGATTGCTTACGAGTTTTACTACCGTGAACGCCGACCGGGCGTCAATCCGTCGACCACGGTCTGGAGATGGGCCGGACGTTTTCGAGACGAGCTGCAATTTCGGATGCAAGCCGCCGGGCAGTTTCTGCGGCGCCTCTTGCCAAGCTACTAGCGCTTCAATAGAATCCGAAACGTTTTCTTCGCTCTGTTACATACTTTTTTCAAGGAGGGCGCATCATGGCAGACAAGGCTATCGAGGTTTTGCTCGACGAAAAAAGAAACTTTCCGCCGCCGAAAGAATTCAAAAAGTCGGCTAACATAAAAAGCGCGAGCATTTTCAACACCGCGCGCAAAAACCCGCAGGCGTTCTGGGCCAAAGCGGCCAAAGAGCTTCACTGGTTCAAGCCCTGGAGAAAAGTATTGGAATGGAACACGCCGTGGGCAAAGTGGTTCATCGGCGGCAAGCTCAACGCTTCCTACAATTGTCTCGATCGCCACGTGCAAGGTGGGCGCAAGAACAAAGCGGCGATCATCTGGGAAGGCGAGCCCGGCGACGAGCGCGTCTTGACCTATCGCGACGTTTGGCGCGAGGTGAACAAGTTTGCCAACGTGCTCAAAAATCTCGGCGTCAAGAAAGGCGACCGGGTCTGTCTTTATATGGGCATGATTCCGGAGCTCGTCATCGCCATGCACGCCTGCAACCGCATCGGTGCGCCGCACAGTGTAGTCTTTGGCGGCTTCAGCGCCGAGTCGCTGCGGGACCGGATTAACGACGCGCAAGCCAAAGTCCTCGTCACCGCCGACGGCGGTTATCGACGCGGCGCCGTCGTTCCTTTGAAAAAAAACTGCGACGAAGCGCTGACCGACACGCCGTCCATCGAGCATGTGGTGGTGGTCAAGCGCGTCGGCACGGAGTCCGGCGCGCAGATGAAAGACGGCCGTGATCACTGGTGGGATGAGTTGATGGCAAATGCGCCGCTTTGGTGCGAACCGGAGAAGATGGACAGCGAAGACATGCTCTACATTCTCTATACCAGTGGCACGACCGGCAAACCGAAGGGTATCGTGCACACGACCGGCGGCTATCTCACCGGCGTCACTCTCGCTAACAAGTGGATCTTCGACATGAAGGACGACGATGTTTTCTGGTGCGCCGCCGATATCGGTTGGGTGACCGGCCATACGCATATCGTCTACGGGCCAATGGCGAATGGGGTCACGCAAGTGATGTACGAAGGCACGCCGGACTGGCCCGACAAGGATCGCCTGTGGCGCATCGTGGGAAAATACGGCGTGACGATTTTTCACACCGCGCCGACGGCGATTCGCACCTTTATGCGCTGGGGAACCGAATTCCCCGGCAAGCACAACTTGAAGAGCTTGCGCCTGCTCGGCACCGTCGGAGAGCCGATCAATCCGGAAGCGTGGGTTTGGTATCACAAATATATCGGCGGTGGGCGCTGTCCGGTGATGGACACTTGGTGGCAGACTGAGACGGGCCATCCGTTGATCACGCCGCTGCCCGCGATTACCAAGCTGAAGCCCGGCTCCGCGACGATGCCGTTCCCTGGAATTGAATGCGATGTCGTCGATGAGCATGGCAATTCGGTTCCCAAGGGCGGCGGCGGGTATTTGGTTCTTACCAAACCGTGGCCGGCGATGATGCGCACGATCTACGGTGATCCGGATCGCTTCGTGCAAACCTATTGGAGCCGCTTCCCAGGAAAATATTTCGCTGGCGATGGCTGCAAGAGGGACAAAGACGGCTATTTCTGGCTGCTTGGCCGGGTCGACGACGTGATGAACGTCGCTGGCCACCGCATCAGCACCATGGAAGTGGAAAGCGCGCTGGTCGACCACCAGAAAGTGGCCGAGTCGGCGGTCATCGGCAAGGCCCACGAGATCAAGGGACAAGCGATCTGTGCTTTCGTGTCATTGAAAGCCGGCGTCGATGGCAACAATGCCTTGATGGATGAACTTAAAGCTCACGTGGCGAAAAAGATCGGCCCGATTGCGCGGCCCGACGAGATTCTTTTTGCCGCGGAATTGCCAAAGACCCGCAGCGGCAAAATCATGCGCCGCCTGCTGCGCGACATCGCCGACGGCCGCGCGCTTGGTGATACTACGACACTGGCAGATCCGGCCGTGGTGGCAAAGTTGAAGGAGCAGTACGGAGAAGAATAGCGAAGAGCCGATAGGCAATAGGCAGCCGGCAATAGTAAGTGGAGGAAATTCCCATAGTGATTCGTTTCAAGTTTCTTTTGGTGATTTGTGCGATGACGCTGCTGGCGCAGACTGCGCCGGCGCAGCAGCGTGAGAAGGTGCGCGTGGCGCTCGGGTCGATTTCAGTAAGCTCGAGTTTATTTCCCATCGCGCAGCAAGTAGGGATTTTCCCCAAGTATGGGATCGATATGGAGCCGATATATTTCGGCGGCGGAATGAACTCCATCGCGGCGGTGACTTCGAATTCAGTGCAATTTTTGGCCGCTGGCGCAACGGCGACCGTCGGCGCGCGATTGGGCGGCATCGATATCATGATCCTCTCGGTTCAATCGAACAAGCTGGAGTATTCTGTTTTCGTTGCGCCGGAGATCAAAACGGTTCAGGATCTCAAAGGCAAGATCGTCACCGGCACGCGCCCGGGAGCTTCGGCGGACAGCGCGCTGCGTCTTTATCTCCGAAAAAACGGTTTGGAACCGGATAAAGACGTGATTTTTATTTCGGTGGCGGAAAGCCAACAGGGGCGCATGAATTCCCTAATGCGCGGCGCGGTATCGGGCACGGTGCTGGCCCCGCCGTTCAGCAACATCGCGAGACAAGCGGGCTATCGTGAGCTCGCGGACTTGCGTAAGACCGATATCGAGTATGCCGGCAATTCCATCGCCGGCAATGCACCCTACATCAAAAGTCATGCGCAGCTGGTCGAGAACTTTCTCAAGGGCTACGTTGAATCGTTGCACTTCTTTCGGACGCAGAAAGAACGAACCATCGCCGGCATCATGAAGTTTCTCAAAATCAGCGACCGCTCGCGCGCCGAGGAAGGTTACGATTATTATTACGACTTAATGCCGGTGATCCCTTATGCCAGCGCGTCGGGCATGCGTACTGTGCTGCAAAATTTGGCGCCACGCCAGCCGAAAGCGGCAACGGCAAGCCCGGAAGAATTTTACGACAATAGCTTTCTTAAAAGGATCGAAGATAGCGGGTTCACCAAGCCGTTGGCGGTTCGACGATGAAGAAGGCAACGGGCATAAGGCAATAGCAAGATCATAGGACAGATTCCATGAAAAGATTCTTGTATCGATATCTCCTTACCGTATTCGCAATTCTAACCATGTCGGTTTGCAGCGCCGACGCACAGGGGCTCAAGAAAATTATTTGGGGGCAGACGTCGATTTCCTCGTCCCAGTGGATACCGTGGATCGCTAAAGACTCGAAAATTTATGAGAAGTACGGATTGGATGTCGATATCGTCTATTTGCGCGGCGGCTCGGGAGATACGTCGAAGGCGATCATCGCGGGGAGTATCTTTGCCGCTCCCGTGACAACGGCAACGGTGATGACGGCGAACCTCAGCGGCGCGGACCTAACCACCATTGCCCACACGGTCAAAGCGGTCCAAAGCAGAGTGATCGCGAGACCCGAGCTGAAGCGACCGGAGGATATCAAAGGCAAAAGATTAGCCAGCACGGGCCTGGGTTCGCTGGGTGATTTTCTTCATCGCGTGGTGATGAAACGGTACGGTATCAATCCCGAGCGCGATGTGACTTGGCTGACTATTGGCGCACCGCCCGATCGGGTCCAAGCTCTCGACGCGAAACTCGTCGATGCCGCGGATCTCTCTTATCCCTTTGACGTGCAAGCCCAGAAGAAAGGTTACCGGACGCTCTGGGACGCGCGCATCGAAGTTCCGTATCCTTCCATGTCGGTGGTGACGCGCAGAAAAACCGTTCAAGAAGATCGCGACACCGTGATGCGGATGATGCGCGCGCATGTGGAGGGCATCCACTTTCTAAAGACTCAAAAAGAAGCGAGTCAAAAAATTCTCGCAAAATATCTCAAGAATAACGATAAGGAGATTTTGGAAGGATCTTACGAAATTTACAAGGACGATTTCATCGCCACGCCTTATCCGATTACCCACGGCCTAGAAACGACCTATGAGTACGTCGCCCAACGCCGACCGGAAATTTACAATCATAAAGCGGAAGAGTTCACCGACCCCAGTTTTATCGCCGAGCTCGACAAGAGCGGATTTATCAAAAAATTATACGGGCAAAAGTAGCCCGGTCACGACTGATGATTGCCGCATTCCGAGGAATCAAATTATGGTCAAAGCATCCGTGGAAAAAATATTATTCGTCACGCTTATAGCCGGCTTGATCGGGTTGCCTTTATTCGCACAGGCGCAGGACAAGCCGCTGAAAAAGATCAGCTGGGGAGTAACATCCTTATCCGCGTCCAATTGGATTCCCTGGATCGCCAAAGACGCGAAGATTTACGAGAAATACGGGCTTGATGTCCAGTTAATCTTGGTCAAAGGCTCGGGGCAAACATCGGCGGCGATCCTCGGTGGCAGTCTGTTCGCGGCGCCGGTTGCGCTACCTCAGTTGATGCTCGCCGACCTCGGCGGCGCCGATTTGATCAACGTTGCTCATACAGTCCCGGGCGTGCAAAGCAAGTTGCTGGTCAAGTCCGAGATCCGAAGACCGGAGGAGCTAAAAGGCAGAAAAATCGCCACTTCGAGCTTGGGATCGTTGGGAGATTTTTTGTTCAAATACATCATCCGGAAGCATGGCATGGATCCCAATCGCGATGTCACGTGGATTTCGATTGGCACACCTTCGGAGCGGCTCCAGGCGCTCTCTTCCGGCGTGGTAGACGCCGCGGATCTTTCCTACCCGGCCGATGCGCAAGGGGAGCGGCTCGGGTTCAAGGTTTTAATTGATGCTCGCAAAGAGGTTGTTTATCCGTCGATGTCTGTGGTGACGAGGAGAAAGAGTATCGTCGAAGATCGCGATACCGTCATGCGCATGGTCCGTTCCCATGTCGAAGGCATCGCCTACTTCAAAGCGCACAAAGATTTCAGCATGAAAGTACTGAGCAAATATCTCAGAATGAACGACAAGGATTTATTAGAGGGCTCTTACGAAATCTTCAAGCAAGATTTTATCTCCGTCCCCTATCCGATCATGAAGGGTTTGGAAGCTACTTACGATTATGTCGCGACGAGCCGCCCCGAGATTCGTGGCCGCAAACCCGAAGAATTCATGGACCCGTCGTTCATCGCCGAATTGGACAAGAGCGGTTTTATCAAGAAGCTTTACGAGCAGAAATGAAAAGGCATCGGGCAATAGACAGCAGGCATTAGAAAAGACTGGTGGAGAAGATTTGTGCCGAGATCGTTCTCGCGTTTTCTGGCCGTTGTGTTTCTCTTCTACTTTGTCGCTGCAGCTAGTTCTCTTGGTTCCGCACAAGATAGGGCGCTTAAAAAAATCAACTGGGGCGTGACTTCGCTCTCCGGTGGAAATTGGATTCCCTGGCTGGCCAAGGAAGCCAAGATCTACGAAAAACATGGTCTCGACGTCGAGCTGATTCTCCTTCGCGGCTCCGGTCAAACTTCCGCCGCGCTGCTGGGTGGCAGCATTTTCGCCTCCCCGGTCGCGTTGCCCACCATGATGCTCGCCAATCTCAGCGGCGCGGATTTGGTAAATGTGGCTCATACCGTTCCAGGCGTGCAGACCAAGATGGTGGTAAGACCGGAGATCAAACGACCAGAAGATCTCAGAGGTAAACGGATCGCCACTTCGAGCCTGGGCTCGCTGGGAGATTTTCTTTTCAAGTACATGTTGCGCAAGCACGGCCTCGACCCGAATCGAGAGATGGTCTGGCTTTCTATCGGCACTCCTCCGGAGCGTCTCCAGGCATTGTTTTCGGGCACGGTGGATGCCACAGAAGCTTCTTATCCCTTCGACGTGCAAGCAGAGCGCAAAGGATTTCGAGTTTTATTCGATGCGAGAAAAGAAGTGGTGTATCCATCCATGTCTATTGTCACGCGGCGTAAAAGTACTGTGGAAGACCGGGACACGGTGATGCGTATGGTCAGAGCGCATGTGGAAGGCATCGCTTACTTCAAGAACAACAAGGAATTCAGCATCAAAGTATTGAGCAAACAGTTGAGGATTAACGACCGAGAGACCTTGGAGAATTCATACGAGACCTACAGACAGGATTTCATTTCCGTTCCATATCCAATCACCAAGGGGCTCGAAGCCACCTATGACTATGTCGCGCAGTCAAGGCCGGAAATCCGCAATCGCAAACCCGAGGAGTTCGTCGATCCGAGCTTCATCGCCGAGCTCGAAAAGAGCGGCTTTATCAAAAAGCTTTACGAACAAAAATGAGGAAAAGCCGTAAGGAGTTAGGCATGAGGAGTGAGGCGAATGAGGAAAGACTGCGATGCGCCTGCGTCGTTGCTGTATCGTTCATTTGTTTATTGTTTTGTTCGGGCAGCAACAGCTTTGCCCAAGACAAGGCTCTCAGGAAAATTAATTGGGGGATGACTGCGTTGTCGGCGGCAATGTGGATTCCCTGGTTGGCTAAGGAAGCAAGGATCTACGAGAAAAACGGCCTCGATGTCGACATCGTCTTGCTCCGCGGATCGGGCCAGAGTTCACAGGCTCTGTTGGGCGGCAGCCTCTTCGCTGCACCGGTGGCGCTGCCGCAAGTAATGTTGGCGGACCTCAACGGCGCGGACTTGGTCAACGTCGCTCACACCATCGCCGTGGCGAGCAGCAAATTGGTGGTAAAGCCGGAAATAAGGAAGCCGGAAGATTTGCGCGGCAAGAAGATCGCCACTTCGAGCATCGGCTCGCTCGGCGATTTTCTGTTTCGCTATGCGCTGCGCAAATACGGTGTCAATCCGGACCGCGAAATTACCTGGCTCTCCATCGGGACGAACGCTGAGCGGCTCCAGGCGTTGCTCACGGGCGCCATCGACGGCGCCGACGTCGCCTATCCTGCCGACGTGCAGGCCGAGCGCAAGGGATACCGTGTGCTGATCGACGCCAGAAAAGAAATCACCTTTCCGACCACGTCGATCGTCACCCGGCGCAAAACCATTCGCGAGGATCGCGATACCGTGATGCGGTTGGTGCGTTCCCACGTCGAGGGCATCGCGTTTCACAAACAGAATAAGGAGTTCAGCTTGAAAGTCTTGACCAAGTACGTAAGAACCACCGACCCGGAATTTTTGGAAGGCTCCTACAATATTTACAAGCAGGATTTTATCGCCGCGCCCTATCCAATCACCAAAGGACTGGAACCGACCTACGATTATGTCGCGCAAACCCGGCCGGACGTCCGCGCGCATAAGCCCGAAGAGTTTGTCGACCCAAGCTTCATCGCCGAGCTGGAAAAGACCGGTTTTATCAAGAAGCTTTATGAGCAGAAATAGGCGTGGGCGCTATGCCCACGCCGCAAACAATTACCGCCGCTCACGCCTGTCGTTACAGCTAAGGATTTTTCTCCGCGAAGATTTGTCTCTTCGCGGAAGCGGCAATTAACCGCTCCGCGTCTTCCTGCAGTAAAAATCTCTCTTCTACCAATGCCCGGGCGGCGTGGCTGACGCGCTGCACGTAGTCGGCTTGATCTTTGTATCGTTCTTCGATGGACAAGCGAGGGTCGCTGGTCTTCTCTCGTTCCTCCTTGGTTTTGGCAAAGGGAATATACTGGCCATTCAGATAACAAAGTTCGTCTTCGATAAATCCTTTGGCGCGGAGGTTCCAACCGGCATGGGTCGCAAGCGGCACTTGTAGAGCGACCGCGCGGACGCCGGCGATCTCGTTGCCGTCTTTGTCGACTTTGGGAACGAGCAAAGGATATTCCTTGCCTTTGACATGGTTGGCCGGCTGAATGGTGCCATCATTGATCGACAGATCATTGGGTCGACCGATGTAGCGCACTCCCGGGATATTGGGAAAACCTTGAGCAGTCTGCTGCGGCGATACCAGCGTTCCGTCGGAAATTCGTGGATAGCGCGTGGGCGGCGGCGGAACGTCTTTGCTGACCCAGGCGTGCAACGCAACGATCAAGGCGCGCTGAGTTTCCATATAAGAAAGCGGATTGGTCAGTTGCTGACACATGCCGCGGTCGGGTTTGTCCGTCGGACCATGCTGCGTGCTTGAAAAATAATAGAGCCGCACGTTGTCCGGTATCGGCACATCCTTCTTTGCTAGCGGATCGCCGACGACCAGTGAGTTTCGCCCTTGCCAGGATTCCGTGCCGGAATCCCAATGCATGATCTTGGGACACACCTTCTGTTGTCGACAACGCGTCAGCCAGCCATCGGTTTTCTTGCTGATCGGATCGGTGAGAGTTTCGTAGGTAAAGGGAAACTCGTCTCCGGGGATGAAGTGGCCTTCCAATGCCGTCGAAAACCGGCCGGGCATGGCGAACTCGTAATTGGTAAACGTCCGGCGTGACGCCGAGATGTGCGGAATCGCACCGTCGAAGACGAGCCTGCCGGCCTCGTCCTGATTGAAACCTTGATAGATGAGATCCTTGAGGAAGCGCCCGCTCTGGGATGAGCCGAAACCGATGACCCAACGGGGCGTTTTTATTTCTCTGTCGAGTAGAGGATTGCCGTCCGTTGCGTCGTAGCGCAGAAAAGAAATCAGATCACGCGTGGCGGCGAAGCCCAAGCCCATGACTATGGGATCGCGCGCTTCGTAGATCAATTCGTAAATGAAATTCGGCGAAAAACCGGCGGGCAGGCAAATGTCGGCATTGCTCACCGATTGGGTCTTGCCGTCAGGGCAGCGCGCGAACGACCACTGATCGGTGGGGATAAGCTCGCGCTGCGCGTGAGTTCCAGCGCGGCGGTAAAGTCGCGCTTTCGACGTGGTTTCCTCCACGGCCGGATAAGCTTTCACGTCCAGCGACTCCCGGTCGAAACTGAGCGGCACCGAAAAGCTTGGTTTCTGAAAAACAAACTCAGTGGTAATCGTACGTTTGATCGCGCTGCCATCCGGATTCTTTGCCACTGGAAAGCTCGTCGTGAGACGAGCGCCGCCAGGCAGGACGTCGCCCTGCCAGCCGCTCCACACCAGGGTATAGCCTTGACGCATCATGAAACCATCGCCGGCGTGCGCGAGGGTCGTGGGATTATTGCTGCGCTCGGCGCCGAAGTTGACGCGCAAGGCTTGATTGCCGCGATTCACCACGTCGTAGAAAATCGTCTGATTGCCGCGTTTCATGTCGACCGGCTTGAGGATCAACATGTCCATGGAATATTCCACTCGACCCCGGCCATTAAGTGGCGCGTTTTTTAGATTGACGATATTCTTGTTGTGGTGTTTTTTGGGATCGACTTCGCCGTAGGCTTTACCGATGAGTTTCTCATAGGCGCCGGTGACGCCGAATTCATGGCCGTCGGCGAACGGCTCGCGTTTGTCGATAACGATCTTGGTGATCTCGGCGAAGGAGGGCATGGGGAGCAGGACGACTACGACAAAGAAGACGAATAGCATACAAACCTCCAATTAATGTTTCCGGTTACGGTCACGGTACACGGCGTTTTTTTGCTTCTGCAATCATTCGCTCGGCGTCTTCCGACAATAGGTAGCGTTGCTCGACGAGCCGCCGCGCAGCGCGGCTGAATTGCCGAACGTAGTCGTCGCGGTTTTTGTAGCGCCCGGCGATCGCGGGGCGTGGATCTCCCGTAATTCGCCGTTGAGTTTTCGTTCTGGCAAAAGGTATGAAGGAACCGAGCAAGCCTGCCAGCTCGTCTTCGGCCAAGCCGCGTGACCGCATATTCCAGCCGGTGTAAGTGGCGATCGGCACGTCAAGTTCAGGCAGGCGAATGCCCGCGAGGTCGTTACCGTCGCGGTCGACTTTCGGAACGAGAATCTTATAAGCGCCTCTTTTTATCGGCCGCGGCGGATGAACGGTCATTTTACCGCGCAAGATCTTTGGGCCATAGTCGAGAAAGAGTTGGCGGTTATGCAGCGCCGTGAAGCGTAAGCCGGGAATCTTTGGAAAACGCGCACGGTTGTGCTCGGGCGGCACCAGCGTGCCGTTTTTGACTTGCGGATATTGGCTCGGTGGCGGCGCTATGCCTCGGGTTACCCACAAGTCCATGGCGTCCATCAACGCCCGCAGCACGTCACCCGCCGGCAAGGGATTGATTCGCTGTTGCGTGCCGTCCTTCACCGACTCCGAGCCGAAAGGGCTGTTGTGCTGCGCGCTGGCGATCACGTAGATGCGCACGTTGTCAGGAATCTTCAGGTCGTTGCCTTTACTGTCCGTGTGCGCCATGCAGCCGCGCTTCTGCCAGTACTCGGTCGAAGTTTGGGTGTGGAAAACCAGCGGATCGGTCTTCGGTCGTTTAAGAATTCCATCGCGCCGGCCCGTCTGAGCATCTTTGATGACGTTGTAAGCGTGCGGAAAAAGCTCGGGATCGAGCTGGTTGGTGTGTTGCTGCGAAGAGGTAACCGGGCGGGCGAATTCGTA
>Ga0137376_10000129_pt1 | contig 27288 bp, 26 predicted proteins | sample SagtaG_23_FD_104814 | JGI IMG/M metagenome (GOLD analysis project Ga0137376, IMG submission 104814) | Vadose zone soil microbial communities from Sagehorn Ranch, Mendocino, California, USA - Sage2_L_20_16 metaG | ecosystem: Environmental > Terrestrial > Soil > Vadose zone | place: USA...
CTGATTTTCCGTGTTAGCGACACCAGCAAAAGCATTTAAGTGTTTTCCCCTCTCTGCTTTGCAAGCAGGGGGTCGCCGGTTCGATCCCGGTCACGTCCACCAAATTCCCTGTGAAAGTGCATGTTTTCTAGACGACCGGAGTTGCGCAGGTCTCGGAGTTTACCTCGGGTTTCCCTTATGGGGACGCGCGGGCACTTGTTCAAAATCAATCGGCTCGCCAGTCTTAGCTAACGGGCCGGCTGTGGCTCACAGTTATGCGACAAGAGTTTCAACGGCCCTAATGCTGTTCACAAGGTATTCCTGCTTCACCTGAACCCGGTGCCCGTTGATCGACATCTTTCCGGCTTCCATCTTTTAAAATAGCAGGCGCTTGGCGAAGGCAACGACGCCGGTGGTCTGGAAGTCTCGGATCTCGACAAAACCCGACCTAACCGCCGCGAACGAAAAGATTTCCGGAATTGATTTCAACCACTGCTGAATATCATTCTGAATCGCCCCTAGCGCCGCCGCATATGCTGAAGCTGACCCTTATACTGGGTTATCCGATTCTTTGCGATCAGATGAACTTTTGGAAGTGGGCGCCCTGCGTCTCGAAGTTTTGTGGCGAATGCGTAGGAGGTGTAAATGCCGGAACAAAAATAGACCGCGTCACGCCGTGAGAGCGGGTGATGCGGCGGAGGAAAAGTGGACCGCCGGATCTTGGTTTCACGAACGGCTGTGGAGTGAGCCAGGTTCCTGGGACACCGGAGGGATGTACACCTTGAAGATCTATGCACGTGTTCGGCGGGCCGTGTTGGTGGAAGGACACGTGTCCGCATTTGCTTATTTCGGGGGAGTGCCGCGGCAGATTCTCTACGACAACACGAAGCTGGCGGTGGCCAAGATTCTGGGGGGTGGAAAGCGGAAGAAGACGCGGGCATTCTGTGAACTGCAGAGCCACTGCCTATTTAAGGAGAAGTTCGGACGTCCAGGCAAGGGCAACGACAAGGGGAAGGTGGAAGGGCTGGTGGGCTATGCGCGGCGGAACTTTCTGGTGCCGATTCCACGGGTGGGCAGTTGGGAGGAGCTGAACACGCATCTGCGGGAGCAGGCGGAGAGCAACGAGAGCGGCGGTTGCGCGGGCAGGAAGAAACGATTGGGGAACGCTTCGAGCGCGACCGCGCCGTCTTGTTGCCGCTGCCCGTGCCGTCATATGAGGCCTGCGAGAAGCGCACGGCGCGGGTGAGTTCTCTGTCGTTGGTGCGCTATCGCGGCAACGATTATTCAGTGCCGACCGAGCACGGACACCGCGAAGTATTGGTGAAGGGCTATGTGCAGGAGGTGGTGATCGCGCATAGGAGCGAGATGATCGCACGGCAGACGAGAAGTTACGGCCGTGAGGAACTGGTCCTTGATCCACGGCATTATCTGGCGCTACTGGAGCAGAAGGCTGGCGCGCTGGATCAGGCGGCGCCGATGGTGGGATGGGAGTTGCCGCCGTGCTTTGCCGAACTACGACGGCTGCTTGAAGCGCGGCTGAACAAGGGCGGCCGTCGAGAGTACGTGCAGGTGTTGCGGCTTTTGGAGGCCTTCCGGTTGGAAGAGGTCGCGCCGGCGATTTAGCAAGCTTTGCATCTGGGAACGGTCTCCTTCGATGCGGTCAAGCATCTCGTGTTGTGCCGCATCAAGCAGCGTCCGCCGCAGCTGGACTTGGAGAACTATCCGCACCTGCAGCCGGCGCGGGTGCGTACCACGCAGGCATCGGAGTACATGGCGCTGCGGGGCGAGGTGAACTCATGAGCGACACGGCGAAACCGGCAACAGCAGACACGCCGCAGGTCCTGCTGGAACATCACCTGAAAATGCTCCGGCCGCCCACCTTTCTGTATGAGTACAACGAAGTGGCCCGGCAGTGCTCGGACAAGAGTGTGGACGTCCCGCGTTACCTGCTGCGCATGGCGGAGCTTGAGTTGCTGGACTGCGAGCGACGAGCCACCGAGCACAGCTCAACGCAGGTGACCAGCAACCTGCCCTTTCAGGAGTGTACCGAGGTGCTAGGCTCGGAGCGGCTGACAGGTGCGCTGCTGGACCAGCTCATCCACTTTGTACACATCCTGGAGATGAACGGCGAGAGCTATCGCCTCAAGCAGAGCAAACACAAACGCAACCCTCAATCCGGCCGCTAAATCCCCTCCATGCTCTTCTTGGCAGAACGCCTCGGCGCGTGTGGCGTCTTCTGCTACGGCCTAACCCCGCTCCGAAAAGCGGGACCCCAGGCCTCCGCTCAAGACGCCGCACGCCCGGCCAATCCCCGATCTCCCACGCCTCTTCTGGCCTAGTTATTCTTCCGCCCCACTGGTCTACTTTTACTTCGCCCTTGACACCCGTAGCGGGAATTACCGCTTTCACGATTTTGTGGCGATTGGACAAAGTAAGACCATCCCTGCACGAATAGGAGAAAAGAATTCTACGGGGAGGAACTTGTGCCGCAAAATCGGATCGTGGGTCTCTATACTTTTGCCGGAGATTGAACGGATTCCCATTTCATCTCGGCGACTCTTAATTTCGGGTGGGAAACCAAAAGATGCCAGATCATGGCCTGAAAGGATTCTGTGTGGGGAGTTATTGCTGAGGGATTGACGACGGGAATGAGTACGCAGGCATCAGCGACCTGGGCGGTGTAGCCTCCGTCGCGTCCGACGACGCCACAAATGGTGGCGCGCACTTCCTGGGCGTATTCGAGAGCTCGCACTAGATTGGCACTGATGTTTTTCCTCGCGTCACCTCCGCCAACGGAAAAAACGAAGACCATGTCGGCTTCGTTCAACCGAGAGCCACGAAGCCAGTTGGCGTAGCACGTTTCCCAGCCCTCATCGTTCACCCGCGCTGTGAGTTCGGAAACATTGTCCGACGGGGCGTATGCTTCGATTTGAGCGATCTTGCGGAAGTCGCAGACAGCATGGGAAGCGTGCCCTGCCCCGCCGCCGACACCAAGCAGAAACAGCCTGCCGTGGCGCTCGCGCAAGTCGATGAGCAGATCAGCGGTCCGTTCGATAGTCGACTGGTCGACGAGCCTCAAGATCTCTGTTGCTTCTTGAATGTACTGGGCAACGTAGTTCATGCACTCTGCCTCTCTTGATTACGGCTATTGGTTCAACAACCGACCCAACTGAGAAGAGTTATACCTGCGCCACAAGGCAATTTGGCGAGGAAGCGACTCGGGCAGTTCCTGTCATTTCCGAGCGAATGAGCTGTACAGCTTCCCACAGGTCCTTTGCCACAAAGGCCGGGTGCACATCTGGAGCTTCCGTGAACTGACAGATTTCACACTTCCAGCGGCCGATGAAAATGGTTCTGCAGCCAGCCCGAGAGCCAGCGAGTAAATCGGGAATTCCGTCTCCGATCAGGTAGCATTCCACGAGCGACACCCGCAGATCTTCGGCTGCTTGCTCAAGCAGGCCAATCTCCGGTTTGCGGCAACGGCAGCGCTGCCGGAGTTTGAGCACTTTTGCTTCTGGATGATGCAGGCAATAGTAAATCCGATCGATGTGCCCACCGGCCACGCGAATTCCAGAAAGCATTCTGCGCTCAAATGTTTTCATAGTCTCACGCTTCAGGTGTCCTTTAGCGATTCCGGGCTGATTCGACACGACGGCGACCTTCAGGCCCATGTCGTTTAGTAGACGAATCGCCTCGGGAACGCGTGGAAGCAGCTTGAACTGCGAGGCCTTGAACGGTGAATCGATCACACCTGCGTCCTCATGATACACGAGCGAATTGATCACGCCGTCACGATCGAGGAAAACCGCTTTCATCGAGAGAAGGGACCTCCCACCAGGTTTAACTGGCAACTTACGGGAAGGGTGTATAAGTCGGCTTGCAAAAAGCACTAACCTCCACTCTTTTGCACAAGGGCAAGTCCATTTCCACAATGATTGTGACGGTGGTTGTGGGCGAGTCTGCCGTCGCGAGAAACAACGTCAAAAACTACTTTGCTGCCTTCAAAATCGAAGCGGAATTTGAGCTCCCGCAGGCCCGCTGCGCGCATCGCCTCCCGCACCTGCAGCCTTTTCTCTTCGCAGTACAGCATCAGGAAGCCTCCTCCGCCCGCGCCGGAGATTTTCCCACCAATGGCCCCTTTTTGTTTGGCAAGCTCATACAAGGCATCAATCTGCGGATTCGTGATCCCCTCAGAGAGGCGCTTTTTCGATTGCCAGTGCACGTCCAGGAGCTCTCCGAAGCGGCGCAGATTTCCGTTCGATACGGCGTCACGGATCTCGAGGCCGATATCTTTGATTTCGCGCAGGCTACTGACGACAATGCCGTCGTTTCTTCGAGTAGCCTCATCCTGTTTCTTCAAAATGACTGTGGCGTCGCGCATCTCATGCGTATAAAACATCAAAACATTGTGCTCGAGGCTCTCAAGTATATCCACGTCCAGTTCGAGGCGCGTAACGGCTACTTTGCCGTCCCTGCTAATGTCGAGCGCCGTCAGACTTCCAAAAGCGGCCATGTACTGGTCCTGCTTGCCGATCGGTTTCTTCAAAACTTCCAGTTCGATGGTGCAGGCTTCCTCAGCTAGCTTTTGGGGAGTGGCTTGATCCTGCAGTAGCGTGTGCAGGGCATTCAAAAGGCCCACCAAGTAACAGCTTGAAGATCCCAGGCCCGTCCCAGCCGGGATGTCTGCGATCGAAACGATTTCGATCCCGTTGGTGACACCGATATGCCGCAAAGCTTCGCGCGCCAGAGTGTGTTTGACCTCATCGACATGGTCAACCATCTCGGACTCGGAGTATCGCACACGGATTTTATCGTCAACGATCGGCGTGTTGACGTTCAAGAACATGTATTTGTCAATCGCGGCAGCGAATATGAATCCGCCGTGCTCGCGGTAGAACGAAGGAAGATCAGTACCCCCGCCCCCCAGCGTCAGTCGAAATGGAGTTCGTGTGACGATCATTGGCCCCTCATGGCTTGCAATTTAAGGATGGTAATTTCCTCCACCCCTGAAGATATGCACTGTTGCAGCCGACAGCTATCTTCTGCTGGGCAAGCTGGCCGGTACGCGCTATGACCCGGAAGGCACAGGCCGGGTGAACGGCGGAACAGGCACCGTTTGAATTGGCTGCAGCAGTGCGTCTTGTACCCCTATGCTCGCAAAGCCCGAAGCCACACCGCAGTCACTGCAATGGATCCAGCGAGCCCCTCACCCAAAGCTATTTGTGGTGGTATGAGCCCTGGGACTCAGGCTGACGACCACCTTGTGAACACGCAGCTGGTCGATGCAGTGTTCCAACGGAGGTATGCTCTCGAGCAGGGCACCCCACTTGAGAGAAGTGTCGGTGACCCTCGGCAGAAGCTCACTTATGGCAGTCGCTGGTGACTTAAACTTGACCGCCCCGGCTGCACTTGAATTAAGCCCCGGCCACCCTGACGAAGCGCTCCTTGAAGTATGTGGCGGTCAGCTGAACTCCTTCCGCCACGGGCACCTTGGGTTCCCAATTCAGTCGTTCTCTGGCCTTGGAGACGTCTAGATAGCAGTGTTCGATTTCTCCCGGCCGTTTATCGACGTAGTGCGGCTTAAAAGGAGCAATTCCTAAGGCAGTGCGGACCGCGTCGAAAATTTCCTCATCGGTCGTCGGTTTGCCGAAAGCGATATTGAAGATCTCCTGGTCACCATCTTGCAAGGCCTGCACATTTGCTCGCGCGACATCAGTCACGTAGATGTAATCGCGCGTTTTCGTGCCATCTCCGAAGATCTTTGGAGTAACATTCTGCAACATCTGTTCACAGAAAATTGCGACTACGCCAGCCTCCCCCTTGGAACTCTGCCGCGGACCGAAGACATTGCCGTAGCGCAGCACCACATATTGCAGCGCATAGAGTATGTTGTAGGTGAACAAATAATGTTCAACGGTGTGCTTGCTGATGCCGTAGGGAGTGATGGGATTCACCGCGTGGCCTTCGCGAATGGGGACCTGCAGCGGCTCGCCGTATACACCTCCTCCACTTGAAGCGTATACGACACGCTTGACCTTAAACTCGACGGCCAGATTCAACAAATGTATGGACCCGAGGATATTGACTTCGGCATCGAACACCGGCTCTACGACACCGCGTCGCAAATCCATCTGCGCGGCGTGGTGATTGACATAGTCGGGGCACTCGGTTTCGAAGATCTTGCGCATTGCCTCGTAGTTCCGAATGTCAGCGTCGTAAAACCGCGCTCTAGGATTGACGTTTTCGATGAACCCGCGCGAAAAATCATCAACGACCACCACATCCAAACCTTCCGCTAGGTATGCATCGACAACATGGGATGCAATAAACCCGGCTCCCCCAGTTACCAAAGCCTTCATGTATTACTCCCGTGGACTAGATTTTGCTGAGGGCCCCGAAGGTCAAGGTTTCTGTCCTTTTTCTGTCCCCTCCAGAAAGTCAGAATGTCCGCCAGGGATGTCTGGAAAGGGATTTCGGGCATCCAACCGAGTTGCTGGAGCTTAGTGTTGTCACCAATCAGGACTGGGGTATCCAAAGAACGATATTTCTGAGGATCGGTGTATACCTGAATGGGGTTGGCGGCCAGGGCGAGCATATGGTCCAGTACATCCTGTATTGCGTATCCCTGGCCGGAGCAAAGATTGTAAACCTCACCGGCCACGCCCTTCTCCGCGATTGCCCAGATTGCCCGGGCGGCATCCCGCACGTCCACAAAATCGCGAACCGCAGCCAAATTTCCGACGCCCAAGCTTTCGGACAAACCTAGCTCGATTTCTGTAATTCTCAAGGCAAAATCCGAGCAGACGTTGGTGGCTCGACCGGGCCCGACTACAAAAAAGGGGCGCACATGGATAATCCTCGTCCCATATGCTCGCGCGTAAACGTCAGATAGCAGCTCGGCTGCAACTTTGCTGACGCCATAAGGACTGTCTGGGCGCAACGGAAAAGTCTCGGAAATCCTTTCGCACTCAGCGGGAGGGCGACCGTACTCGGCGCTGGAGCCAAAGACGACAGCCAAACAATCGGGGTTCTGCCAGCGCAGTGCATTGAGCAGATTCAGGGTCCCCAGCAGGTTGATGCGGAACGTTCCCTCCGGGTCTTGCCAGGACTTTGCGGGATGGCTCTCGGCAGCCAAGTGGAAAACGCGCTCTGGTTTAGCCCTTTCCACCACCGCCTGCACCTGATCAGGATGGGAGATGTCGCACGCCAACAGAACGACGCGTCCCCTGAGATGGCGGAGCCCGTCGATGGTCGAATGATAAGTGGCAAAAACGGTGGCATCTTGCGACAGGAGGTATTCGGCAAGATGGGGACCGATCAAGCCACTACAGCCTGTAATCAGGCAATTCACGAGCCAACCCCAGCCGTGGCTTTTGATTCAGTGCCGATAGAAACCGCGATGCCACGTTTAGCTGATTCATACGCGGCGAACACTAGGCGCAGCGCTTCGAGTCCGTCCCTGCCGCTGCCGAGAGGCCCACGGTTCTCCGCGATAGCATCCATAAATTCCTTCCACTCATCGCGCCAAGACGTATCGCCAGCTCGAAATTCAGTTATGCCATACTCGAACGGGCGATCGAAGATCTTCTTGCCTATTGCAAGCTTTTCCGGGCCATAGCCACCCCCTAACCCTTCAACCTCCAGGTAGCCGTCTTCTCCATACACTTGGAAAGAGAAGAGGTTCCTCCACTGAGTGAGACTCGAGTGCAACGACGCGGGCACGCCGTTGGCGGCGCGGAAGATAACAAAAGCATTGTCTTCCAGGGGCTTGATCGGCCAGTAGAGGGTTTCTACGATCCCGGTAACGTCCTTGATCTCGCCCAGGAACCAGCGGAAAAGATCCACGACGTGAATTCCCTGCTCCATCAGTTGTCCGCCACTGGTGATCCGGGGGTCAGCACGCCATTCCTGTTCATAGCTGGGGCGTCCGCAAATGCCATAGGCGGCGCGGAGAAAGACCGCCGCGCCCACCAGCCCATTCTCAAAGTGTCGCTTGGCAGCCATGATGGCGGGATGGTGGCGATGATTAAAACCGCATTTCAGGACCACGCCCTTTTTCTCCGCGGCCCGCACCATGGCTTCGCCTTCTTCTATCGTGCGGGCAAGTGGTTTCTCACAGAGCACATGCTTGCCTTCCTCTATGGCGGCCAAGGTGATGGCGCTGTGAAGATTCGGGGGTGTGCACACGACAACCACATCGACGTCCGTTCTGCGGACCACCTCTTCCCAGCCTGCGCCCGCAGCGCACCGCATGCGCTTGGCCAGGGGCTCGGCGCCGGACGGTCCCTTGGCGGTCACCACCACCAAGTCCGCATCGGGGAAGCTTTCCAACGCCTGCGCGCGACGATTTCCCTGGAGACCTGATCCAATAATAGCTACCCGCATGTCGCTCCTTTAGTATTGTGCTCCCCCGTGGTTTGCAGCGGGCCGGAGGCAGACCCCCGACCGACGTCGAAATAAGTAAAACCTAGGGCGCGAAGTTGGTTTGGATCCAAAAGATTCTTGGTGTCGATTAAGACTCGGTGCTTCATTTGCACGGCCAGGGCCGCATAGTCGAGTGACTTAAACTCCGGCCACTCGGTGATAATGATGATTGCATCGCTATCCTTGGCGACTTCTTCGGGTTGACGGCAAAAGTAGAAAAAATACTCTCCGTGGAGCTCCTCGAGAGCGGCTTTTGGATCGTATGCCTTGATTGAAGCACCGGCAGCAGCGAGTTCCCGCATAATTTCAATTGCGACCGATCGCCGCAAGGTGCTGGTCCCTGGTTTGTAGGTTAGACCAAGAACGCCGAGATTCAAACCTTTCACCGAACCGTAGAGCTTGTGCAGCCGGCGGCAGACGAGACGTTTTTGTTCCTCGTTGACGCTTAACACCGCGTCGACAAGTTGAGTAGGGTGATTCACCCGTTTCCCTAGTGCCTGTAAGGCGCGCAAATCGCGTGCCAGCGTACCCCCGGCGAAACCCAAACCGCCCGGCAACAAGGGTGCATGCGGGCTGACGCGTTCGTCCATGCGCAAGGCAGTCGCTACTCTGGTGGCATCGGCGCCCGACTCATCACAGAGATTCGATAGCTCGTTGATAAAACTGACACACGTGGCCAGATAGGAATTGATCGCATGTTTGGTCATTTCCGCGCTCGCCAAGTCCATCCGAACGATAGGGGAATATAGCGCTGAATATAACTCCTCCACTCGGTCCAAAGTGCTGCTCTCCTTGGAGCCAATGATGACCATGGCTGGCTTCATAAAACGCTCGAGGGCGCGGCCGAGACGAAGATTCTCCGGAACATAGGCAAGACCGAACTCGCAGGACTGTTTGCGAGCACAAATAACAGAGTGAAGTTGTTCACAAGTGCCGACGGGAACCTGACTATTGATGATGACAACTGTTCCAGGGTCGAGATGTTTCGCCAAAACCGCGGTCGTAGAAAAAAGTTGAGTGAGATCAACTTTGTCATCTTCGTCGACAGGGGTGTCGTAAGTAATAAACACAAACGAGGATCCGCGAAGCGCGTCCGGGAGATCGAGCGTATAGCGAAGCCTTCCAGACGCAAGGTTTCGCTGGAGCAATTCGTCCAGACCAGGCTCAAATAACGGAGGCGTGCCGGCATTCAATCCAGCAATCCGCTGGGCGTCATAATCCACGCCCACAACCGTGTGACCCATTTCGGCGAGACATGCCGATGTTACGGCTCCGAGATGCCAAAGCCCTATGACACAAACTTGTGTCTTGTTATTTTGCGTATGGCACCCTACTTATGGTCAGTGATTCGCGCGCAAAGATTACGGCTGGAAACACGCAGGTCATGCAATTGCTGCCTGATGGCCCTCTCCCAAGTAACGACGCGTGGCGATGCGAACCGCTTCATCCGAACTGTACCGGGTGGTCCAGCCCATACGGCTCATCTTACTCACGTCCATATATACACGCGGCTGATCTCCTTGCCAGCCGCGAGCCCCTCCAGAGAAGCGCAATTTCACCCCGGTGAGACCCATTTCCTCAAGTACAATCCGGGCAATGTCAGTGACCCGAGTAGTGTTGGGGCTTCCAAGATTGTATACTTCACACAGCGGCTGGGCATGTTCAAAGGCATGTAACATGCCCTCGACAATTTCTTCCGCGAGAATGTAGTTCTTCTCCGCGTTTCCATCTCCTAGAATTTCGAGCTCGCTGGGATCGTTTTTAAGTTTGCGGATGAAGTCGAAAATCACACCGTGACTCATGCGCGCGCCCAAGACATTGCCGAACCTGAAGATCCATGCCCGGATCCCAAAAAGGCTGCAGTAGGCACTGATCAAGGCTTCACAAGCCAGTTTGGACGCCCCATAAAGTGACACGGGGAGTAGAGGACCGTACTCCTCGCTGGCCGGCGGTCGTTGAATGTCGCCGTAAACGGCACCGCTAGAGGAGAAGAGCAGTTTGTTAACAGTCGACTTCCGCACCGCCTCTAACAGGTTGTAGGTAGACAGGATGCCATTTTCGATGTCGATCCGTGTTGATTCGGCGCCGATCACCATATTCGTGTTGGCGGCAAGATGCCAGACCACGTCGGTGCCGGAAAGCATCTCGGTGAGTCGTTCCGGATTACGAAGATCAGTCTGGTTGAAGCAAAAGCGCGAATGAGAGCGCATTTTCCGCAGCCAATCCTGCTGTCCGTTGCTTAAATTATCGAGGACAGTGACATGCTGACCTTGGGCCAGCAGAGTCTCTGTAAGGTGACTGCCTATGAAGCCTGCACCGCCGGTAATGACGTGCGATTGAATTTGCTGGGACATATATGAACCTGGTTCAACCCGATAACCCGGGCCTCCGCATCAGTTATCCTTTCGCGCTGGCAGGTCTTGTAGCGATCGAGGGATCGCCAGAAGCGCGGAGCAGTTCCTGGAGCTCATTGAGACCGGCAAAGGAGCCTATTTCATAAAATCTCTGCGTGGTTTCGTAGGCGTGGAGGCAGCCCTGGACAGTCAAATCACGCAGGAGGACATCCAAACCGACAGGATCCTGCGGGGGCAGCAATCGCAACGTTTCCTTGCGAAGGGCACTCACACCGGCATCGATGTAGACGGTATTCGGCCGCCGCTCGGTCTTGCTGTAGAATGTCACTATGCCGTTCTCGATGGTGACATTGCTGCGATCCCAGCGGTCTTCGTTGCGGTACACAACCATCATTCCCGGCATTCCCGAACTTCGAAAAACCTGCATCACGTGGTGGTAGTCAAGCATGAGATACGAATCGCCGTAGGTAACTAAGAAATCTTCCTCCAGGAATGGAGCAGCGTTCCGGAGAGCACCGCCAGTTCCCAGAAGGGTTTCGGTCTCGCTGCTGTAGGTGATGGTCACGCCAAATCTAGAACCATCGCCGAAATAATCCTGAATCATTTCTGACAGGTAGCCTACACACAGCACGACATTGTGAACGGCAGACTTTCTTAGGAGGGCTATTTGATGCTGCAGAAAGGGCTTCTCCGCCACCAGAAGCATGGACTTGGGTACGGTCTCGGTCAAAGGCCGAAGCCGGGTCGCCAAGCCCCCCGCTAGGATTACCGCTTGCAAGCTATCTCTTTCCACTCGCGTTAATATGCTCCCTCGGATTTCAAAACTTTCCAGAAGGTCTTGGCAATAATAACTAGGTCGAGCCAGATCGACCAGCGATCGATGTAGAACATATCCATCTGTACGCGCTCAGCGTAAGTTGTCGTCTGGCGGCCCATGACTTGCCAGAATCCAGTTACTCCGGGCTTAAGGGACAGCAGCTTTACCAGCAGAGGCCCGTAGTGCACAGCCTCTCCTTGTCGAATTGTCCGTGGTCCCACAAAGGTCAGATGGCCCATCAAGACGCTGAAGAATTGCGGAAACTCATCCAAACTGAACTTCCGTAAGAAGCGCCCTATTCGAGTGATGCGTGGATCGTCGATTAGCTTATGTTTTTCCCGGAATCGAGATCGGAGAATCGCGTCACGCTCCAAAATTCGGTCTGCGTCAACGTGCATGCTCCGGAATTTCAGGTAGTAGCGCGTGCTGCCGTCCTGCCCAAGATACGCGCATCGATAGAACAGAGGCCCTCGCTCCTCCAAGTTCACGAGCAGGAAGACAAGCGGCATCATCAGGAGAGTGATTACACTACCGACGATTCCGATGGCCAAGTCGAGACCTCGCTTTATTGCGCGCTGAACGGCGAAGGACCATTGCGGCTTGGCGTAGAAACGGAAGCAGCCGGAGAATTCGTCGTGCTCATAATTCAAATTGGCGGTGGCCAGAACGCTCGAATAAAGTTCGACATCGACATGTAGTTGCTTGCACCGGCGCAGGAGTTCCCCCAGCCATTGTTCGACATCGGGAACGATGGGATGCGCCACGACGATCAAGTTCGCGCCCGTGCTCGCGAGGGACTTCTCCCACTCATCCAGGGATCCCAGCATTGGGAGATGAAGCATTTCCATTTCCACAGGGAGTGATTCAGTCGGCCGAGTGTCGACGAGAAGCCCAACCAAGTCGTACCCGTAGTGCCGCTGAATCGAGAGCAACTGCTGATATCCCGAAAGCCCAGCCGGAGAACCGATGAGCAAGGCACGCCGCCGACACAGGTCCGCCTTCCACAGTCCTTCATAGATAGCCCGCAAAGCGAAGCGCATGGTGGGCAGTAGGACTAAAGCTAATGCAAACCAGGAGACTAGCAGGTAGCGCGAGAATACTTCCGAGCGAAAGACGACAAAGTTGAACGGAACGAGCCCGAGGAAGCTCACGGCAACTGCCTTGCAACTCCTTTCGAGCTCCTGCTCCGGCCTGCGCAGCTCGGGGCTTTTGTACCCCTCGAAGAGATATAAGACTACAGCAAAGAACGGGATGTAGAAGCGATGGTACTGGGAAGGGTTGAGAGCGTTCATTGGGACGCGGAGCAGGTGTTCCACGACGCGCACTGCGAGCATGTGCGCCACAGTGATCACCAGAAGGTCGCCACCCAAATACACGAGCTTGTGTAGAGGAGGCCAGCCCAGAAGCCGGGCGTAAGTAGGCCGCAATTCGGCCGCTTGCGAAGCTGGCCTCAATAGTTTGGTTTCGGGTGGTGCTATGGATTCACGCGTCGACATAAAAGGTTTGAATCAGACCGGGCTCAGAGCATTTTATTGTGCGCTGGAAGCTGCGACTTGGACCTTCGCTTTGCTCATTTCCTTGAGCGTTTTGTCGGCGTCCTGCACGAACTGACGGACGGTTTCACGGCTATACCGGTGATCGACCATCTTTGGCAGGAATTGTGGCGGAATCGTGATGATGTGTGCTCCAGCCAGCGCTGCATTCTGCACGTCCATAACCGTACGAATGCTCCCAACGATAATGCGCGCAGAGAGCCCCCAATCATCGAGCCACTGCCGCACATTTCGAATCACGACCGTTGGATCGTTACCCTCGTCCGCCACACGCCCGGCAAAGATGCTCACGTATGTCGCCCCAGCCTTGGCGGCAAGAATCGCCTGGTTGAAGGATAGGATCGCAGTGGCATTGATGGCGATGCCTTCCTGCGAAAGCCGGTGCATCACGCCAAGGCAAGATTCGCCGAACTCATTGACGATCGGTATCTTGACGACGATGTTGCGCGCCCACGTGGCGAACTTGCGCGCTTGCTCCAGCATCGTTTCGTGATCATTTGAGGTGACTTCGACGCTGAGCGGCCGGTCGCCCAATAAGGCCGCGAGCTTCCGCGCGCCTTGCTCGATGTCCGTCACGCCGTCCTTGAACATGATGCTAGGATTGGTCGTAACCCCGTCGACGACGCCCTGCTGGAGCCAACGCTCAATTTGTTTCTGATCCGCAGAGTCTACAAACAGTTGCATAAAGTGTTCCTCCACTCGAATCTGTTGGAACGCAATAGTTCTGATCGCTACTCAGCTACTGGACACCTCGGTGAGCAATCGCACAGATCGCAGGACTTTTCGGACGGCTGACGACAGATCCGTTGCCTGCATGTCAGCCTTCGGCCCATTCCTCCCCATCGAACCGATAGGTAGAATCCTGACAGTTTTGCAGCCCACGCCTTTGCCCGCTTCTATATCGCTTGCGGCGTCACCAATCATCCAACAAGTCGAGAGATCGAGACCGTGTTCTTTGGCGGCTCGCAGCAGCATGCCAGGTTTTGGCTTCCGGCACTCGCAGTGTTCTGAAATATCGTGCGGGCAAAAGTAAATGCCACTGATCATAGCGTCGTGCTGAGCAAATCTTGCTTTCATACGGGAATGAATGTCTTCGAGGTCTTCGAGACGGATTCTACCAAGTGTGATCCCTCTTTGATTCGTGACGACAATGATCTTGAACCCCGCTCGGCACAGGGCTGACATGGATCTGAATACCCCTGGTAGAAATCGAATAGCGTTCCATTTGGGAATGTACTGGCCCTCAGCGGGTTTACGGTTGATGACCCCATCGCGGTCAAGGAATATGGCCGTCATTGAACAGTTCTTCCTCGACGATCTCGCACAGAATGTGTCCGATCAAAATGTGCGCTTCCTGAATCCTGGCAGTCTGGTCCGAGGCTATACACAAACAATAGTCGACCAAGGGTTTTAACTTTCCGCCGTCTGCTCCAGTCAATCCCACAGTGGTCATTCCTTTTACTTTGGCTGTCTCGACGGCTCGCAACACATTCATTGAATTCCCGCTGGTCGAGATGGCTAACGCAACGTCTCCGGCAGAACCTATGGCCTGCAATTGACGGGCAAACACAAGATCGTACCCGTAATCATTTCCGATCGCCGTCACGCACGACGTATTCGTTGTCAAGGCTAGCCCCGGAAGGCCGGGCCTCTCGCGCAGGTATCGGCCGGCTAGTTCCGCCGCAAGGTGTTGAGCATCGGCAGCACTCCCGCCATTGCCAAAGAAAAACACTCTGCCATTCCTTCGCAGCGACATAACAATCACGTGCGCGACTTCTGCGACGCGCGTCAAGAATTCTTCGCTCCGCAGCAGTGCCTGCTTGACTGCTACGCTCTCCCCAATGCGATCAGCAATGAGGCGCTCAAGGCCTAATGCCGGCTTCATGAGCCCTCCAAGTTTGCAATCCGTGATTATCGAAGGCAAATTCCATTGGAACCGCTCCCATTTTTCGCAGAGCTGCGGCTACTTTGTGTTTTTTTTCGAAAAGACAGTAGAAGAGCATGTAGCCGCCGCCACCTGCGCCGGTCATCTTGCCGCCCACTGCACCATGTTTTCGGGCTTCCTCGTACATGTCATCGATGAGACTATTACTGATCTTCGGAGAAAGCTCTTTCTTGGATTCCCAGGCGTTGTGAAGAAGGTCGCCGAAATCATTGAGTCGGTGCTGTAAGAGCGCATTCTTCATGTCGACAGCAAGCTGCTTCTGTTGCCGGAGAGCGTCCCCTGTTTTCCCTTCGTTTTGTTCGTACCTTCGCGTTTGATCTTCGATGATGTGATCAGAGCGCCGCGTCGTTCCCGTATAGCAGAGTAATAAATTATGTTCTAGTTCATTCGATATATCCTGGCTGATTCGTAGAGGGTTCACAATTACCCGGTCCCTTTCGAACTCGATAAAATTAAATCCTCCAAAACTCGCCGCGTACTGGTCCTGGAGACCACCCTGTATGCCCAGGTCCTGTCGTTCAATCATGTATGCAAGATGAGCTACATCATATTCGGTTAGGGCCAGACTCTTGAACTCCTTCACCAAGCCCACGAGTCCGACGATGAGAGCGGAAGAGGAACCCAAACCCGAACCTGGGGGCGCGTCGCTATGCAGGAAAACGTTAAAGCCATGAGAGTTTTTGGCCCCGAGTCGAAGAATCACCCCCTTGGCAAGATCCAATTGGCCATCAAAGGCCATTTCACTATCGACGGTGTAGCTTAGGGATATTCCGACGTCAATCGACTCAATCTGAATCTGATCGTCATCGCGCGGCTTCAGACTTCCCCAAGCGAACTTATCGATCGTGGCGTTTAGCACGCAGCCACCTTCGCGTTCTGGGAACGGAGGCACGTCTGTACCTCCGCCAGCGAAACTGATGCGCAGAGGTGCCTTGGAACGGATAATCATGCGCAGAACCGTTTAGGTAATTCGGTTTGAGCTCTCTCGAAATCCGCGGGAACACCGATGTCGATAAAGTAGCTACTTGTAACGAACCCATGTAAATTCTTACCCACCAACGGAGGAAATACATCTCTTTCCAGCGACACGGCCTTGCGCGGCGGGATTGCATCGAAAAATTGCTTCTCGAGCACGTACACCCCACCATTAATCAACTGCAACTTTCCGCTCGATGGACCGGGTTTGCTTGCACCCGAACTTTTCTCGCGAAACGCCACGATTCTCCCCTTACGATCTAGTTGCACCGTGCCATAGCGTGCTGAATTCCGGACACGCGCTAGCGCGATCGTGGCGAGAGACCTGTGCTTCACATGAAATTGGTACATTTCTTTAAGGTCGATGCCCAAAAACGAATCTCCATTCACAACAAAGCATGATTCCCCTGAGATCATCTTCTCGGCCAACTTCAGCGCCCCCGCCGTGCCGAGGAGCTTTTTTTCCACGGAATATCTAATGTGCAATCCCCATTCCCTGCCATCATCCAGCCAGTTCTGGATTTGAGATTTCTTATGACCGACGCAGAGTATCAGCTCTCTGATTCCTGCGGAGCGCAACCAATCCAGGAGGTATTCCAGAAAGTAGCGCCCCCCCACAGGGGCCATGCTCTTCGGCCCGACGTCGAATGCGGAGCGAAGCCTTGTCCCCAGGCCGCCCGCCAAGATCAGCGCCGGGATTTCGGAGAAATATTTGCACATTCTTTAAGTCTATATAATCTGGCGGAACCGAATTGGTCCGCCGGCACGCTACGTTATCGAAACCACCGGATCTTGTGATTGTGCACGGCTACAAACTACTTCGCGCATGAGCTCTTCCATGCTAACGGCGTTGGCGTCCCAATCGCAGTGCTGCTCGACAAAACGCCTAGCGTTCGAGGCGAGGCGGCGACGAAGTTGCTGGTCGAGAAGTAACTGAACAACCCTTTCCGCGAACTCTGCAGCACTGTCCGCTATGAGGAGGTGCTCGCCATCGCGGACGTGCAAACCTGTGCAAGCACGAGATGTGGCGACAACAGCGGTGCCGACCCCGAATGCCTCAAGCAGCTTCGTCAATATGCCAACTGCCACGGTGATAGGCGCTACAGCAACCGTCGCCTTAGCCATATACGGGCGCAGCTCAGAAACAAAATCCAGCACTTCTACATTGTCACGCCCGTCCAGACGCCCGTAGTACCGTTTAGCTCGGTTACCTACCATCGCAAATTTCGCGGAGGGCACGCGTTGTCTGATGACCGGGAAGACGCGTTTCAAAAAGAAATCTACGGCATGGCGATTGGGTCCATAATCGAAATTACCCGTGAAGACCATTCTGTCATCTTCTTCTTCCTCGGCTTGCTTGAAGAAAAACTTTCGGCTGTCAACCCCATTGCAAACAATTGCGAAATGGCCCTTAGGAGATCGTTTCTGCACGCATTCTAAATCCACGTCGGAGCAGAAGACGGTGAGTGCGGGACGCTTACTTAAGCGTGGCTCATACCAGCGAAACTTCAGCGCTTCCTCGAGTCCGATTATCTTTTCCCACCAAGACCCGGCGCCGATTAGTCGCCAGTTGTAAAGCAGCATTGAATCCGTGGGATCAACAATAACAGGGATATCAAGATCGCGAGGAACCCACTGCGACGTACGCCAACGCTCCACATAGATCAGATCCGGCAAAAATTCGGCCGCAGCCTGCCTTACCGCATTCCTCATCCGGGTCGATGCAAAATAGGCCATGCGCAGTGGGATTGGTGTCGGAAGAGCCAGCGCACATTTCAAAGCACCGCGCAGCCGCGGGGCCGAATGCCGAACGCACTGAATGTGTCGACAATGCGGCTGCATTTCCTGTGCATAAGCTTCCTCCTCCGGGGAGCTCGAACGACACAGAAGATAGATCTCATGTTCTGCGCCTAATCGAGGGATAAGGTGGTACGAGCGCACGCGACCAACCCAGGGCACGAATGGCAGCACATATAAAATTCGCATCGAGAACCCAAGGCTACTTTTCCATCTCCAACATGGTTAGCCACGCGAATCGGCGCAGCTGTGGTGCGATACCAATTAGGACCTGATCGAAGCGATCCACGCCGCCGAGCACGGCGAGGGTTGCACGCTTCCCCAGCAAGTGTACCGGCGCAAAACAAACGGCGAACAGAAAATGCTCGCGATGCGAGCACGCCTGAAACCACTTCTTGGCCATTTCCATGTCCTCTAAGGAGAGAGGTTTTTCTTCCGTCGTGTGTATTTTGGGGGTTAATCGCCGCAGTAGCCACAGCAAAGGATGGTGATACATCGGCTCCATGAACATGGCCCTACCGCCTGGCTTAAGTACCCGAGCAATCTCGGCATAGGCTTTTTCCAAATCCAGGTGGTGCAGGGCGCCGTTTCCGACAACGAAATCGAAGCAGCTATTGTCGAAAGGTGTGCGGTGTGCGTCTCCTACCATGAATTCAGGAGAAGAACCATTCATTCCCATTTTCGAAGCGGAGGCGCGAGCCCGTTCAATGAGCTTGGGGGAAATGTCGATGCCAACCACGCGCGCACCAAGGCTTGCGAGATGTTGACTGAATTTGCCGTCTCCACAGCAATAATCGAGCACAGCGGCTCCACGCACCTCCGTCGATTTCCAGATGGGTGCCCACAGACGCCCTCTTCCGCCTTTCTCGTAAAATCCCTCTGAAAACCGGTCCAACAGGCTATGCGTCGTGGGGCGATCCACAACCAGCTCGTCAAAAAAGTCCTTCTCCCGGGTGATTCGGTCCTGCACCGTTGCCTCCAGGCGGGGCCTCTATCGCGCCCGCTTATTCGCCTGACTTAAGATTGACTCGCGAGAGGTACTTGAACGTGCCGTCTTCCAGCGCCTCTCGAACGGAAGTTACGAGGCCCGAGTCCAATAGTCGAGCATGTTCTTTAACGTCGTTTCGATCGGGATAAGGGGCTTCCAGCCGGTATCTTTGCGGAATCTTACTGTGCTTCCAAATATCACTTTCTCGTCTATGGGGCGCACCAAGCCGGGCGCCGGCAGGATTTTCGCTCTAATACCTGCCAAATTCACAGCTTTACGGAGGATTTCCGCCATTTGGTAAGTCCGAAGCCCGCAGACGTTGTACACCTCGCCCCGCTTTCCGCGCTCTGCCGCCAGAAAAAAGGCTCTAGCCGCATCCTGGACGTCCAGAAACGCCCGGTGCGGACTTAGATTACCCACATGCACGACCGGTTCCTGCAAGCCATTCTTGATCCGCGCCAATTGGCGGACGAAATCAGATGGAGCATCGTTCGTCTTGCCTGGTCCGGTGGTGTTGAACAATCTTAATCGAATGGCCGGAAGGCTGAAGCTGATGAAATACTGGCGGGCAAGCAAATCCAAGCAGACCTTGCTGATTCCGTAGGGATGCAACGGAAGAAGCGAATGGTCCTCGGTCACTGGGATTGCTCGTTTGTCAACGTACCCATACTCCGCGCTCGAGCAAGCAGCTACCAGAACGGGCGGTCGACGCATACGACGCATGGCCTCCAACAAGTTAACAGAACCCGTCACGTTGGATTCCATGGTTAGCACAGGGTCATCCCATGACACAGTGGGCAAGCTTTGTGCGCCGAGGTGAAATACTGTCGAGGGGTTGAACTTTCTAAGCACGTAGGCGATACGCTCCCCATTCCGAAGGTCACACTGCACGAACTCCACGCCTGATAGTTTTGGGAATGAGTTGGCGCCGTGAAGGAGGTAGCCGCCAACGACCTGCCATCCTTTTTCGTGGAGCAGCCTCACCAGATTTGAGCCGATGAATCCTTCGGCGCCAGTGACCAACGCGACCTTGCGCATCACCTCTCCTCAGTGGTTTTGGCACTGCGGTGCTGTCTTGCAGAGCTTTGCGCTGCAGCCCGGTGATTATGAGCAACGAAGCAATAGTTCCTCTTGCCGAAAAATTGGCGGGCAAACTCCTCCTTCGTGATGGGCGCGTGTCCTTCCAGCCAGTCGTGCATCAGAGAAACGTCCAGCCCACAATCGTGCAGGAAGTCATAAACTTGATCTGGGCTTGTACCGTAGGATAAGGCCCCCCCCGGCTCGTGTTCAAATACAACGACGGGATGATCACGCTTAAGGACTTTCCCCGCGCCGTGGAGAACCTGTAACTCGGCACCTTCAACGTCGATCTTAATGAAGGAGACCTTGACGGACTCTGGGATCACGTCGTCCAGTCTTGCCGTTCTTACAGCGCACTCCTCCAACCTTTCGTCGTATTGATATTGCCGTTTCCGCAGTCCGCTATAACCCGGATTGGTGAGCACATGAATGAAGGTTTCTTCTCCAGCATGATCGGACAGCGCAAGGTTATAGATTTCCGCTTGAGGGAAACAATTTCGCAGCTCTTCACAGAGATTCGCGATTGGCTCGAACGCGAAATGCTTTCCTTTCGGGGCGACTTTCAGGATTGTCCTGAGGATCTCGCCTCTGTGCGTTCCGACGTCGACCGAATTAGAATCGAATTCGAGAATGCGAGTGATGATCTTTTCCGTCTGCTCGTTATAGATAAAGTTTCGGTTTCCGGTAACCCACAAGTCCACGAATCGCGCGACGCGCTCGACTGGAGTACCGACTACCATGCGCTTGACGACTTGTCGCAGCCTCACGTTTTTCGATCCCCTGCCGGCTCGATATGCATAAACAGTCCTCGGCTCAGTTGAGATGATTCAGGTTCGGAATTCTTGTTGTTCAATATGTGCAGGAATCCGCAGGTCATCCCAGCCCAGACTGCCGTAAGAAAGTAGACGAATAACGGGTCCGCAACCATCTGCAGCAAATGAAAAACTAGCAGCAGAAACAGACCCAGGTGTAGACCACTTATGGGTTTTCGAAGAGACGCCGCAGCTAGCGTGTAAATGAACCAAACAAATGCGCCCGCACCAGCTATGCCCATTTTTGCCAGCAGGTATAACCATCCGACATCGAGCGTCTCCTGGTCCCAGTAGACTCTGTTGAAGGGATCATACCAAGTGATAGTGCTTCCAAGGCCTGTGCCTAAAACTGGCACACTCCCGAGTGACTCAAGCACCTGCCGAGCTTCTTCTACACGCAGAAAAACGCTGTAATGACTCTGTACGTCTTCTGGAAACAGGTTCTCCAGCGTCGGATATTTAGAGAACCAAGCGCCGATTGGGTTCAGCAAACTTGTGGTGAGTGCAATAGTGAACACCAAAAGAGCCACCGCCAAACAAACATATCGTTTCCGGCGAGATGCAGAACGCAGTCCCAAAGCAAGGAATCCGCAGATGACGCACGCCGCAATCGCCCTTTTGAATTGCGCTAGCAACGGAACGGCAAACAGAACTGCAGCCAAGACGAAACGGTGGACGGATGAAGCGCCATCCTTTCGGCTGAGAATTTGTGGCATAAGTAGTACGTTCAACCCACCGGCGTAAGTCGCGAGAATCGTGAGCTCTTTGCGAAAGCCGAGCTCCGGGACACGATAAAGATAGACGCCGAGGTAAACCACGGAACACAAAGCACCAACGAAGATAGTGCGCGAAAGAACATGTTCAATGTCTTTTTGTGTGGGGGCAAACCTTAATGCAAACAAAAAATATCCGCACAAGAGCAAGCAGCCAAAGAGCTGCTTGGCAACGTTTTGGAGCGCGTATCCATGAACCACCCCGACCGTAGCGGCAACTAATGACATAGCGGCAAAAGCGTAGAAAGCTCGGGGCGGAGCCGCCAGAGCAACGAGCCCTTGTTTGGAGATTGATTTCTCTCTCCCAGTAAAATAACAAACCAACATAATCGCGAACAGCAAACAAATCGCGATCGCCCAATACGCCAACTCCGGGGAATAACCCACTCCCCACTGAAACCCCTCTGGAGGAGAAACCAAGGACGCCACCATTACCAACGCCGGGGTAATCCACAGTCCCTCACGCGGATGAAAGAACACATATGGTACCCAAACCAGCGCGAGCCCGATGAGACCATAGAATCGGCCCAGCAGAAGGATGCTCGCAGAAGTGCCTATGGCTAGGAGAAGTCCGCGCAACACCGTCCAATAACGAGAACTCCCGGTAGCTGTCCGCTGCCGTCCCAGCAGATTGATGGCACCAGAAGTCATCGCGTCAAGAGCACTTGTAATTCGGTGACATTGATTTCGGTCATTCAATCGCCTTTGCTCTCGTCGGGGTGAAGTCTATTATCACGTGACCGGATACAGCTCTGGACGCCGCCAGACTAAAATGATCAGATAGGCCAAAACAAGTGCGGCCACAGAACTCCAGAACCTCAGATGCAACGCTGCTCCCACCAGAACTAGGGCGACTCCAATCAACGCGGGCGGGCCGAGCGCTTTGATGTGCTCCGCGTGAACAAAGTGCCGTGTTTCCACCATGAACAGCACCAGGCTTAAGCATTGGCCCAGCAAGACCGCTACCGCAGCTCCCTCTGGGCCCCAACGCACTGTCAAAATCGGGCACAAAACAAGCATCATCACCACGGAGATGAACAGCGCCCTGCGATAGGCGTGATCCTTGCGCTGCGCCACCAGAGCCCCCGTGCCGTATAGATTGCTAAGGATGGCTACCAACAAAAACACTTGAAAGGTCCTGAAAACTGTCACGCCGCCGAGATACTCGGGGTGTTTGAACAATACCATCATGATTTGAGAAGCATAGAACAGTGCCCAGCAAGTGCCTGGGATGAAAAGAAGAGCAAGATCCTTGTAAATCCTCTGGAAGTAAGTAGAAAACTCACGCGGTGACCTCAGCGCCGACTGGCTCAGCTTGGGAAACGCTCCCAAGACGTAAAAACTTGCCAGCATGGCCAGAGCGAGCGCAACTCGGTTTCCCGCCGCATAAGCCCCGGCCGCGTGTTGACCTTGCACCAATCGCACGATGATCGTGTCCGTCCAAACCAGCACGGTAATGAGCAAGGTGCCCACTCCCAGATTCGCGCTGGCACTGATCACGCTTCGTACTGAATAGGCGGGAGTCGAAGCAGTCACTCGGGGAAGTTGCATAAGCCGGCGGAACCAAGGCCACCCGAGCATCCCCGCTATGAGAGCCGCAGCAGCAAAGCCGAAGGAAACCAAGGCGATGGAGCCGTGTGCGTAAAACGCGATAATCGTGAAAACTAACCACAGTGCCTGCCACACGATGTTGATCGCCGCCCAAAGATGCAACCGCCCTATGCCCTGGAAGGCCCAGTCGAAGAACCCAGACAACGCCACATTGCTCAGTCCGAAGCCGGCAACCAGCCAGAACTCGGTCCGAGTCACGCCTGGAACGAAGTGCAAAACCGCTAGCGCAACTACCGTGCCTGAAACGGCGAGCAACAACCGGGCCTCCGTGATCGCCTTGAGCAGCCCCCATTCCAAGTGGCCTGCCTGCGCCACTTCGCGCGCGCCGAATACTGGTAGACCAAATTGAGCAAACATGAAGAGGAATGCGTTCACCGAGTTGGCGAACGAAAATGATCCGAAGTCGATGGTCCCGAAAGACCTCGCGACGTAGATCATCACTGCGGCTTTCAGACCCTGGGAGACCAGCCCACCGGCGATTGCTGTCCCTGAACTGCGCACCAGAGATGCGGTGACAGCATCAGGAGAACGAACTTCCGAGCGCGCAGGCTCTTCCAATGTCGTCCTGTTTAGGGGCGAATGCAGAACCTGATCTCTTCGGCTCATAAGCAATAAAACTCACGGGATGCTTCCCTGCGTGTTGTCAAGTTGTATGCTCCACTAAGTTACACCGGCCAAAAGGAGCTCTTGGCGGAACGCTCCGCGGCCCCTTCTCAAAAGACTGTACCCACATGTTGTCAAATACTTTCCAGATCGCTTGCATCCACTTCGACCGAAGCCGACCGCATGATGAGATCAAGCGACACCACAACGCGACACGTATTCTTTTTGCGGATGAGAATCCCTTCCAGACCCTCGAGGGCTCCGCTCTTGACTCTCACCCAGCGCCCGACCGTCAAATAAGGATGCGGTTCTGTGTGCAACTGTGCCGCCAAGCCGGTGCGAAGCGCTTCGATCTCTTTGTCTGGGAGAGCTGCCGGCTGGCCGTTGAAACTGATAAGCCGCGCGACGCCGGGCACCTGCAAAACCTTCAGCCGCTCGCGCACCGGCAGGCGCACAAAGACGTAACCCGGAAACAGCGGCAACTGCAGCTTTATCCGCCGGTCCTTCCAGCGGCGCACGCTGTCATAAAGAGGAAGAAAATTCTCAATGGACCTTTCGCGGAGATGTTGAGTCACACGTATTTCGTGGTTCGCGCTGGTGTGTGCGACATACCAGTGTGGCTCTTCAAATGCCATCGGCAAGTGCGCCGGCTCTCTATCGTCTCGTTCCGAAACACTTGACAGTATCATCGCGGAAATCCCCAAAATCTCAGGATACAGCTTCGCCCCGTCACTTACAGGGCATTCTGTGACCTAACCCATTTAAGCATAACTACTTAGAGCAGAATCGACACCTACTTCGCGTTTCCTACATCATCCTCAGACGCCGCCGCGGAAGGGTCACCCTTGGTCCGATGTTTCCAGTGCCACGACAGGCCGTTGACTGCATTTTCCCCTGAACCATTTTGCGAGATGAAGGGTATGCGACCCGAAAGTGTCCTGAATACTTCTTGCGCAAACATCTTACGGTCGTCGTTGGTGTCGATTTCCCGCCATACCTCGTTTCCGAAAATCCAGACCACCGCGATGGCGAGAGCTAGGAACGTTCCGAGAAAAATGATAAGCAGACGCGGCGGAAAGGACTTCTTGTCCGGGACGATCGCCGCATCAAGCACCTTCACCGTTGGAATTTCTTTCGCTTCCTGGACCTTCGCCATCTCGTACTCTTTGGTGAGCGCCTCGAGAACCGCTTCCTGAATCTTCGTTCGGCGGTACAAGTCTGCGTATGCGACGCCGAGAAGCGGCAGTTTCCGGATGGAAGGATACATGGACTCGCTCGGCTGGGTAGAGACAGTGGTCGTGCTTTCTCCTTTCCCGCCTAGCTTTTCGAGTTGGTGTTGCAACTCATCGATTCGCGCCTTCACGCTCCTGACACGCACGTTGTTGTCGCTATAAATCTGTCTGAGTCCTTCGGATTCCGATTGCGCGGCAATCAGTTGCCCCTGAAGAACTGCTGCAGCCTCAACCATGGCGACGCCCTGTGCCTTAACGTCAATCGCCGTGTTCTTGCTGGCGAATTGGCTGAACTCTTTCTCCGCTGATTCCAGATCTTTGTTCACTCCTTGTAGACGCTCTTCCAGGAAGATGCGTTCGCGACGTGCCGAGGAAGTGCTCAATTCGGCCACCAAATGATTCAGTTCTTCCACGTAGGCCTGAGACATTGCCGCTGCCCTCTGTGGGTTCCTGTCCGTCACAGTGACTGCAATGATCTGGCTTTTGCGGTCCACGGAGATGGCGGTATGGTCTGCCAAATCCTTCCTGGCGTCTTCCATGCGGCGGTCCCAATAGAGTTTCTTCAGGTCAAACTGCTGGATCAGTTTGTCTTGCGCCGTGCGGCTGTTCAGGATACCGACAAAGATGTCGCTCGTGCTCTTAAGGCCCAGGAAATCACTGGCAATACTCCCAAGTCCGCCGGCATTGCCTGTCATCGCTGCAGCGGCCATGGCGAGACCGGAAGAAGTAGACGGACTATCGGGCGGCATCAAACGCGCGGTGGATTCGTAGCGTGAGGGGATAAGCAAAGCGACCAACACGCTGGCGAGCATCGAGTACAACGCAACGTGGTACAACAGTCTGCGCTGCACCCACAGAAGTCGGAGGTGCGCGACGGTATTCTCACTTGCCTCCGGCGACTCCGGCTGGGCGGGCGTCCCAGGGAAGTCCTTCTCCGATGGCTCGAGCACCGGCTGGCGGACGGGAGCACTGCCCGAGAAATTCACGACCGACCTCCGTTCCCGGACGCGCTTCCCATCGAATCCGTGTTAGAACGCCGGAATAATTTTTCCCGCAAGAGATCTATTCCTTTCGAGCCCGACATTTCATCCGGTTATAGATCACTTCCTTCTCGCCGGAGAGAAACCCACTTCTAGGATTGCCGTGATATTCCTTTGCGGTCCATTGAAAAGTATTGGATATCTCGAAATGTGCTCGTACTGCAGTTCAGTTTTCATATAGAAACCAGACTGCAGGTACATCTCATTCCGCAGAGCGTAGTCTTGCCAAGCCCCGCCTCCTGGAATGAAATCTTGCGCAACCGAATTGTGCTTGTAAACCAATTGCAATGTATTGCGCGGCGAGAACCAGTAAGTTAGCCAAGCCTGGATAGCCCTCCCATCTCTGCCAACGGTGTTACCGTTCAAATTGCCGCCGTTCGTATTTCCGTCAGGATAGGCACCGTTCCAGTAATTAAATATCCCACGATTGCCCCCGTCGGCGCGTCCCGGTGCCTCTGTCGAAACTCCTTCGATATGAAAATCAAGTTTGGGAATTCCGGGAATTCTCGTGATGTAGAGACCTGGATGCCAGGGATTCCTCGCGGGATCCATGATGGGCAAGGCAGTGTCCTCCGCGTAGGCATCCCCATAGAGGACCACGTAGTTTCGCAACTTCGGGACATAAAATGTCCAGTCCATCTCGGATTCGTCGTCGCCTGGCACACCCTTATCCGCAATCCTCGAGCTGTAGAGGCCAAGGAAACTGTGAAAAAGAGTGCTCGCGTTAAGCGTCTCGCCTCCCGTACCCCCGATGACTGTTCTCCGTCCGAATCCGAGTTCCAAGAATGGGAAAAGTTTGACGTTGACCTTCTGCCCGTAAACAAACGGTCGCGGGACATACGGATGTCCCACGAGCCGACCAAAGAATTGGTCGATCCGGATTGGCCCGAAGTGGGAGAGAAAACCCGGTAGGCGGAATGGTTCAGGGTTCACTAACCGAACCATGTCCACTGGCTCGACATTGTTATTCCAAATCATTGAGTCTGGGCCCGGCGCCCAAGAAAGACTTTGCTTGCCCAGCACGAGTTGCCAGTTGCTCAAGTTCACGGTGACATAGGCATCCAGAAGCCGGGGGCGGTCGATTGGGCCGATGGGACCGGCAGGCACCTTTAAGATAGGAACCTGATCGGCCTGGGAGATGAAGTTGACGATGGCAGCAGAAGGCGCGGGAGCAGAAGGCGCGTGCTGGTACTCCGCTCGAACGTACAACGCAACTGGTCCTGCTGCCGCGCTGAATGATCCGCCCGCCTGGCCGTTTGTTCCGCGGTGAAACGGTCGACCGAAATCGTATGCAACGGTTTGACC
>Ga0137376_10000135_pt1 | contig 26998 bp, 25 predicted proteins | sample SagtaG_23_FD_104814 | JGI IMG/M metagenome (GOLD analysis project Ga0137376, IMG submission 104814) | Vadose zone soil microbial communities from Sagehorn Ranch, Mendocino, California, USA - Sage2_L_20_16 metaG | ecosystem: Environmental > Terrestrial > Soil > Vadose zone | place: USA...
ATGTTTGGGTGTCGATTTCGCCGAGACGAATAAACTCCTGAATGGCGCCGAGGGTGGTCGGCCCATAATAGCGCTCGCTCGTTACTTCAACGAGCCAATCCATTCCAAGTTGAGGCAACATCGGCGCTTTTATCCATGTTCCCTCATCAGTCGAAATAGCGTCATGCGGCGCGATTTGCGCGGTCGAAGCCCATTCGGCCAGCTGCTCAAATGAAATTGGTCCGAAGATGCTGCCACCTTCATGTTTGCGCAGGAACCACTGTTGGCTCTCCGGTTCGTCCATGTTATTCGCCCGGCGAAGAGGAGGGCGCCGGGGTAGGTGGCGCTGGAATCATTATAGACTGCCCAATCTGCAATTTCCGATCATTCTCGATATGATTGAGCTTCTGCAATTCGCTGACGGTCACGCCATGCAGCTTGGCAATGGAAGTAAGCGTTTCGCCGCGGGCCACCACGTGCGTGTTGCCGTTAGGCGGACGTGAAGATGCCTCGGCCGATGCAGCGCTCGGTGCCGCCGCCGGCGTGGCTTCTCCGACCATCACCCCGGGACGCAGGCTGGAAATTTGCTGTTCGAGTTTAAGGATTTGCTGAGAGAGCGTGTCAATTTTCGCATTCTGTTCATCGATTTTTTTTGAAAGGGCTTGCAGTTGCGTTGCTTCCGCAGAAGCGGCCGGCGAGCGTGCAAAGGTTTGCCCAAATGCAGAAGTACAACTCCACACCACGAAAAGAAAAACGCCCAGATTGATGGCCACTCGCGTCATCGCCGAGATTTTGACATCAGCGGCTTTTTCTGGCAAGCACGGGCAATTTGCCTTTATGCCGGTTCTTCCGTAAATTTTCGTATGCCGGAGCGCACTCAAAAGCCGATTGACCCTGTTCCATGGGGACCGAAACAAGGAGATGGCGGCGGACCGCGGTCACCAGATATATCAAGACCTGACACGAAGGATCTTCTAAAGAAAATGCGGAAAGTTGATCCTAATCAGTCCAAACGCTATCGCCAGCGCACGGGCCAATAATGGAGACTTGCTTTCGTGGCGCTTGACCAGATTTTCTCTGGCGCAAACGAAGACTTTCCGGCGCTGTTGCGGCGCAAAGGGATTCTGGGCGGCGCACTGACGGGTTTCGACAAAAGCGCGGCATCAATCGAGCCTCAGCAAGGCAGGTGGGCACCGACGGAATCGACGACGATTCTGGCATTTAAGTTCGCCGGCGGCGTATTGGTGGCGGGTGATCGACGCGCCACTTCGGGTCACACGGTCGTTTACGACCGCGCGGACAAAGTCTTGGAGATTGATCGGCACTCGATCATGGCAATCGCAGGCGTGCCAGCGACAGCCTGGGAGATGGCGCGCGTGCTCGAACATTCCTTCCAATATTTCCGGCGGACGCAACTGCAAGAGATGAGTGTGGAAGGCAAAGTTCGCGCGCTTTCCAAGCTCTTGCGCGATAATTTTGGTTTTGTCATGCAGGGTGTCGGAATGGTTGTGCCCATCTTCGCCACCTATGACCAAACATCGGAACCGGCGGCGCGGCTCTACTTTTACGATGCTATGGGTGCGCAATTTGAAGCGGCCGATTACGCCGCAACCGGTTCGGGTTCACCATCGGTGCGCGGGATTCTTTATTACGAAAACACCTGGGGCGAAAAACCGTTGCAAAAGAGGGAGGAAGATGAGGCAGTCGCGATCGCGCTGCGGGCCCTCGACACCGCCGCCGAATCCGACACGGCGACCGGCGGAGTTGATCGGAGTGGCAAAATTTTTCCCGTCATCAAGACAGTTTCCCGTGATGGAATCACAACCCTGCCCGAGCAGAAGACGGCGGCTATTTTCAAAAAAGCGGTGGCATGATCGAAGAGCCTTACCGGTGGGTCGAGGCAATCGCGAACCGGCGCGAGTACATTGAAACGCAGCTTGCTTCGGGCAGCCCGATCGCGGCGGTGGGATATTGCGATGGGATCTTGATTCTGACACTCGGCCGGGGGCGCCAAAAAATCTTTGAAATTTACAATCGGATCGCTCTCGGTGCGATTGGTCACCCAGGCGATATCGAGCGGTTGCGAATGGCGGCGATCGAGTTGGCAAGCACGGAAGGTTTCACACGCTCTTCGGCGGATGTATCGTTGCGGCGGCTGGCGCATTACTCGCTCAGCCCACTGATGAAAGCAGCCTTTGAGCAAGTCTACGGGCCTCCGTATCTGGCGCGGCTGCTCTTTGCCGAGGTGGGCGCCAAGCCAGAGGAGGATTTGTTCCTGCGGGTGGAATACGATGGCGCGATCGCAACCAACGGCGCGACGCTTTCTCAGCTCCGGCAAGACTTCGCAGTGTTGAGCGCCAACCGCCAATCGACCGAACTGATGGAGTCTTTTTTGAAGAGCTCTCCCCTAACGAATGCACCGCTGGAAAGCGCGATCAATTTCGCCCTAAACGCCTGGAGCCTTGGGCACATGACGGGTGGTCATAATGGAGCCAAGGAGATGCCCGAATTAGCAGCTATCGGCAAACACCTGCAGGAACAGCTTACCACTGCGGGAATTGAAGCCGCTGTTCTGGAACGAGAAGTGAAAACGGCGATTCGTTACCGGGCTTTAACCGACGACGAAGTACGCTCGTCGATTCAGCAATAGAGGTAGTTATGTTGGGCCGAGGAGTTCGACTGCCGCGCGCGGTGCAAACCATCATTGCTTGGATCGGTTTGCTGCTCATGCTCGCATCGTTCGCTTGGATGGAGTGGACTTCAAAACCGCCGGTTGCAACTCGCAGCTATGCCCCTCCCAAACATGAACCATTTGCGGTGGTGATCCTGGATCCGGGCCACGGTGGCCAGGACTCCGGCGCGATGGTTGCTGGAATCCTGGAGAAGGATCTTACTCTTGATATTGCGCAACGAGTCGACCGACTTTTGCAGTCGCAAGGTTTGGCCACGGTCATGACTCGCGTGGGAGACAGTTACATTTCATTGGCCGAGCGAGCATCTCTGACCAACCGGGTGACGGATTGTGTGCTTGTCAGTATTCATTTTAACGAAGGGAACAAACCCGTGTCCAGCGGGGTGGAAACCTATTATGCCGACCATCAAACGCCCGCCGGCAGCCCGATCATTTCGTGGCTGCCATTTTTGCAACGGATCGCCGCGGCAGCGCCGAATCTCGAAAGCCAGAGTTTGGCCGCGTTTATTCAAACAGCATTGGTGGAGCGAACCAAAGCGATAGATCGCGGCACAAAGGCCGAGCAGTTCTTTGTAATCACAAACGTACGGCATCCGGCCGTGTTGGTTGAAGCAGGATTTCTCACGAACAAGGAAGATATTGCGCGGCTCTCCAGTGTTGAGTATCGCGAGCAAATTGCCACGGCCATCACTGAAGGCATCGTTCGTTACCGCGATCTGTTGAAACAACGGCCGGGAACCCTCGCCGTCACGGGAGCGCGTACCTCCGAATAACCACTTAATGGCTGCGTCAAATTAGCGTCTCATGAAAGGTAGCCTTACCCTTGTCATTTTTCTGGTGTCGTTGGGAACGATTCGCGCTGATGAGGTGATCGCGAAGGCGCAACAGGCGCTGAAAGATCAAGGTTTTTACTACGGTGAAGTTACGGGCGAGAAAAATACCGCGACGAATGATGCCATTCGCCGGTATCAAATTCGAAACGGGCTGCAAATCACGGGCGAACTGAACGACGAAACACTTCGTTCGCTTCAGAGCACTGCGTCCGCCTCGCCTTCTCCTTCTGATCGTTCGGTGGCCCGAACGGTGCCCTCGCCGAATGCAGATACGTCTGATTTGCGCGACGAATCTGCTCGGACGGATCCGGGAACACGTTCAGTACCGGTTCAACCCTTTAATCAAACGCCGTCGGAAGGACAACCCGAGGTGCCAAATTCCGGCGTCGTGGTGCCCTCGCCAAATGGCTTATTCGCTGCAACCCCCTACGAAAGCGCTCCTCCCGAAGTGCAGCGAAAGGTCATCGCGGACGCGCAAAAGCGATTAGCGCGTCGTGGACTCTTCAAAAACGAGATCGACGGTTCTTATGGACCTGCTTTGGAGTTTTCACTGCGCGCTTATCAAGCTGGGGTTGGTCTTCCCGCCACCGGCCGACTCGACTTGGAGACACTTGCCGCGCTGCAATTATTACCGGGCCCGCAGATGCCGGTGTGGGCGCCGAATCGACGATGGCGGGGGCCACCGGCCGAAGGACCTCCCGTGCGAGGCGAGTGGGTTCGCCCATAAGGACCAAACAGAGCCGCTTTGCAAGACGCCGGCCCTTTCGGCGGCTTGGCTTATTAGTTTTTTGGCCTAAGCGTCGTGGCCGTGATATCCTTGTCATGCAAAGCGGCAGCAGGATGAGAGGCCATTTAGTCGGCGAGTCACAGTCACAGAATAAGTTATGTCATCCCGAGTAAAACGAGGGATCTCTCGCTGGCTGATGGATCACGCTTCTTATCTAGTGTGCTCAAAGCTTCGTGGGTGAGATCTTTCTCCCGCAACTGCGGGATCAGTATGACAGACAAAAAAGTCACCCGATTGAAAAACCACTCCGTTGTCGCCCCTACCTGGCGGCGTTTTCGAAACGCACTGATTGCAGTTCGGCGAACACTGTGCCAACAAAAACCTGCGCTTCAATCCGCAAGATAATGCGATCGGCATCATCGGACAGCCAAATGGTGGCGCGGCGAAATTTTCGGTGAGGCTCCAGCTCCAGGTTCTTACCGATCTTGTTAAGCTGCAAGTCGACCTTAATCGCATTGTAGGAACCAGCGTGAACCGAAATCTTTTCACGACCTGTCACGGTGATGGTGGCCAGATAAGCCGAAGTTGCCGGATAAACGAGAACCCGGTAAACGCTGCGGTCTTTCAACGGCTGGCTGCGCAGATAAAGTAAAGCCGAGTGCAGATCGAACAGCTCGGGCAAATTGAAGGTGCGCGTCTTTGTCACGGCGGCGCCTTTTCCCTCCGTTCGCGCCCGAGTGACGCCAGTGGCGCTAAAGGAAAGGTGGGTAACGAGTCTCTTGGATCGCACAGTTTCGATTTGTTGCATTTCGACTGGGCGCAGAGTGTCGCCGTCAGCGACCGCTCGGTAATTCACGTCGTATCGCCAAAGCGCCCGGACCAGACCGGTAGTGCGACCCGTGCCCTCGAGTTGAAAACGGTTGCCGGAGAATTTTGAAAAACGTGCCTCGGCCGTTGCGGCGGTTAGTCCAGCCCAGCCGAAGTTGTAAGTTGCCCGCAACGATCGGGGCTCGGGAAAATTTCCCGGCGGGTCTTTGCTAAGGGTCGATTGCCAAGTGGTGGCGAAACTGGGTGATCCGAGAAGAAGCATGGTCATACCCAATTGAGCGACGGGTATCTTACGACCCTCTCGCCTGCTTCTGAGATCGGCGGATTTCACATCGTCGGTTAATCGAGAGGCAGAATGCTTAACTCTGAACCCGTACGAAAAAACACACGCGAGTTTCGCCCGCGTGTGTTTCTGATGCGGAAGATTGGATTAGGGCTTCGTCGGTTTCGGACTGGACGAGGCTGTTGCCGCCGGCATAGGAGGGAGAGCCGAGGTTTTTTCGGTAGTGGTGGCGCGTCCTGGCTTGTTGAGCACCGTTACGACGTCGTTGGTAAAGTCGAAGTTGTCCCGCGAATACATTACCAGGGGCACGCCATTCAAGCTCATGCCGGACTTGTCGAAGACGAGATCCAGGCTGCTGGTTTTCACCTTGTCCATCACGACGTCGGTAATTTCTTTTACAATTCCTTCGCGCATGCGTAAGGCTTGTTCCTGTAGCTGCCGTTCGCGCGTCTGCCGGAACTCGTTGATCTCACGTTCCATATTCTTGATGTTCGCGATCTTGTCGTCGCGATCCTTCGCCAATTTGGTTTTGGCGTCGGCGCTTAACGCGGAAGAATCCAGCTGCTTGTTCAGATTGTTGATCTCATCGAGCGCTTTTTTGTAGGAGTCCGCCCGCTCGTCGTACTCTTTTTTCGCCGCGGTTTTCGCTTCGTTGATCTTGGCTTCGGCATCCTTGGTTTTATTATATTCCTTGAACGCGCGATTCATGTCGATCGTGCCGATTTTTAACGAACCTTGCGCGAACGCCGCCAGTGGAAGCGCCAGCAAAGATAAGGCGAGGGTCAGGAGTTTGGTTTTCATAATGGACAGGGCTGTGGGTTGGAACGCATTAGACTTAAATTGTCAATATCCGTTCAAAATTGATAACCGACGTTAAAGTTGAAATGCCCACTACTGGATCGTCCATCTTTCTGGATGGGAATTCCATAATCAACCCGTAAGGGCCCAATTGGCAAATCGAGACGTATCCCGAACCCGAAGTCGGAAGCGATGTGGTCGGTGCTGAAATCGTAGGGGTCGGCGTTGACAAATCCGGTATCGTAAAAAATTGCGCCACGGGCCTTTGTTATGATCGGGAAAGTCAGCTCAGCGGTGGCGCGCGCCATCGATTGTCCGCCGAGTGGCTCACCCTGGTTGTCTCTCGGGCCAACATCGCGAAACGCAAAACCGCGGAGGTTGTTTGACCCGCCCAAAAAAAGCCGATCGAAAATCGGCACTGCCGAAACCTCTTCCATCTTCGTTACCGGTGTCGGGTGTGGATTGGCCTTGGTCTTCTTTGGAATGTGCGTGAACGGGACGGTCTTGGTTTCCGGGCCATCCCAAACATCGACTACGGCCGCTTCACCGTTAAATAGAAGGATCAGGTCGAAAGGAAGGTGAAAATACTGCGAGACTTCCACATCTCCACCATAGACCTGTATGTCACCTCCAAGAGGGCCTCCCGATACATAGGGCGAAACCGAAATGCGCTGACCCGTCCGGGTTAACAACGGGTTGTCCCGGCGGTCAAAAACAAAACTGGTTGAGACAGTACTCGTCACGGTGGACCCGGCTTCCGCCTGAATTTGCGGGGAGGCGCTTGAGGCGACGTTGAAGATATCGATGTCTTCCAGGCGATAACCCAAGGTCATATACATGTAGGCCGTGAGGGGCTTGCGTAATTCCAGCGCGAACCCGTAATTGCGCTGGTCGTACACTGAGCTCAAGTAATTGGCTTCGCTGAAAAATGCCTGACCGCCAAGCGACAGGCGCCGGTCGAGAAAGTACGGTTCTGTTAGGGCAAGGATCAAATCTTTGCGTTGTGTGCCCAGCTGGACGCGCAACCGGAACTTCTGTCCTGCACCCGTGAAACCGGGCCAGTTCATCAAATCGAAATTTCCCTGGGTCAGCTCGGCGAAGACGATCAGCTGATCTATCGTGCTAAAGCCGCCACCGAAGCTTAATGCGCCCGTCCGCTTCTCCTCCACTTGAATAGTCAAATCCTTCCGGCCGGGCACGCCTGTGTCCTCCGGATAAGTTTCGACTTTGGCAAAGTAGCTAAGGTTCTCGAGCCGCTTCTTCGTGACGTCCACTCGCACCGTGTTGAAAACATCACCGGGTGCGATCAGCACCTCGCGGCGGATGACCTTGTCTTTCGTGCGCGTGTTGCCAACGATATTGATCCTTTGAACGAAGGACCGATTGCCCTCTTCGATCTTATAATGGACATCGATTCTGGCCGGACCGGCTGGTGACCCCTCCGGCACAACTACCAAATCGACATACCCGCCGGCGCCATAGGCGTCGGCCATAGCCTTGGCATCGTCGTGCAGCCCTTTTGGAGAGTAAATGCCGCCCTCCTTCATCTTGAGCAGAGGACGAAGCTTTTGTTCGGTCGTGACTTTGTAGCCGGAGAATGAAATTTTGCCGACGTGGTATTGCGGCCCCTCCGTCACCGCAATGGTGATGACAATTGGACCGTTCGCGCGTTCTTTGCGCACGTCCTTCACCTCCACGTCGATATAACCGTGGTTCTGGTAAAACTCCTTAATGCTATCGAGATCTTGCGCCAACTGCGTCTCGTCCAGTCGCCCCGATTTATCCAAGAACGCGATCATTGTTTTGCCGCGCGTCTTCATCTGTTTGCGCAGGACGGCATCGCTGAAATGAGTGTTCCCTTCGAAAAGAACACGTCGCACCGCGCCCTTAGCCCCTTCATTTATTGTGTAGACGATGCGCGCCGTCCCGCGCCTCTCGTCAATCGGGTCGACCCGAAACTGTACGGTCACGTCGTTGAACCCGCGCCCCTTATACATGTCGATGATATTCTGGCGCCCCTTCTCCAACTGTTCCTCGTTGACTGGCGAATTGATTTTGATCGTGATCTCTTTCCGCAGCCGTTTCGCGCCCACTTTCTGGGCTCCGTCGATTTCAATCTCGCGCACGACCGAACGTGTCTGCACCGCCACGATAACCTTAACGCCGTCGCCTTCCGGCTGGGCAAAAATTCGGACATTCCGAATGGCGCCGGTAGAATAGAGCTGCCGGATGTCCTGTTCCACCACCGCATCTGAATAGTGCTTGCCCACGGCGGTGCGGAGTTGGGCTATGATGCGCTCCTTGCTTACCGTCGCCGGACCAGTGTACTCCACGTCGATCGAGCGGACGGTGGGCGGGCCTTGCTGAGCTTGGGCCAGAATCGTGCCGAGCAACCACCCGACCGAAGCAACCAGGAGAGTAAACGCTCGGCTGTAACTCGGTCCTGAAAATCGTCGCATAAACTATAGATTAGAGATGACGCGTCCCGCGCAGAAATCCGCGCGGGACAGGCCGGTATATCGGGAATAAGAGGGCAATCGTCAAGGCGGGATTTTCCAACAGCTAAGGCGGCGCTCGTGCATAGACAACGCACTGAGCCGTTTAGTTCAACAGTTCGTACCAGTTATTGCGGCGCCGCGGCTCGTAACCGGCGTCTCGAATTAATCCCTCAATTTGCTCGGCATTTAGCCGAAATGTTGTGCCCGCACTGCTGACTACATTTTCTTCCATCATGACGGAGCCAAAATCGTTCGCCCCAAACTTTAAGGCGACTTGTCCGATACCCGGGCCTTGTGTCACCCACGAGCTTTGGATGTTCTCGATGTTATCCAGGAAGATGCGAGAGAGCGCCTGGGTCCGCAGGTATTCGGAAACTCCAGTCGGGTATTTTATTTTCAGAACGGTATGCTGTGGCTGAAACGTCCAGCAAATAAATGCGGTAAATCCGCCGCTGCGATCCTGTTGATCGCGGATGTGTTGCAGATGCTCGATCCGGTCCTCAATCGTTTCCACATGACCAAACATCATGGTGGCGCTGGAGTTCAATCCCAGTTCGTGCGCGATTTGCATCACTTCAAGCCATTGCTGGCTGTTGCATTTCAGGGGCGAAATTCTTTTGCGGACGCGGTCGACCAAAATTTCGCCGCCGCCGCCGGGAATCGATCCAAGCCCTGCCTTCTTGAATTCCAAGATCACTTCGCGCAAAGACATGCCAAACGTTTCGGCGAAATGTTGAAACTCCGGCGGGCTGAATCCGTGGATGTTAATGTGCGGATATTTTTCGCGGATATGATGCAAAAGATCGAGGTACCAGGCGAACGGTAGTTTTGGATGGTGTCCGCCCTGCATTAGAATTTGAACACCGCCCACAGCGGAAAGTTCGTCGAGTTTTTCATCGATCTGTTCGAACGAAAGAACGTAATGATCTTGATCACGCTCCGTTCGGTAAAATGCGCAAAACTTGCAGTAGACGTTGCAGACGTTGGTGTAATTGATGTTGCGATCGACGATGTAGGTCACGATCTCGCGTCCGCGTCCCTCGTAGCCTTGTCCTTTCGCCAAATTGCGTCGCGCGTCTGCCAAAACACCTAGTTCCTCCAGAGGCCATTGATAAAGTGACAACGCATCCGCGGGCGTAATCCTTTCGCCCGCGAAGATTTTCTCGCTCAACGCGTCTCGATTTAGTGAAACCATCGCGAACAATCTAGCCGATCCATGGCACACTTACGAGCTTTCCGACAAAAGTCATTTCGCTCGGATTGTAGATAACCGATCCTCTTTTGCACGCCTCTTTGTCCTGGAGCGATGCCCGGTCGCGTCTTCTTCTGTAGCGGCGGTCTGTGACCGTCGCATCGATTGCGCATTTTCCTCTGATGGTGTCAGATTGCACGACTCCTCATCCTTGCTCTCTCCCCTTCACAAGCAGAGAGGATTAAGGTGAGGGATTACTAATAAATGCAGAATTCTGTCGCAATCGTCGGCGCCGGCGTTTCGGGCTTAACCTGCGCCGTGGTTTTGGCCGAGCGCGGATGTGACACCGCGATTTTTGCGGAAGAAACCGGTCAACACACTACCTCGGCTGCAGCCGGAGCTATTTGGTACCCGTACGATGCCGAGCCGGCTAAACAGGTGATCATCTGGGCACTCGAGACTTACAAAGTCCTTGTCGATCTTGCTCGCGATAAGCGCGCCGGCGTTTCCATGATCGAACTGCGCACCTTTGCTCGCAGTGGTGAAATTCAAATTCCAGAGTGGGCAATTCCACTCGGCGCGCGCCGTTTGTCAAATTTCGTCCCGATTCCAGACCGCGGACGGCGCGGTGGCTACAAGCCTGTCATTCCGAGCGGAATCGAGGAATCTCTCGCTATTAAACAATCCGAGATTCCTCCCGCACTCAGCAGCGGTTTCGCCCTCACTGTTCCACTGATGGACACGACCATCTATCTCAATTATCTGGCGCAACGCTTTACGGTTGCGGGCGGTACCATCAACGGCGGTGTTCGTTTGGCCAAACTCGAAGATGTCAACCGTGAATTCGATCTTGTCGTCAACTGCGCAGGTATTGGCGCGAAAAATTTGGTTCCCGATCCCGACCTTGAGCCGCATCGCGGGCAAGTCGTCATCGTGCCCAAGCTCAATGTCACTTGCGGGATGGTTTGTGACGACGCACCGCTTATGTACGCGATCCCGCGGGCAAACGACTGCGTCCTTGGCGGAACGAATGAACTCAGCTACGATCGCGAGGTCGATCCTCTGGCGACATCACGGATTCTGACTGAGTGCAGCCGCGCTCTTAACGTCGATCAGCCTTACGTGCTGATGGAACGCGTTGGCCTTCGCCCATTTCGCAAGTCAGGTGTCCGTGTTTCCACTGAGCGTTTAGACGACGGCCGCACGGTCGTTCACGATTACGGCCATGGTGGCTCAGGTTTTACACTTTCCTGGGGCTGCGCACAGAAGGTCCTCTCTCTGGCCGAAGCCGCGATTGCCGATTGCCTGATCTAAGAACAGAACCGCCCGGAAGTTATAGTCGTACGGGCGTTCTGTAACGGGGGCTGCGCGTTCCACGATCCGCGCGTCACACCGTCTTCTGTCATTTCGACCGAAAGTCTTGCCCTGAGCGGAGTCGAATGGGTGGAGAAATCTCTTGCTGTGCCCGCTGGTGCCAAATCCGCGTAATCCGCGGTTCAGCGCGTTTCCGAGTTTATGCGACGGTCATAGACCGCCGCTACAGAAGACTCCGCTACGTCAACGCGATGGCCTGAAAGGAGCTGACGACGTCGTCTGGTCCTTTGGAGGTGAAGAATGATTCATAGTAGCCCGGGCCAAGATCCCAGTAGTCGCCTTTGTAATATTCGTCGCGATAAAATCTCCAGACGCCACTGACGATGATGAGCGAGCTGATACGATCGTTCCAGAAATCGCCGATGTAATGGAAACTGAGGTTGGTGCGCGCGTATGCGCCTTTGAAACCAATGTGGTCGTAAACCACCAGCTCCGGCAGCCGAATGTTCTCCGTCACCAAGGGGGTTGATTCCTTGCCGGCGGCGGAGGGGTGATAACTTAAGTTCCCAAGTTTCCATTTAGTGTCGATGACGCAGCCGTTGTCCGGCGACAATTCAGTTTTGGGTATTTGTCTCATAAGCGGGCGGGATTTTTGGTGATTTGACCAAACGCGAATCGCGCTGTCGAGCAGAGAGATTTTTCTTTTAACCGCGGATTACGCGGATTTAAACGGATTACAGAACCGTATGACTTTACGGCCTGCGGCTGCTTATCCGTGTTATCTGTTGTAATCCACGGTCCGGCATCCTCGAATGCGTAATTGGCTGTTTGCGCAACCATCCGAAAGCGGGCACTGATGAAACTTCGCTACGAACACGCCAAAGAGGCGGAGCAGCGTCGCACTCCAAAAATCGTCATCTGCGAAAACGAATCTTTTTCCCAACATCCAGGTTGGCTGTGTCCTTAGATCATGTGCTCGCGCTGATCAGAACGGAGTCGAATGGTTTTGTTTTGCAAATTGTGCATTGCGCGGATGAACCGGACGGTTTTGCTTTTCGCGCGCATTAACATCGAATGGGTTATGGCGGTGGAACCTTTCGCTTTTACGCCACGCAGAAGCGCGTTGTCGCTAATGCCGGTTGCGCAGAAGATGATGTTCTTTCCCTTCGCCAGATCGTCGGCCAGGTAAATGCGATCGAGATCGTTTTCGCAACCATCGGCGATTAGTTTTTGGCGCTCTTTATCGTCGCGCGGCCACATTTTGCATTGCATATCGCCGCCCAGGCATTTGATTCCAGCAGCCGCCAGCACCGCCTCGGGCGATCCACCGATTCCCATGTAAAGATCGATATAGCTTTCCGGCAGCGAGGGCGCCATGGCCGCGGCAATATCGCCGTCACCGATCATACGTAGCGAGGCCCCGGCCGCGCGAATTTGTTCGACAATTTCCTTGTGCCGCGGCCGATCCAGCATCATCACGACCACGTCCTGAACGCGTTTTTCCACAGCCCGTGCGACAATGGCCAGCGTTTCTGCGACCGGGCTGTCGATGTTGAGATTATCGCCACGCTTCTGCATGTACTGAATCACGCGCGGCCCGTAGGCCAGCTTCGACATGTAGAACGACGGTACGTCGCGCAAAGCGACCTTCACTCCTTCTTCGGGACTGGCCGCCGCGATACAACTGATCGAATTCGGGGCGCCTTTGGAAATATTGGTCGTACCATCGATTGGATCGATGGCGATATGGAACGGCGGCGAGCCGGGCAGCCAGGTGCCGAGTTGCTCGCCTTTGAAAATTCCGGGCGCCTCGTCTTTGATTCCCTCGCCGATGACGACTTCGCCGCAAATGTTCATTAAATCGAACATCCCACGCATGGCATCGCAAGCGGCGCCGTCGGCTTTCTCTTTGTCGCCGCGCCCGAGCCAGCGCAGCGAGTTCAAGGCGGCCGCTTCGGTGGCTCGAACAAAATCGAACTCAATGATTCGCTCGATATCGGGGTAATTCTGTTTCGGCAGACGCGGCATGCGGGATAAGATTCTGACAAAGAGTGATGAGTGACAAGTGACCAGTGACTAATTGAATGGTGCAGTATGGGAGTGCTGGAGTTATGGAGTGCTGGCGTGGCGGAGGTCGGGAGCTTGTGCTCCTGCTCGTAATCGTACTCGAGCATGCGTGATAAAGTGAAAACCGAATGGAGGTCTCGTTTAGCGCGCGAGACTGATGTGGCGGCGATTGAGGCGCTGATTCCGCTTTCTGTACGCGGATTGCAAGCGACTCATTATTCGCCAGCACAAATGGAGGCCGCGCTTGGTTCGGTTTTTGGCGTGGATCGACAATTGATTCGTGATGGCACCTATTTCGTGGTCGAGCAGAAAGGCGGAATCGTTGGCTGCGGCGGTTGGAGTAAGCGCAAGACGCTTTTTGGGAGCGATCATCAGACCAACCGCGATGATGCAGAGCTGGATCCGGCCCGAGATTCGGCACGCATTCGCGCCTTCTTCATTCATCCGGCCTGGGCGCGGCGCGGGATCGCCAGCGTGATTTTGGAACAATGCGAGAAAGCTATTCGTGAAGCAGGATTTCGGTCGGTGGAGCTGGCCTCTACGTTGCCGGGAATTCCGTTTTATGCTGCATTAGGGTATGCTGCAGGCGAACGTAAAGAGGTTCCGCTGGGAGGCGGTCTGATTTTGGCGGTCGTCCGAATGACGAAGAAGTTGTAGCGGCAAAGTAGAAGGGGCATCCTGCCTCTTTTTATAAAAATAAAGAGCCTGGGAAGGCTCTTCTACTTCGCCCTGAACAGGCTCGCCGCGGCGAGCACTTCTACAACCGCGCGCCGATAGAACAGCAAACTAAACCGGTGGCGTGCCTTCCGGCGGCAGAGCGCCCGAGCTTAGCACGACGTCCTCAGGGGTAGCGGCTGGGGTTGCTGTCATTTGCGGTTGCTTGATTCGAGTGGACATCAACATCGCGGTGAAAAGCAGAGCCGCCGCCAGAAAATAGGGGGCGCCCGGCACCTGAAACGAATGTTTCGGGTCGATAAACCAGCCGAATGTTCGCGAAAATAAAACCGGGCCAATGATGAAAGTGATCGAACGCAAGCTGCCGAGAGCACCTTGCAGTTCCCCTTGTTCCCGTTCGCTCACCCGATGCGTCATCATGCCTTGGGCGGCCGGCATCGATATGTTCCACAGGGAAATAATTGGAATCGACGAAAGAAAAAGCGCTCCGTTTCTGGCCAGACCAGCGATGAACATCCCAGTCGCGCCGAAGAATTGGCCGATGTAAAGCGTGCGGCGTTCGCCGAAGCGCTTGACCATTCGTCCGGTCAAAAAACCGGAGATGACAGCTGTGCAGACGCCGACCACGGCCAGGGACAAGCCGATCATGCTGTTGCTCCAGGCGTAACGATAGATGGCGTAGAGCGCCCAAACCGTGAACGCATTGTGCGCGGTGTAGGCGAGGAACTGGATTGTGGCCAGGCGCCAGAGCTCATGATGCGAGCGGAGCAAGACAAGCGATCCGACCGGATTGGCGCGGCGCAGGGTGAACTCTTTCCGCTTCTCGCGCGGCAGCGATTCAGGAACCACAAAATATCCCCAAAGCCAATTTGCCAGACTAAAACCAGCCGCCACCCAGAACGGCAGGCGTGGATCGACATCCCCGAGCAGACCGCCGATGGCTGGTCCGAGCACGAACCCGACGCCAAACGCGACCCCAATCATTCCGAACGCGCCGGCGCGCTTTTCCTTCGGCACCACGTCGGCGATGTAAGCCATGGCCGTCGGGATACTCGAGGTCGTGATCCCGGAAACGATGCGCCCAACAAACAGCCAGCTCATGCTTGGGGCGATGGCCATGACAATGTAGTCAATTCCCAAACCCAGATTCGACAACAGGATGACCGGACGACGACCGAACCGGTCGGATAAAACGCCGAGCACTGGCGAAAAAAAGAACTGCATCAGCGCGAACACCAGACCGAACCAGCCGTTCCAGTCGGCCGCGTTCTTCATGTTTCCACCCATGAAATTGAGGATCAGTTTGGGCAAGACCGGGCCAATCAAGCCAACTGTGAGCATGTCGAGCGTGACCGTGACGAGAATAAAAATGACCGCAGCTTGGCGCACCTTCACAACGGAACTTGTAGCGACGACGATGCCAGGACGCAAAGTCAGAAACGCGGGCAATCGCGGCGCTAAGGCCGCTCCCACGTTGGCCGCGGTAGCGGCGCTCTATGAGCGCCGTCCTTTGGCCCTACCTGTGCAGTGAGGGTCGAATCCGCAGAAAGAACTCGAAGGCGTAACCGGGGCCATCGCCGTAATAGCGATCAAGACCGTTAGGCCAAACATTGACGGTGAATTGGCCGCCCATTCCGACATCAATTTTATTTCCGTGCGAAAGGTCGCGCACGTAACCAATCGTTATTGCATTCACCGGAAAAATCTTTTCCACGTCGGCGTTCCTGAGCACGAGCTCGTGTCCCGATTTTTCCACGCGTTCCCATCGCGCATAAACCGTGTCACGACGGCGTTGGTAGTTTGTCTCGAGTAAGAACGACTGCGTTACTTCGCCTGAATCATTATTCTGACCCCAAACAAACGATGTCGACCAATTGGAGTCGGGACCGAGCGGCTGATTGTAAATCGCGGACGCTGTGGTGCGATGGCGTTTCACATCCGGCTCGAGTGCCTCAGGACTTTTGATGTAACCATGCGAAACCTGGAGTGCGAGATTTTGGATCGGGTTCCAGGAAATGCGGCCGCTGAATGAATCAAAGCGTGGCCGATCGAAATCGTAGCGATTTTCATCCGGTTCGCGTCCGGTAAATGTGCTGCCTTCGATCTTCACGTTTTTCCATTGCGCACCGATCGTTGCGACGCCGAACGTTATGTGGGTGGAGTCCTGCCAGTGATGTCCGATTGGGGCGTCCGGGTTATCCATCGCCGAGAGCCGATGCATGAAGGTCGGGGGACCAAGGGCGGGTTCGCCCGGATAACCAAAATAAAAATAACCGGAGAGATCAGCGGCAAACTTCTGCGAGTAGCTTACGGACACCTCGTCAAAGAGGTCGTGCGGATGTTGCCGGTCATGCAGCGGCTGGTCATGCCACGATTCGCCGCTTTGAAACAGGAGCGGATAACCGCGGCCACCTTCGGTTAATGGATCGAGGCTCATCATCGTGCGGAAACCCAGCTGTGCGCTGTCGGTGAAAGGGTGTGAATACATGGCCATGATCCAGTTCGGTGCGTCGATCCGATCGTCGCCGCGGCCTGTACTGACGTTGGTATAGCGCGGAAAAATCCCGCCGTGCAGCATGAGCATGTCCTCACCGAACATAAACATGTGGCCATACATAGGGGTTGAATCTGGAACCCACGCTGTGCCGGAGCTTTCGCGATTCATCGGGTCGGCAATGTTGATCGACGATTGCATCGACATGGCGTGCTGATCGGATTGCGGCATGGCGTGCATCGCGTGTTCGTCATGCATTTCGTGCGATGAATGCTCTGCATTGGGCGTTGGGGGTTGGGCGTTGGACCCATTCGGCTTGCGCTCAGGGCAGGCTGTTGGACGTTTGCTTTTTAAGGGAATGAGTTTCATCCCGCACTTTGGACAATTGCCGGGATGATCCATCACCACCTCCGGATGCATGGGACAGGTGTATTTCTTCTGACCTTGCTCCTGCTCTTTCTCTTTCACTTGCTCCTGCTGGGTTCGATGAATCGCCTCTGTCTGTGGAAAGGCAATCTTGGCCGCGAGCACACTCGCGACGCTAATTATGACGAGCACGTTTTTCTGCATATCGATTTTAAAATTGATCAGTCTGTGGAGCCAGCCGTACCGGCTGCAAAGTGAAGCGGCTTCCAGCCGCTTTCGGGTGGGCAAGCGGCCAGATGCCGCTTCTACATCGCGGAGGCCGCCGCGCGGCCTCGTTAGGCAGAAATCGGCGGAGCGTGCGCGAGAATGCTCCGTTGCAAGATCAATTCGGCGAAAGAATATGCGCCGGGCGGCCCAGTATCCAGTGTCGTGATGCCAAATGAAATTTTCGGCGGCGCGAGAACGACGAACTGGCGGAAGGCAGAATCAATGCCGACGAGACCGGTATTCGTGCGCGCGAAAGCTTTCGCGGGCGCAGTGACGACTGCGCGCAAGATTTTGCAGCAGGGCGAGTCACTGGTTTGTTTCTGCTTGGCAGGCGCGGACGGTTCGGAATGGAAGGGACATTCGTCCAGCGAAGACTTTGCCTCTGGGGGCGTCGCAGCAGTGGCAAGAGCACAATGGTTTGAAATCGCAAACCATGCGAAAACCATCACGACCACGGTGCAAATCGACCAGATCTTAGGTCTGGATTTCACTGCTGCTTCATCGTCCAAGTGAAGAAATGTGCAACCATTTCGTGTCCAGGGACAATCTCGCCAACTCATCCGCTGCTTTCTACTCGACCAGCTCCAGGTTCTAGACGGCCCCGCGTTGTACTTTATCTTACATCCGGCATATGAGGGAGTCGGAGGGAGGAAGGTACCGGCGGCGGGTGCGCTCTATATTATTATATTATGGCATCGCGGCCGCGATGGTTTTTGTCTCGCCGGCAAAGTCTCAGCTGGTTTCGGCAAGCTTCCACGGCGACTGCTCAACTGGATTTTCGCTCGCGCGAAGCGTGTTAACGGAGACGTGCTCCAACAGCTTACGTCTCCCTGAATCTGTAGATGCGAATCTGTGTTAATCTGGTTCCGGCATGCTCTCCCTTTCCTATCGCTCACCGAAAACGGAAGTACGCCAGAGCAAGATTCATGGGCGCGGCTTGTTCGCCACGGCCGACATCGCCGAAGGCGAGGTCGTCGCGGTGAAAGGCGGTCATATCGTCTCCCGCGAACAATTGCGCGAGCAAGTCACGCCGCGTCTTGGCCCGGTCGAAATTCAAATCGGCGATGATTTGTTTATCACGCCCGTAACCCAGGGCCAGCGCGACGGCTCAATGCTTTACAGCAATCATTCCTGCAACGCGAACCTCGGAATGCGCGGCGAGATCACCTTCGTCGCCTTGCGCGACATTCGGGCCGGTGAAGAGCTTACTCACGATTGGGCGACAACGGACGATGATGACTATTCCGTTCAGTGTAATTGCGGCTCGGCCCAATGCCGTGGCACACTGACTGGCAAAGATTGGCAACGCCCCGGACTGCAAGAACGTTACGCTGGCTATTTTTCGGCGTATCTGGCGGCGAAAATTGCGCGATTGCACTGCTAAATCCCAATTGACGCTCCTTACCTTAGTCCTTCCCCTTGTGACAGATCGTGGATTCATCACTCGACTTGGAGGATGAATTAAGGATCATGGCTAGCTGGAACAGTAACCAACCCACTTAAACTGGATTGACGCTGGCTTATCACATAGGCTATCACGATCCGTAGGAGCGTTTACCAATGAGCAAATCTTATTATCCCACCGACCGAGCCGGGCAGATCAACTGGCATACGAATTTCGCAAAAGAGTTTCCGAAAGTTGGGGAGAGTCTTGGTTTTAGTCAGGCGGAAATCACCAATGGAGTGAACGATTCTACTTACGCGGTTTATATTTTGGAAACGCTCGGACCGGACATTGAATCCGATCCCGGGCACGCAGGCCGCGCGGTATTGGAGGGTCAATCGCAAGGTTCCTATGTTAACCTTCCCGGCGGATCTGGCGCGCCGCCCGCCGTTCGACCTGGCATTGACACTCGGCGACAGGCGCGCGTGGAAAGAATCAAAGCACATTCGAAGTTTACGGACGCGATCGGCAAGCTACTCAAAATCGTCTCTGAGAAACTAGATCCCCAACGATACAAAGCGGAACTCGGTCAACCGCGCCAGACCGGTCCGAATGTCACCATTCCGTTCCGCAAAGCCGGTGGTGAAGTTTCAGGGATCAATCTTTACCGCCAGGCCAAAGGCGAGAGCTCGCCGCACTTGGTTGGGTTTTTCTGGCGCACGCCGGCGATCGACACGAAACCCGGCTCTGGTCAACTCACCTATACCGCCCGCGCGGTTATCCAAGACAAGGAAATCGGTCAGCCCAGTGACGCTGTCGCAGTGAACGTGAACTGATTGGCCAGACACCGGACGCGCGATCTTTGGCGCTCGATTAGTGCTAAACCGGACGCGCGTCAGATCGCAATGAGGAAACAGGTGCGACGTTCGCCTTTTACATCGACAAAACGTTTTCTATTGGCGTTGATTACCACCTGATTCGCTTATGCGCGTGATCGACAGGACCCAGAGGGAAATGGATACAGACGAGCTTAGCGAAACATCAAGGGACTTGGGCGCGATGCGTGTCCGCGCTTTGGCAGTGGGAGCGCAATCGGTTGCAGCGTTGGCCATTGGCGCAGTTGCCGCTGGTGCACTGGCGCTCGGTGTTGTCGCCATTGGTCGACTGGTAATTGGCCGCGTGAAAATCAAACGACTCGAAATCGACGAACTCGTAGTCGGTCGCCTCCGTGTCACGGATTCAGTAGATGTGCCTGACTCTATGTCAAAGCGGTTTCGTCGCTAAGGCGGTGGATTGATTTCGCTATTGCCCGGACCCGCACGGGTTCAATAGCTTCATGCTATGACGGAGCGGCCAGCGGGGACGGTGACCTTCCTGTTCACAGACATGGAAGGATCGACCCGGGCGTGGGAGGCCCATCCAGCCCAAATGCAGGCGGCGCTCCGGCGGCACGACGAGATCGTGGCGAAAAGCGTCGAGGCCCACAGCGGCGCGATCATCCTAGAACGGGGAGAAGGTGACAGTGTCTTTGCTGTATTCGCGCGTGCGAGCGACGCCGTTGCTGCTGCGTGTGAGATTCAATGCGCCTTTCGCAAAGAAACCTGGCCAGAAGATGTGCCGGTGCGTGTGCGGATGGCGATCCATACCGGAGAGGCGGGCACCGATTACCGTGGAGCTCATGTGAATCGCGCCGCCCGCATCCGAGGAATCGCGCACGGCGAACAAGTTTTAATCTCCGGTGTGACAGCAGGGATCGTTCGTAGTGCCCTGCCCAACGAGGCGTCGCTGATCGATTTGGGCCAGCACCGGTTGCGGGACGTGTCGGAGATGGAGCACGTTTTTCAGCTCGCGTATCCGGACCTGCGCGCCGACTTCCCGCCACTCAAGTCGCTCAGCAATTTCCGTCAAAATTTGCCAATTCAGCTCACGTCATTTGTGGGACGCGCCCGCGAGCGAGCGACAGTATGCGCTCTTATCGATGAACATCGGCTGGTCACATTGACCGGCTCAGGCGGCTGCGGCAAGACGCGGCTTGCGATTCAGGTGGGAGCGGACGAGCTCGAAAAATTCTCCGATGGGGTGCGCTTCGTCGATCTCGCGCCGTTGACCGATCCATCCCTGGTTGTTGATGCGGTCGCCGCGGCCGTAAGTACGAAGGTTCGGCCTGGCTTGGGCGTGCTCGACGCGTTGATCGAATCATTGGAAGGGACAAAGACGCTTGTCATTCTCGACAACTGCGAGCATGTAGCCGAGGCCTGCGCTGGGACTGTTTCGGGGTTGCTTCGCACCGGAAACAGCGTTCGTGTGCTCGCGACGAGCAGAGAACCGCTGGGCGTACCGGGTGAAACCAGATGGCGCGTGCCATCGTTGTCCCTACCCGTCAGCGCGACCGAAATTGCGGAGATCCGAGCGTGCGAGTCCATCCAGCTCTTCGTTGACCGTGCGGTGGCGGCACGGCAGGGTTTCGCGCTTACGCCGGCGAATGTGCAAGCGATATCCGGTATCTGTCGCACGCTCGAAGGCGTGCCGCTCGCAATCGAACTCGCGGCGGCGCGCGCGAAGGCGCTCTCTCCGGGTGAGATTCTCGACCGCTTGTCGGACCGTTTCCGGTTGCTCACTGGCGGTCGTGGACGACACCAAACCTTGCGGTCAGCAATCGACTGGAGCTATGACTTGCTCTCCGAACACGAACGTGCGCTCTTCCGGCGACTGTCAGTGTTCGCAGGGGGCTTTGATCTCGCGGCGGCGGAAGCGATATGGCCCGATAGCGACCCACTCGATCACCTCGAGCAGCTGGTCGACAAGTCTCTCGTAACGGTCGAGCAACTAAGCGACGAATCTGTTCGGTACCGTTTGCTCGAAACGCTTCGGCGGTACGGTGCAGAACGGCTGGCCGAAGCTGGCGAGGAAGAGGAAACGCGCGAACGCCATTTTTCTCATTACCTGGCGATAGCTGAGCGCGCGTACCCGCAGCGAATCGAAGATGAGTCAGCTTCGCTTGCCCGGCTCGAAGTTGATCACGATGATCTCCGCATCGCGCTCGCATGGTCGCGCGCACGCCCGCACGACCTTCTTCGGCTGGCGTCGTCGCTGGGGTGGTTCTGGCACCTCCGATCGCATTATCGAGAAGGAAGGCGCTGGCTCGAGGAGGCGCTGGCGGTTGATACGGAGAACTCGCGCGAGCGAGCTCGCGCGTTATGGGCGCTCAGCATGATCGTCACGTGGCAGGGCCAGGCGGAGGTCGCGCGCAAGTTTGCGGAGCAAAGCCTGGAGTTTTGGCGCGCTGCGGACGATCGATTGGAGCTTGCTCTCGCGCTTGAGAGTATCGGTTGGTCGCACTTTATGGCGAACGATTACACCGAAGCGTTGCGTTTGATGGAGGAATGCGTTGAGCTTTACCGAAAAATCGGCTCGGAGAAACTTGTCACGCGTGGGCGGGTCGCCGTTGGCCAAATACTGGCGGCGCTAGGCGATGTTGAACGGACCGAGCCACTCGCACGTGCGACGCTGGTTGAGGGTCGTGCGCAGAAGGAGCCGAAGTTCGTGCACTACTCGTTGCATTATCTGGCTGATTGCGCGCTGTGGCGCGGTGATGCGAAGGCAGCGGTGCGTACCTATGCGGAGAGTTTACGCGCCGCGCTCGACTATGGTAACGACATGGAAGCTGCAACGGAGATGCAAGGAGTGGCAATGGGTTTGGCCGGATCCGGGTGTGAAGCAGAAGCACTTCGTTTGTTCGGCGCCTCGTGCGCGCTGCTCGAAGAATTGCAATCAACGCTCGCGGACGAGGTCGCCTTCTGGGTAAATTTCAAAAAGCGGTATTTGACGCCGGCACGCGAACGAATTGGAGCCGAAGCCGCCGACAAAGCGGAACAAGAAGGTCGCGCCATGGGTTGGCAGCGCGCGGTCGCATACGCATTCGAACTCGCTGCTGTGGAAGATGCGCGCGAGGAGCAGTAATATCGACAACTTTACAGTGAGATCGATGAAACCAGCTCTCTTTTCGTTGGCAATTGGTGTGATGACTGTCGGCGGCGCCAGCTGCGCTCAACCGCAAAAGCCAATGGCGGCCGCGAAAGCCGCTCCGGCAGGCTCGCGCTTTGACGGAATCGGCAAAGTCACAATGCATGCGGGACAGCCATGCACATCACAAATCGTGTTCGACTTTCGCGCTGATCACTCGAAAAGCTGGACCTGGCTGGCCGCGCGCGTCCGTGAAACGAAAGTGCTGACCGAGGCGGCACAGCGACGCCGGCGCGTCCATATTTTGGGAAATTGGCAGCGTGGCAAAGAGAAGGGTTGCAGTTACGTCCACGTGACCAAGGTAGAAGCGGTTTCAAGCCGCTTTTTTTAAACAGAAAGCGGCAGAATGCCGCTTCTACTTTAATACCGGTAATGTTCTGACTTGAACGGACCGGCTACTGGCACCCCAAGATAGTCGGCTTGTTCCTTTGTTAGCTTGGTAAGTTTGACGCCGATCTTTTGCAAGTGCAGGCGCGCGACCTCTTCGTCGAGTTTCTTCGACAAGACGTAAACTCCGATCTTGTAATTGTCCCGATTCTTCCAGAGATCGAGCTGCGCGAGCACTTGGTTGGAAAACGAGTTCGACATGACGAAACTGGGGTGACCGGTGGCGCAACCGAGGTTAACGAGGCGCCCTTCCGCCAGGAGGAAAATCTCGTGGCCGTCAGCAAACGTATATTTATCAACCTGCGGTTTGATGTTCGTGTGTTTCACGCCTTTGGCAGAATTGAGCGCGTCGACCTGAATCTCATTATCGAAGTGGCCGATGTTGGCCACAATCGCCTGATCTTTCATCCGCTCCATGTGCTCGACTGTGATGATGTCGACATTGCCCGTGGCCGCGATGTAAATGTCGCCGCGGCCGAGCGTGTCTTCGAGGGTTGTAACTTCGTAGCCTTCCATGGCCGCCTGCAAAGCGTTGATCGGATCGATCTCGGTGATGACAACACGCGCGCCCTGACCGCGCAATGATTGTGCGCAACCCTTGCCCACGTCGCCATAACCGCATACGACTGCGACTTTGCCCGCGATCATGACGTCGAGGGCGCGGTTCAATCCATCGACCAGCGAGTGGCGGCAGCCGTAGAGATTGTCGAACTTCGATTTCGTGACCGAGTCATTGACGTTAATAGCGGGGACGAGGAGACGATTTTCCTGGTGCATTTTATAAAGGCGATGCACCCCGGTGGTCGTTTCCTCGGAAACGCCGCGCCATTCCTTCACCATTTCGTGCCATCGAAACGGATTCTCACGCTGCACTTCGAGCAGCAAATCCTTGATCACCTGCTCTTCTTTGTTGGCTGATTTTGTCTTGGCCCAATCGCTGCCTTCTTCCAGTTCGTAGCCTTTATGGATGAGCAAGGTCGCGTCACCGCCATCGTCGATAACGAGCTGGGGCCCTTTACCGTCCGGGTGCGACAATGCTTGATAAGTGCACCACCAATATTCTTCCAAACTTTCGCCTTTCCAGGCGAATACTGGGATGCCGGACTCGGCCGTCGCCGCGGCGGCATGATCTTGGGTAGAGAAGATGTTGCAGCTTGCCCAACGCACGCTCGCGCCGAGTGCAACCAGTGTCTCGATCAACACCGCGGTCTGGATCGTCATGTGCAATGACCCGGTCACGCGGACCCCTTCAAGCGGTTTATCCGGAGCGTATTTTTCCCGGATTGCCATAAGGCCGGGCATTTCTTTTTCTGCGATGGAAATTTCTTTTCTTCCGAAATCGGCCAGACTTATATCGGCGACTTTGTAATCGCTCTTTGTTTTCGTACCAGCCTCAGTTGTTGGAGTAGACATAGCTTTAAGTTTTAACGGTAGACGGGTTCAGGTTTCAGATGCGAGCGCGTTTAGACTTCTTCGGAGCTCGCTTGGCCACCGCGCGGGAGAGGCCGTGCAACATTTTTGAGATTTCTTTCGATTCACGCACTAACCGGCTGAAGTCTGCTTTGGTTAGGAAATCGAGTTTTCGCGAGATGTAGAGCTGAGTTCGCAGTTCTCCACCAGAACCTTTTGAGATGTTCACGAAGCGAATGAAATTCCTTTTTGCTGTTTCGCTCATAGCCTTCGGCCACGTTGGAAGGAATCGACAGCGCCGAGCGCTGAATCTGGTCCTGCATGGTGAAATTGCGACAATCGGCAAACGTCTTAAAAACATCTACCGCCAAGCGACAACCGCGCTGCCAAACTTCCAAATCTTCGAATGATTGAAATGCCATATTCTGAAACCTGAAACCTGAACCCTACGTCGCTGCCGCGCGTAACGCGTCCGCTTTATTCGTCCGTTCCCACGTAATGGCATCGAGATCATCAACCCGGCCGAAGTGACCGTAATTGGTGGTTTTGCGATAAATCGGGCGGAGTAAATCGAGCTGTTTGATTATCTCGGCCGGCTTGAAGTTAAAAACTTCGCACACCGCGCGCTCGAGCTTCTCGTCGTCAACTTTTCCGGTGCAGAATGTGTCAATGCTGACGCTGACGGGTTCGGGATGACCGATGGCATAGGCAAATTGCACTTCACAGCGATCGGCCAGGCCTGAAGCGACGACATTTTTCGCGACCCAGCGCCCCATGTAAGCGGCGCTCCGATCCACCTTGCTTGGATCTTTTCCCGAAAACGCACCACCGCCGTGCCGTCCCATACCGCCGTAAGAATCCACGATGATTTTCCGGCCAGTGATGCCAGCGTCGCCTTCCGGTCCGCCGATGACAAAACGGCCCGTCGGATTGATTAGGTAGGCCGTTTTCTCGTCCAGCCATTCCTGTGGCATCACTTTCTTGATCAAGAGTTCGGTCAAAGTTTCCCGCACTTCCTTCTGTTTTACGTCTTCGGCGTGCTGTGATGAAACAACCACGGTTGTGACGCGCACCGGTTTGTAACCATCGTATTCGATTGAGACCTGCGTTTTGGCATCCGGCCGCAGCCACGGAATCTCTCCCGATTTACGCAAGCGCGTGAGCTCGCGCCCAAGCTTGTGGGCAAAGGAAATTGGCGCCGGCATAAGTTCCGGAGTTTCGTTGCAGGCAAAACCAAACATCAGGCCCTGATCGCCCGCCCCCTGTTCGGCCGTGGCTTTGCCGTCGGCAGCGGCTTGATCGACACCTTGTTTGATGTCGCGTGATTGTTCGCTCATCTCGCAAATGACGCGGCAGGTATCGGCGTGAAAAATGCAATCGCTATTCATGTAGCCAATACTGCGGATGGCCTGGCGAACCCGCTCTTCGAAGTCAAACTTGGCATTACTCGTTATCTCGCCGGCCAGCACAACGAGGTTGCCTTTGGCCAGTGTTTCGCACGCGACACGGCTGAGCGGGTCCTGTTCGAGACAGGCATCGAGAATGTAATCGCTGATCGTGTCGCAAACTTTATCGGGATGACCTTCCGTGACCGATTCCGAGGAAAAGATATAACGATGGGGCATGAGAATAAGAGGTGATGAGTGACTAGTGAACAGTGATAAGCAAAGTCGGTAACTGGACCAGAACGGCGACGGGTTAAGAGGATTACAACGTTAAAGAGTTAAAGGAGCCTATCAAGGGCAGAAGCACCATCACGTTGAGGGATCTCATGGTTAGCACGGTTTAACCTTCGATTCATCTAGGCATACATATTGACGAATCATGATATGTAGATATATCGTTTAAAGCGGCCATGGCGTCAACGATTAATTTATTGCGATTAGTAGCTGATGCGACTCGCTTGCGCCTGCTCCTCCTGCTTGAGGAAGCAGAACTTTCGGTGGCCGAGTTGCAGGAAATTTTGGGGATGGGGCAATCCCGCATTTCCAGTCATTTGGCGCAACTGAAACGGGCCGGGATGGTGGCCGATCGGCGTTCCGGCAAGAACGTTTATTATGGCCTGCCGAAACGACCGGGGCGAAATGGGGCACGGGCGCGAATGAATGAGATTGTGCGGACGTTGGCGCGCGAGTTACCCGAAACATCGCGCGACCGCACGGCCCTCAAGCTGGTGTTGCGCAAGCGGCAGGACAAGGCGCGCGAATATTTCGACGAGCTGGCCGGAAAATTCGGTCGCAGTTATGTCCCCGGCCGTTCCTGGCAGGCGCTCGCCCATACGCTGATCACGCTGTTGCCACCTTTGACGGTGGCCGATCTGGGGGCCGGGGAAGGCACGCTTTCCCAGCTGCTGGCCAAGAACGCGCGCAAAGTCATCGCGGTCGATAGTTCGCCCAAGATGGTTGAGTTCGGATCAAAATTGGCACGCAAACATGGCTTTAAGAAGCTCGAGTACAGGTTGGGCGACATCCAGGATCCACCGATTGCCAAAGAGAGCGTTGATCTCGCGATTTTTAGTCAGGCGCTGCACCACGCGATTCGTCCCGAGCGGGCCCTGGCCGGAGCCTACCGCATGTTAAAGAAAAATGGGCGGGTGGTGATCCTGGATTTGCTCAGCCATCGCTTTGAGAAAGCGCGCGAGCTTTATCTTGATCACTGGCTTGGCTTCAGTGAAATACAATTGCACGAGTTCTTAGAGGAGGCGGGATTCAAGAACATCGACGTAAAGGTGGTTGGCCGCGAAAAACAGAGCCCGCACTTTCAGACCGTGCTGGCGACTGG